>ENA-UOOR01001944-UOOR01001944.1-fermentation-metagenome-genome-assembly--contig:-NODE-1944-length-22452-cov-10.664553_pt1 | contig 22452 bp, 19 predicted proteins | sample MGYA00245780_ERZ724029 | MGnify/ENA primary metagenome ERZ724029 (study PRJEB28704, sample SAMN03018315) | fermentation metagenome | biome: anthropogenic terrestrial biome; feature: soil... | reverse complement strand
ATTTTGGGATCTACAGTCGCAAAGGCTATCATTCATGCGAGCGACGAGCGACGAATATCGAGAGCTATTTTCTAGGTAGTCCCCCAACCCAGCCAGCTGGGGCAAGCGAAAGGATGAAAATACGAATTTCATGTGGAACTTACCTACAAAGGCTATGATTCATACGAGTAACGAGCTGCGAAAGCCGAGAGTGTTAAAGGATCAAAGTGTAGACTAGCAAGTAAAAATGTAAAGTAACTGGAAAGTTGAGGCAGGAATTTATTATTTATCGTAGAAATAATATAAAGATTATGATCTTAACGGGAGGAGGGGGAGGATGGCCAAAATCTTGGTTATTGATGATTCCCCGCTCTTCAGGTTGTTATTAAAAGAGATCTTGGTAAAAGATGGGAATGAATGCTATGATGCCTCAACAGTTGCTGAAGGGTTAGCGTTATTCTTAAAAGAAACGCCTGATTTAGTAATTAAAGACTTGGTAATGGAAGATTCCGATCCTTTAGAAATAATTAAAGAACTAAAGAAATTAAAACCTGATATCAAGATTGTTATCTGTAGCACCAGTACCCAGAAAAGTCTGATTTATCAGGCGATAAGAGCCGGAGCACAGGATTTCCTTCTTAAACCTTTTAATACTGATGAGGTTATTAAAACCATTAGAAGACTCCTTGCCAATTAGTAGTTTAGTCTTCCCAAATATTATCTGGAGGAAATATGATAATAATCCCGAAATTACTTAAAAACGGAAGCTTATGAGGGTAAATGCAGTACAGGTTATTATTATCATCGTAGCAATTAAAGGAGCAATGAACATGGCAAAAAAACATCCCGGATACTATTTGGTATTATTAATTGTTATCCAAATCTTGTTAGTCTTTTCTCTCCGTCTGTTGGCTAAGGGGGAGAGCCCTTCTGATTCTCCGCTTCTTAACTTCCCTGGTTGTTTTGAATTGGTTGATGCCGATCAAAACTTTGTCCCCGATCACCTTGGTTTTTCTTTACAGCTGACCGAAGATTATTTAGGAGGAACTATATGGGTCTGTGGCGAACTACAGGCCATGATTAATAATCAATGGCAGACTATTGATTATACCGCCAAAGAGTTTTTAGAGACAAAGGGGAAAAAGCTAACCCTCTATTTTTACGGCGGAGAATTTAAAAGACTTCAGATTAATGGGCCTTTTCGGCTTTTGATACAGATTAAAGGGGTAAATTTAGATGTTTCCGGGTTAAGTAGTTTTTCCCCCTCATATCGGCATCAAGAGTTTGAAAACTCAGATTTAGTCTTGAGTAACCAGGGGCCGCGCTCCACCTCACAAGTTGAGAATAATATTCGAGGGTGGGCTGCTCAACAGGGACTAATTCTTGGTTCTTTAGACACGGTTACTTTTACTTTTGATCGCTGGCGTTTTGATTTTAAGGGAGAAGCTGGAGTTTCCCCCAAAAGGGTCTGGTATTCACCAACAGGGGAGATCAATTGGGTAGATAAGTAAGAATGAAATCAAGAAAAGATCCGGTGGCCGGATCTTTTCTTGATAAGGGAAGGACTTACTGGTAGCGGCAAGATAAAAATGGGCGGAAAGAAATTGTGCTTGTTAGGGGCAAAACATGAGACAATGGAAAGAAATAAAGGAGATGATCTTTGAAAGGGAGGGAAGAAAGATGGATCTATTTAGTTCTGCGAGAGAGACGCAAAGGAGAAAGGAAGCTCCCCTTGCTACCAGGATGCGCCCGGAGGAACTTGATGAATTTGTTGGTCAGCAGGAGATTATTGGCCCCAACCGGCTATTGCGACGAGCGATTGAAGCCGATCGATTAACTTCGATGATTTTCTTTGGACCTCCAGGCACCGGTAAGACCACCTTAGCTTTTCTAATTGCCAAGTATACTAAGGCCCAGTTTGAGACTATTAATGCTGTCTCTGCCGGGGTGGCCGAGGTTAGAAAGATCATTAAAGAAGCTAAAGAGAGGTATTCCTTATACCAACAGAAAACAGTTGTCTTTATCGATGAGATTCATCGTTTTAATAAAGGGCAACAAGATGCTCTTTTACCGGCGGTAGAAGATGGCACCATCATTTTGATTGGGGCTACTACAGAGAATCCATATTATGAAGTGAATTCTCCGCTTCTATCCCGTTCTCGGGTTTTTAGATTATTACCCTTGAACGAAGAGGAGATGAAAATGGTAATTACCAGGGCGCTAACTGATCGGGAAAAAGGGTTAGGGGATTATCAGGTTATTTTGGAACCTGAGGCCCTAGACCATCTAATCAGAGTGGCGGAAGGGGATGCCCGGATGGCCTTAAACGGGTTGGAGCTGGCCGTCTTAACCACAGAACCGTCTGCTGATGGGAAACGACATATAACTTCAGAGATCATTGAGGATTCTGTTCAACAAAGAGTCATTCGCTATGATAAAGTTGGTGAGAATCATTATGATACGATTTCTGCTTTTATTAAATCAATCCGGGGTTCGGATCCCGATGCTGCCCTTTTCTATTTGGCGAAAATGTTGAAAGCAGGAGAAGATCCGAAATTTATTGTTAGACGAATGATCGTTCATGCCGCAGAGGATATTGGAAATGCTGATCCTCAAGCGCTATTAATAGCAGTAGCTGCTGCTCAGGCCTTGGAGATGGTTGGTCTCCCGGAAGCAAGAATTCCCATGGCCCAAGCGGTGATTTATTTAGCGACCGCTCCGAAATCTAATGCTTCTTGTCAAGCAATTAATCAAGCAATAAGTGATGTGGAGAAGATTGGTCAGGGAAGTATCCCGATGCATCTGCGGGATGCCGCTCATCCGGGTTCGCAGCAAATGGGGTATGGGCGGGGATATCTCTACCCTCATGACTTCCCGGGACATTATATAAAACAGGAGTATCTTCCGGCGGAATTAAGGGGGAGGAAATTTTATCATCCTACCGAAGAAGGGTATGAGAAAGAGATTAAAGCTCGCTTGGAAAAATGGAAAGCGGATGATAATAAATAATAGATAAATATAGCCTTACAAATAAGTTTCCAACATAGTTTTTATAAAAATTTTTATAAATTCCTTGACAAGAGGCATCAATATCTGCTATAATTTTCTTTCTTGACAAAAATGGACAATCTGTGCTATACTTTACTTATGGTTTAAAAGAAGGATGGTGAACAGGTTTGTCCAGACAAGAGCCGAATATCTTAGAGCGCATTAGGAAAGATATGGACAGCTTTGTTGGCCAAGAGGTCAGTTTAAAAGCTAATACCGGCAGAAAGAAAGTTTTTGAAGTTAATGGAATATTAGAACAGACTTACCCTAAAGTTTTTGTAGTTAAGTTTCGAGAACGTCAGGTAGAACGGAGAGTATCATATAGTTATGCTGATTTATTGACTGAAGTAGTTGAAGTCTCAATCGGCGAAACCAGAATTGGGACGCAAACAAATTAATGGGGTTTTTACCCGTCTTTCTCAAGAAAGACGGGTTTTGATATTTTTAGAGGAATAAAGTCGCTCATGCTGGCTACCGCCCACACACGAGAAGGCGCCGAGAATCAGAGCCAGGCGCCTCGACCTTATCCTTAGATATTTGTAGAATAATTAACCTTTCTACAGGAAGTAGGGAGAAACTATAGAATTAATGTACAGTTGATAAAGAGAGACGAAAAGAGGGTTGGGAATGGATGCACGCTCTATGGTAATAGCGTCCTTATTTCTGTTTATATTTATAACTTGCGCGAGTGCCGCAGACGAGCCTTGTTTGTCAGTAAAACTCTCTCTGGAAACGCCTTTTTCCCTTTCATTTTCCGGAAAAGTTGAGCTTTTTTATCATCAAGAGGGAAGATTGGAGCAAAAACCCAACCTGAAACTTAACTCTTGGAGCTTAGTCAATACCGGGGAACTTAAACCGAATGTAAAATGGCAGGTACATCTGGCCAAAGGGAAGATTATATTATCTTCAGAAAGCGGAGATCGAATCTCTTCTGAACTACCATTAATGTTGCGTAGTTCACCTGGTGACGGGATTGAGATTAATGGGTGGAAATATCCTGGCGCTCTTCAGTTGTGGCCAACAGAAAACTTATTAGTCTTTAATGAGCTTGAGTTAGAAGAGTATGTTGTTGGGGTACTTGGTTGTGAAGCTTATGCCGGTTGGTCGGTGGAAGCATTAAAAGCTAATGCTGTCGCCATTAGAACATATACGCTTTATGGTTTGGGAAAGCATCAGGAATATGACCTTTGTGATCAGGTTCATTGTCAGATTTATCGTGGCTCCAGGCTCTCTTCAGTTTTTAAGGAAGCGGTGTTAGCTTGCAAGGGGGAGGTTTTAACTTGGCAAGGAGATCTGATCAACGCCGTTTACCATTCCAGTAGTGGAGGAAGAACAAGGAATAATGAGGAGGTTTGGACGGGTTCCCCCCTTCCTTATCTGCGGGCGGTCGAAGATTTTGATCATCAAGGGAGAAATTTTCATTGGCCACAGGCCTATTTATTTAGCAGGGGAGAGCTGGCTAAGGTTCTTGGATTCTCTGGTGAGCAGGGGATAGAGGTAATCCCTGCTTGTTCGGAAGCAGGACAGCGGTTAGGGTTTAATTTTCGTTCTGAACATAATGGGGAAGAAAAGCAATTTAAAAATGAGTCGCTACGCTGGCTATTTTCCTTTCCCAGTGCTAACTTTCGAGTGTTTAAAGTAAAAGAACGCGCGATTCAGGAAGGAGTAACAGAGGATAGCGGTTTCTCTTTAGGAACAGCGACCATCAATAATCAAGAGATAAGATTAACAGTCTCAATGACTTCGAAGATTAAAGGGGAAGAAATTACTCAAGGGGTTAACTTGGGACCGACAGATCGATTATTATTTATCGGGACAGGTTCCGGTCATGGAGTGGGCCTCAGTCAGTGGGGAGCGGCGGCCTTAGCGGAGAAAGGGTATAATTATAAACAGATTCTCCGGCATTATTATGGAGATGAGGTTCGGCTCAGGAAATATGGCGAGTAACCAGCTAGATAAAATATTCGATCTCCGCTAGAGGGAAGAGGCGGTTGATTTCAGTCGCAAGGTAATCTTTTAAACTTTCCAGTTTTTCTGGAGGATAAAGATACTTACCATAACCGTATTTTCCCCATTTGAACTTACGGGCGCTCTCCTCCATCTCTAGCTTGGTGTGGGGGAAACGCTCCAGAATTATATTTTTTGCCCGAGCGGTAAAACGATGGGAGATTAATTCAAAACTCACAGTTTTTTGGACGGTAGAACCTAAAATTTGGGCCAGGTTTTCTAGTAAATATCGGTAATCTTGACGCCAATGCTCATAGATAAATAAAGGAGCAATAATAAAACCTAAAGGATAACCGGCTTGAGCAATTTTACGAGCTGCTTCCAGCCTTTCGGCAAGCGAAGCGGTATTGGCTTCGAAGGTCTCAATTACATACCGGGAGTTGATACTAAAACGGAATTTGGTATGCTTTTGGTGGTCAAGATCAAGGAAACTATCAACATTGGCGAATTTTGTAACCACTCTTAACCTCCCATGGTCCTGACGACCAAAAAAGGCAATGGTTTTTCGTAAGGAGCCGGTAAGATGCTCAACAGCGACTGGGTCTGAGGTGCTAGCCACTTCGAAGCTGGTAGTAGCGGGCAAATGCTTTTGGATAGAACGACCGACAGCAGTGAGAATTTCATCAACATTGACATAGACTCTTACATAGGGTTTACGTCCGAGCGTGGTCGCCAGATAGCAGTACTGGCAACCGCCCGGACAGCTGGTTCCCAGGGTAAATTCGTAATCTGCCGAAGGACGGCAGGTATTAAAGTTTAGGGATTTTTTGACTCCTACGACCAGTGTGCGTTTAGCTTCTCGATAACCGATCTGGGGGGTAGCGCCGGGGATACCAAGCACTCTATTATGGGAGGTTGTGATCTTGATCGGAATATCCTTGGCGACCAGTTCTTCGTATATTTTTTTCCCCAATGGGTACTCAAGAGCCGCTGGTTCAAAGAAAGCTCTTGTTGGGATAAAAAGTTTCATTCTTCCATATCCTTTCCGGGAATAGTATAATTATAGCGCCCAGATTAAGAAATTATCCACTTTCAGTTATTTCTAGATGTGACCACCATATATTGATTCATCCTATCTCCTGAGTAGTCGCTTACGCTGGCAAGCTGGGGCAGATGAAAGAACGGAAATCAAAGCTTCATCTGGGACTGGCAAAGGCTGTCATTCATACGAGCGGCGAGCTATGGATTATTCTTCCCTGATTGTTGGAATATAATCTTGAATAGCACAAGGATGTTCAGCGGCGCGCTGAGGTAAAAGCGTCGGATTAAGTAAATCATTTTTGATGAGAGCAAAAGGTGAGACCAGTGACGGCGACGAGAAGGGAGCGGATGTCGATGACTGAAAAAAAATGGCGGGAGGAATTGATTGCTACACTTCAATTGGAGAGTTATCAGTATGACGAACCTATGTATCGTTATACTTCTTTTCGTATTGGGGGACCGGCGGATTTATTGATCGAGGCGCAAACTGTAGACGAATTGGCTCGGACGGTAGAATACTGCCAACAAGTTGGTGTTTTCTGGTTTTTGTTGGGCCGGGGGACAAATATTTTGGTTAAGGATCAAGGAGTACGCGGGGTTGTGCTCCGTTTAGGAAAAGGTTTTAGTAGCATTAATGTAGAAGGAAGAAGGATTAAGGCCGGCGGCGCCGCATCCTTAGCGGCTGTCGCTGAACAGGCCGCCCGGAATAATCTTACCGGGTTGGAGTTTGCTTCGGGGATTCCCGGAAGTATCGGTGGAGCGCTTTTTATGAATGCCGGAGCTTATGGGAGCGAAATGCAGGAAGTGGTCCTGGAAGCGAAGGTGTATCGTCCGGGTAGCGGTGTTATTGTTTTAAAGAAAGAAGAACTTGAATTTGGTTATCGTTTTAGTCGTCTCCAGAAAGAAGAAGGAATTATTCTAGAAGTGGTGTTGGAATTAAATCGGGGAGAAGAGGCTCAGATTCGTGCCAAGATGGCGGAACTTAATGGGAGACGTAAAGATAAACAACCTTTGGAATATCCCAGCGCGGGGAGTGTTTTTAAGAGACCTAAGGGGAAATTTGCCGGACAGTTGATAGAAGAAGCGGGATTAAAGGGGAAAAGAGTGGGGAACGCTCAAGTCTCACCGAAACATGCTGGGTTTATTGTCAATATTGGAAACGCTACTGCGCAAGAAGTTCTAGACCTTATTGAGTTAGTCCGTGTTGAGGTCCATAACCAAGCCGGCCTCTGGTTGGAACCGGAGATACGAATCCTCGGCGGGGAATAAATTCCTGCAGGAGCTGCAGGGGAGAAGGGCGAAAGAGATTTCCTGGGAGGGGATGAGGTGCATAATCGGGGAAAGTTATTTATTAGATTACTACTACCGGTTTTAGGAGTGCTTTTGACGGCTAGCCCCTCACTAAGAAGCGAAAAGGGTGAGCCGGTTCCGGAACGTTTATTACCTAGTGAGTATGATGTCTGGAGTCTGGATTGGTCGAGTGATGAACGGATTGTCTTTGCCGGAAAACAAGAAGGAGAAGAAGGGACTAAGATGCGGATCTGGTTGTCTCGTTTACGACCGGATACGTCCCCGGTGTTATGGACCGGAACCGGAACTTTAATCGATTCAGCGCCTAAATGGGCTCCTGATGGTAGCGGAGTTGTCATGGTGAGAAAGACGGCGCCCACTTCTTCTCAACCTGAGATGAAGACAGCAATCTGGTGGAAGGCTTTTCCTTCAGGGGAAGGCTTACGGCTTACTTCCGGTCGTGAGGATCGTGATCCGACCTGGTCTCCCGATGGTGAAAATATTCTCTTTGTCCGGGGAGAAGGTTTATATTCTTCTTCTTTACTGACGATTAAAAAAAATGGCGCCGGTTTAAAGACCCTCTTGGCAAAAAGCCAAGGGTTTATTGCTACTCCAAACTGGGGAAGTAACAATCAAATTTATTATACTTTACTAAAACCGCGCAAAACTTTGGTAAAAACAGAGAGCCAATCCGAAGAGTGTTGGGGTCTTGACCAGGGAAGTGTCTGGGTGTATGATCCCAGCACGGGTGAGCATAGCTCGTTGCTCGATGATGGGAATGATAATAGACATCCTGTGGTTTCACCTACCGGCAGATATTTAGCTTACATTTCAACCCGGGGCAATGATGGAGCGGAAGTTAAGGTGATTCGCGATCGGGGGAGTTTGTTTATCTTAGATCTTAAAACCGGAGAACGGCTGCGAATTACCGATGGGGTTAGCCTTAATGGGGGACCTCCCTGTTGGAGCCCAGATGGGGATAGATTGGTTTTTTTCAGTTTCCGCGATAACCGACCGGCGGCTTGGATTCTAGAATGGCGGAAATATGCGATCAAGGATTGAAGGGTGGCCCTCTAAATAGTTAGGAAATAACCGGCAACCACAGAGCGACGGAAATAGTTAACCTGTGGTTCTTTTTTTATATGAGATTCTGTGGAATAATAAAAGTAAGAGGTAACAATGAAGTGTTCGGAGATTTTAAAATTAACGAGCGAAGACCAACCTATCTTCAGCTTAAGGAGTATCTAAAAAGACAGATTCTTAACGGGATTCTTCAGTCCGGAGAGCGTCTCCCCTCAACCCGAGAATTAGCGACAATTTTACAGCTTGGGCGCAATACGGTGATCTTAGCTTATCAAGATTTAGAAGAGGAAGGATTTATCTACACTGTTCGGGGTCAGGGCTCTTTTGTCGCTGAAGTGACTGTTAAGCAGGGAGAGACTACCTCTCTCTCTTGGCCGGCGATGTTAACTCCGCAGGCTGTCTCTGCGTCACAATTGGATATTGAAAAGACTGAATTAAAATGGGAAAGAGGGATGCTCTCCTTTAAGAGTATCGCACCTGATGGTGGATTATTTGAGACCGAAGATTTTAAGAAAGCTTTTCTCGACCGTTTTACGCTTGAAGGAGAAAAGCTCCTTAATTACGGATATGCTAAAGGCTATAAACCGTTGCTGGAATACTTGATAAATTATCTAAAGAATAAAGGGGTAGATCCGGAAGGTAAGGATCTGATCATCACTAATGGCTTCACAGAGGGCTTAAACCTGGTGTTGGCGGGGATCTGCCAACCGGGGGATGGGATTGTCACAGAGAACCCCACCCATAATACGGCTCTTAAAATTATGAAACTTCGGAAGCTCAAAATATTCGGTATCCGGATGGAGGAGGAAGGTTTAAACCTTAAGCAGTTGGCGGAGACGCTTTCCACCCAAGCAGTAAAGGCCGGATTTTTGATTCCTTCGTATCATAATCCCACCGGACTGGTCATGTCTCCGGAGAAACGGATCGAGGTTCTTAAGCTCTTCTCCCGCTATCAGGTTCCCATCATTGAGGATGGTTTTAATGAAGAACTTAGGTATTCCGGTTCCCATGTCGCCCCTTTGCTGGCTCTCTCGGGAAAAGGAAATAATGTGGTCTATATCGGGAGTTTTTCTAAGATTCTCTTCCCTGGTTTACGAATCGGGTGGGTGATGGGGGATGCGGACTTGATTGCTGCTCTAGAGAGTATCAAAAGAAGTATGAACATTCATACTACTTTTTTAGATCAGGCGCTGCTCTATGAGTATTTGCAGAATGGATCTTTCGAGAAATATCTGCGTCGCGCCAGAAATCTGTATCGCCAGCGTCATCAAGCGGCGGTTCGCTTAGCTTCAGAACTAATTCCTCACCAGCGGATCTGGGGGGAAGGCGGGCTTCATATCTTTGTGGAACTGGCGGAAGGGATTAATGCCCGGCAGGTGTTGGCAGAATGTTATCGCCGGGGTGTGCTGTTTATGCCGGGGGATCTTTTTTACACGGATGGAGGGGGTAAAAATACCTTTCGTTTAGGAATTGCGAGAGTGACCGAAGAGCAAATGGCAAGAGGTTTTGCCCTTATTGGCCAGGTAATATCGGAGTTTGAGGAGGTAAAAGATGCGTAATTTTAAAAAATCAATGAAACTTGATCATGTTTGTTATGATATTCGCGGTCCGGTTTTAGATGAAGCGAAAAGACTGGAGGATGAAGGTTATAATATTCTGAAACTGAACATTGGCAATCCGGCTACTTTTGGTTTTAATGCCCCCGATGAAATTATCCGTGATATGATCCAGAACCTTCCGCAGGCTCAGGGTTATGTTGATTCCAAGGGTATTTTCCCGGCACGCAAAGCAATCATGCATTACTGCCAGGTAAAAGGGATTGCCGGGGTTGGGGTGGATGATATTTATATTGGCAATGGGGTTAGTGAACTGATTGTCACCGCCATGCAGGGTTTACTGGATAATGGGGATCAAATCTTAATTCCTGCCCCTGACTATCCGCTCTGGACAGCAGCGGTCAACCTGGCTGGAGGAACGGCAGTTCATTATCTCTGTGATGAACAGTCTGATTGGTATCCGGACCTTGAAGATATTAAACGGAAGATTACTCCGAAAACTAAGGGAATAGTGGTGATTAACCCTAATAATCCGACAGGCGCTCTTTATCCACGAGAGTTACTCCAACAGATCGTAGAGTTGGCGGTTACCCACGAATTGATTGTTTTTGCTGATGAGATTTACGATCAAATACTCTACGACGAAGCAGAGCATACTTCGATTGCCTCCCTCTCCGACGAGACGCTGTTTGTGACGATGAACGGACTTTCTAAGTCCCACCGGATTACCGGTTTTCGCGCCGGTTGGATGGTGGTTAGCGGGAAGAAGGCAATCGCCGCTGGTTACATCGAAGGACTGAACATGTTAGCCTCGATGCGTTTATGTAGTAATGTTCCCGCTCAGTATGCGATCCAAACTGCGCTCGGTGGCTACCAGAGTATTAAGGATCTTACCAAACCCGGCGGACGCCTTCATGAGCAGATGGAATTCGCCTGGCGCCGGATTAATGACATCCCGGGTCTTTCCTGTGTTAAACCTAAGGGGGCTCTTTATCTCTTCCCGAAAGTTGATACAGCTAGGTTTAAGATTACCGATGATCAGCAGTTTATTGGTGATTTTCTCAGGGCAGAAAAGGTTCTTTTGGTGCAAGGAACTGGCTTTAACTGGCCGAACCCGGATCATTTCCGTGTGGTATTTTTACCGGAGATTCAAACCCTAAAATCTGCTTTTGACCGGTTAGAAAAGTTTCTTTCCACCTATACGCAGAAGAGTAAGATTAGGAAGGTGGTTTGACGTTCGGTGCCGTTTTTTTGTAAAGGTAATCTCCCCGGAGCGATCCGGGGTTTTTCTTTTATCCGAAAAATCTAAATGAAGAGTTTGTAAAATTAGCCCTACCAAAGATTTTAGTTATTGACGAAGCTTGGAGATGAAGGTAAAATATGACTTGACTGACCGTCCGGTCGAGAAGGTGGTATTGAAATGACAACAAGCGAAACTCACCCGCATAGTCCTTCACCGGAGACTAAAGAACGGATCCTCGCTTCCGCGCTGGCGATCTTTGGAGAGAAGGGTTATCACAACGCGACCATGGCAGAGATTGCGGAAGATGCTAATGTGGGGAAAGGGACTTTATACTGGTATTTTTCTAGTAAAGAGGACTTGTTTTCGGGGATGATCGAGCAGGGAATCCAAACTCTCAATGGTAAGCTCCAGTCAATTCTGGGAGATCATAGTCTGACTTTTAGCCAGTTGCTCGTAGAATTTAACAGAGAGTATTTGCATTATTTCTATGATCATCGACAACTGGCCCGCCTTTTTCTCAGTAACCATTCGGGTTTAAGCAGTAAGTTTCACGACAGGATGTTCCAGTGGCATACTGATTTTGTTAAAGTTAACAATGACATTATTCAAAGAGGTTTAAAGACGGGTTTGTTTCGTCCGGATTTGGAGGTGGACTGGGTCGCTACTGCTTTTACCGGCATTATTTCAGCCTTTGGGAATAGACAGTTTTTAGGAGATAATCAGGAGCAGATTGAAGCAGAAGCGCTTTTTATCTATAACTTAATGGTAGATGGGATTGGAATAAAGGATGAGGGGGATAAGTCACTTTGAGGAAAATGGAGCACAGGATTAGAAATTTAAGCCTTATTTGTTTTCTTTTTGTTGGCATGACTCAACTATCGCTTGCTAGCGGAAAAGAAGGAATCAGTCTTGAGGCTGCGTTACAAATGGCCTTGGCGAATCCGTATAATTTAGGCTCTACCAGCGAGGCCGTGGCTGAAGCGCGCGCCCGCTTGGCCCAAGCCGGCGCCTCCCGCTGGCCGTCGGTAGTTTTAAACGGTAAGTATACGCGGGTTGGTCCGTATACGAGCATTGACCCGCGTACTGGTATGCCATACAAGGTTGGGGTGTCTGATAGTTATGCTACGGGTTTTAGTCTGCAGTGGCCTTTATATATGGGAGGTAAACTTAACTCAGCAGTTAATCTTGCTCGCTTTGGCCTGGATACGGCGGAGGAAGATTACCAGGCTGAGTATGAAAACCTGGTTTATCAAGTCTTCCAAGCCTACATAGGTTTTTTGAAAGCCGATGGGATGTTGGCTTTAAGTCAGGAGCAGATTAAATTATTAACTGAACATCAACGACTGGTGGAAACTAACTTGAGTTTAGGTTATGCGGCGAAAACCGATTTGCTGGAGACCAAAATTAGATTAACCCAAGCAGAGTTAGGGGCGGTTAAAGCCCGGCATGGTAAGAAATTAGCGGAAGAGAATCTCTGTAACTTGTTGGGAATTTCCACTCAAGAATTGGTCTTAACTTCAAAGCCGACGATTGCTCCAAGTCACATTCTTCCTACCATGGAAGAAGCTTTACGCCTGGCGGAAGAGGGAAGAGCGGAACTCAAAAAACTAAAAACAGCGGTGCACATTGGGGAAGAGAACCGCAAAATGAGCGGGGGATACTGGAAACCAAACCTGGTGATGATTGGGACCTACGGAACGCAAAATCAAAAGAGTTTTACCTTGGATGAGGCGATCTGGAGTTTTACGCTTAATCTCGATTGGAAGCTGTTTGATGCGGGCGCGGGTAGAGCCGGGCTTAAGGAAGCAGAAGCTAACCTCAGTAAACTAAATTACTTATTAGCGCAGAGTAAAGATCTGATCCGCCTGGAAGTTCGACAGCGATACCTGACTGTTACCGAGACGGCTCAGGTCTTAGAATTGACGAAACTTAATCGTAAGCTGGCCCAGGAGAACTATGAGTTTTTAAAAGCCAAATTTGAGCTGGGGGCTGCTACCAACCTGGAGTTGTTATCAGCCCATAACACTTTAAATATGGCCTTGAATGATTATCTGAATGCGGAATATGATTATTACCTAGCGATTTCCGCTTTATACAAAGCGATGGGTGAAATAGACCAATTTATGCTGGAGGTAAGTGAAGATGCGTAAAGGTTTAACGGTTTTAATAATCATGATTGTGATCGCCATTAGTGGGTTTTTAATTACGGGCGGTCCGGCGCGTAAAGGGGCCAAGGTGGTTGAGGGGGAGGCGCTGACGGAGAACTTTACAGTAGAAGTTGTAGAAGTTGTTAGGGGAAACATCAAACAAACAACAGAGCTGAATGTAACTTTTGCTCCGTACAGTAGTGTTCCTCTGATACCAAAAACCGGGGGTACGGTGGTGGAGGTCTTGGCGGCTACCGGTGACCAGGTAAAAAAAGGTCAAACTCTTTTTGTTATTGATGATACGCAGCTAAAGTTACAAGTAAAACAGGCGGAGGCGGCATATGAGATCGCCGGCGCCAGTTTAGCGCAACTAGAAAAAGGGGCTTCGACTGAGGATTTGAAACAGATCGAAGCTACTGTTTTACAAGCTAAGGCTTCCTCTGAGAATATAGAGGCTGAATATCAGCGCATGGAAGAGCTTTATCAGAAAGAGATGATCCCGAAAAAACAACTGGAAGCAGTGGAACTGCAAAGAAAGATTGCCGCTACGAATCTGACGGCAGCCCAGGCGCGGTTAACGGCGGCGCAAAAGGGCGCCTCTGAAGAACAGCGCAACATTCTGAAATCCCAGGTCAAACAGGCAGAAACCGCGTTGGAAATGGCTAAGTTGCAGTTGAGTTACACTAAAGTGGCTGCTCCGATCAGCGGAGTACTTGCTCAGTTTAATGTAGAGGTAGGAGGGATGGCTGCCCCCGCAGCGCCGGCTGGGCTCATTGTTGATAACAGCAGGATGAAAGCTAAAGCCGTGGTCCCGGAGAGCTACATTAATAACCTAAAGGTAGGGGAGAAGGTGACCATCGAAGCTAAAGCTTTACCGGGGAGTGTTTTTACGGGAACGATTACTGCTGTTAGTCCTCTGGCCGAGCAGGCGACCAGACAATTTCCGGTGGAGTTTTCCGTAGTAAACTCGTCCCAGGCGCTAAAAGCCGGGATGTTGGGGACCACTCATCTAACCATTGGTGAGGCTACTAATGTACCGCTCATTCCTGTTTCCACCGTACTTTATGAGCGCGAAAAACCCTATGTTTTTGTGGTGGAAGAGGGGTTAGCCGTCCGCCGGAATATTAAAATCGGTCTTAACTCCGGAGAAATGGTTTCTGTGCCAGAAGGTTTAAACGAAGGGACGATGGTGATTAGTAGAGGCCAGCATCAGGTGAAAAACGGGATGTTAGTTGAGGTGAAATAAGATGAATTTATCCAGGTTTTCCATTAAACGACCGGTTACGACTTTAATGATTTTCCTGTTGGTGCTGGTGCTCGGTCTTGTCTCCATTACCCGTTTAAATATTGATCTTTTGCCCAAGATGACTTTTCCGGTGGCGGCAGTCTTTACTTCTTATGAAGGAGTAGGCCCGCAAGAGGTTGAGAATATGGTAACTAAACCTTTAGAAGGAGTATTAGGGACAGTTCCTAATGTCAAAGGGATCACGACGATCTCCTCGGCGGGTCAATCGATTGCGATTGTTCAATTCGAATGGGGGACGAATATGGATTTTGCCCTCTTGGATGTGCGGGAAAAGATCGATCTGATCAAAAGTTTTTTTCCTAAAGAAATCGATAACCCGTTGGTCTTTAAATTCGATCCGGCGATGATGCCCATTATTAATCTGGCAGTGAGTGGGATCTCTGATCTGGCTACTTTAAAACAAGTGGCGGAAGACGAGGTTAAACCAAGATTGGAGCGGCTAAACGGCGTCGCCTCGGTTGATATTTCCGGCGGTTTGGTTTCAATTATCAAGATCGAGGTGGATCCGGCTCAGCTCCATGCTTACGGTTTAACCCTCCAAAGTATCACTCAGATTCTTCAAGCCGAAAACCTAAATTTACCGGGGGGAATAGTTCGTTCCGGGAATCTGGAATTAATGGTAAGAACTACCGGCCAGTTTGAACGGCTCGAACAGATTGAACAGCTAAATATCCCTTCTGCCCACGGGTCGATGGTAAAGTTAAAGGAAGTGGCTTCGGTTACAGAGGCTTTTAAAGACAGGACTAGTTATGTACTTCTAAATGGCGAACCGGCAGTGGGAATAGCGATTCAAAAAGAGACTGATGCTAATACGGTTAATGTTTCTCGGCAGGTGCTCCGAGAGATGGCTAAGATTAAAAAGGATTTGTTGTCGGGTTTAACCTTTGAAGTGGTAATGAATCAGGCGGATTTTATCCAGAGATCCATTGATAATCTTAAAAGTAACGCGGTGGTCGGCGGTTTGTTAGCAGTGGCGATTCTCTATTTATTTTTACGTAACTTGGCCAGCACTTTGATTATTGGCGTTGCGATTCCCATCTCAATTATTACCACTTTTATCTTGCTGTATTTTGCTAAATTAAACTTAAACATGATGACCTTAGGGGGACTGGCTTTAGGGGTTGGGATGTTAGTTGATAATGCCATTGTTGTTCTGGAGAATATTTATCGTTTTCGAGATCAAGGGTCTTCCTTAGAAGAAGCGGCGATTGAAGGCAGTTCAGAAGTGGGGATGGCGATTACCGCTTCCACACTAACGACGATTGTGGTCTTTTTGCCAGTGGTGTTTATGGGGGGGATGACGGCGCAGCTTTTTAAAGAATTAGCTTTGACTGTGACTTTTTCCTTGTTAGCCTCTCTTTTTGTGGCGCAGACCTTGATTCCGATGTTATGTTCCAAGTATTTGCATGTCAAAGCAGAGAAAACTGTAAAGAATGCCAGAAAACCCCGACAGTCGAAAGAAACTATTCTCTGCTGGTACAAAAGGATGTTAGCATGGTCATTGCAACATCGGAAAACCGTCGTTTTCTTTACCTTGTTTCTGTTTGCGCTTAGTATCGTGATGATCTTTCGAGTGGGCGCTGAGTTTCTTCCCAGTATGGATGAAGGAATAATCTCTGTGCAGATTCAGATGCCAAAAGGTTCGGTGCTTAGTGAAACCGAGTTGGTAGTTAGAAAGGTGGAAGAGACGATTGCTGAGATTCCTGAGACGGCAATGGTCTTTACCATGGTAGGCAGCGGAGGTTCGATGAACTTTCTGTCTTCGGGAGGAGACCAGTCTTCCATTACTCTACAGTTGGTGGATAAAAAGCAACGCCGACGTTCCGCCGATGAAGTTGCGGAGTGGATTCGCACCCGGACACAGGGGATTACTGGGGCTGAGATCAAGGTCGACACCTGGTCGATGATGTCAATGAGTAGTTCAGGTAAGCCGATTAATATCAAATTGAAGGGCGAAGATTTTGCTCAACTTGAGAACCTCTCTGCTGACCTTGTTGCACTGGTTAAAGAAGTAGAAGGAACCAGAGAGGTGGAATCAAGTCTCGATGAAGGCCGGCCCGAACTTCAAGTGCAAATTGACCGAGAACGGGCTTCTACTCTGGGGTTGAATGCTTATTCGATTGCTTCTTATCTCAGAACGGCGATCGAAGGGGCAACGGCCACCAGGTTTAAAGTTAGGGGTAAAGAGTATGATGTGATCGTTTGCTTACAAGAGAATGAGAAAGGAATCCCCGGTTTAATGGAGCTAATGATCCCAACGGCCATCGGCGCCCAAGTGCCTTTAAGTGAGGTGGCTGAGGTACGAGTGGTGGAAGGACCTAATGTGATTAACCGGGAGGATCAGGAACGGGTGGTTAGTATTTCGGCGGCTATTTCCGGTCGTGATCTAAATAGTATTACCAAAGAAATTAATAAAAAAATTGGAGCCTACCCTTTACCTACTGGGTATAGTATTAAAATTGGCGGAGAAGCAGAGGAGATGGTTACGGCTTTTCGTGATTTGCTTCTTGCTTTATTGCTGGCGGTTATTTTTGTTTATATGATTTTAGCAGCGCAGTTTGAATCACTATTGCAACCGTTTATTATTATGCTGACTGTGCCTCTCGGTTTTATTGGGGTATCCTGGGCGTTGGCTATCAGCCAGGTTAATCTGTCGGTAATCGCCTTCATTGGCTTTATTATGTTGGCCGGAATTGTCGTCAACAATGCCATTGTCTTAGTGGATTATGTCAATATTTTACGGGGTAAAGGTTATCCTGTTTTAGAGGCCTTAATGATGGCGGGACCTACTCGTTTTCGACCGATTATGATGACTTCCTTGACAACTATTTTGGGGTTACTGCCGATGGCGATTGGCTGGGGGGAGGGTTCGGAACAACAAGCTCCGATGGCGATCGTGGTAATTGGCGGTTTAACCGTATCGACTTTTCTTACCTTAATCTTGATTCCCGTCTTTTATCTGAGTTTCGAGTCTTTTAGTCAGAAAAGGAAGAAACGGAGACAGCGAAATTTAGAAACCAGCCTTAATTAAGGAATTGCATAATACAATTATTTAAGATTTAACCACATATCTGATTTCGTGACTATTCGATCTATACCAGGGGAAACGCTACCGCAAGCTTTCACGATTTCCCCTGGTGTCTATAGATGTCACGAATTCAGACTAATATATCGATAACCTAAAAGATAAACACTATATATTGTGGCTAAATATATGCTTAAGGTAATTAGGCAATTCCCTCAAATAATAAATTGCCTAACTAATCTGAATTGAACATCGGGAAAAACAGGAGTTTATCCAACAAATGGCGAACTTATTAATCTGGGCGGGTGAATCAACAAAGGAGGCATTTCCCAGATCGGTCAAATACAAGCTCAAGGAAATTATGCAATTCCCTCAATTAGAAATCCGACTAAAAGATGTTTTCCGTCAATTTTCCGTGGGTAAATTTTACCTCGGTTTTTGAGGAAGGGGATGGGAGGCGGATCATGAAGAAGTTATGGTTATTCCCCATGATCTTTTTTATCCTTTTATTGCTGGCGGGGATATTGAGGTGGGAAAAAGGACCAATCCAAAACCAAGGTGATTTTCAAGTGGCGCACATAAAGGACTATTGGACCGGTCAAAGCTGGGTTTTGTTATTCGGTGGTTTTGAAGATTTTCAAAATGAAACTAATAGTGAGCCATATCCTTTATACAGTGGAGAGTGGATTCCTCATTTGCGGAGTGAGGAACTTCGGGAGCAAATGGAGCTGATTTTAGCCAGCGAAGAGAATCAAGCTCAGTGGAGAAAACTTGAAGAGAACATTAAGGAGTTAGAGGAGGTTAAAAGTTCTACCAGGGAAGGACATGATCTTTATCTGGAATTAATCGAAAAAAATAATTTTAAGAATAAAACAAGCAGTACTGAGGAATTGTCCGCTGCGCACCAAGCTTGGAATAAAGCTGATCAGGCGATTTATGAATATACCTTGGAGTTAAATTCTTTCTATACCAATTTGAAAACAGAAATGCTTCAAAATTACAAAATAGAAGCCAAAAAAAGAGAACGGATTGCTTCCTTGATCTGGTTAGGTCTATTAATTATTTTTTTCATTTTTGCGCTTCATTATTTTGTCATGGAAATCAAACGGTGGAAAAGGGTTAACGAAACTTATGAAATTGTGGAATATGTGACTAAAAACAATAGATTCACTCAAGGAAAATAAATTAGAGGATCTCATAAACCTCCTTTTTGTGGGGAACATTATCGTAAAAGGAGGTTTTTTTATGAAAAAGATAAAAGTGGGGATTATTGGAACTGGTTTAGCTTGGGAAAGGCTGCACTATCCGGCTTATCAAGAACTTACTGATCAATATGAGGTAGCGGCGGTTTGTGATCATAACCGGGAAGTAGTTGAAGATTGGGGGCAACGGCTCGGACTTGATTTGTCCAAGGATGTGTTCACCGATTATCGACAAATGCTCAGGCGTCCCGATCTGCAAGTAATAGATATTATGGTTCCAATTCCGCAAAATCATCAAGTTGCGGAGGAGGTCGCTCGTTCTGGGAAAAATATTATCTTGGAAAAACCGCTGGGCGCTACCTATGAACAGGCGGTAGCCACCACGGAACTTCCCACTTTACATGGTATTAAAATGATGATTGCGGAAAACTACCGATATAGCGAAGAGTTTAACCTCCTCAGACAGTTGGTGCAGGAGAAGAAGATCGGCGATGCTATCTTCTTTATTTACCACAGTACGAGTTGTTTCCCTTGTGGAATGGTGAAGGATACCTTTTATGCGACCGAGTGGCGCCGGCATCCAGAGTACCGAGGGGGAGATATTTTAGACGCGGCCATTCATGATGTCGCGGGTCTCCGTCATGTTTTTGGCGGAATTAAACATCTGTCCGCTTTTGGGGTACCTCAAACTGATGAGTTTAGTCCTTATGCGGCGATCACTGTTAACCTGGAATTTATGAACGAAATGATTGGCGCTTTCTCTTATTACCCTGCTGGCAGCGAACAGCAAAAGCCGTTGGTAGGGCTCAGGATTTTTGGGACTAAAGGGATGATTTACCTGGAAAATACGGATTGTGGGCTCATAAACGTCTTCTATAACGATGGGGGACATGAGTTGCTTGGGTTTAAACCGAAGCGGGGGTACTATAATGAGTTGCTTAATTTTTATAATGCCCTTAATGGTACGGAGGAGATTTCAGTAACGCCGGAGATGGAGATTGGAGATTTCCGTACTATCCACGCGATTCTACAATCAATTACTGATCAAGATATTGTGAAGGTGGATCGGAGACCGGAATACGCGATGGCCTGATTGCGTTCTATCCACCTTGAAAGGAAGAGTCACGAGTGGGGAGAGAGGGTTAAATAAGGAGGATTAGGAACATGGAGGGTCAGCAACATACTCTACCGAAAAGAGAGGAGCTTCCACGGGAATACCGTTGGAATCTCGAACATCTTTATTCTTCACTTCAGGATTGGGAAGAAGATCTGAAAACAGTGGAAAAATTAGTTCAGGAGTTTGAGTCTTATCAAGGCAAGGTGAATGAATCAGCTGCTACGCTCCTAACAGTGTTAACAATTAAAGATAATCTAGGTAGGCTGATCGATAAAGTCTTTGTTTATGCTCGGATGAAAAGGGATGAGAATAATGCAGATTCACTAAGCCAAGCAATGACTGAGCGTGCTCAGAGTTTAGCCGTTCGGGTAGGGGCCAGAATCTCCTTTTTTCTCCCCGAAGTGATGACTATACCCCAGTCAAGATTAAAAGAGTATTTTCTGGAGGAGCCAGATCTTGAACTCTATAGGCACTTTTTCACGGATATTACCAGGAGGAAACAGCATATTCTCTCTCCGGAGGAAGAGAGAATTCTGGCTTTGAGCGGGGAAATATCCGATAGTGGACAGAATATTTTTACCATGTTAAACAACGCCGATCTGCGTTTCCCGATTATCCATGATGAACAAGGCCAGGAAGTGGAACTAACACACGGTCGGTATCTGCGTTTTTTAGAAAGCAAGGAGCAGAAGGTAAGAAAGGACGCTTTTCTGGCTTTACATCAGACTTATCATAATTACCGTAATACTTTGGCAGCATCCTTAAATGCTGGGATTAAAAGTAATATTTTTTATGCGCGCGCGCGACACTATTCGTCAGCAATCGAAGCAGCTTTGGATGATGATAACATTCAGGAGGAAGTTTATGAGAATTTAGTTACCGAGGTCCGAAAGTACCTTCCGGTTTTACATCAGTTTTTAAACACCAAACAAAAATTACTAAACCTGGAGGAGATCCATCTTTATGATCTCTATGTCTCGCCGGTGACCGGTTTTAATCTTAAAACCACCTACGAGGAAGCAAAGGAGATGGTTAAGGAAGGTTTGCACCGACTGGGAAAAGAATACCGCTCTCTACTTAATCAAGCTTTCACCGAGGGTTGGATCGATGTCTATGAAAACAGGGGAAAAACCAGTGGCGCTTATTCATGGGGATGTTATGATAGCCATCCCTATGTGCTTCTTAATTTTCAGGATACAGGGAATGATCTCTTTACCTTGGCTCACGAGTTAGGTCATGCGCTGCACAGTTACCTCTCCAATCAGGCTCAGCCTTATATTGATGCCCAATACCCGATTTTTCTTGCGGAGATCGCCTCTACTGTTAATGAAGTATTATTGGTACTGCATCGGATTGAACACGCTCAAGTCCGAGCGGAAAAAATTTATTATCTCCATCATTTTTTGGAACATTTTCGGACAACGGTTTTTCGTCAAACCATGTTTGCTGATTTTGAAAAATTCTTACATGAGCAAGTAGAAAATGGGGAAGCCTTAACTCCAGAGTGGTTAGAGGACCAGTATTCTAACTTAGTGGAAACCTATCACGGACCAGAAGTGGTGATTGATCCGGAGATAGCTGCGGAATGGTCACGGATCCCGCATTTCTTTTACAATTTTTACGTCTATAAATATGCTACTGGATTCTGTGCGGCAGTTGCCTTAGTGCAACGTTTTCGACAACAGGGAGAAGAAGCGGTCCGGGATTATTTGCAGTTACTGAAAAGTGGAGGTTCGGATTATCCCTTAACTTTATTAAAAAGAGCCGGGGTGGATCTGTCGCAACCCCAGCCGATTGTTGAGGCAATGTCCCTGTTTGAAGAATTGGTCAATGACTTTAACCAACTGGTAACTGCGGAAAAATAAAGCCTTATTTAAAACTGAGGCTTAGCTTCTATTACTTTTTAGACTCCCTTAGATTTTCTTGAGGTTTGCAAAGTAAAAGAGATAAACTCATCCCATGCTGCGCCTCGGAAGCCCCTGTTTTGTAGAATAAACTTCGCAGATACATATCAGGGGCGGTTAAGAAGTCATCTCCGTATTTCATAAAATCATTACTCTCTGCCAAGATCCGCTGGCGGATCGCTTGCTGATAGGATAAATTCTTTGGTGGAGAGGTTGGAGATCTTCTTGCCTCTTGTCCGGTGATTTGTCTGTAAACCTCTCGAAAATTGGCGGCGTGCCTGGCCTCATCTGTGGCGAGTTGAGCTAGTATTTCTCTGTCTTCACGGCTTGGGGCTAGGATGGCTAATTGTTGATAATAGAGGGAAGCTACGGTTTCATCTGTTATGTATCCTAATATTTTATGGGCTAATTCTTTAAAATAGTCATGCCATTGACTCACTTTAAATCACCTCCACATATAGATATGCTTTGATCAGTGCTTTTGATAAAAGCCTATGATTATTTGAGGAAAAAAATGTGCTTGTTAGTCCAATTCTAATCTGATATAATAAGAGCAAATTCACT
>ENA-UOOR01001943-UOOR01001943.1-fermentation-metagenome-genome-assembly--contig:-NODE-1943-length-22453-cov-15.003438_pt1 | contig 22453 bp, 19 predicted proteins | sample MGYA00245780_ERZ724029 | MGnify/ENA primary metagenome ERZ724029 (study PRJEB28704, sample SAMN03018315) | fermentation metagenome | biome: anthropogenic terrestrial biome; feature: soil... | reverse complement strand
GCACATAGAAGTCTATAGATTTCTAGCGTCGTTTCCGACTTTATCTATATACGATACTATGCAAGTAGACAGTAAGTAAAATCGGAATAATCCAACTTTTTCAATGCCGTGGAAGAATCCACCGCCTATCTGCTTTCCAAAGTATCAAGTTGTCAAGGTACTTGATGTTGTTGCCTTACTTGTTGCTATGCCATTACTATACACTTGTCTCTAAGAGTTGTCAACCCTTTTTTCATTTTTTTTTTATTTTATTTTTTCGCTTGATTTTTTGATTTATATAGAAGAAACTTAATAGTAATTGCTACTATTATATGTCACAAGCTTTGAATATATGGGATTTATTTCAGATATACGCTGTATTTTTTATCGACGTAGAGATTTTCTGTCAGATTTTTATAAGTGTGGAAAGAAAATGCTGTATAATCAAGGGATATGGGAAATTTTAGTAATGATTATCAGTTTAATGAGATCTGGAAAAAACTTTTGAAAAAGAATGAAGTTTTTTCGATCTGGGAGATTTTCAGAGAAAAATTTTTTTGAGGAGATGGGGCAGCAAAATTGATGTCGGATGATTGTAACATAATTGCAAGATATATTTAATATTTGTGTAATATGTTTGTAATAATTATTAATATGTATGTAATATTATTGTAATGAGTATTAATATATGTGTAATGATTATTAATATTATCGTAATGAATATTAATATAAGTTTAATATTATTAATACTTTCGTAACAATAGTTATAGGAGAGAGAGAGAAGAAGTGACGGAAGAGATCGTAGGAAAGATAAAAGGAGAGGTCAAAAGAAGAGGTAAAAGGATAAATAATAAAGCTGAAAATGTTTCACGTGAAACATTTATTATAGATCGTAAAGTCAAAGGGCAAGTAGCAAGTAAGTAGATAGCTAGCTCAGATTATTTGTCAACCTATTTTGGTTGCAATTACGTTTGTCAACCTATTTAGTTTGCACTTTAAAAAAATCAAAATTTTGACATAGTTTTGATTACTACATATGAAACTATCCACAACGGTTTGTGGAAATGTGGATAACTTATCATATCGTATTCACTACTCCTTGCTCTTCCTATGTCAGTTCATCGATCGACCCATTTTTCCCATATATTCAGCGTTTTTGGCCCCTTTTCCATGCTTTTTTATCTTCTATTTAAGGGCATACCGTCGACTATTCATTAATAGTAGACCTATAGAAGGTGGGGGTGGTTAAACCCTCGGAAGCCGCTTATTTCCTGGGCTTTCTGGTAATCCCGTACATTTTGCGACTATTCATTTTTCCCATCTATAACCTCTTTCTTCCGCTCTTTCATTCCCTATTTTACTTTTTTCCCTCTCTCAAAAAACGTCCTTACATCTACTCTTTACCTCTCCGTTCGACATCCTTATCGCTATTCCCTATAATTTTCGTATCTAACATACCCATGTAGCTCTACTTTCTTATGTTTTCGCTCTATTTCTTCTCTCATGTTAACTTCAATTTCAGTCTATCATCTATTTTATTTCATTCATCCAACACTACCGATTTTACTATCATTCACATCATACCAAAAATAGTACTATACGTCTATTTAAAAACGTTCCCTAGGATCATTTATCTTTCGCTCTTACTATAACATCCAATCTGTATTCTTTATTTCAACTAATCGTAAGTCTGTTTTTGATCCTATCAACCCCGATCCCTGATTTAATCCTATCATATAAGACTATTTGTCCTTTTTGATTTATCTCATGAATGATTCAGCTTAAATTTCGACCATACTTCTATTCAAATTATACTTTATCGTTCCTCTTTATTTTTTGAATTTTTATTTTTCGGAGTGAATTAATCAAGAAAAAAAGAAGCTGCAACTAAGCAACTTCTCTTTTATATTATCTTATTTGATTAGATTTTGTTGATTCTTAATGTTTCATACTCTTCCATCTGTCAGGATATGTTTCCTTAAACCACCCCAAGAAGTCTCCGAATATTTCTTTTTCAGCTTCCTTACGTGCGTCTATAGCATCTTGCTTATCATCAAATCTCCCAAGATGGTAATTTTTTCCTTGAAATCCAATTTGAGCAACCCATTTATGTCTATTTTTATCCCATCCAACGCCCTTAATACCGGATGTATTATTTTTGGGTATTTTAGAAGTAAGATTTCTAGCATTCGTGCCGTCCATAACATACTTTAGTGTTTCGTCACCAACCTTTTTCCCACTATTTTTTTTAACTTCCGTCCAATAACATCCGCAACTTCTTACTGCTTTACGGGTTAAGTCCGTAGCAGATACATAAGCTGTATTTCTACAATCACAACGGCATTTCCATATCACACTACCGTTGTTTTTATCCCTTTCGTTAGTCGGTTCTATAGCTATTAATCTTCCAAAACGCATACCCTTTATATCTTTAGCCTTAAACTGTGTCTTCTTATTGAGACACCCACAACTATTTATATTGTCTCTTAGCACTATGTCCGCTCTGATCCATTTATTACTTCCACATAAAAGACAGTGTATATAAAAATATGTTCTTTTTTCTTCTCTTTTCCAATCCAATATTTTCATATTGTTTACAGTAGTTCCAACTCTGTCTTTTGCTAGTATTCGTGTCATTGATTCTCCTTTCTATATCACTCTATAAATAAAAAAAAGAAGTAATAATTACTCCTAAAAAAATATTCATTAAACAAAATATCGTAGACTGGAATCGTTTACAGAACTTTAAATACTAAAATCTGTTAATTTCAGCATTCCGATTTATATACCCTATCATCGGTGTAACTGAACCTTTAAAATTAGTAAATGGAATGAATAGAATTTTTGGATCAGCCACGAACGTAAAGAGTGGATCTTTAGGGATTCGAACCCCAGACCGACCGGTTATGAGCCGGTTGCTCTAACCAACTGAGCTAAAGATCCTTATATTATATTATTGTATCATACTCATAGCTTTTTAACAATAGTGAAATAAAAACGGATAATATCTTTCATTGACACTGTAAGTATAAATATGTACGATGTTCAATTAGTTGCTAAGTTGCTGAAATTCTTTCTCTCACTATTCCTGTTTCTTTTAAAGTCTTCTGTAGAATACGTTTCTGCTCTTTTTATTTTGACACCCTAACACTTATTCACATCTCTACTTTAAATGACGAAAAGAAGGTAATTTCGAAGCCACAACATTAAAATATTTTTGACTTCCCATTGTATTTTCTTATTGAAAAAATTCTTAGAAATATCTATATAAAGAAATTTTAATACTTTATTCTAGGAACCGATTCTACTCTTTATACCACTATATCCTAACAAGTATTCACCTCTATACTTTAAGTCGTCAGATAGGCTTCCTACGCAATTCAGAGTATAAGTAAACAATCTGTATTGGCTCACTTCTCTTCTCTCTTCTTAAAATTTTTTGAGGACTTATTCTTCTAAAGTGAAAGAGTGATAAAGTGAGCGTAGCAAACGAAAGAGCGATAGTGAGTTTGGAACAGAATGAAGCAGTGAATAATGAGAAGAAACATGGAGCGTAACTCTCTTCCTATTAAAATGTAATTTTATTGGCTTTTATATTTTTCATCCTTAACGGTAATATTTAAATATTCAAAAAATGCTTGACAAAAACATCATTATGTCGTATCATAGACTCTATAAGGATAAATAATAGAATTAAAAAGCAAGTCTCTTTTGGTGTAAGCCAAAAAAGGCTTTTCATTCATAAGTAGAAAGGATAAATAATATATGTATGACATAAATTTTAAAAATATTTATAAGGGCCAGACAGTGAAGAACTACAAAGAGATGTGTAAACTCTTAGATCAAGCTGATTATACCCATGATGGAGTAGCTAAAAAAAAGCAATTAGAAAAGTGGAAAGAGTTTATTGACTATACACGTTCAGGACGCACCTTCTATATTAATGAGATTAAAACTGATGAAGAAATTGTAGACTTACATAAGCCAAAGGAATTTAAAGAAAAAAAGCCTATGGGACGGCCATTGAAGTATGGAGAAGACATTGCTACTATATTAGCTGCTACTCTTACGAAACCCGGATATCAAACATTCCAGTATTATGAACTATACGAGTTACTCGGAATCATGAATAAACATTATTGTCTTAGAGACTATAAACAAATCAATGCGGATCTCTTGCACGAAACTGATGTAATAGCAAAACAGCAAATGGAATTCATGAGATTAGAAATTCATTTGCGGTGTATTCCACTTCTGCAAAGTTCTTTCTCAGGCATGCATAATCGAGAATGGATTAATTGGAAGAAGACTATTAAGATTTGGGATAGTAACACGAAACGATACTATTATGATGATCATATTGAGACTCGTATTCGAGGGATAGAGCATTTGCACAGATATCAACAAGCCAAAAGTAAGCAGCCACAATTTGGTTGGAAAAGTGGATATACCGAAGACATGAAAGCAAACTACAAAAGTTTGAAAGAAGATATTCAAGAACAATTACATATTGAGAAATATGAACGTGTTTGGAGAATTGCTCCTCTTCCTGATTTGCAGCGACAGCGAGGGCGAGGGACAGAACAAGATGTTATAGCTGTACGTATTCAGTTGAATCAAAAAGTTCAAGAATATTTACTAAAGAGTTTTCAAACAGCTTTGCAAAATAGAACTTTGTTTCGAATGAGAAACTATACAGATATAGACCAAATACAAACTCCAGAATTTGTTGATCACATCCCAGAAATTATTTACTTCTTTACAGACCTCGATTAGAAGTTTAAAACGCCAAAAACCCTTATGTTTATTGGGTTATCTCGATCAGCATTTGAAGTTTTTTACTTTTTTAAAATGACAAAAACATGCTTGATGTATATGCCTATTTTAATTGAAAAGTCACCGAAAAAAATTTTGCGCGTATTTTTTCTTAATATATATCATCTTGCTACGCAAGATAATATATATATAAGAAAGAAATAAATTTGATAAATATATAGTATAGGGTTTTGGAATGTTTGATTCCATAATTAGTTTTTTGTAAAATAGTACCTATTTTTCATATGTGAGCATAGAAGCGCACATGAGCAAGAGGAAATCTTATTCTTCCATCACAGGCAATAACCTAACCATAAGAAGTAACTCGTTAACCGTAATTTTTTTAAATAAGGAGATATAATATGAACAACACAGAAACAGAATTAGACATTATTGAGAACAAAGAGACAAGAGACGGACTGATGAGCCATGTAGAGGTACTAGCAAAGGTTGGAAAGATCGTAAGTATTCCTGGAACTGAGTATACAAACACATTAGGGGTAGCTACATATTATGGGGTGGATAGAGAGGTTGTCAAAAAAGTGGTGCAAAACAACCACTCTGAATTAGTACACGATGGATTACTAAATCTTACTGGGAACGAAGCTAAAGATTATATCATGAGCTATGGGGAAAACATTTCCCCAAAGGATTTCAAGAATGTCCCAGGTGGATTTATTTGTAAAGATGTGAAATTAGCCAATCGTAGTAATCTTCTTTTCAACCGTCGTTCTATCTTACGAGTTGGTATGCTTCTTCGAGACTCAGACGTAGCCAAGTCTGTTAGAACCTATCTATTAAATGTAGAACGTGATGCTCCTAACATTGCCAAAGGTGGTGCAGTAGCTGAACAGATACCTAAAGATCAGCGTAACGATTATGTAAACTCTTTATTAGAAGAAAGAGATCAGCTTATTTCCCAGATTGCTGACTTACAAGACGATAACGCTCGATTGCGTCTACATAGACATGTAACTAAGACACAACGTTTCTATATCAATCAGGCTCTACAGGACTTAGCAAAGCTTACAGATACTCATGCAGCGATGATTTGGGATGACTTTTATCTAAATCTGTATACCGATCAGAGTGTTCCTTACATATATGAGTATCCAAAACCGTACATTGCGTACTGTTTCGAGTCTGATTGGGAAGCTCTGAAGCAGGAGGTGCAAGATATGTATACGATGTATGATCAGGATTTGAGTGAGCATTACTTCGATAAGGTAAATATCAGTACTCATAAGTCAGTAAGTAACTATTAATCAAGCAAAAAGGAGATATAATATGAATGAAGTAGAAATTATTGAAAGTGAAAACGTTAGAGAAGAACTTGTAAGTCACACAGAAGTGTTAGAAAAAGTTGGGAAACTTGCATTAATACCTGATACCCAGTACACCACTACGAAAGGCGTGGCGAGTTATTTTGATGTGCCTGTCGTTAGGATCCAGCAAATAGTGTCTGGTCATCGAGATGAGTTACAGAAAGATGGATTAATTTCAGTTATGCCAGATAGTCTTCCTGAACTAGAACAGTCAACCAATAATTTTGAAGATAGTAGTTCAAAAATACTATCCTCAAAAGGATCTGAAGTTACTAGCTCAAGTATAGTAACATCCCCAATCGTTAAAAAGCAAGGGTATTGTGAATGGAAAGGTGTTCACTTTGCTTATCGTGCCAATTTATTATTCACTAGACGTGCGGTACTTAGAGCTGGTATGGTTCTACAGAAATCAAAAGTAGCTGAAGCCATACGTTCTTATCTCCTTAATGTGGAGGCATTGTCTTCTAACACAGCTAAGAAGGTTGCAGTAGCCGAACAGATTCCTGAGTCAGAACAGTCTCCTGAAATGAAAGCTGTTTTAGACCAAGTGAAAGAAATGCAAGGACAAATTAATCATCTGACGGATTGTTTGACCTCTCAGTATCCCAGGGTTAATCTTGATCCATTATCGGCTACTCGGCGTGCAGCCTTAAACTCAGCAATGCAAAAACTAGCTATTAACACACAAGAGGATGCAGGACGCCTATGGAAACAGATGTATAACGAACTATTTAGCGAATATGGTGTAGATGTACGATACAGTTATCCGCATATCAACTATCTCCACAATGCTGATTGGGATCAGATCCGGAATTGTGTTTTCAAGATATTCGAGTTGTATCATCAGGAACTAGACGAAACCACACCAGCACAAGCATAAGCAAAAAGGAGATATAACATGGCATTAGATTCACAAATTAATATTTATTCAGTAGACACAGGTAACTTTTACTCCCATCATGAGCGTAGGTTACATAATCGTAACGCTCAGTTTAGACGAGAGAGAAACTATCTCAATAAGCAGATCAAAGATCTAGGTGAAGAGTTGATTGTTTACGGATATACGCGTGATGACTTGAAAAAGTTTAAAAAAGGTGACATTGAGCACGCTACTATCCTTACAAACGGTACAGAAGGATTTATTCAGAGATATATAACACTTTGTAAGCTTAGTGATTACAAGCGAGCCTGTGCTTATGATACGAAAGATACACTTCTTGATCTGCTAGCAAACAAAGTTGACCAGAATAAGAAGACACAAGGTCGAGATCACATGAGATATATTGATGAATCGACTGTTGGAGACACATCTGTGATCTCAGTATTCTCTTCTGATTTGAATCGTACTCTAGGGATTGAACGAGATGAGCTGACAGATGACATTATTACGATTCAAGTATACTATTTTGACGTATTTAAGGACATTTTTCTCTATGGATTCACGTTTCGAGGTGAAAAATACCGCTTTTACTCTTCTTCTGCTGGTCAAATTAGGACGAAAAAAGCAGTATTTATCAAAGAAAAAGTCTGGAATAAGTACGAAAAAACGTTGTTATGTGGGCTTACAATCGACCAAATCAACGCAAAAGGTGGTAATAATGTTAATAAACACATGGCTTATACAGCTTTAACTAACTCTGCAACCGATGTTTGGGAGAATTTCGACATTGATCGTACAATTGTAATTGAAGATTTCGAAACACCGGTATGGGGAACATATGATTTAATCGATGATGTAGACTATTCTATCGAACGAATTTCTGACTATGTACCGATTCCTCATACAGATGGTGCTGGTATGGTGCTTTACGGTCATAATCGTATGGTTAGGCTCCCATGGGTGAAAGGTTTACTAGGTGTATTTGACTTTAGACGATTAATCTTAGAAAAGGGTTGGTCTCCTATTGTAAAAGACATCTATGGTAAGCAATACAACATTATTGAGGAAGGAATCGAGGTCATTTTCACAAAAAGTCAGTTTAAACTGTGGAAATTCTACGATTCATGGGAAGATTACAAGGAAAAATTCAAAAAGTACCATTGTCATGCCAATTATTGTAAGGTTGAAGAAGAAAAAATCGGCAATACTCGAATAAATTATCAGATGTTACAGACGTTAACTGACGTTTCTGATGGTGATGTCGAGTATATTGCTCAACGTTCTGTGGATAAATTAACGAATTTTACCGCTTCAGTAGAGAATATTCAACGATTTTTTGGCGTAACTCCCTATAATGAGGACATGACACCACTCCAGGAAGCCATAAAACTGTATCCGAACCTGCTAAATGATGCTTATCTGAAAAATATTTTGCGAGATGTGAAAAATCGTCTTGTTCATAGATATCGAGCCGGAAAACTCGAGATTGAGGGTAAATATACATTTCTTTTACCAGATTTTTACGCAGCTTGTGAATATTGGTTCGGTGGTGAAGAGAATCCGCGAGGATTGCTAGAAGATAAAGAAGTTTATTGTCAGCTATATCCAAATAGAGATAAACTTGATTGCCTACGAAGTCCCCATTTATACAAAGAACATGCGATTAGGAATAACGTAGCAGCTAGAGACTATGCTGAAGGTGACGAAGATACGCTTGTAAGACAGCGAGAACTGAATAAATGGTTCGATACGAACGCTGTGTATACCAGTTGTCACGATTTAATTAGTAAAATTCTCCAATTCGATGACCTTTAATGTCGAACTCTTTGGAAACAAGGAGATATAAAACTCCGTGAAGTTGAAAATTCAACGTGTACAATTTACGTTAGGAACCACAGGAAATGGTGGCTAGAAATTGTGCTAACAGGGAACGAAAGAATCCTGTGCTAAGCTTCTTCTTAGAAGAAGAAAGTTAAACGACTATCGAAAGGGTATTTAATGACCGCACAGGTCATTGAAGAGTAACCGAGTAGAGTACTTATGAGGCGAAATTCCTCGTGAGGAAGTGCGGAGAGCCTAAGTTCGAAAGGATATGGTTATGATATAGTCTTGTTCGACCGAAAGGAAGAATAGGTTGATGGAGATGTCTCGCTCGTGGTAGGCGATCCAAGATTCGTAGAGATTGCTGAACGTAATATGCAAGGTGTAGTTCCTCTATATTATAATATGAGGAAGGCTGAACCTGAGCAGATTACTAATGAGAGCCTTTATAATGGGTTGATTAAGGCTTTCACAGGTGGAAGCATCGGGCCATATAGCAATAATATTTCTAAGATATGGAATAGTGAGGTATTTATCAGTGGAACTGTGGAAGAAAAGAACCGAGCAATGGATATTGTAAAGCTACTTTGTATGGAAAATAATTTTCAAATCGATTATGCTAAAACGTTATATAAGCCGAAACGTCCTGAAGTAATAGATGAAGAAATTAAACAATTTACTCGTCATAAGCTTCCACATTTCTTTAGTTATGCTAAGGAGAAAGAAACAGAGCAAGTTGAAAAAGTTAATGGTAGCCTAGTTAATAAGTTGCAAACGATAATTCCTAATAAGCGTATGAGTTATCGTAAACTTCCGATCGGTAAAATTGATTATCGTCTCTTGATGCATGACCCTTATATTAAACTGGATCAACGAGTAATTGACAAATATCGTAAACTTAATCGTGAATATCATTTTAAGATTAATATGGAAGACGAGTATACAAACAATCTTCATTATATTGCTTCGGATATCAAGTATCAGCTGGCAGAATTTTATGAAGATGGGTATGATGAAGATGATATATGTGACATGATCGTTGCCGAGTTATATGGGAAAGATTCTCCTTATAAAGAAGCACTATGGTTTTGTTATGGAGAACGTATCCTTACTAATTTGAAGATTAATATCTCTCCCTCCGGAAAGAAGTTAGTTCAGTGTATTGATTGTGGAGAATGGTTTGAGGTATCTATCAAAAATTATCGTACAGTAAGATGTGATAATTGCCAGAAGATTTTAAGTAATCAAAAAGCACGTGAAAGAATGGCTAAAAAGCGACAAAAATAAAATGTTCGCTTATCTAAATACACCATGCAGGTAGGATGTTTTAAAGTAGAAAAATCGAGAAACATCCCTCCTGTATAGACGAAAAAAAAATCCCGTAGTTGGTCTACAAGGGAAAAGAATAAGTCTGATCGTTATGTAAGACCGTGGGGTGACACGGCAGTAAATTATAAAGAAAGATATGGATTTCAATTTCCCAGAAAAGCGCTGATCAAGACAGAGTATAAGAAGTCGAGATGGATTATGTAATGCTAGCTTGAGGAGTGATCCAACAAAGAAGCCACTTGCCCCATCTCCACTTTGTCTATATTCAATAGCGTGAAAAAACATTTGGGAAGGACTGAGAACTATAGTACCAATAATAAGAAAAGAAGCGGATGAACTGAGACGCAGAGGCTTTCATGCGGATATGACCGGACGTACACATAAGTCCAGGGCGAAGAAATATTATGCGCCCGAGAATATTGCAACACAGAAAGCTCTAGCTGATCTCAGATCGAAATAATCATATATATCGGAGAAAAGGAGTAATCATATGTCTAAAAAAGAAAATGTGAATAAGTATTTACAGTCAGATATCATTCGTAAGGTGTCTAATCATACGGGATATACACAGGAGTCTATATTAGAAGTAATTCACGGACTGGAACATGTGATTAACAATATGGTTTTAGATGCAGAGCCTGACAAAGATATTACAATTTATCCTATTACCGGGGTGCGTCTAACCAGCAAATATCGTGAAAGAACTACACGTAATTTTGGGACACGAGGAGATATTGTCATTCCTGAGGGAGTAACTATTTCTGCTGGGATTACAAAAGATTATCGTAGGGTTAGAAATGAAGATTATCAGAAAAAATACAAGATTAGTAAGGACTAATTATTATTTTTTTCGTAGTTAGGATATATAACATATTGTAGAATTATAAGAGGAGTAAAAGGAGAAAATTGTATGGATGGAGTAACCTTAAAAAAAACGAATATTACAAAGCTGGATGTTAAAAGAGCTACAATTGAAAACGGTCAGGTTGTCGCTGATGGTGGAGAGATGGTAGATCTTACGCAGATGTTAAAAGATAATTTCGACGGCTGCGTTGTTGATATTTCCATTAAAGAAAAACTAGACGAAGAAGTCGATGTGTGATCGCTGGAAGGTTGGTGGCCACATGGACAACTTGATGAAGAACAAGAAAGAATCTGAGTTACAATATATTTGGAGATTAGCTTCTGCTAAGGATTCAGGAGTATTAGACATTACATGGGATGATCTTGCTGATGTGTTTAACAAGAATCTCGATCACGAGGAATGGACATCTAGTGCTTATAGAAAAAAGTATCAACAAGCTAAGTCATTTTATAATGAAGTGTTTTCTAAAATGAAAAGCGATCAATATGCTCAAGAAGTCTTAGAGAAAACACGTGAACTAGATCGAGCCAAGGTAGCATTCAGAGATCAACGAAACGCATGGAGAAAACAGGATCGTGACGCGACAAGGGTTTTTGAAACGTTAAATATGCTAGAGGAAGATATTAAGTCCTCTTCTACTGATGCTCATATTCCACATGTAGACTATGAAGACACTACTAATTCTTTGATAGTTTGTTTATCAGATTGGCATATCGGTGCTGATTACAATTCATTAGGTGGAGTTTATAACTCAGACATTGCAGAGGAGCGATTAGGTGAACTTTTAGCTGATATAAAATACATAGCTAAATTACATGATGCTAGACATTGTAAAATCGCTTTTCTAGGGGATGCGATAAATGGAAATCTACATTTTACTGTGCAAGTAGGTAATCGTGAGAATTTTATTCAGCAATTAGTTAAAGCTGGTAAGCTCTTATCTGATTTTATAATCAAATTGGCACCTGACTTTAGTGATATCTACGTATGTGGAGTTGGTGGTAATCATAGTCGTATTGCTAAGAAAGACGAAGCAATTAAAGATGAAAGAATGGATTATATCCCACTCTGGTATACAAAAGCTAGGTTAGACGCTTACGATAATGTGACAGTTAATCTTAAAGAACGAGATGGAACAATTGCAGAATTTGGTGTTGGAAAATTAAAAGTAGTCGCAGTACATGGCGATTGGGATGCATTCACTAAAACTGCCATGCTTAATTTGGCAGGATGGTTGGGGTACACTCCTGATATTGTTCTTTCTGGTCATAAGCATACGCCTGCAATGGATACTTGTATTGGGATTACAATGGTTCAAAGTGGATCATTAGGTGGGTCAGGAGATGACTATACTGTTCAGAAGAGATTAGCTGGGGATGCAAGTCAGTCAGTTCTTGTTTGTGATGACAAAGGGCTTAAATGTTTATACCCCGTGAAATTTAGTAAATAACGATATATATAAGATCTAATATAGTTACGCGTCAAAGTTAAAACAACTAATTGTGTAAGGATAGGGACGAACAGGACTATATTAGATTTTTAGATAATCGGTCTCCTATTACCATCAAAGTAGGAATAGCTAATAGTCCAATGAGACTCTAAAAAATTAAAGATTAAAAGGGGAAATAATATTATGACAAAGCAGGAAATTATATCAGCAGTATCAGAGAAAACAGAAGGAACAAAGAAAGAAGCAGCTATCTATGTGAATGCGGTGCTTGATTCTATTACAGAAGCACTAGCTGATGGCGAAAAAGTCCAGTTTACAGGATTTGGAACGTTCGATATCTCTCATAGAGCAGAACGAGAAGGACGTAATCCTCAGACTGGTGAGACTATTACAATTGCGGCTGTAGACGTTCCAAAGTTCAAAGCCGGGAAAGCTCTCAAAGATGCTGTTAAATAAAACTGGTCAAATCGTAAAATCTACTTATGTCGGAGACGGTACTCCTAAAAATCTTAGTAAAAAGTAGATTTGATTTGGATTAATATCTAAAACCAATATTCATTGGTAAAGAGCGTGATGGTCAAATGTCATGCTCTTATTCTTGACAGGTAGCTCAGCGGTAGAGCATTCGGCCGTTAACCGAGTTGTCGTGGGTTCAAACCCCACTCTGTCAGTTTTGTAGTATGAAAAGCAAGAAAGTAGGTGATGATGTGGCTACAAAAAAGTCACTTACACGTAAAACGTCTAAAACTCTCGCTACTACGTCATCTAGTATGAAAAAACAAATGAAACCGCCAGAACAGCCAAAAGTTATTATTCAGACAGTGGATCGAAAAGCTGTTGAAAAAGATATTGATGCGGCCGTAGCGAATCAATTAGCTCAAATTGGGAAGACACAGTTTACGTGTAGTTTATGCGGTAAATTAGTAGACGTTTCCTATAGAAAAATGTTGGCTCCTTTTTATAAAAGTCATGATCCTCATAATAAAATTGGATATGTAACAATTTGCCGTGACTGTATTGAGGAAATAGTTTATAAGATAGAACACAAAAATGGAAAAGAAATTAGACACGCCCCTACACCAGACTCTATTAGAGAAGCTTTAGAGTATATGGACAAACCATGGTTTAGATCAATATATGAAGATAGTGTGTTAGCATGCCAAAATAATAACTCGCAACGTCAAAAGACTGATGCATGGCAAGCTTATATCGATAAAATTCAAACACCTAAATTAAGCGATATGCGTTGGAAGGATGGCGAGACCGAAGAACCCGATTGGTCAAATTTATCTTCAATGTCTATGACTGATGATGAAGAGGCAAAAAAAGTTTATGAACAAAACAAAAGGAAAGTGTTACATGATTTAGGGTATGATCCCTTTGCAACCGCAGATGATGAAATGCGTCCGTTAATGTTCAATAAATTATCTGGATATTTAGATGATAGTACAGCTGATGATCAATTGAAATTAGACGCTTGTATCGAATTGGTGCAATCTACTGCTCAAGCAGAGAAATATAATTATTCTATTAATTATCTTCAACGTGATCCTGATAGTATGCTTAAAAATCTTAAAACAATCAAAGACTTGGGAACTGCTAAAAAAGATGCTTATAAAAATGCCTTGGATTTAGCTAAAGCCAATGGAATTTCTGCGATATCTAACAATACCAATAGCAAGGGTGGCGCAACTTGGAGCGGACAGGTAAAAGCATTGCGTGAAGGTCAATATCGTTTTGGTGAGGTGAATAATTTCGATATTGGTACAGCTGAAGGCATGGCTCAAGTGGCTAGAATGAATGCAGAAGCTCTTATGGATCAAGTGAGATTGGATGATAGCGATTATGCAGATATGGTGGTCAAACAAAAAGAAATTGTTGAAGAGTCACAAAATAAATGTGATGCTGCTATTGAGGAAGCAAGGATACTAAAGCGAGAAAATAAAGATTTAAAAGATTATCTTAGAAAAAAGGGTTTAATCGACCAAAAAGACAATCTGATTAATCCTTTAGGCTAGACTATAATTTTAGGAAAAGAGGGGCTTTGCATGGAAAACGTCCAAAAGATATTTCTGGACACGAATGCAGTATTAAACTTACAGGATGATCTGGTGAACCAACCGTTCATGATTTCACAAAAAACCTTAGAAGAACTTGAAAATATTAAAGTTTCTTCTAACAAAGATTCCGAAACTAAATATAAAGCAAGACATGCGATACGTCAGATAGATGAAAATCCTGACAAAGTTACTGTAATACGGACTGATTTAGAAATTTACAATATTTTATGCGAATTTGAATTGGAGAGTTCGCCTGATAATGTTATTATGTCCACTGCTTACAGAGAAAATAAGAAGAGTCCACTACTCTTCTGTTCCGATGATATTTGTTGTAAAACCATAGGCAGAGAAGTCTTTGGCCTCAATGTAAAAGGGCTAGAAGATTTGAAAACCACGATAAGCGGTAATGATCGCGTGTATAAAGGATACAAGCTATTTAAAGGAAATACAGCTGAAATTAATGAATACATGTCCAATATTAATTCTGATGAGTGGCATGAAAATGAATATCTTTTGATCTACAATATTGATGATGGATCAGAAAAAGAAATGAGATACAATAGACAGCAATTCGTAAGACTGAATCTTCCTGACTCTCATTTTATTAAAGGAAAGAATGCATTACAAAGATGTGCTCTTGATGCGTTAATGAATCCTGAGATTACGATTGTGGCTATATTAGGTGGATATGGTTCTGGTAAGACCTTGTTATCTTTGCAGATGGCACTTCATGCCATTAAAGAGAAAGGTACACAGTCAAAGATATTAGGGGTAAGAGAACCCCGTGGCGAAGGTACTGAAGTAGGTTTTCTACCGGGCACTTTAGAAGACAAAACAGACAATTTTTTCTTGCCATTAGAACAACAATTAGACGGTGGAGAATTTGAAATGATGTCACTGAAACAACAGGGGCTAATTGAATCAACCATCCCTTATTATATGAAAGGCACTACTTATAATCATACTGTCATTGTAGCTGATGAAGCTGAAGATTTAACTGAATCTCAAATTAAATTAATAGGTACTCGTTTAGGGAGTGATAGCAAAATTTTCTTTGCTGGTGATTATAAACAGTCATTGGTGAGTAAGAGTTGTAATAATGCTCTCATAAAAATGTGTAATGAATTTAAAGGTAATTCTAAATTTGCATGTGTATATTTGGGTGAAGACGTTAGATCTGAGACAAGTAAATTATTTGCTGATCTGTTTGAGAACGAGTGTTAGGGGTGGTTATTGTGAAAAATGGATTCGTAAAAGGATTAATAACAGGGCTATCTTTGGTTCCGATATTAGAGAGCTTAACAGAATTAGCTCAAGGTTGGATTGAGGTGGCAAAGATCAAGCCTAATGAAAAAGTTGTTAAAGGCAACCAAGAACTGGTAAAAATGCAAGGTGGTAACGAAGAACTTAGTTCTTGTATTGGATTTTCATATGATACGAAGGAATATGAGGACGATGATTAATTACATATAGGGGGTGGCGATATTGCATCAGTCTGATTATGGTATTTGGTTGGCTGACAAAGATATCGTCACCTTTACAAAGCCTACAGAAGAGATATTATCACAACGTAAGTTAGAAACCTTACAAAGAGTGGCTGATATTAAAGCATGGGGATTGAAAAATCCGGTTAAATTTATGGAATTGATGTTTGGCGTTGAATTATTGGACTATCAGGCTTATGCGGTACAAGCTAGTTGGAATAAATCTCATGCTCTATGGTTATTTTCTCGAAATGGTGGTAAGTCTATGCTTTTAGGCTTATACGATATGACGAGAGCAATGCTTTTAGATAATAGTCGTATTTTTATTTGTGCAGGTACGTCAAATCAATCTATTGATACATTTACTAAAATTGAAGATATGGCAAAAAAGAATATTACTTCTATGCCGGGTCTCACGGATGTTTTCTTACATGAAGTAATTTCTAATATGAAAAATAGTGATGGGTTTATTCATAATCCAGCAGGTTTCACTTTTTCCCTATTTAATAATAGTTTTGTAAAGACTCTTTCGTCTAACATTAACGCATTGCGTGGTAAACGTGCCACACTTGTTAATTTTGATGAGACAGGTTTTTTACCTGAAGAAATCTTCGCAGTTGTCGAGCCATATGTTGCTCAAAATGTAGAATTTATTTCCGGGCCAGGTATTGATCCTACAACAATGCCTCCTGCAATGCCTTTACAATTACTGTATGCGTCTTCTGCCTCTTCTATTGATACTCCATTTTATAAAAAATATAGGGAATATTCGAAAAGAATGATTTATGGGGATCCGAATTATTTCGTATGTGATCTTAATTGCGATGTAATTATGAGTGCCACAAAATGGGGACAACCATTTACTCCTCTTCTGTCTCAAGATAAAGTGGATGCAGCTATGGCAGATAATAAAGAAAAAGCTCTACGAGAATATCATAATAGATTTTCAGTGGATGCAGGAGCCAATGCTATTGTTAAGAGGGGTGTAGTGGCCAGGAATAGTTATTCTTACTCTCCTATCATGTGTAATGATCCTAAAAACAAAAAAATATTTTTAATGGCATATGATCCAGCACGTTCTTATGATAATTCATTTGTGTTAATTGCAGAATTATTTTGGGATGATGAAAAAGGCTGGAAATTACGTATCGCCAACGGCGCTAACTTCATGGATGTGAATAAGAAAAAGAAAACTCCTCTTAGAACCCCTGAACAGATAAAACGTTTGAAACAATTAATACTTGATTATAATGGTGAAGATTCGAGAGATTATGATAATATCGAGGGGTTGTATATTGATGCTGGTTCTGGTGGAGGTGGAGTCAACATAGCTGATTTCTTTATGGAAGATTGGTATGAACAAGGACATGAAGGTGAAGAAGCTTATAAACACAAAGGAATGATTGATAAAGAATATTCTAAAGATTATGTTAAGAACTTTCCTTATGCAGAGAATATTATACATTTAATGGATCCTGTGACTTATCGTTCTACGATGTTTGAAGCATTACAAGAAATGACAACACAGGACTTAATTGAATTTCCAAATGATTATGATAACAAAGGTTATTTAAATACTTTACATATTGATCAGGAAAAATATCTTGCATCTAAGCAGAAACTTGAAGAAAAATATGCAAAAACTGACTTAGAACCTAATGAAATTGAACTTAAGATCAAGCAGGATATGGAGAATGAAGATATTGGAACTATTGAAAGAGATATTTTAACTCCTGAAGAAGAAGTTGCATTGACTCAAATAGATGCTATGAAAACTGAAGCATATTGCATGGTACGTATCCCTCGTCCAAACAGTAGAAAAGATGATTTTCAACTAATACCTGAAAAGAAAAATACAATGCACGATGATCGAACATATACATTAGCCATGCTTGCTTATGCTCTTCAGGAAAAACGCCGACAAGGATTGAAAAAAGGCAAAAAAAAGCAGATAGAAAATGTATCCGACATACTTCCTATGAGACGTGGAAAGATAGATAGGACAATTGGCTAAAATATTAGACACTTAATAATTAATTTTTAGTAACTAGAGGTGATTAATATATGGCAGACGGGAACAAATTATTGTGGAATGAAAAAGGTGGGGATCCTCTCTCCGCTACAAAATTGAATAGTATGAATAATGGAGCAGGTATTAGTATTGACGAAACACTAACTGAACCAGGATGTGCCGCTGACGCAAAAGTGGTTGGCGATAAATTAAAAGAGAAAGCAACAATTGCAGAAGTCACTAAGAAAGCTGACAAGACAGATCTTGATGTGTATGCTAAAACAATTGATGTTGTCAAGAAGGCTGACAAGTCTGAAGTAGATAAGAAAGCCAATTTAACAGATTTAGACAAGAAAGCAGATAAAACAGACGTTGAAGCAAAAGCCAACAAAACCGATTTAGATACAAAAGCTGACCTAACTGATCTAGCAAGCTATGCCAAGATTGTTGATTTGGACCCTTATTTAAAGTCGAGTGTAGCAAATGATACTTTTCTTGCTAAAGCCAACGCTTCTACGAACTATCTTACGAAGACAGATGCCAACAATACATATGCAAAGAAAGCGGATATTCCAACTATCCCAAAGGGTGTAGCTGTTTCTGATGCGACAGAAGAAACAGTGTTGGTTCAGGTTAATGCATTACTTGTGAGTTTAAGAAATGCTGGGCTAATTGCCAAGTAATATTGTAAAATATTTCACAGAAGGGGCGGTGATAACAAGCTGTGAGTAACAAACGAATTAACAAAAAACAGGGAAAATATAGGAAGCAGCCTTATTACAGACCGTCTTCTTCAAAACCTCAAACCCTAGATGATATTAAGAAAGTACAAGATCAAGAAAGATATTATAGAGAAGTATACGCAAAAACACAAGAAGCTTTAAGATTGGTAGACTTAACTAAAAATGTCTCTAAAACATTTCAGGTTTTTTCTAAAGAAAAGCTACGACAATTCTTACGTTCTCCTCAGCAGAACAGTAACAACTTAATTCAGTTGAGTCGTTTTCTGAAACGATACTGTCGATCTTATGATAGATTGATACAGTATAATGCTAGTATGGTTAGACCAGAATACTATACTATTGCTCCTGAAATGGATATCTCAGAGCCTACACAAGATGATGATGCTATCCTTAAGAATTATTATGACACTTGTTTAGAAATGCGTAAGCTCAATCTCAAGGGACAAGCAAAAAGTATTCTGGATGAGTATTGGACAGTAGGGGCAGTATATTGTTATAAATATCAAGACGATAAGGATACATTGTGGTATATTCTTGATCCTGAATATTGTAAACCTGCTAGTCAAAATTATGATGGAAGTTTAAATTTTGCTTTTGATTTTAGCTATCTTAGAAAAAATGAAGCTCTTTTAGACTTTTGGGATAAAGAATTTACACAGAAATACAATAAATATAATAATGACAGTTCATTACGATGGCAGGAATTAGAACCAGAAAAAACTTTTTGTTTAAAAGCAGGGATGAATAATATTGATCTGGTGATGCCTCCGCTCACACCTCTATTTGAGCAAATGATTGATTTAGTAGATTTACAAGGATTGACTGCGCAAAGAGACGCGTTGAGTACATATAAGTTAGTGTGGGCTAAACTGGATACACTTGCGAACGCAGAGCAAGCAGATGAATGGTCAGTCGATCCTATTACAGCAATTAGTTATTATAATCGGATGACCAATGAGGCTTTGCCCGAGGGTATCTCTTATGCTATCTCACCGTTAAAGTTAGAAGCATTAAACTTCAAAGATGATGACACAAGAGAAAATAACTTGATTAACAAAGCTCTCAAGAATCTATTCAAGAATTCTGGTGGTAGTCAGATTTTAGATTCTACAGAAGTATCTGGCACACAAGGATATATGTCTGCTTGTATAGCAGATGAGATGATGGCTACCAGAGAAGTGCTTCCCATGTTAGAAGCAATTGCTAATAGACATATTGAATACAATTTAAAAGGGCATGATCACATATCTTTTATTCAAGTCTCTCCTTATACTAAAAAAGATCTCATAGATTCTATGCTGAAGGGTGCTCAATATAGCCTACCTCTGAAAATGGCGTGTGCTTCTTTAATGGACTTAGATCCATTACAAGTTATTCAAAACGCTTATTTTGAAAATAAAGTTCTTAAACTTCAAGATTTATTTGTCCCTCTTAATTCAAGTTTTATTAATCCAGGTAATTCAACTACTCAAAATGTTGCGGAAGGCAAAACTGATCCGGAAACTGGTGGTGCTCCTGTTAAAGATGATGTGACAGCCGAGGGTGATAAGACAAGAACAAGAAAGGATAAGTAACATGGGAACGCGTAGTACAAATGTGGCTATCGACTTTGTGGATAAGTCATTGATTAATCAAGAAACAATTAAGTTATTCAACCAATACAAAATGAATATGAGCGTTCGAGAGCTTTCTCTTAAAACAGTCTATCAATATGAAGCTGATCTGAATCAATGGTTTCGTTATATTTATATCTATCAAGATAATAAGTCTATATTAGAAATTGATGAAGATGACTTACAAGAATTCTTCTATTTCTGTAAGATGGCTGGTAACCAGTCTCGTAGAAATAAGAGACGCATGGCCAGCATTTCTGCTCTATATAAATTCTTAAGGAAGAAAAAATTTACAGCAGAAAATCCTATGGAGTTCATTGATAGACCGCAGAAAGATGCGGATGTGTATGTTAAAACATTCTTAACAAAAGATCAGGTCACTTTAATGAAACATAAACTAAAAGAGAATGGCAATCTGCAATTAGAATTGTACGCCAATCTCTCACTATCTACGATGGCTCGTGTTAATGCTATGGTGCATCTTAGATGGGAACAAATGGATGCGAATGAGCAAACATTTGATGATGTGTTGGAGAAAGAAGGAAAGAGAGTTACTCTCTATTACAATGATGAGTGCGCTGACTTATTAAAACGGGTTAAAGAAGACCGACAGGAAAAAGGTATTGATGATCATGGATGGGTATTTTATAGTACTCGTGGAAATATCAATGGTGAAGCTCTTGATACGAATACATTAAATAGCTGGGCACATAAAGTTGGTAATCTTATTGGAGTTCCGGAGTTACATCCACATGATTTCCGTCATAGTGGTTCACAGTTAATGATGTTGGAAGGTGCTCCCATAGATTTGATCAGTGGATTGTTAAATCATGAAGGGTTAGATGTAACACGTAAGTTCTATTTAAGACCTGATAAAGAGCGTACGAAACGAGAAAAAGATAAATATTCAATTTAAGGCGGTGATGAGAATTACTGAAAAATGTAATTTCATACATACAAATGATGCTGATACTGCAGATAAGCTTGATAATTATGGTCTAATGTTATTTAAGAAAGATAAAGGTACGTGGATTTTTATTAATAAAACCACTCTTTTATTTGATGAAAAAGATATAGATCTTTCCAAGCTCTTATTTACAAACATGTACACAGCGTCATAAGAAGGAGTTCACATGTCATTAAAACGATTATTAACATTAGATGATTTGTATTCTTTCTTTGCTAATCAAAACAAGACATTCCAATTCAATGCTAAAGATGCAGGATATAATATTTCAGTGCAAGTACCTGCTGTATTCGAGCAAGTAGATGATGCAATAGATGGATTATTACCAGTAAGATTAAAAGTATGCCATACAGGGATCAATCGTAATAAGTCTAGGATTTCTATGGAATCTATGCAGGATGCTCTTCCATCGTTACACTATAGACCGATACTGGCTTTTATAGCGACTTTATCTGATGGGACTAAGGATTTTACTAGTCATGAAATTGAGATCGACCCTGAGACCAATGAGACAATTTATATCGAAAAACCAATCGGAGTTTTTAGTAATCCAGATGGATTTGCTATAGAACATGATGATAATAATGATAAAGACTATGTCGGAGCTGATGGTTATATTTATGAGGATTATAATCCTGATGCGGTAGAAATTATTCAGAGGAAGAATGGAACTAAAGTTTCAGCTGAATTAATGATTTCTGACTTGTCATTCGATGTAAAAGATAAAATCCTAGATATAAAAAAGTTTAGATTTGGTGGTTGTACTTGTCTTGGTACGGATCCTGATACTGAAAAGCCGATTAATGAAGGAATGGAGGGTAGCCGGTTAGATCTGGCTGACTTCAGCAAAGAAAAGAATGGTGTCTTCAGTGATAATAGTGAAGACAAAATTATTAAGATGCTCCAATCTATGCAGGATACTCTTGCTAGATTTGAAGATATAACAAATTCTAAGAAAGGAGGAACAAGTGTGAAATTAAAAGAACTTTTAGAGAAGTATTCTAAAACGGAAAAGGACTTAGATTTTGACTATTCTCACCTTTCTGATGAAGAATTGGAAGCTAAGTTTGAAGAAGAGTTTGGTGACGATAGCATCACAGAATCAGAAGAT
>ENA-UOOR01001942-UOOR01001942.1-fermentation-metagenome-genome-assembly--contig:-NODE-1942-length-22488-cov-16.844069_pt1 | contig 22488 bp, 25 predicted proteins | sample MGYA00245780_ERZ724029 | MGnify/ENA primary metagenome ERZ724029 (study PRJEB28704, sample SAMN03018315) | fermentation metagenome | biome: anthropogenic terrestrial biome; feature: soil... | reverse complement strand
ATATTATCAATTTCAGAATATAAAGTAGGCATATTCTCAGCCTCCTTTATTTAATGTTAATGGAATTATCAACTGGTTTACTATCAGATTGTAAAAGAATATCCAATTCAATACCCATTTCTTTTTCGATATAATTCTTTATCTTAATAGAATCAAGTTCACCATTCTTAATCATTTGTGCAGCCTGTTCTACAACTGAATTTTTATATCCTTCAGGTAATTTATCAAACTTCTTTTTAAATTTAGTAAAATCAAGTCTTAAAATATCAGATACATTTTTCAAACCAAGAATTTCTTCATAATATTTAAATATATTTGCATATTTCAAAATCTCAATTTCATCATCTTCAATAATTCTTACCCAAGGTTCTGTTACAAATCTAGAATCTGAGTTTTTAAGATTAATAAATTCGCCTAATTCAATGTAATTCGTGTCTCCGGGTTTTTCCCATTCAATCTTATATCCAAGTTGACGTTTAGATACATAAATCAATTTACCACTTGCTATATTTTTAAGGCATATCATACGATTAAGATCAGGTTTCCATTGTTTTTGTTTAGGTGTTACTGACTTTTCTTTTTCTTCTGAATCATTATTTGCAGAATTATTTACACCTATAGTTTCTTTTATCTTTTCAACTTGATTATCTTCAAGATTTGATAAATGACTTTTAACATCTATATCTAAACCTTGTATGACTTCAAGTAATTCTTTACTTTCAACATTTAATTCTTTTGCTAATTCAAAAACTTTCACAATAAACATCCTTTCATTCTGATATAATTAAAAGGAGAGGGTATACCTCTCCAAAATAATTATATTTATAAATCAATTATAATTATGCAGAAATTTCATACTTGCCAAACAAATCAGTGATAACCACACCAGTACCATACTGATTAGCACAGAAGTAGTCCTGAGTCAAATCCTGGTTAGCAAGAGCATCACCACTAATAATTCTAACTTCACCTTCTGTTACGAATTTTACAGGTTTTGCATCAGTAGCAACTACATAAATATCATTCTCAGAGAGTTTGAAAGTATAAGTGCCAACAGTATGAACCTGTTTAATTCTCATCATAGGAGTACCATTAAAACTACCATAAAATCCCATTTTATAAACATCTTCTTTTGCAGAATCAGATACAGTGGCGGTTGTAACTTTTCTTAAAGCTTTACGGGTTCCTGCAAGCATCGCAGTTTTACCAGTTGATGCTTCAACATGCTCAATAACATCAAGCATTGAATCTTCGTCAAAACTACCAGAAGCAGTAAAACCAGCAGGTAAACCAGAGAAAGCACCAGTGAAAGCAGTATAAACATCATCATTAATTTTAAGTCTAAATGCTTTATCCAATGCTTGAAGCATTTCATTGAAATCTACCCTTCCACTCAAGAGACGAGACAAATGTTCGTATATCTTGATGCCTTTCCAAGAAGTGGTAATGGAAGTGTTAGTTCCAACGTCCATTCTCTGTCTACGGAGACTCTGAGTACCATCTGCGATTTCAGATATTACAAGCATAGTCTTGTCGGGGACGTAGAATGAATTCTGATCACCCAAGGCGAGGTTTTTATACTCCACAAAATTTTCAAAGAAATTATCTTCAGGAAGTCCTTCAAGAACGGTGTTTTGAAGTATTTCTTCCATGATTTCAAACATCTGCGCACCATTTCTACGAAGGGATTTATAGTCTAATTTTGTTGAACCACCATTGAGTTCGATGAAATGCTGACGTAATGCCTCTGTTGCATCGTTCTTACTAAATTTATCATTTGAGAATTTATTTTTATATATACTTTTTGCAAGTTTTACTAAAGTTTTGTTATCTTCCATTTAAATTATTCCTCCTTAATATTATATTAATAAATTAATTAGTTAGCTTTTAAAACATGAACAGTGTTCATATATTTTGTACCGTTGTAGATGTAACGATTAATAATTTTGCCATATAAGACTTCAGTTCCACCTAAAGCAGTTTTTTCAGTCCATTTGGTTGAAGCATTAGTAATGGTTACATAATTTCCGACACTAGGGGTGTCATCGTCATCATTAATACAAGTAATACAGGCATCTGTAATATCAACAAAATCTCCAGCAGCCAACATGCCTACAGTTATAGGATGATCAGCGGGATTAACAAACTGGTCTAATGCACCAGAACTTTTCAATTCTTCTGAATAAATAACTTCGGGTGTGCAAACAATTCCTACACCAATAGAAGTAAGAGCAGCCGGTTTGATAACCTTAAAAATTTCTCTATTAGTAGAAGCACTTACTAACGAATCAATTTGAACAAGATTCCCATTTTCTATTTGAGCATAAGCAGAACCATCATAGTATTTACCCGATACTATATTCCCATCTTTAGTAAATTTACAGTTTGCAGTATTTACAACACCATAAGTAGCCATATTATAAATTCCTCCTTTAAATTTTTAATTCAATATTATCTTTTTGAATATTTTTCAATAAATTCATCAACATCATTTGTTTTAACTTCAACCTTACTAAAATCCAACCTAACCTTATCATTCTTATTTTTATTTTTTGGTTTTGCTGAAAAATTTGCACTTTTCATACCAAGAATTACATAGCATTCTTTTTCTAAATCTTTAATTTCAAACTGAGATGCAGTTTCTTTCAATTCTTCATATTCTGGTACATCTTTAAGTTGTATATCAAATTGTTCAAAAAGAGCATCTTCTGCTTCTTTGCGGTCTTCGTTTAATTTTGTCTGTTTAAATTCACGCAAACCTTCAATTTCTTGTTCAAGAATTGAATAGTTACTTCTCATCTTATCAAGTACTTCTTTTTCTTCTTTGGTTAATCTCTCTTGGAAAAGTTCAATTCTTTCTCCCACAAAAGATACAACATCTTCTTCCTTTTTATATCCTTGACGATATATTTTTGTACCTTCCCAATTTTCATATTCAAAACGATCATCATAAACCTGATCAATAAAATACCATTCATTATCTTCAGTTTCCACAGGAGATAATAAATTATATAAAGCATATCTTATCTCTGAATGTGAAAGTTCAAAAGATTTTATGAATTTTTCAGGTTCATTATTATCTTCTTCTGAATTATTATTTACATATAATTCTTTTAATTTTTCCTCAATTTCGTCAAATTGCATTTCTTCTATATTAAAAGGTAATTCTTCTTGGTTTACCTTATATTCAGAAAGCAAAGCAATTATCTTTTCATCCACCTTACTACCTCCTTCTTCAGTTTTATTTATATCATAATTAGAAAGAGTTTCTTTTAACTCTTCCATCATTAAGATAAACCTTTTCTTTGTATTTTCTTCAAATATTCCAGTAGTAGCTAAAGCATTTTCCATACCTGTTCCAGAATCTTTATTTAAGAAAGTTATGCCTTGATATCTATAATCAGTTATATTAAAAATTTTCTCTTTAGCATTATAACTATATCCATCAACAAAGATTTCCATTGATAATTTTACTTCTTCATCTCTTTCAATAATATCTTGGGCATAATTTGAATAATCCTTCCAAACATAAGCATCTACAAAAACATAATTTTTACCATTAAATTCTTTTATTTCATGGTTACAGGTTTCAGGAACTAACCCAATTGGGACTTCTTGATAAATTACTTTATATTCACCTTCATTAACCTTACTAGGTTCTAAGGTCATATCATGTCCACCAAATTGAGGATTTCCATCTTCATCAAAAATTACATTAGCAAGAATGGGAATATTTTCTATAGAATCTTTAGCATTTTCCATATCTGATACTACAAATGCCGATTTATTTGGATTTACACCATCATGGCACACCCTAAGTCTCATTTTAATATATTTCTCAGAATCAAAAGATTCATCAACTTCATATGTAGTAGCAAGAGATAAATGTTGTAATTCTTGTACTTCACTCAATACTTAATCACCACCTTTATTAAAAAATCATTTTATTACTAAATGTAAATTGAGATTTATCTATATTATTAAAATTAAAAGATAGAGTAGGGGAGTTCTCAAAAATAAAAAAACCATTGGTAGAAACCAATAGTTTAAATCCATTTTGTATTAATTTATCTTTTAATTCTGTACTAAAACAATGAATAAATTTCACAAATTAGATGCCTCCTTACTCTAATCTACCCACAATACAATTTACACCTGTAGGAATAGTTACAGTTTTACCAAGTGTCCCTCCAATTTTAGTTCTATAACCATTAGCAGGAACAGTTAATTCAATTCCATTTACAGTAAATTGTTGTGCAGTAGCTTCGGAATGATAAATCTCAATTGCATAAATATCTTTACTAAAAGTAATTACATTTGCAACTGCATCTACTTGTGTTTTTTGTTCTGCAAGGATATTACCTCTAGTGTTTTTTAAAACTTCACTATAAAAACTCAAATTATCACCTCTTTATGGAGTAAATTTAAAATTTATGTACGGTTATCAGGATTATTTGTGTCAAGTACCTGTCCTGCTTCGGTACTTCCATCAACATTATCACCCTTACTTGGCGCACCACCTTTATTAGAATCCTGATAGGCTGATTTAAGGGGAACAAACTTATCAGTAATTTTCATTACATCATTTTCTAACAACATAGAATTCATCACATCAGAAGGGGATAAACCCAATGAAGCACAATAATGACGTTTTACAGGTAGGCCAACTGTACTTGCTTCTCTGTAAATAGTTGCTATTTCATTCTTGTTGTATCTTGTAATATCCAAGAAAGTAACTTTAAAATTAATTTTTTTGTTTTCATCTTTTAATTTACGATTCAACCATCTTTCAAATTGACGAAGTACACTAAATACTGTGTTCTCATCATTAATGATAGCTTTATTTAAAGCAGCACCAGATGCCTTATCACTATTAAAAATTAATTTAGGTACACCTGCACTATTATAAATTGAATTCTCTGCCAAACTAACCCCATCTAAATCTTTTTCACTTTTATTAAGTTTAATAGATTCTACTGAATCGAAGGGGGATAATGCTAGTCCGATTTGGTCAGGCAAACTATTTCCCATAAGTTGATAATATTCTTTAGCAATATCTAAACTTAACGCCCATGCGTTTTCCCTATCTTTAGCATCTGCTTGATATGGAATCTTGGCAATAAGTAGTAAATAATTCTCTAATTCAGATTTTGATAATTGTAAATCCTTATAATCATAAAGTGCGTAGATATCTTCAAATATTCCTGCCAATGGGGGAATTGCATAATCAGTATTTGACACCTTAATACAAATAGTATTACGAGAATCTAACTCTTGCCATCTATAATTTTTCTTGTCTGTTTTATATATTTCATATTTTTCTTGAAATTCAGGAGCAAATCTTTCTAATTCTTTAGGATAAGCATCGAAATAATCAAAACGGAAGCTGTAATTATAGCACCCATCCTCGATACTACTTATAGCACAATAATCAGTATTAAGAATATCAAAGAAAAATGAATTTTTAGTAGAATAAATATATCCATATACAACATCATCTATAAATGCTCTGTATAGCAATTTGGCGAACTCGTGTTTAATATTCATAGTTTCAAGCATATTTAATGTTGCTATATATTTCTTTTCTATAGTTTCTATTAATTCTTTTGTTACTTTATAGTCAGTTTGGTTATATATATCTACAACATAATCAAAAGTTAACATTGTAGCAAAATAATCAATCAATCTTCTATAGTGTGAAGAACTATCTAATAAAAACCTAGATAAATCTCTAAGTTTCTTTTCATATTTCTGAGGATTTGCCAACCATTTTACTACGTCTTCCTTTTTAAAAGATTTATTAAACGTATAAGTTGGTTGGGTATTATTATTTAAATCTTTTTTTATGTATTTAGCAAATTGTGCGAAATGTTGCATCATGCGTTGAAACTGCTGATCATCTTTACTTAACGGTTGGTCTGTTTTAATAATATCTTCATCAGTGGGCAAAATGTCACCACCTTTCATTGTAAATAATATATTATAATTATATTTTATCTTTTATGTATTTGAGGTTTTTTAAATTGAAATATATCCTTTACATCAATATTGGTATTATTTTTCTTCTGTGTAATATGTTTTCTCCTTAATTCAGATAAATACCATCCCAACATTGCTAAACAATATGCTCTATCATCATAAAGTCTTCCTGTTTTATCATCTCTCAAATCATATCTATAATTACCATTTGTTCCATCATATCTATAGATATTAACTAATTCTTCTTTAGTTAAATCAATATTTTTTAATGCTAATTCTTCATCTAAAGATAATCTATATGGTTTATCCATATCTGCAAATGTTAAATAACCCTTAACATCATAATCTTCAGAAAAACTAATTAAATCAAGATTTAACATTTCTATAAGTGAATCAAATAACATCTTTTTATATTTTTGAGGTGAAAGTAATTTTATTTTATCTACTGCGTTAGGAAACTTAGGAATATAATCTACTGATTCAATTTTATCTATTAATCCTTTATGTTTAAATCCGGCATCATCTGTCCAATCTTCCATAAGATAATCAGCAATATTAACTCCCCCTCCTCCTGCTCCTGCATCAATCAAAATTACTTCAATATTTTCATAATCAGCAACTTGTTTGCCATTATAATCTAAAATCATTTGTTTTAAATATTTTATTTGTTCAGGAGTTCTCATTGGAGTTTTCTTTTTCTTGGCTATATCAATAAAACTAATACCATTACATATCTGCATTTTATAACCAACATTTTCGTCAAATAATATTTCACCAACTATAGATACTGAACCATCGTAACTACGTGCAGGATCGTAAGCTAATGCAAATTTTCTACCACCATCATTTGCTAATACTGGCAATCTTAGTTCAGAATTTCTAATAATAGTTGCTCGTTTAATAATCTGCTTATCTGATCCTTCAGAACTAAAAATATTTTTATATTCTCTCATCCCTTTGTTATAATTCTCACGCATAGCATTATCTATTGTCTCTTGGCTAAGAAGAGGAACAGGATATAATTTACCATTATAAGTAGCATTAATTACTACATCAGAATTTATATCCGCTACAAAATAATTAGAATCACCAATCATCATTCTTTGGGCATATTCTTTATATATTCTATAAAAGAATGTATCTGTACTAGATGCAGATGAAGCAAAAATAGCTTGATTAGGGAATTGTTTTGGAAATGTCAAAACATCTACATCTCCACCAAGTCTAAAATCACTGTTTTGTGTTATAAATGGTAAAGAAGCAGTAAATAATTCATCTGGAGCAAACCCACTTTCATCATAAAAGTTGCAGTTCGACCTTTTTGAGCGAATATTATTAATCGCACCATTCAATGAATTAACTGCACTTCCATTATATAAATTAAATTCAAATGAACTTGGGTTATGAGTAAAACCATCTTTATTTGATGCACTTTTAACTGTTTCATTTAAAAATACATCAGTTAAACCTGTAAAAGAAGCTATTTCTTTTTTTGCTATTTTCTCAATTTTTGAAAACATTTCTTGTGATTGACTTCCTGAACCTGCTAAAATATATGCTTGGAAGTTTGGGATAAGTAAACTCTTTGCCATTAAAAAAGGAGAACCAAGTGTTGTTTTACCTGAAGACCTTCCCATACACCAAACACAATTAGGAGTCATCCAACTTTTCAAAAACACATATTTTTGAAAGTCCAATAAATCTAAACCAAAAAATCTTTCTACAAATCGTACTGGATATTTTCTACCCCAATTAATAATTTCTGCTAGTTTTAAATAACCATCAACTTTTCTCTGTGACATAGCTTTTTTATTCATCAACTACATCACCTTTTCTATTCTTTAATTCTATTTTTAATAATCTATTTTCTTCTTCTAATTTTATATTTTTATTTTGAACATCCTGTAATAACGTACGTTGTTCATTAAGCATAAAAGTATAATCATTTTCATCAAATTGTAATTGTTTTAAAATACTTTGATTACTTATATCTGCTACTTGTTGCATTCCTTCACATGTTTCAATATCAAATAAATTAACTTCTGCTTCTATAAATCCTTTTTCTTGTAATTGCTTAATAATACCAGATAAAGTACCTGCACCTTTAGATTTATTAGTAGCGTGGTTAACCGATATTCCGTTATCTTTAGCTAATGCTAATAATGCACGATACATTTTATCTTTAGCTTCAAAAAGAGATTTAACTCCACCTACCGAATTAGCAACATTATTAATATCTGTTGTCATAATTGCTAATGCTTGATTTATTTTATCTATTTGATTAAAACTTTTAACTATTTCTACAACCGTTGGCAATTTAAATGAGTCTTCTAATGTAGACTCATCAAGGAAATCAACTAATGTATTATAAAGATATTTTTTATCAAATGGATTTTCGTTTTCAAATGGATCATATCCAACCATACGAATTACATCTTCTTGATTCCTTTTATCTAAATCACTAGTATCTAATTTTATTTCTGTTTCAAATATATTTTTATTACCTTCATAATCTAATGGAGCAGATTCAGAAAATGTTTTACCAAAATACTGCGGAAGACTGTTACACTTTTGCAGGTATATAGCAAATATACTACTGCCACTATTATTTGCTTGCTGTTCAGCAGTATAATATAAACTAGATTCAAAATATATATCTAATAATCTACAAGCGTAATAAAGAGCAATCTTACAATCATCATATTTTTTAACCATATATTCGTATAAATCAATACAGCAAGTTTTACATATAGGCATTCTTTGATTATTATTCTTCATTAAGATAGAAGCGGATTTGTAGTAGTTTTTTTCTTGATCTTTTTCCTGCCCACAATAAATACATTTATAAATTACTTTTTCTTTTTTTTCTTGTGGTACTTTTTTTTCAGTACCGTATTTTACTTTAGGAATAAGTACCACTCCTTCCTTTAATTTAAATACTAACTTCTTTTAAATCCTTATCTTTTATTTTTCTTAATTCTTTTTCTAATATCTTTTCAATATTATCAAAATCCCAATACCATATTTCTAGTAAATTTATATTATGATTTTTAGCATATTCACGTTTACGCCTGTCATGTTCTTGTTGTTTTTCAAATTGTTTTTTAGAACTGTGAAAACCTGGGATATATTTTTCATGTTGTTCTCCTTGATATTCTATAAGTAAATTATATTGTATATTAGGTAAATAAAAATCATATGAAAGCAAACCACCTTTTAATCCAACAAGTCCATCAAATTCTTTTTGAGGTATATAATAATTATATTTTTCTTTAAAAACATTATTTAATTTTATATAATCTTCATCTTTAATATCTATAAATCCTTTATTTAAAAAACAATCACTAATTCTTTGTTCTCCTTTAGAATAATTACATTCTGAGCAACGAAAATTATATCTATTAGAACTCGCAATATCTCTTAAATAATCTTTATGAATTCCTTCAGGGCATTTCCACCATACTTCACGATGTGCGGTTGGAGGATATTTATAAGGAGATTTTTTATTTTTATCACTCCACAAATATAATAATCCCTTATCTTCCAATAATTTGCCCAAAGAATCTAATGGATGAACTTTACCACTATTTTTATTACAATAAGGACAACGAGGATTATTTAAAATAAAGTGGTTTGGTACAATATCATAACTATCATGATAATCTATTTTCTGGCATTTTATATATACTTTTGTTTTACTATTGCCTTTACTAATTTTCCATGGATCAACTGCATTTTTTTCGTAGTCCCAATATTTTTCTAAAAAATCTTTACAAATATTATCAATACCCCATTGGGCAAAAGAATTACATGCTTTACAATCCATTACTCCTTCTTCACCAGAGGTAAAACTACCTATATTTTTCAATTCACTATTATGTAATCCTCTCGGACAATGAAAATAATATTTATTTTGAGTACCATATGTAATTTCATATGGTTTACAACCATTTAATTCATAGTCCCAACGGTCTAATATATCTTGTCTATTATTTTCTATACACCATTGTTCAAAAGATTTTCCATTCCTAAGTATAGTTTTCCTATATGTCTTAATACTAAATAATTTTTTTGAACATTTTTTACAATAATATTTACCATCTTTCCTTAAATATCTTAAATAATTATTATAATATGGGTTTATTATTTCCCCGCAACAATCACATTTAACATCTACTTGAACCCTACTACCATGAGATAAATCTTCTACTTTTACAATAATTTTTGTCCCCCTGGGAGTAGTATAATCCCCGTATTTATTTTTAGTTTTAGGAATATCATAACCCAAATTAGAATAATATTTAATAATACTATTATTTAATGTAACTTCTACTTCTTTTATTAACAACATATTCATTCCTTCTTTCTGTGCTGTGTTATTTCTGTGCTTACAAATAAAAATAGGGGAATGGACGCACAGAAACTCGGTCATGACTCCGAATTATACCCAACCCCCAATGCAGTTAAATTAATTAAATGCACAACAAAATACCCTATTAAAATAATAAGGTATTTAATCTGCATTTAATTAATTTAATTTAAATGTTCAGTATCTATTTCATCTTCATAAACTATATGATCCACAACATCAAACATAAAATCCGTCAATGCTTGCCTCAAACACCCAATACATATTTCACCATCGCTAAGTTCTAATATTCTATCAACATATCTATCTAACGTACATTCAGGGCAATCACAAAATTCCTCATCTACTTCATCTTCTTGTTCTTCTAACTTCTTAATCTCTAAATCTCTTTCTCTTTCAATCTCGAAGAAATATAAATCTTCGTCCACTAGCTGACCATCTACCCAAAACTTTTCTTCCCACTCATCTGTTCTGGCATTATAAATAAGTTCTGTTTGAAATAATTTCAATATATTAATCTCCTTTAAATTATATTTATTTTATAATAATCTTTACTCTTCATCTTCCTCATAATATTCTTCTTCTGCATCCTCATCTACATAGTGAAATCCAATAGCGTTAATCTGTTCTGCAACATTACCATCTTTTAATTCAGGATATGCTCTAAGCAATTCACATGACATTTCTTGTATATTTAAATTATGTTCTGTTATTTCTTTAGAGGTTTTTGCAGTAAATATTTCAAACAATATATCTAAAATAGGGAATACATATTTTTCAATAATAATTCCAAGCAATAATCCACTAAATATTCCTATTAATAAATCGGACATAATCGCACCAATTTAACCTTCCAAAGTTAATTTATATTATCTATCTAATCTAATTGAATAAGTACACTCTCTTCCTTCTTCTTCATTAAAAACCATGAATTTTTGTGCTGGTTTACTAGTTTTTCTTAATCTTTTAGCATATTCATCTGTTCCACATAGACTAGAATTTACAATTACCTCACAACTATGTATTTCATCTTCTTGACTATGATGATAATGACTTAAAAACACATAATCAGGAATTTTTTTAATCATCATTGCTAAATCAGATGTAGCAGTTTTTACAGAATCTTCATGCCCATGTAATGCAAAACATGTATATCCACAAACATCAATAACCCCAATACTACCATCTAATTCATTTTCAATAATTGAAATATTAGGTATATCTTTTAATCTAGGTTTTAAATACCAAGGAATAAAACGAGCAAAAGACTCACTATCTATTGCTTCTTTTTTATTAGGAGTAACTCTACTATGATTATCTAAAACACTATAAAATTTAACTTCTTCAAATTCATTTGCAAACTTACATAATACCTCTGCTAAAATCTCTGATATAAATTGAGTTTGTTCAATTATATCTTCAGTATTAGCAATCCTAACAGTAACATGAATAATCCCAGATATGAGATCATTAAGATTTACTACATGAAGTGTTTTAATACCATGAAATTTACCATATTCTATAGTTTTCATAGTTAATCTATTAATTCTTTTTAGAAATTCTTCTTTATTATATGTATTTAAAAAATTCTCAATTTCCAAACCAAAGTGAAAATCCGAGATTAAGAGTACACCTTCTTTATATTTACCAAATTTGTAAATTGGTTCCCATTCTAAAGGTTTTTGTTTAGAAATATCTAAAGCAACTTTCTCTATATGCTCTTTAATATGATCTAATCTAGCACTTTCTCTTAGAAGATTAAAATATTCACGCCTTTGGTCTTGGAATTTTATTTTCTCTTTCTCAAAGTTAATTTTCTTTAATTCATATTCTTTTAAAATATCATCTTCAGTAATATTTTTAACTTTCTCATTATCCAAATAGGGAAGTATCATTTTTAACCCGTAGTACCTTTTTCTACATTCGTCTGGGTTTAACTCAACACCGAACCCCAATTTAAATAATTCAGTATAATCTATATCGTACAAACCATTTGATTTACCATCTACAAGCCGAATAATATAATCAAAATTACTCTCATTTTCTTTTTTATTTACATCCATATAATTCTCCTTTAATTAAATTGGAGTTATAAATAATAAAAGTGGGTAAATGCAAAAGTCATCTCCCACTTCTTCTTTGTTCGGGATTTCAACCCTATTCAATTTAAAAAACGGGTAACCGCCTATATAAATAAGTCAATTCCCGTTTTCGATATAACCTCAAGGCAAAACTATCCTTCCGACTAAACTATTTCAGCATTATTAAGAGGCTTGTTTAGTTCTGTTTATGAAGAGCCATGTAATATAGAATTACACCTGTTAAGTTTTGTGTACATCCTATTGGTTACTAGATTATTACGCCTATAGCGCATTGTTAAGTAGAATTAGATAGGTAACTGCTCCTGTAGGTAGTCAGTTCCCATTAATTTAGGTAACGGGGAATCAACAGACTCCCCATATTTGAATAAATAATTACAAACTACTTCACTCGTAAGTAGTATTTTTGTTTAAGTTATTTATTCCTTCTCAATCAAAACTTTTTTCTTTTCAGGTTTATTTAATATCAAAGTAATAAATGTTAAACCATTTTTACTTGTAACTTTAATTTTCTCGACCTCGTTCATAATGCTTTCAGCTATTGGTAATTCAATATCAGTATCATATGTAAAATCATTTACTATTGAAGAACCAGTAACTTTAATTCCATAATCAGTAGTTTCTACAACTACATCTTCACTGTTTATTCCTAATGTCTTTACGGTACAAAGATAAGTTTTATCATCCTTTTTCTTCCAGAATGACGGAAGCATATCCTTAACTTCTGAGTTAAATACAATCCTTGTTGGTCTACCAAAACCTAAGACTAAATCACCAAAAATAGAATCACAATAAATACCTGTCCGATCAAAAAATTTACTCATAAAAATTCCTCCTTAAAAAATTAATTAAAATATATGATAATGCCACAAAAGGCAATTATCCAAAATAATTATATTATTAAAATAATGTAAAAAAATATATATTATCCTAAGACTTCATTCTTAAAATTCTTAGATGCTTTAAACTTAACTTTCTTTCCGGCAGGTATAGTAATCTCTTCACCAGTTGCAGGATTATGACCCTTACGTTCATTTGTAGATGTTATTTCTAAACTCCAATTGTCCATAAATGCAACTTTACCTTTCTCTACTAACCCCTCTGTTAATGTTTGTAAAAATGCATCCACTTGTTCTCCTGATGCCTTTTTTGTTTGTTTTGTCTTAGTTGCGTAAGCATTTACAAATTCTTGCTTTGTCATATATAAATTAATCTCCTTTTATTCTTATTATTTATTTTATATTTAATCTAATAATTCCGTTAACTGTGCAGTTTTACTTCTTTCAGTAATTGTTTGTTGATTATTATAATCTTGCACTATTTTATACATTTCAGATTTTTTATACCATTTATCAAATTTTAAATCTTGTAAATCTTCATCTAATTCTTCAAATAATTTTGCAGTAGGATTTATATTAAATTCTTTATCATAATATAATAATGCTTTTCTAAATAAATCAATTTTTCTACCTAAAAATCTAGTAGCATCTTTATATAAATAATTATATAAATTAACCAAATTATCTCTACCTGTAATCATTAATTCAAATGCCTTAGATTTGCATGATTTTACTTCTGAGGATTTTATATTATTAATCTTCAAAATATCTTTAATTTTCATTAAAAAATTATATGTACCTAACAAAGAAACATTAAAACTATCATTTTTTTCATATACTTTAAAGAAAACACACCCATCTCCATCTATATATCCTCTGATAAAATGAGATAATAATTCATCTGGTATTGTTTTGGGGAATTCTAAAATTAAACTTTTATTAGGAACACAACCATGACTAATTAAATCATTAGCCATTTTAATACTACCTATATATAACCTACAAGAAGGATATAAATTATTATTTAATTTTATATCCCGATATCTAATAGGCATATCTCCTTGGATATCAGAACGAAAATTATATAAATGATAATCATCGTCTTGTTTTAAAGAAATTTCTACAGTTCCACCTTTACTTTTACCTTTATTATAATTAGGTATATAAACATTACCATCTGCAAATAAAAATCCTAACCAATAAGATTTTTCTGATGTATCTATTAATTCAAAGTAATTATCAATAAAATAGTATTTCTTTTTTGTTGCTAATTGTTCACTTGTATAATAATTAGTTACATTCCTAATTTTAATATTATTCTCTTTTAAAATATTAGAAACCGTTTCTTCTTTTGCTTTAATAATTTTACTTATATCAGAAATCGTTTTCCCTTCATGGTATAATTCAATTATTTTATTAATTCTCTCTTTATTATAAATTTTATTATGTTTATCTTTTTTAGAACATATATTACATTGTCTTTTATTACCTTCCTTAAAAGCATTAAATGATACTGTAAATTTTTCACCACAATTACATTTTAGTATAAGTGGAGAACTACTATTTATATATTCCTCACTTTCCCATTTACATCCAGAATTACTTTCTATTTCAATAAAATATTTAACTTCTTCATGTGTTTTTCGTCTTATTTTTAACATCTCCTTTAATTAAAAAATTAAAGGCTTAACTTTTTGCCACTAGCGTATATCTCCATTTAATATACGGTAATATTTTATTTATATACCTTGAGCAAGTTCAGATAATGGACTACGGTAAACATTCTTCAACTTCACACAAGAAAAATATTTCGTCCCTCTGAATACTTCAATAGTCCTATACATACCGTTTTCTTTTAAATTATTATTCCGAATGTCAATTTGTTCAAGTATATCTCCTTCGATAATTACCTTGCACCCTTCTTTTGCACGTTGAATAATAGTCCTCATAGTATAAGCATCAGTATTTTGCCCTTCAGTGAGGTAAATACAATCATGTTCAGATATTTCAATACCTCTAATATCACTAGTTGGAATCAACATTAATTTATTATTTGAAATTAATGTATTTACTAAATCCATACTACCAAATTTACTTGATAAAATACCACCTATACTATTCTGGAGTAATTTTTCTGTACGATTTCCACTATAAAATCCAAGTGATTCACTATTCTTTAATTTTGCAGGATTAAAAACTATTATACATGTACCTATTTTACCCGTATGTATATTTTGCATTATCCATGATAAAGAAAGCATGGTTTTAGCTGTACCAGCTTTACCAAAGAGTAAAGTTAAATCATCATTTACTAATGAATCCATAGCAAGCATTTGATATTCATCTCTGGGTTTAAAATCAGGAAAATATATAGATTTAAAAGGTCTTGTACCTACAGTTTTAAAACCTTTCTCAGTCCATTTACGTTTATCTATAATTTCACCTTTATTATCTCTTATTAATAAAAACTCATTTATTAAGCAATCCCATTTATTTTCAGGATTTTGATAAAACTCTGCAAGTTCTTCGTCATTTAAAATTACTTCTTTGTAACCTTTATAAATATCAATGTTATTCTCAAATTCAAACTTCTTACAAGGTATACCTAACCCTTTTGCTTTAATTACTAACCCATAATCATCACACAAAAATTGTATATCTGGTTCATTTTGATATTTTTCTAACACCATACCTAGAATCACATTGTCATTTTTATGATCCAAGTAGGGGATAAATATATCACTTTTAATATTAAATACTATCTCAATATTATCGGCAGATTCTATTTTATTAATTGCATGTCTTGCTAAATAACCTACTTTGTCGTTATTTTTAAGACCATCCATTTCTTCAATGCTAACTATACTTATGAATATTTTTTTATAATCCGAATAATTAAAATTAGGATTTAAAAGTATATTTGTGTCGCAAAACACTTTATTCAAATAAACTACATCCCTTTCTAGGATATTTAAGTTTTAAATCTTTCATTAACTTCAATTTTTCAAAACACTGATCCGTTACATATCTATTTTTCCGCTTACTTTTACCATTGGTCACGATTACATCTACTAATCGTCCACCTCTTTGTTTAATATAATTGTTAGATATTAACCATAAGAATTCATTTTTTGTTACAGATTTCAAAAGTTATATGTTGCTCCTTTAATAATTATTTTGTATTTATTTATTTATTGTTTTTAATAGGGATAGCATTATCGACCTAAATGCTAAAAATTATTAATAATATTTATATTATTATTGTATCCATACTGATAAATAAAGGTGAAAATATTAATGAAACCTTATATATAGGCACTTCTAGCGATTTTCTAAACTTCTTCCTTTTTATTATTCCAATTTTCTCTTTTCCATTTATTTTTTTGTTCTTGATGTATTTTTTTCCAACAACTTTTACAATACTTTTGACGGTTATTAGTAGGAATAATTAATTCTCCACAATTCACACACTCGATATATTTACCACTATTTAAATCTTTTATATAATTTCTCATATATCCAGTTAAACTTTTGCAAAAATATTTTATAATATAATTATCTTCAGACCATCCATCAACTGTTACGTTTGCATCCCAACCATGTTTTTTTTCATATTCTTCAATAGGGATGTAATTATCAAATATTCTTTTTATATATGTATTTATTAACTTCTTATATTGATTAAACTTAATATGATATTTCTTACCAATACTTTTCTCTTTTAAAATCTTTGCTTCATTTAATGCTTCTTCAATATCATTTTTAACTTCCCGATAATCAATACTATCCAAATTACCGTTACTTTTCATGATTTTAGTAATTTTATAATATTCTTTTTTTGGTTTTAATAATAAATCATAATAATATTTATTATAATAAACATCTTTATCTACTAAATATCCATACATATTATTTATATGTATTCTAATATAATCAATAGGTTTTAATATTTGATTCTTATAAAAACTTCTGCAAACAGTAAACTCAATGGTTTTGTATTTATTAAATAATTCAATCAAATCTATTCTGTTATCTAATAATTGTTCGTTTATCTCATATTTATAATACTTCTTATATTTATGTAATGTAAATTTACTATGCCATAAATTATCTAAAAACCTATTTAAAATAACATCTTTATTATCTGCTTCTTTGTATTCTTCAAGTATTTGGTTTAAAAACAAATATATCCTCCTATATTTCAATTAATTTATAATATTTACCTAAAAATTCATATGTATCATTATCTACTTCTTGAACTTCTTCAATCTTACATTGCTTTTTATCAGGTGAATTATTTTTGAGATTTTTTAACATAATATCACTAAATAATGACCAACATAAAACCTTATCCTCACTAATAGACCTATATGCTACTTTAATACAATAATTCGCTAATAATTCACGATCTAAATTAATTTCATTTAATTTTCCTTTGTATTTATCAAATAATATATCAAATTCTTTATTATCATCTTCTTTTTTCTCATCTAAGCAACTTTTAAAATCGAGTTTAAATTCATCATAAATATATTTTATCTTTTTAATAATATGTTTATTAGATAAATCTAAATCTCTATTAACTAATAAATGCCCATTATTTATAACTTTTTTATCCCAAACAATATTATGCTTTTCCCAATGACAAATATAATCACATAATTCATTAAGCGGAGAAGGGGAACGATAAGCATTATATGGGATTCTATCTTCATTATTGTTCTCTTTATTAATCCTACGTATTTTATTATAAACATTTAATTTTTTAGGATAATTATACAAAAGAAAATATGGTAACTTCTTTAAATGTCTACGCAAATTCTTAGTTAGCACCCACCTATAACCAACTTTGATAAAATCTATTTCTTTCCTTTATACCCTCGGTTTCCCGATATTTATTAGGGGAGTAGACCATATCATTACCCACTAAGGGCAATCGGCACTTCGGAATAAGGAGTTTCACCTTAAACCTACTTCCTTACGGAATGGTCGTTACACTTTACTTTTAAATAAAAGTCTTAGCACGGGATTATCATATTATTTATATTATATTGATAACATTAATTTATACTACAACATGTTTCCAACGATTATTATATTTTAATTGATAAGCATATGATTTTGGAATATTATATTCATCTTCAATTTGTTGAGCAGTATATCCATTTTTAAGTTTTAATTTTACTTCATAAATTAATTCTTCGGTATATTTCGAAGTTGGTTGTTTAGAACCTTGATTAGCAATTCTACATTTGTTTTTAGTTTCTTCTGAAATAGTCTTACCAGTTAATGATTTACTCAAATTCTGTCTATGTTCTTCTGTTTTTACATACCCTTTATGGGATTCAGACATTTTATTTTTAGTTTCTTCTGAATGTTTTTTCCCTGTCATATTAATACGATTTTTTTCTCCAATTATTTTTTTAGCTTCTTCAGAAAGTTTATGCCCTAATGTTCCTTCTCCACCAAGTGTTTGATTATATCCATTATTATAAGCGTCATATAAAGAAATGTAATATTTTTCTAATTCATTAATATTATTATTTCTATTGCATATATGTAAAATTACAAATTTAAAATTTTGTTCACCATATTTATTAAAAGACCTTTGCAGATGCTTATTATTATGAGTGCCATTTCTTAATAAACATCTATGGTGAATCATTCTATCATAAAATCTTTCTTCTGTTTTTCCAATATAAACTTTATTATTAATAAGATTTTTGATCATATAGATACCAAAATCATCCATATTTTACCCTCCCTTCTTATCTAATTCTTTTCTATTTAATAAATTATATAATATAAATAACTTAGGTTTTCCCCGTTAGCCAATTCATTACTCATCATTTCCTATGAGACACTTAATCGTTGAATTGACACCCTAGATTTCTAGGTTCACCGATTTTTCATCTATATATTACTATATAGAGGGGCAAATACATTTACCCTGGTAGAGTCTTAATAAACTAACTTTATCTGCATTAACGTTTTGCCAATATTCATCTTCAGTATATTGATTTAAAATACTAGTTGCCACATTAGTAATTTCACCAATTCTATTATCTCTACTATTACATTCATAATTGATAATATTTTCTTGATTATATTCAACTGCATTAGATGATTTTTTATCATCAATATCTACGACTATTGGTTTATTAATTTTAGACGATACAATTAATGGATCGTAGCACAAATAGAAACTATCACCATCAGCGTCACAACCTCCTTGTTGTGGCATTGTTAAATCATACATATTTATCATACAAACATCTTGATTTTTAAAATTTGATAAATATTTTTTAGTTAAATCATTATGCACAATATTAACTTTATTTACTTCAGAAGGATCAACCAGAGGACTTCTAAAAGATAAACATTCCCCTAATGGAATAGTATCACAATAAAACTCTCCTGAATTTAAACATCCTTTAACTTCCTTTTTTGCACAATATTCTAAATATCCAATTATGTCTCCGATTACTGTATGGTAAAATCCTTTTGTATAAATCTTGCCATATTTCATTTGAGTAATAGTTTTTTCAAGTTTCCGTCTTAACATATTTTTAATACAGGGGTCTTGTAGCATATCATCATTAATTAAAATTGCTTTAACATATTTACCATTAATAGAATCTTTTTGAGTATTATTAATACCTAGAAATTTTAAAGTATAAAATTTATCTCCTTTAATAATTTTCTCAATTAAATCAGTAGAATATTTGGCAATTTCAATTATTTTCCCTGAATTATTTTCATCAAGAATATTATATTTATTATGTTTATCTTTGTATTGATGAATATATTTTTGATTATATAAATCCAAACATTGAAGATATTGAAAATTCATTCTTGAATATATATTTATATCATTTACATGGTGACTATATTTACTAATACCAATTTTATATTGATAATCACCTATTCTTTTTAAATATTCTTTCCAGGCATTATCACCAAATTTGTTTTTAAAAATATCATATGCTTTCCACATACTAATATTCCAAATACAATCAATATCTTCAACCTTATGGGTTTTATTAAATATATCTGTTATTTCCGTTACACCTATGTCTTGATAAAACTCCTTTATTGGTGCTTGGATACTCATACCCTTTAGAAATGGCAATCTGATTTGATAAGCAATAGGAACGTGATTTACATCACAATATTTTGCAAACAATTCACTTATTTCTTTAGTATGACAACCAAATCCATCAAAAGGAGATAATTTTACATCATGTAAACCTTCTTCAATTACTCTTTGATTTTTATATATTTTCTTTTCATTTGTATCCTTATCAATATATTCTATATCTTTTTTAATTGCATATCGAACATATTGATTTGGTAAAATCTTTGTATATTCATCTATCAAAACAATATTAGGTAATTTATCTTCTGTAACCAATTGGCAAGCACTAAAAATAAGACAACGATAACTTTCATATTTTGATATCACACATTTATCAATATTAATTCCTAACTGACTACGTTCCATCATTTCTTCATAAAAATCTTTATCAATAAAAACTGTAATTCCATCTTTTGCTTGTGAATTTGATTTACCAAATCTAACATAATGAATATCATTATATTTAAAACCTTCTCTTAATAACTTTTCTAATTGTGGTTTACGTTTTTTATTATGTTTAGCTTGTATAAAAATAAGTTCATTAATTCTATCTGTATCATAACCTCTAATTAATTTAATCTGATCAAAAAGAGGGGATTCCTGTTGCCGAATTAAATATTGATATTCATCTTCTTTTTGAATATATAAATTAAAATCAGCATTAATTAAATTAGTAATATCTATTTTAAGAATATCATACAATTTTATTGCCAAATACATTTCTCCTTTATAGTAAATTTAAGAATTAATTGTTATAAAAAACCATAAAACAATAACTATTGACATTATCAATGGAAATATATTTATATCACTATTATTAATATTTTGTTTTGGATTTGTATTCGTACTTCTATTTACATATTTTTTTCTATTATTATCTCTTAAAGCATAAGAAACACCTCTTGCTATTGATCTATTTAATACACTATAATTTCTTGGACGCATCATCATAATAAAATATCTCCTTTCTTTTTAATCTCTACCAGACCATTCCCTATAGCAACTATCCATCTCTTTATGTTCTTCAGCATAATAATCCTTTTTACATTCCCATGAGCAAAAAGGTTCTACAGACGGTTCATTAAAATCTCTCAAGCATTTATAGCAGTATGAAAATTTCTTTTGCTCCTGTTCTTCTTTATATGTATTCAACTCATTCTTAAATTTATAACTATTATTTATATTATTATTCTGATTATAATATCTTACCATGCACTTTATTTTTCCTCTCTTGAATTGTAATGTCTAAATACTCACCTGTGTTATCCCATAATAACTTACTTAAATTAATTCCGCACACAAAATATGATTCAACTTTCTGCTCATCAATATTTAAGAAAATTCCTCCATCTTCTTCCATAAGCAAACTTCCATTCTTCTCAACCCTAATATAAACCTGCGGTTTTAACCTAGAACTATAAACCCCATCCAATAATTGCGAAATATTAACCACATCAGTTTCAGTTTCTAATTCAAATTCACCTTTATCATTATCTTCATCTATAAATAATCTACCAGATAAATTCATATTAATAATCCTCCTTAAATTCACTCATTAATAAATCATACAACTCTCCAGCATTTCTCAATGAAATATCTGTACCATCTTTTTCTCTAATACATCCCTCATGCCAATCATTCCCAAATGACAAATCATAAATGAAATATGAAATCCAATTAGATTCACGATCATCAAACACATCTTCTAAAATATTTACAATTAATTGTTCATGTTCCGCAAATGAAATTGAAAATTCTAATATTTCACCCGCTAAATTTATTTTATCTTCTGCTTCTTGAAATTCTTGAATTCTATTTATATATTTTGTAAAAGTTTCTTTGGTTATCATATATATATTTTTTTATCCTTCTTTCTAATTTGATTTTGTTTTTAAATATGCTGGGTTAATCCCTAAAAATAATAGGGCAATTTTATATGTATTTAATCTATAATTTGCTTCAAGATTGAACGATTAGGAGTAAGGTAGAGGGAAACTACCTTAGAGAATATTAAAGCGTTTTTAGAAGCAAATTTTATTGTAAAATATGTATTAGTGTTTAACC
>ENA-UOOR01001940-UOOR01001940.1-fermentation-metagenome-genome-assembly--contig:-NODE-1940-length-22502-cov-4.628725_pt1 | contig 22502 bp, 21 predicted proteins | sample MGYA00245780_ERZ724029 | MGnify/ENA primary metagenome ERZ724029 (study PRJEB28704, sample SAMN03018315) | fermentation metagenome | biome: anthropogenic terrestrial biome; feature: soil; material... | reverse complement strand
CCCTTTTTCTTTATTATCGTATCATACCAGAAACTATTTAGGGATAAGCTCTTAAAACTCCCATTTGTTATTCCTTCATTTGACTATTTACAGTTTGTGGTTTGTTGTTTTTCCATTTCTGCTGCTGCACGTATGATGCCTTTGTTTATGGGATCATACATTTCTATAACCTTTAGTCCTATTGCCTCTAATTTTTTTCTTGGTTCAACTCCAATTCTAAGTACAAGAACCCCCTGACAATCTTCTATGGTTCTTACTATTTTTGAAATTTTATCCTCATGTTCGTCACAATCTACAATTCCTGTACAATATTTATCTACATTTCTTTTTTCTAAAAATCTTATGGTTCCAGAATTATAGGAATATATATAAAATTCAGAAGCATGACCAAAATGTTGATCTATATTTATGCCGGATCTTGAAGAAACTGCAAATTTATATTTTTTATTTTGAAGTTCCTTTTCTGCCTGTTTTTCTTTAGCCTTTCCAGTACATCCCCCAGAACATCCTGCGGAAGTTCTAAAATCTATGGAACGATCCTCTGCCAGAGTTCCTATGGCATCTGCCCTACACTGCCTGCAGTGATACATCTGTTTCATATCCACTTCACATGTTTTTCTCATTTCGTTCAATTCTGCATTGGAGACCAGAGGCAGATGTTCAAATCTACTTCCCTGAACCGGTATCATCTGCATTATGTTGGTCATGTAAGCACCACATTCTTTAACTTTTTTCACCACTTCTTCTATATGTGAATCATTTATTCCCTTTAACATAACTATATTTACTTTACACACTACACCTTTTGAACATAGATATTCAAGTCCCAAAAGCTGATTTTTCAAAAGTATTCTGGCAGCCTCCTCTCCCTTATACTTGCGTCCTAGATAATTTACTTCCTTATATATAAGTGCCCCTATTTTTTCATCTACTGCATTTATAGTTACTGTAACATGGGATACTCCAAGTTCTATTAATTGATTTGCATAGAAAGGAAGCATAAGGCCATTTGTAGACAGACAAAAAGTTATTTTGGGGTCTTCTTTTCTTATAAGCTCTAAAGATTTCTTTACTTTGGGAAAATTTGCAAGGGCATCTCCTGGACCTGCTATCCCTATAACTGTTAAATTTTCTATTTTGCTTTTTACAAGCTTGAATTTTTCAAGTGCTTCTTCCGGAGTCAAAACTTCGCTTGTAACCCCCGGCCTGCTCTCGTTGGCACAATCATATTTTCGGCTGCAGTAATTACAACTTATATTACATTCAGGTGCCACAGGTATGTGCATTCTGGCAAATTTGTGGGCATTGTCTCCAAAACAGGGATGGGTATAGCTTTTATCTTTATTTGACTTTCCATAATCTTCTGAAGACATATGAACTTCCACCTTCTTTTCTATATTTAAAATAGGGAGATAGTAGTCCTTATAAGCTTTTTCCCTATAACTATTCTGAGTTATTTCCAGCATGGCATTTGACACTGCATCTATTAAAAAGGAAGAACCATTATATGCAGTTATAACCTGCCTTTGCCCTCCTACCCTGTCATGAATGGGAAAACCTGTTCTTATAAGTTTTACCCCAAGTTTTTTTGCCATTGTCCTTCCATCGGAATTACCTATCATCAAATTCACATTAAACCTTTTAGCATAACTTTCCATAGTTTCAAAATCAGTATCATCAAATACTATGAACTCTTCTTTTTGAGATTTTAATTCTTCCTTAAGTTTTTCTTTTAAGGCAGCATTTTTAGAACCTGTTCCTGCCACCTTCACAAGTATGCCATTTTCCACACAAAGCCTTGCAGTAGAAAGCAGAAGTTCCGGTTCTCCATACAATACCACCCTGGCTTCTCCAGTATACTTATGGTTGTCTATCATCGCATCTAAATATCTTCCTTTTTGAAGTACATATTCCTTTGGTATCTCTTTTCCTGTAATTTTTGATACAAGAAAAATAAATTCATTTGTATTTCTTATACCCATGGGTATTCCACATTTATAAAGAGGAACTTTGAACTTATCCCTTAAGTATACCCCCGGCGAATCTTCATCTTGTATTGTAATACCCATTTCAATGGTAGCTTTCGCTCCCCCCATTTTTTTTATATCCTCTATTTTAGTTCCTCCCTTTGGTATTCTCCTATACTTTTCATTATGAGGAGAATCCAGGGTGTTTGATACATCCGGTAAAATAGTATACTCTATTTTAAAATCATCCAGTATTTTTTTTATATTTCTCACATCTCCCGGATTTAAATTGGCACATATAATATTTAATTTTCCGGTGTTTTCACATTCTTCACATACCTGTTCTGCTATCTTTCTTAAAACACTAAAGTATCCTTCTGCCTGGGTGTTTCCATATCCAGGAGTAGATGCAGTTATTATTTTTATATCCTTTATATTTTTATTTTTTTCCTGTTCTTTATAGAATTCTTCAACTATTCTGTTTACGTCCTCTCCTATGGTTTCTGCAAGACAGGTAGTAAGTATGCCTATGGTGGTTGGATTATACATTTTTATCATATTATCAAGACCCTTTTTTAAATTGTCTGCCCCGCCGTATACAGTACCTTGTTCTGTAAGCGCAGAAGATGCTATATCTACAGGTTCATTATAATGGGTGGCCATGTGTCTCCTTATATAAGTGCTGCATCCCTGAGAGCCATGTAATATAACCATATTATTTTCTATTCCCTTAAAAGCCATGACCCCTCCCATGGGCATACACATTTTACAAGGATTTATATCTACATTTACCAATTTTTTATTACTCAATTAAACCATCTCCTTAAAACATTCTATATATAATTCCATACAGGGCTGTTTATGGTTAAATCTATTTCCTTTGCAAAGTTTACAGCCCCTTCAAATCCTGCCAGTATATGCTTTCTTTCATGGTTGTGATCACAAAATGCAACTCCCAGTTTATAGGCAAGAGGCCTTTCTTTCACTCCTCCCACCAGTATGTCTGCCCCTTTTTCCACCATAAATTTTTCAAGTTCAGAGGGGTTTGCATCATCTAGTATTACAGTGCCCTCCTTTGTAATGCTCTTTAACACTTCATAATCTTCAGGTTTTCCAGTTTGTGTTCCTACCATAACTGTTTCTATGCCCAAATCTCTAAATTGCCTTATGAGAGATATGGCCTTGTAGCCTCCCCCCACGTATATGGCAGCCTTTTTCCCCTGAAGTCTTCCTCTATAATAATTCATATTATTTTCTATTTTCCGTTTTTCAAATTTTACAAGTTCTTCTGCCTTTTTTACAGTATCCTCATTTCCCATAAGAGCTGCAATTTGAAGCAGTGAATTTTCACTATCCTCTATACCTATAAAACTGGTTTTTATAAAAGGAATTCCATAGCTCTCTTCCATCTGTTTTGCCATGTATCCCATAGAACCTGCACATTGAACTATATTTAACTTAGCCTGGGGAGCCTTTATTATATCATCGTATTTTCCATCACCTGTAATATTGGCCACTACATCTATACCTATCTTTTTAAGATATCCTGTTACCACCCATACTTCCCCTGCCAGATTAAAATCTCCAAGATAATTAATGGCGTTGATTTTTTCTTCAGCTTTTTTCTCTCCTATAAGTTTCATTATGGCATCACAGGCTGCTTTGTATCCCATAGATTTATTTCCAGAAAATCCGGGGGATTTCACAGGTATTACTTTTATGGAATATTTTTTTTCTGCCATCTTACATACTGAATCCACATCATCTCCTATAACACCTACTATGCAGGTGGCATATACGAAAATAACTTTAGGGTGAAATTCTTTTACTATTTCATCAATGGCCCCTATCAATTTTTTTTCTCCACCAAATACTACATCCATTTCACTTAAATCCGTAGAAAAGCTGTTCCTGAACAATTCAGAGCCACTGGTAAGGCTGCCTCTTAAATCCCAGGTATAAGCCGCACATCCTATAGGGCCATGAATCAGATGAAAAGCATCTGTTATAGGATTTAAAACTACTCTTGCACCACAGTACACACAAGCCCTTTGACTTACAGCTCCCGATGCACTGTTTTCCTCACATCTAAGTTTCATATCTTTATTTTTAAGGTTGTAACAGACAAATTCTTTTCTATCCTCTATAATTTCCACCCTGTTTTCCATAAGCTCCCCTCCTAAAAGTTTTAATTAAACTGAATTCAGGATGAAATACATCCTGAATTCAGTTTATTTTTCATTCTTACAACACAAGTTCAAAATCTTCTTCCTTGCATTCCCTGTCCATTTTATCCAGTATGGCATCACACATCATTTCAATCAGCCTCATAGAACCTCTATATCCTATTTTAGGATTGTAATAGTATCCGTATCTGTCAAGTACTGGAAATCCCAATCTTATAAGAGGAATATTTTCCGCTCTTGCAATGTATTTTCCGTGGGAATTTCCAACTATAAGATCTACCGGGTCATTTTTAATCCACTGATGCATTTCAAAAAAATCTCCGCTACTTTTCACTTTGGCCCCCTGTACTCCTCCTTTCTCCAACATTTCATTTATAGTTTTTGTAAATTTATCTCCCGGAGTACCTGTAACAACATATCTTGGATTCATACCCAGTGCTATGGCAAATTGGGTAAATGATATTACAGTATCTGGATCTCCTATTATAGCTACTTTTTTACCATGAAAATATTGGTGGCTATCCAACATTAGGTCTACAAGCTGCCCTCTTTCCTCTTCAATTTCATAAGGTACTTCCCCCCCCACAAGTTTTACAAGCTTCATTAAAAACTCGTCTGTGGCATCTATTCCTATTGGTATGGGCAGTACTTCAAAAGGCACTTTGCATTTTTTCTCCAGTTCTATAGCTGCATCTTGGGAGGAAAAACTTCCAAAGGCAAAGGTACGTTTGGAATTTCCTGTATCTCTTATTTCCTCAATTTTTGTTCCCCCTTTTGGAAACATTTTAAATCCTTCAGTCATAGGTGAATCCACCACTCCACTGGTATCTGGCATTATGATATGTGGAATTCCCATGCTCTTAAGTATTCTTTTATACTCTCTCATGTCCGCAGGTCCTACAAAACCCGGCAATATATTTATCTTTCCATTTTCAACTCCCGTATTTTCAGATAGATAGGTAACCATAGCTTTAACCATGTTTGAAAATCCTGTTATATGGGAACCTACATAACTTGGGGTATTGGCATGAATCACTATTTTCCCTTCTGGTATTTGTGAATCTGCAATATAGCTAACCAGGTCGTCCCCAACTGTTTCTGAAAGACAAGTGGTATGAACTGCTACAATATCCGGGTTGTATATTGAAAATATATTCTTCATAGCTGTCTTAAAATTAGCGCCTCCTCCAAATACACTGGCACCTTCTGTAAATGAACTGGTGGTTGCCATTATTGGATCCTTAAAATGTCTTGTAAGCTGCATCCTGTGGTAGGAACAGCAGCCTTGAGAGCCGTGACTGTGAGGCATGCAATTGTGTATGCCAAGGGCTGCATACATAGCTCCTATAGGCTGACAGGTCTTAGCTGGGTTTATTCTCAACGCTTTTCTTTCATATAATTCTTTTGGTGTTAAATCCAACATTATTTTTCACCTCCTGCTATTTGTCCTTCAAGTAATGGTTCCTTTCTCCAAGGTGGGGTAACATAGCCCCAGGCCGGTGTAAATACTCCTGCAGCCAAATCCCTTGCAAATATAACTGCACCTCTAAATCCTGCATAAGGTCCTGAGTAATCATAGGAGTGAAGCTGCTTTGAGACTACTCCCATTTTTTGTATAACATATTTGTCCTTTATCCCAGAGAAAAACATATCAGGCTTTAATAATTTTATAAACTGTTCTGTTTCATGGTGATTGAGATCATCTACCACTATGGCTCCCTCATCCATATCCTTAATCATACCTCCATAGTATTCAAAAGGTATTTCCTCTTTTAAAGTTTCATATCTTTCAGGAGGTATTATAATGCGATATTTTTCCTCATCTTTTTCTACAGTGAGTTCCGGTATATTTCTTGTATCTGCATCTAATTTTATATTTGGAATAACTTCTCTTCCCTCATAATCATCACGGTGTCCAAATTCATATCCTGCAAGTATGGTTTTTATGCCTAAATCCTCCAATAATTTCTGATAATGGTGTGCCCTTGAACCCCCTACAAATAAACATGCAGTTTTTCCATGAAGTTTATCCTTATAAAAACTTATTTCTCCGCTGATTGCTTCTAGTTCCTCTTCTATAACCTCTTCTGTTCTTTTAGTAAGTCCCGGGTCGTCAAAACATTTTGCCATATTTCTAAGTGTTTCAATAGTGGATTCCACTCCTATAAAATTTATTTTAACCCAGGGTACCCCATATTTTATTTCCATCATCTCTGCAATGTAATTTATTGATCTGTGGCACTGTACCAGATTCAAATCAGCTGCATAAGACTGTTCAAGTCTATCATAGCTGCCGTCGCCACTGAACCTGCCCACTACATTGTATCCTATTTTTTCTAAAACTCTTTCAATTTCCCAGGCATCTCCTCCTATGTTATACTCACCCAGCATATTTATGGAGAACTTCTTTTGTTTCACAGGTGCTTTCCCTTTTCCTACAATACTTTCCAGTATACTGTTATTTGCTATATGATGGCCTGCAGACTGACTTACTCCTTTATAACCCTCACAGTTAAAGGCGAGTACCTGTATACCATATTCCTTAGTAGCTTCCTTGGCAACTGCATTTATATCGTCACCTATAAGACCAACTGGACAGGTAGCATATATTCCGATTGCCTTGGGATGGAAAAGATCCACTGCTTCCTTTATAGACTGTTTTAATTTTTCTACTCCACCAAACACTATGTCTTTTTCCTGCATGTCCGTGGAAAAAGTATACTCTAAAAAGTTTTGTTCCCCATCTTCAGCTTTAGCCTTATTTCTCCTGGTTGCCCAGGTATAATAAGCACATCCTATGGGACCATGGGTTATATGCACTATATCCTTCACAGGTCCTAGAACAACACCCTTACAGCCTGCATAACAACATCCTCTGTTTGTCATTATGCCAGGTACTGTCCTTACATTTGCCTGTATCACTGGATTTAGTTCATCCTTTGACTTTACCAGTATATGTTTTTTTCTATTTTTAAAAGTTTTAGCCGGATATACTTCTAAAACCTGATCCAATACCTTTTTCATAAAATCATCCCTTTCTAAGAATTAAACAGCTTCATCCTGCCTTTCTCCAGTTCTTATCCTTACCACATCTGTAACCTTGGTTACAAATATTTTTCCATCTCCCGGATGTCCTGTTTGGTTTATATCAATAACAATATCTACAATTTTTTTTACATCTTCATCTCTGGCTAAAATCCATATAAGTCTTTTTGAAATCAACCTGTAGCTCTCTGATATCTGTTCCATAATTTTTCTATCCTCAATCTGGTGCAGTTCTTCCTCTGACATATATTCACTTACCATGGACAAATTAACCATTTTCTTTCCCCGTCCTAAAACATCCTTACAGGTTATAGATGGAAATCCATTTTCAGCAAGAGCTTTTTTTGTTTTGCCCACCATGTTCATTCTAATAACAGCCATAATTTCTTTCATTTTCTGATTCCCTCCCTACAACGTACTTGTTCCCGAACTTATGGTATATACCTCTTCCACTGGAGTTACAAATATCTTTCCATCTCCAAAGGCTCCTTTTTCCCCTGTTTTTGCATTTTTTGTGATTATTTTTATAATATCTTCTTTATCTTCATCTTTTATAGCTATTAAAAGCATTTGCTTTGGTATTTCATCATAAAATATTTCTCCTACTTTTACTCCTCTTTGTTTCCCCCTGCCTACTACGTCAAATTTAGTAACTGCCGGAAACCCTGCATCACATAATTCTGAGAGTACAACCGCTGTTTTTTCAGGTCTAATAATAGCTTTTACTAATAGCATATTGAATTCACTCCTCTTTTTATGGTATAATGTCTTTGGTTATAGTTTGATTTCAGGTATATCTCTTAAAATTTTGGGTGAATTTAAGAGATATATTTTTCAGTTTGAATCTTACTTAATACTTTTACTCTTCGGGCTTTCATTATTCCAGCAATCCATGTTCCATAAGTATCTCTTCAAGCCTATCCTGTGCCATTGGCTTTGGTATTACAAACATGTCATTTCCATCTATTGCTTTAGCAAGTGCTCTATACTCATCTGCCTGTTCTACTTCCGGACTGAACTGTATAACCGTCTGTTTATTTATTTCTGCCCTTTGAACATCATGGCTGCGAGGTACAAAATAAATAAGTTGTGTTCCCAGTTCTTTTGCAAAAGCTTCTAAAAGTTCTCTTTCATTTGCAACTTTTCTGCTGTTACATATAACACCACCTAACCTTACTCCGCCTACATTGGAAAATTTACTTATACCCTTTGAAATATTGTTAGCAGCATACATGGCCATCATTTCTCCGCTGGCTACTATATATATTTCTTTAGCTTTACCTTCACGGATTGGCATTGCAAATCCACCGCATACAACGTCACCTAATACATCATAGAAAACATAGTCTAAGTCATCTTCATAAGCACCTAATTGCTCCAGCATATTAATTGAGGTTATAATACCCCTTCCTGCACATCCAACTCCAGGTTCCGGACCACCTGACTCAACACATTTTACATCTCCAAACCCTATTTTCATTATTTCCTCTAAATCTACATCCTCTCCTTCTTCTCTTAATGTATCCAGAACTGTTTTCTGTGCAAGTCCCCCTAGAAGTAATCTTGTTGAATCTGCTTTTGGATCACAGCCTACTACCATTATTTTCTTTTTCATTTCAGCAAGTCCTGCAGTAAGATTTTGTGTAGTTGTAGATTTTCCAATTCCACCTTTTCCATAAATAGCTACTTGTCTCATTTTTCATTCTCCTTTACTAGATAAATTTTAAAATACAAAATGCAATTTTTTTAAAATAAACATTCATTAATTTAAGTTTACTTTTTTTGTGTGTTTAATAATTATTTCAAAATATATCACAAGTTCTTTAAAAAAGCAACAGTAAAATTATTAATTTATCAATACCCATATATTTAAAATGATAACCTTATCAAAAGCTTTTTCTCAAATTATCACATTAATATGAAATCTGATTATATTGCATTTTGTATGGTTATAATATATTTTATAATTGTATAAGTCTATATAATGTTATGTTATATTATGTTATGTTAATAATAGATGTTTATCTTACTTTTTGATAGCGTTACATATATTTTAATCATTTATTGTTATTTTAAAAAAATTTAAAATATATTTTTTTAACAATTATTATTTTTAATATTTCTATATTTTAAAATAATTAAATATAAATTTGTTTATAAATTTGTATTTTTAATAAATATGTATTAAAATTATTGTTAAAATTATTATACAAACTAATGGTCTATAATTTTGCAATATATTATCATATCTTTACGAAAGGAGATAAACTATGATAGAAAATAATACAGCCTTAACTCCTCAGGAAGTTGCCCAAATGCTAAAAATAACTAAAAATACAGTTTATGAATTGATCAAAAGAGGAGAATTAAACGGATATAAAGTAGGAAAAAAAATTAGAGTAGATTCAAAAGATGTAGAAGACTATAAAAATAAAACTAAGAATACAGCAGAAATTTCTCATAGACCTATTAACAAAGATGACTTGTCTTATTCTAATATGTTTTATCCTGGAAATGCAGATACCAATGATGGTTTTGTAATTTGCGGACAGGACGTACTTTTAGATATATTATCCCGACATATAGAATTTCACTGCCCAGGTATTAGAACTTTTCGTTCATATGTAGGGAGCTATAACGGACTTCTTGCATTATATCTTGGTAAAGTCCAGGCGGCTACTTCTCATTTATGGGATGGGGATTCTAATAAATATAACATACCCTTTGTAAGAAGATTGCTTCCGGGAATTCCAACAGTAATAATTCATCTGGCTTGCAGAATGCAAGGTTTTTATGTACTCCAAGGAAACCCTAAAAAAATTCAAGGCTTTGAAGATTTAAAAAGGCCTGATATTACTATGGTGAACAGAGAAAAGGGATGCGGTACCAGAATTCTTTTAGATGAACATTTAAGACTACTAAATATTACAGGTAACAACATAAAAGGTTATAATACCACAGAATATTTTTCACATCTTGCAGTAGCTAGTGCCATAGCAAGAGGTGAGGCAGACCTGGCCCTTGGAAATGAAAAGACCAGCCTGCAGGTTAAAGGTATAGATTTCATACCACTTCAAAAAGAAAGATATGAATTGGTTATAAAAAAAGAAAACATGTATGATTCTCCCTTTAAATCAATAATAGAAATAATACGCTCCAAAGAGTTCAAGACAGAACTTTCTGGCATAGGGGGCTACGACCTTACAGAAACAGGAAATATTATAGCAGAACTATAGCATAATTTTAATAGCCTGTACAGGATGAACAGGGGGAACTTTCCTCAAAAGGTGAACTTTTTATATGAAAATTATATTGATTAATAATATATTCAGCAGGAAATCTATGGTGTATGCCACTGCTGAATTTTACTTTATATTCATGGAATTCTATATTCAAAGGTACAATTTCCATAAAATTTTCATCAATTACACTTGATTTTAATAAAGGCTCATACAAACTTTTTTCTCCTTTTTTGCTTATAACTTCTATACTATCTGTAGAAGTTATTAGTGATTGCACTCTACCTGTATTAGAAAATTTCACAGAATTAGAATCTCCATGAATACCCATAGCCTGGGTATCATAAGCCATTATAGTACCTATTTCAGTGGAGATAGCTGTAGGTTTTGCAGGTTCAAAAGACTTAAGTTTGCCATCTTCATAAAAGGATACTCCTATACGTACAAATACATCTCCTAAAGGAGAATTTATTTTAATATCATTTTTACTCCAGAAAGTAATGCTCTTTATATTTCCACTTTTATAAAAATACACTGAAATAATCTTCTCTTTTAATTTTCCTGTAGAAATATCAATCTCTATTTCTTCTGCCAGATTGTATTCATCTTTTTCGGACCAGTAGCCTGTTATTTTGCCATTTAAAGGGAAAATTCTCTTTATACTTTCATCTTCATAAAATGTAATAAATTCAGCCGGTAATGTACCAATAGAAGTGTTAACATCAGTCTGTTTTTCAAGGTAAACTTTTTTTAAATTTCCATTATTGTAGAAAGCAGCAGAAGGTATATGTTTACTCCTTTCTTCACCGTATTCGTATTTAGGTATTAAAAGCCCATAGGGAGTTTCCAGTTTGTTTAATTTATCCAATGTGCACTCCTTCATGGCCCCATCTGCGTAATACTTAACATAATTTAACCCTTTTAAGACTCCATATTTAGTATTTATAGATTCCATCATTTCCCTCCTAACTTAATATACAGTTAAAAGTTAAGAGTTAATAATTAAAAGTTATGGATGATTTTTTTCCGCTAAAGCCCTGAAAAATCTAAAATACAGTACTCTAAAATCTAAGATTTTCCACAGCAAAACGGAGAAAAATATCCTTAACTTTTCACTCTTCACTTTTAATTCTTAATTAGCTTACGCCATTAATATTACAGAAGATGCTTTAATTAAAGTTGTAACCTCTGAGCCAACTTCAATACCTAAATTTTTTAAAGACTCCATGGTAATAATGGAACATATGGATCTACCATTACCTAAATCTACTACAACTTCTGCATTTACAGCACCTTCTTTTATTTCAGTAACTTTTCCTCTCAATTGATTTCTTGCACTTATTTTCATATTTATCTACCTCCTTAAAGTACTCATATTTTGTTTCAATTTAACGTAATTATACCTTTTTACAGTTTTTTTGCAACATATTTTTTAAAAACTAAGAAAAACCATGATATAATTATTCTATAGTTTTCCCTTAATTTGATCTCATTAAGAAAAGCTGGTCTTTTCCCATACATATATTCCAGGGTTGTTCTAAATTCTCTATATTATGCCACATTTCCTTTGTAATTTCCCAGCGCAGACTCTCTATTTTGCCATAGGCTCCCTCCTCTACACTATCCAGGCACACTTCCACAGTAAAGGGACTTTCATTTATATGATTTACCTTGCATTTAACAATATTATCTTTTTGTCCCGATTCTCCAAGACTTATGTAATGGGCTCTTATTCCCACATAACACTGGGATTTTTCAATTTTTTTATTAACTTTAAGAGTACATCCCCAGTCCAGAGCCTCTAAAGTATTTTCATCCAACACTTGAATTCTAGATATATTTTTACACCCTGTAAGCCTTGCTGCTGCTACAGTACCAGGATTTTCAAATATATAATTTCTATTTCCAAAAATCTCTACTGCTCCATTATCCATTATTACAATATTTTTACAAATACGATATATTTCATCTCTATTATGGGATACAAAAACCGTAGTACCCTTATAGCTTGAAAGTACCTCTTTAAGCTTCTCTTCCATTTTATTTCTCAAATGGCTGTCCAGCGCAGAAAATGGCTCATCTAAAAGCAGTATTTCAGGATTTATGGCCATAGCTCTTGCAATGGCCACCCTCTGCTGTTGTCCCCCTGAAAGCTGAGTGGGAAATCTATTTTCCAGTCCTTGAAGATCCATCATACTTATTTTTTCATTTATTATTTTCCTTTTCTCATCATCTGACATACGGCTTAATCCAAAACCTATATTCTGGCTTACTGTCATATTGGGAAACAATGCATAATTTTGAAATAAAAATCCGGTTCTTCTCCTGCCGCTTTTAACATTTATCTTTTTTTCTCCATCATATAAAACTTTTTCATCTAACATTATCTTTCCCTTATGTGGTGTTTCAAGACCTGCAATACACCTTAAAGTCATACTTTTACCAGAACCTGAAGCTCCAAGAACTCCTATAATATTATCTCTGGTATGAAATTTAACATTTAAATTAAATCCAGAAAAATTTTTTTCAATATCAACGTATAATCCCATGTTATTCCCTCCTAACTCCATAAACATTTCTTTTTTCATGTTCATTCCAATAGTTCATAAGAAAAATCACTATAGTTGAGATTATTACAATCAATATAACCCACATAAGAGCCTTATCCATTTCTCCGCTTTCAGCTGCAAAATAAATAGCCAGAGGAATTGTCTGGGTTCTGCCCGGTATATTTCCAGCCACCATAAGAGTAGCTCCAAATTCTCCAAGAGCTCTTGCAAAAGAAAGAATTGTAGCTGCAGCTACGCCTGGCCAGGCTAGTGGCAGTATAACTTTCCAAAAAATTTTCCACCGGGATACTCCAAGAGTTCTGGCTGCATTTACAATATTATTATCCACCTGTTCAAAGGCCCCTTTAGTTGTCCTATACATCAGTGGAAAAGCAATAATAGTTGCGGCTACAACTGCAGCAGGCCATGAAAAAATCAAGGTAGTACCAATTTTCAACAAAAGTTTACCCATAGGTCCATTTTTTCCAAATATAAGCAGTAGAAAGAATCCCACTACCGTAGGGGGCAGTACAAGAGGTAATGTAAATATAGTATCCACAGCGCTTTTAAATTTTCCATTATAATTGGTCATCCAATAGGCAGCAGCAATTCCAACAAAAAATGTTATGATGGTAGCTATAAAAGTAGTTTTCACTGAAATCCATGCTGGTGAAATATCAAAATTCATTCATATCACCTCTTTAAAATCAAGTCAGACTATATGTTCCCCAATCTTCTACTCTCTTTTAATATTACATTACTAAACTATTCTCCCATTTTAAATCCATATCTCTCAAATACTGCTTTAGCTTTATCACCAGACAGGAACTTTAAAAAGCTTTTAGCTGCTTCTGCATTTTTGCTGTCTTTAACTACTCCTACAGGATATATCACAGCTTTATGAGAATCCTCCGGTGCAGTGGCTGCAATCGTAACCTTATCAGATACTAGTGCATCAGTTTTATAAACAATCCCTGCATCTGCATTTCCCGTTTCAACCCAGGTTAAAACTTCCTTTACATCTTTTCCATAAACAGCCTTCGACTTAACTTTATCCAATATATTCAAGTTTGTAAGTACTTCTTCTGCATATTGTCCCGCAGGTACACTCTTAAGTTCCCCCAGAGCTATTTTTTCAACAGTATCTGATGTCAAATCCTCAAAATTTTTAACTTTAGTTGAATCTTTTGGTACAATTAGCACTACATCATTTTTCAAAAGATTTTTAATAGTATCATTTACCATTAAATTTTTATTTTTGAGTTCATCCATCTGTTTTGTCGCAGCGGACATAAATATATCTGCCGGTGCCCCCTGTTCAATTTGCTTTTGCAGTGTACCAGAAGCTCCAAAATTATATGTAATGGTAACATTTTTGTTTTCCTTCACATATAATTCTTTAATTTCATTCATGGAATCTTTCAAACTGGCAGCAGCAGATACAGTTAATGTTGTCTTTGTTACAGTATCGGATTTTTGATCCTTTGAATTTTCACCAGTATTGCCACAACCTGCAGCTAAAAATACAATAAGTGAAAATAAAATTAATGATAAAATTTTTTTAGTTCTTTTCAAATCAATAGCCCCCTTAAATTTAAAAATCAAATTATCATGACAAAACATAACATAACATAATATAACTAGATAAATGCAGAAATTACATCTATTATTTGTAATGTAATATTATGTATTATTCTACATCTATGATTATATATTCAAACAAAGTATTAATCAAGAGTTTTCCGATAATTTATTATCATATTTATAATATTAAAGGTTTTCATTAATCAATTAAGAAATAAAAAGTTTTTTTATGTTTTAACTCATAATTTGTAAATAATTTGAGAAATGTATGTAAATTTAGGAATTGACTTCATTGAATTATCCCGTTGTAAATGTACTTAAAATGTAGTAGAATTCTCTATATTGAGTGATTCTTGGATTAAGAAGGAGAATGAAATGAAAAAGGGAGATGAGATTGCTGCATTAATTATAATTGTACTGCTTGTTATAAGTACTGCAGGAGTTTTAATATACAAAAACCGCATGGAAAGTTCCAGTAGGATTGCCCTGATAAAACAAGATGGCAAGCTTATAAAAACTATTAATTTAAGTACTGTTAAAAACAGTGAAGAATTTATTATAAAATACAAGGACAATGATTTTAATAAAATAAAGGTGGAAAAGGGGAGGATTCGTATTACAGATGCAAACTGTCCTGATAAAATATGTGTAAAAAAAGGGTGGATATCAGAGCCCGGGGAAAACATCGTATGCCTTCCCCACAGACTTATAATAAGTATAGATGGTAAAAATTCAAATTATGATGATATTACAAGATAGGGCTTAACCATTTTAAAAACATATGTAAGATTATACGCTTATAATATTGTTCAGCTCCTCAACCAGCCCTGAAAGCTCTTCTACATTACCTGTAACTTCCTCTATTGAGGAGGATTGATTTTCTGTAGTTTTAAGGGTGGATTCTGATTCATTGAGAGCCTTGGCAATAGCTGATTGTATCCTGTCTGTAAGGGATACAATCTTTTGTGTTGTTTCTTTGGAGCTTTCAGATAATGTTCTTATTTCATTTGCCACTACCCCAAATCCCTTTCCTGATTCTCCAGCCCTGGCAGCTTCTATAGCTGCATTTAAACCAAGCATCCTGGTCTTATCTGCTATATTCTTTATAGAATTAAGTATATTATTTATATCTTCTGATATTTTATTTATATCATTTATATTTTGTGCAAGGGTATGCTGGTTGTTGGTTACATCAATTGAAGACACTGCAAGCTCTTCCATAGTAGCAGCTATGTGGCTAAAACTATTATTAAGTACTTCCGCAATTGAAGTAAGCTTGTCATGGGATTCTGAATTGTTTTTAATCTGCTCATATCCAATTTTGGATAAATAATTTGCCACAACATATAAGAGTTCTGCCGCAGCCTCTACATTTTTCTCTTCTATAATTTTAACTTTATTCAAAGCTTCCACATACCTATCCTCATCAAATCCTATTTCTCTTGCAGTTTTTCTAAATTCCAATTCTTCATGTTTGTAATATAATATCTGTCCGCCTAGAATTGTTCCTATGGATTCTCCTTCTATAGTGATAGGTGCTGCAAAATCTATTAGCCCTGCATGACATTTATATATGTATGGTTTCTTTGTTCTGATGGCCTCTTCCCCACCCTTCTTATGGGATTTTGCACATCTGTCATCACCTATTTGGGTTGAATGAGTATACTGGCAAAAGTTAGTATAGGAACTTGGTTTTGTTACAGAATTTCCATTTCTATCTACAGTTACACTGGCTATATTCATGCCTTGAGCAAAATTATCCTGGAATTTTTGCAACATATCAATATCCAGTACATCTTTAATCTCAAGTACACCCAAATCAAGCTTTCCACTATTTAATATTCTAATCATAGGCAAACCCTCCCCTAAAATAACCTTGATAAATATAATATTTATGTATTTATTATAAATTTAGCCAAAGTATTCTTCAATGTTTTTATGGTTAATTTATCATTAAATTTACATATTACCATCATCTTCCATAAAAAACTGCCATATTATTCTTATGGCAATTTTCAAATCGGTTTACTTTAATTGGTAAATATCCTTTTTACCTGTATAAGCGCACACTCCCATACGGGGTGAATTTGTAATTGGCATTACATACATATGTTCATTGTTTTCTTCACATATTTCTGCACATTAACTGCATAAAGGTATGTATTCGCCCCATTCATCTTCCAAAGCTATGTATTCAGCTTTTTCTTCACATTCCTTACATATATATTTTGCCATAACATTTCTTGCAAGCAGTGTTATTTTATTCCTCGTATTTTCACCACTGTATTCATCCATTACTTTAAGCTTTAAAGTAGTAGTACTTCCAAAATCATATTCATGCTTAAAAACCATATCTTTTCTTAATATATCCTTTAATTTAACTTTATCCATATCTTTTATATCTCTTGCAAATAAATTGAATTCATCATCTATTCTTTCTTCATATAATGTATCTCCTATTTTAAAAGCACTGAGATGTCCACAACATTCCAGCCATATATCCCTCAGAAAAGAATCCAGATCCCCTAACGCAGCATTCTCTTTAGCCTGTACATATATCCAATAATCACTGTCATAAAACCCCTCTACTTTTATTAAAAAATAATTTACATCTCCCTGTGCTAATTATTACATTTCAATAAATGGGTTTTCATGGAACTTTTACTTAATTCTCTTTTACAGATATAACATGTCCCTTTTGTTGCAACTCTTCGCGGTATTTTATCATCTCCTAATAAAATTTTTAATTTACTGTAAATGTAAATACAATAGGTTTTGGAATGGCTTTTCCATCTTCAGATAAAACATTTTGTGTTATAACCAAACAATAAGTTTTTCCCCCATCATATTCTCCTGATGGTTTCACATATATGATATTCCTATCACTATTATAGGTAACTTTTATATCTTCTACAGGGTACAAAAGGTCATCATATTCCTCATATACCAGCACATTACTGCTGTTTACAGTGGATGCATCAAAAGGACTAGTAAATTTCACACTCCACATTTTACTTTTTGATACATTAGATTCACTGTTCCATTTTTTATATTTTGAAAAGTCAATGATAATACCATTATTTTCTAAGGAATCATCATAGATTGTAGTAGCTGCAGGATAGGCAGAAGTATCCCAGTTATGATCTTTTGATATCTGACTGTCTGTCAAATTATAATAGTCATATAAAACTCTTCCTTTAACATCCGGTACAGGATCGTCCCAGGTACAGTCCAGATGATACCATTTCCCGTCCAACTTTACAAGATTCCAAGCATGTCCCTCTGAATCAGAAGCGCTGCCTGCACTCCCTGCAATAATTTTGCATTCTATTCCTGACTGAGTTAACATTTTATAGGCAAGAAGGGCATATCCCTGACATACAGTTTTGCCTTCATTTAGTGCATTATAGGCACTATACCTTTCAAGGGATGTATCATATTCCACATTCTTTACAATATAATCATGAATAGCTTTTTCTTTTTTATGGCTATTCATACTGGAATCAATTATTTCCCCAAGTATAGCAGTAACTTTTGAATCCACAAAATCTTCCTGGGATTTTGTAGTGAGGTAGTTAAAGCTAAACTCTATAGTAACATCATTTTCATATCCATCATAACTAAATCCATATCCTGTATAGGAATAATGTAAATAATCGTCTCCATTTAAGATATCAGAAATTGCAGATATTATTTCTGATTTTAAATCTGAAGTATCTCCATCATAGTAAACAGAAAATTTTGTAGTTCTATTATACATTTTACTTTCTATTATATCCTTCAAATCAGAGATATTATCTGTAGAGCTACTGGCTGAAGCTCCATAGGAAGGTTCTACTGCTGTTCCACCATAGCTTACCCTGGCACCTTTAGGAAGTTCCCGGTTAACAGTTTCATAGCTCTCATTAATAAGATTTTCTCCCTTTACAGCTTGTACCTGTACAGGAAATGTCAAAACAAAAAACAATATAAAAATCCTAAGTACATTTTTTATGTATTTACAATTCAATAAAAGTCCCTCCTTACCCTACTTAATTTATTCATTCAAACAAAGCCATTATTTCTGATAATGTATCTAAGGAAAAATCACTTAGGAAAACTGTTTGAAGATCCAACTTTTCCGTTTCTGAAAGATTATCGTACTGAGATTTAAGAGAAGAAGTATCTATCTCTTTAGAAGGGTCATTTATCTTTTTTATAAGTATGGACTTTACATCCGCCACCAGCTCTTTTTCTGGCTGAGTTTTAACTGCAGCTTCAATATTATCCATCTTGTTCACTGTTTCCACAAGATCCGGGTTTGTAATGGTAAATTCCATTCTAACTTCTTTTGGAATCTCACAGCCATCTTTACTTGCCACTGGTTTTTTTATACACAGGGTATAGGTCTTCCCCTTTTCATAATTTAAATCAGGTAATAGGGTTATAGATAGGTTATCACTACTCAGGGACAAGGTAATTGGAACTATCTGTTCTTCACTGTCCAATACCTGTATATTTTCTTCTATAACAGTACTTACATTTAATTCCTTATTAAATTTTATTGTCCAGCCTTTATTCTGTGCTATGTTGGATTTAGGATCCATATATTTTATATCATAGTCAAAAGCCTTAACGGGAATACCATATACTAAAATGCAAATTATAGATACTAAAAAAATATGTTTCAGTTTCACAAAGAATCCTCCTCTTTAATATTTAGCTATATTATAGCATAATAGAATAGGATTCATGGGAAAATTATGTGATATTAATGTTGAAATTTATTATTACTTTAGCATTAAGATAGGATTTTAAAAAGACGTTTTTAAAACGCCTTTTTAGTTAAATGCATTAACAAATGATTAGATTGATATTAACGACTTTATCATTACCACTAGGCTTGTTTATCTAAACATAAATATTTTACTGAAAAATTATCTTCCATTTATCCTTAACACTCACCGCATCTTCTATTTTCATATCAGTTTCAATAGCTAAATTACATATTCTGGCTTTCATGGATTCAACCATAAAGCCATCCAGAGAAAATTTACTTGAAGCTACTATGTTATTTTCTTCATCTTTGATTGTTATAGGAATCTCTTGCAATCCTACATCTTTATTCGTTGAATTTCTTATTACAAGTGTCATGATAATTTTTCCATCTGTACCATGAATTATATCAAAAGTGGATATACTTAACTGTCCCTTTTCTATTCCAGGAAGTTCATATAAGAATTTCTCAAAAACATCACTAAATCTTTTAAATCCCTCTGGAATCTCTTCATACTCTATATTAGCGTAATTTACAGCTTTTACCCTAGAATTAAATGCTATTTTACACTGCTGATTCTGAAATTTTTCCATTTTCACTAACTTCTTATCAAAATAAATTTTCCAGGGTCTTGCTCCACCTGAAGGAATATTTCCCATATCTTTTAAGTTAAAAGTTTTACTGGCAATTTCCTCATTTTGGGCATTCAATAAAATTAATGGAACAAACTCAAAGTTTATATCCCTGTTCAATCCATTTCTAAAATATACTTTAGCTTCTAGTTCTTCTCCATTATCAAAAACATAAACTGTAGATATGTTTATGTCATTTTCTTTTATGGGATTCATTTCAGAGAGTTCTTCCTCCATTATCTCTTTTTGAACATTGGATATTATATCTCCATGCCCTTGTGCCAGGGATAATTCCATTTTTACATCTTCAGCCATAAATTTTACCTCCAAAAATTGTACTTACACTTAATTTCCTATAGAAATTATAAATAAGCTCCTGTTAAATATCTAGCTATATACTTCTTTCATTTTTATTATATCATAAACTGTCCTTTTCAAATTAACTTTTTATTATTTCATAAGTTTTGAAAACAGCCTATATGGACGCTATACATCTTAAAGTAAGAGCAGTTAATGAGACAATGGCTCTGGCACTTGAATCATTAGAAGCTACATGGGGACACAAATATCCCCTAGCTGTACAATCATGGAAGAATAACTGGGTGAACCTATCCACTTATTTTGAGCTACACTATGGCATTATTTAGTTATTCCCTAAAATAAAAATTACTATAGAAACGTATCCTATAGTAATTTCCAATTAGACTTTATCACTTCTATTCTATTTTACACATACCTGTGTATGTTCTCTGTAATTATTATTAATCATAGTCCCCTTATAACATCTTTCGAATTTACTACATTATTATTAGAATCATAAGCTTTTATAGTTATTGTTGTTCCTGGATTTATTGCATTTACATCATATGAAAATGTTCCATCAGTTTTTATAGATATATCAGTGGAAGTTCCATTCACAAAAGCTTTTACTGAAGCAGCTTTTTTAGTATCAATTTTTCCATTTATAGCTGTAGTTAATCCTTTGTAAGATGGTGTTACTATCCAATCTACAATTGCCATCGCATTTATAGTTTTACCTTTATAGTATGTTTTTAATTGATCCACATATTTATTCATTTTTGAATATTTTTCTTTATCCTGCATATCTTTGTTGAATTTTAATGCAAGCGTCACAGTTTTGTCATCATGAGTTATGTAGGCATACTCCAAATCATTGTCTTTTAATATTTTATTAACTATAGATTTATCTGTATTATTTAGCTTTACCCCTTTATTCTTCATAATTTTATCAGATGCTTGTGATCTTTTATTGAAATTATTTTTTTGATAACTATAGTATCCACCAATTGATACCAATATTATGACTACTATTACTATTATTATTACTTTTGTTTGCTTCTTCACTTAAACTCACCTCCCTATCTCAATAATTATTATATTACTAATTATGAATTAATAAAATACTATTCATTACATTATTTAAATTTTGCGATGAGGTATTAAGTGTGGAATTTATTTAGTAATTTATATTATCTATTATCAAAAAATATTACTAAATTTCCTTATGATTGTTAAATAGTTATATCTATTATAACAACCCATGTTACCCCTATGTTACCTTTAAACTCATAATGACTCTATAGTAGCCTTACTTTATAATTAAATAAATAAGCATGTTTTACTTAACTATTCTATATTTTTAATAGCTGTGGGAAAATAACTTCCCACAGCTATTAATTAATCCTTGTGCATTTTTTGTATGTTTTTTCAAATTCATTTGGTGACATATAATTACAATGACTATAAATTCTTGGTATTATAAAATGTTTCAATATATTCAAATACAAGAATGACGGTAATCCTTAATTCTAAATCGATTTATCTATTCACGTTTAATAATTGCATGAAAGGACTCAATACATGCATTATCCCATGGATAAGCCTTCTTTGAATAACTAAGTATAATGTATTATTATTCTATATAATATATATTTGAAATTTTTATTATTCCACTTGTTCTGTAATAGCCGTGGGTATTGAGGTATAATGAAAAAACCCTCGCACCTGTAGTTGATGCAAAGGTTCAATCATTTTAATTTTGATATTTCTTTTTTAGTTCCATAACTCTATCCAAAGACAGTCCTGTTCCTTTAGCTACCACTTCTTCATTCACTCCAAGTCTTAGAAAGTTCACAGCATTTTCCTCTGATCTTTGAGCTGCCCCTTCTTCTCTGCCTTCTTTTCTACCTTTTTCTTCCGCAGACTTCATTCTAGTCCGTTGGTCACTGATTTCTGCATATTTAGCTTCGTATAACATTCTAGCCTTCTCATCCTTGCTTATTATCTGTAGTAGATTATAGGCTTTCTTTATGTCCTTATTCTTCTCTGCCAGCATCTCCATCACCCCCTTCGATTTTCCATCAAGGAATTCCATCCATTGAACTATCGGGTCACTTTCATTTATCTCAATATCTTCGTCAAACAGCTTTGGTATTTCTAAAAAGTACACTTCAAGTATATCTGTCAGTCTATAGCCCGTTTCATCTTCTGTCAGATGATAGCTTGAGTAGGGCTTCTTTAGCG
>ENA-UOOR01001938-UOOR01001938.1-fermentation-metagenome-genome-assembly--contig:-NODE-1938-length-22518-cov-3.982460_pt1 | contig 22518 bp, 25 predicted proteins | sample MGYA00245780_ERZ724029 | MGnify/ENA primary metagenome ERZ724029 (study PRJEB28704, sample SAMN03018315) | fermentation metagenome | biome: anthropogenic terrestrial biome; feature: soil; material... | reverse complement strand
CGAGCATAACCTGCTCAGCAGATTGGCCCTCAACACCATTGGAGCGGCCGACGATATGCGCAACATTAAAATCATAGGGCTTGCCCGTCTTTTTTGCCGTCCCGCTCATGTGACTTTTTCCTACCAACATCACTTTCATTGTGCATTTCTCCTTTTATATAAAAATAAGGTCCCAAGCGGACAACCCACTTGTTACCTTAGATACTAAACCTTACCGGTTTACCCGCCGCTTTTTTTTATACTTTATTTTCCGGCGCCAACGTGTTATACTATATTGCCGATAACAAAAGGATTGCCGATAATAAAGGGAGGTTGCATCATGGCCGAAAATTACATCTCCTGCCAGGATGACAGGGGCAGTATCAATATATCAGAAGACGTCATCATCTCGATGGTGCGCGCCGCCATCAACGAGGTCGAGGGCGTGGCTGCGCTGACGCAGCCGGCCGCCTCGGAGTTGGCGGAGCTTCTCGGCATCAAGTCCGCGTCAAAGGGCCTTAAAGTCCAGTTTGTCGATGGTCAGATTGCCATAGACGCCGTCATTATGGTGCGCTACGGTTTCAATGTGGTCAATGTTGCCCAGCAGGTGCAGGACGCCGTGACAGCCGCGATCGAATCCATGACCGGAATGGGTAAGCCCCAAGTCAACATCCACGTATCCGGTGTGGCGTTTGACAAATGACAAGAACCGACGCGAGGGAGATAGCGGTCAGACTCCTGTATTCACTGGCCGTAACGGGGCAGGAGCCGGAAGCGCTGCTGGACGCTTTTTTCGGCGACGGGCATTTTGAAACCCTGGGCGGCGAAGACGAGCTCTTTGCCAGGTGTCCGGACAAAAAGCAGATGGCTTATATACGTTCGCTGGTTACCCTGTGTGCCGAGCATCGGGAAACGCTGGACGACTATATTAAAAAGTATTCAAAGGGGTGGAAGCCGGAGCGCATATCCAAGACGGCCGCCGCCGTCCTTCGGTGCGCCCTTTGCGAGATTCTTTATCTTGAGGACGTGCCGGATTCCGCCGCTATCAACGAGGCTGTGGAGCTTGCCAAGCGCTATGACGAACAGGATACTGTGGCGTTTATTAACGGCGTTCTGGGCGGATTCATGCGGGGGGAGAAGGGTAATGCCGCAGTCCCGGAAGGCGCGGAGCCTGTGCCCCCGGAGGCCGAAGCGCTTCAGGAAAACGAATGACGCAGCAGCAGACGATCTCCGTAACGGAGCTTAACAACAGAATCCGGGCGCTATTGGATTCGGATCAGTTTCTGTCGGCAGTCTGCGTACGCGGCGAGCTGTCAAACTATAAGGCTTATCCTTCCGGGCACCATTATTTTACGCTAAAGGACGCTGAAAGCAGCCTCCGGTGCGTAATGTTCAAAAGCGCCGCCTCACGCCTTCGCTTTAGGCCGGAGAGCGGTATGGGGGTCACGGTGTGGGGCCGCGTCGCGGCTTATCCAAGGGATGGCGTGTACCAGCTCTATTGCTCGGACATGATGCCGGAAGGGGCGGGCGACCTGCAGGTCGCCTTTGAGCAGCTCAAGGCAAAGCTGGCGGCGGAGGGGCTTTTCGACGCCGGCCGGAAGAAGCCGCTGCCCAGGTTTCCGGCGCGTATTGCGGTGATCACCTCCTCGGCGGGAGCTGCGGTGCATGATATCATCAGGGTCATGGGAAAACGCTGGCCGTCCTCGAAGATCATTCTGCTCCCCGTGCGGGTTCAGGGGCCGGAGGCCCCTCCGGAAATTGCCTCCGCGCTCCGCTATGCCAATCGGCACAGGGTTGCGGAGCTCATCATCACCGGGCGCGGGGGCGGGTCCATTGAGGACCTCTGGGCCTTTAACGACGAACGTGTCGCCAGGGCGATAGCCGAAAGCGTGATACCCGTCATTTCCGCCGTGGGCCACGAGCCGGACGTGACCATCGCCGACTTTGTCGCGGATCTTAGGGCGGCAACGCCCTCAAACGCCGCGGAGCTGGCGGTTCCGGACGAAAATGAGATCCGGGAAGGGCTTCTGTCGGCGGATATCCGGCTGAGCCAGGCCATGCGCAAGCAGATCGGAAACTATCGGAGAAGCCTTGACGATACGGCGTCGCGCCGGGTGATGAGAAGTCCCACGGGATTTATAGACCAGCGCCGTTTGGAGCTGGATGGCGTCAGAATGCGCATGACGTCAGCCTCGGGGGCTGTGATTTCTGAAAAGAGGAACGGACACATAAGTCTGGCGGCCAAGCTGGACGCGCTCAGCCCACTCAAGGTGCTGGGGCGCGGCTATGCCATTGCGTCCGCCGGGGACGGAAGCGTCGTCCGGGACGCCGGACAGGTGGAGGTCGGAGATTTGCTTAGGCTCAGGCTGGCAAAGGGCGGCCTTGCCTGCCGTGTGGAGCACGTCGTGAACGCTGACGGGAGGAAAGTATAATGCCGGAGAACAATTGCACGTTTGAAGATGCCATGGCCAGGCTCAACGAGATCGTGAAGACGCTGGAAAAGGGGGATTCTCCACTAAACGAATCCCTGGCGCTTTTCGAGGAGGGCGCCGGCCTTGTAGCCGCCTGCCAAAAGGAGCTGGACGACGCGGAGCAAAAGGTTGTCAAGCTTAGAAAAGGCCCCGGCGGCGAGCCGGAGGAAACCCCGTTTTTGGATGAGGCGCCATGATGTATACCCAGCGCTATCAAGACTATCGGCGTCTGGTGGAAGAGGCGCTGGAAACCGCCGTGGCGGTCAGGGACGTCCCCTACGCCAGGCTTTGGGAAGCCATGGCTTACAGTGTCAGGGCGGGGGGCAAGCGTATCCGGCCTGTGCTGACACTTGAATTTGCCAGGCTGTGCGGCGGCGATATCCGGGACGCGCTCCCGGCGGCCGTGGCGGTGGAGCTGATGCATACCTATTCGCTCATACACGACGACCTGCCCTGCATGGACGATGACGAGCTGCGCCGCGGCAAGCCGACAAACCATAAGGTGTTCGGTGAATATACCGCCGTGCTGGCGGGGGACGCGCTGCAGGCGGAGGCGTTCCGCGTGATACTGGCCTCCGATATGCCGGCGGCGGCAAAGGCCGAGTGCGGAAGGCTGCTGGCGGAAGCCGCAGGGGCGGATGGGATGTGCGCCGGGCAGATGCTGGACATGCAGTGGGAAGGCATGGACCTCACCGAGTCCCGGCTGCGCATGATCGATTCCCGCAAAACCGGCGCGATTATCGCAGCGGCCTGTGTCATGGGCTGCGCAGCCGGGCTGGGCAGCAAGAGGCAAAAGCAGGCGGCCGAAGCGTATGCAAAAAAGCTTGGTCTGGCTTTCCAGATCAGGGACGATATGCTGGATGTGCTGAGCACGGACGCGAAGCTGGGCAAGCCGGTAGGATCGGATAAATGCGAGGGCAAGACCACCTATATGTCCCTTCTGGGCAGGGAAAAATGCGAGGGTCTGATCAGGACACTTACGGACGAGGCGGTCAGCGCCCTTGAAGGCGCTTTCTCAGACACGGATTTTCTCAGCCGGTTCGCGTCTTTGCTGGCTGAAAGGCAAAACTGAACGGAAATATTCATTTTATTATGAATAATGTGAAAAAAGCGTCCGCCGTCTATTGAAATGGCGGGCGCTTTTTGCTATGATGAACATCTAATCAAAACCTGAGGAATGAGAAATTGTCTATTCTTGAAACCATCAATTCCCCCGAGGACCTGCTTGCCGTTCCGGAAGAGGAGCTGCCGCAGCTGTGCTCGGAGATAAGGGAATTCCTGATAGCCGGCCTGTCAAAAACCGGCGGTCATCTGGCTTCCAACCTGGGCATGGTGGAGCTGACGGTGGCTATTGACCGGGTATATAATCCGGCGAAAGACAGGATTGTGTTTGATGTCGGGCACCAGTGCTATACCCACAAGCTGCTGACCGGCAGGCGGGATAAATTCGGTTCCCTGCGCCAGTATGGAGGGATATCCGGATTTCCGAAACCCCATGAAAGCGTGTGCGACGCGTTTATCGCGGGTCACGCGTCAACCTCCGTATCCGTGGCTTTGGGCATGGCCCGGGCGCGAACCCGCCTGGACGGCGGGTATGACGTGGTCGCCGTGATCGGCGACGGCGCTCTCACCGGCGGGCTTGCCTATGAGGGGCTTTGCAACGCCGGACAAAGCGGGGAGCCCATGGTGGTGATTCTCAACGATAACGCCATGTCTATCGACCGGAACGTAGGCGGCATGGCAAAGTTGCTTTCCACCCTCCGGGTCAAGCCCGGATATTTTGAATTCAAGCGCCGTTACCGCGAAACCGTCGGCAAGCTGCCTCAGCTTTACCGCTTCCTCCATGGCGTGAAGGAGGATGTGAAGGATATGGTCCTACCGGATAATATCTTTGACGATATGGGGTTTTACTATCTTGGCCCGGTAGACGGGCATGATGCGGCCGAGCTTGAAAGCGCCGTGCGGTGGGCCAGGGATATGCGCATCCCCGTGCTGCTGCACGTAATCACCAAAAAAGGCAAGGGATACGGCTGGGCGGAGCGGAACCCTGAGAAATATCACGGCGTTGGGCCTTTCGACCCTGATACGGGGCTTGGCCCAAACTGCGGGAGCTGTTTTTCCGATGTGTTCGGTAAAACGCTGTGCGGTCTTGCGGAAACGCACCCGAACGTTGTCGCCGTCACCGCCGCCATGTCCGACGGCACCGGGCTGACGGCGTTTGCCAAAAGGTTTCCCGGCCGGTTTTTTGACGCCGGTATCGCGGAAGGTCATGCCGTGACCATGTGCGCGGGCATGGCCAAGCAGGGGCTGCTCCCGGTGGCCGCGATCTATTCCAGTTTTCTTCAGCGGGGCTATGATATGCTGATTCACGATGTGGCGCTTCAAAACCTGCACGTGGTGTTCGCGGTGGACAGGGCCGGTCTCGTCGGGGGCGACGGGGAAACCCATCACGGGGTTTTCGATGCGGCTTACCTGGGCTCCGTGCCGGGGATGACGGTTTATTGCCCGGCTTCATACGCGGAGCTTCGCGGGGTTTTGAAAATTGCCGTTACAGAGACGGCGGGCCCTGTGGCGATCCGCTATCCCCGGGGTGAGGAAGGCGCGTATAAGGATTGGGACGCTTCCCCCGCCTCGGTGATCAGGGAAGGTTCCGACGTGACGCTGGTAGCCTATGGCATTATGCTGAACAACGTCATCGCAGCCGCCGACCTGCTGAAAAAAGAAGGCATATCGGCTGAGGTGGTCAGGCTGGGCCGTATTCTCCCCCTTGATCCGGCGCCGGCGCTTGTATCGCTGGAAAAGACCCGCCGCCTGGTTGTGGCGGAGGATGTGTGCGCCGGGGGATGCGTGGGAGAACGCCTCCTGGCCGCCGCCGCCGGACGGTTTACCTTTAAGCCGCTGCTGCTGAACCTGGGCGACGGCATTGTGGTTCAGGGCAGTGTGCCGGAGCTGCAGGCCCATTGCGGGCTGGATGCCGGGAGCATTGCCGAAGGCGCGCGCAGGCTCGTATCGGGGGGAGTCTCCGATGGGTAAGGTTCGCCTGGACCAGCGGGTGTTCGAGCTGGGGCTTGCGGAAAGCCGCGAGCGCGCAAAGACGACGATCATGGGCGGCCAGGTGTATGTGGACGGCCAAAAAGCTGAAAAGCCGGGTATGCAGGTTTCGCCCGAGAGTAAAATAGAAGTGCGGGGCTCCGCCTGTCCGTATGTTTCCCGCGGCGGCTTTAAGCTGGAAAAGGCCCTGCGCACCTTTGAAATCAATCCCTCGGGGCTTGTCTGCATCGATTGCGGGGCGTCCACGGGCGGGTTTACCGACGTTCTTTTGAAAAATGGCGCGGCGAGGGTCTACGCCGTGGACGTGGGCTATGGGCAGCTTGCCTGGAGTCTCCGGAGCGATAGCCGGGTGGTCAGTATGGAAAGGCAGAATGCCAGGTATCTGACGGCGGACATGTTCCCGGAGCGTATGGCCCTGGCGGTGATGGATCTTTCGTTCATATCCGTTAGGCTGGTGCTGCCGGCCGTACGCGGCCTTCTTTTGGAAGGAGCGCCGGTGATCTGCCTTATCAAGCCACAGTTTGAGGCCGGGAAGGCGGACGTGGGCAAGAAGGGCGTCGTCCGGGACCCTGCCGTCCATGAAAAGGTGCTGCGCGAATTTGTTGGTTTTGCCTCATCCGCGGGGTACGGAGTCATGGGATTGGATTATTCCCCTGTCCGCGGCCCGGAGGGAAATATAGAGTATCTGGGCTATTTAAAAAACGGCGGACACACGGCGCGGGAGCCGGATATCGCAGACATTGTGGCGGCATCACATGCAGAATTGGAGCAGTAATGGGCGGAAAAATTATTTTATGTCCAAACCCGCATCGGGATATCGGCCTTGAACTTGCAAAGCGGACGATGGCCATGCTGACCGGCGACGGCATAAATGCCGTGATGAGTCCGGTATTTGCCGAGGGGCGGGAGGCGGAAGGCACGACGCCTTTCGAGGAATCCGCAGACGGGGCGGCAATGATCATAGCGTTCGGCGGGGATGGGACATTGCTCCAGGTGGCCCGTATGATTCGGGGCAGGGAAATTCCATTGCTGGGCGTCAATCTGGGCAGCAAGGGTTTTATGGCCAGCCTGGAGCCTGAGGATATCGGCCTTGTCCGCAGGGCGGCGGCGGGAGATTTCCGCAAAAGCCGCCGGATGATGCTGGATGTGGCCCTCAGCAAAAACGGGGAGGTTATCCGAACCGACTGCGCCCTGAACGAGGCCGTCATTAAAAGCGATATCAGCTGCATCGGGCTTTCCGTGGCTTCGGACGGCGTTGGGATTTCGGATTTTTCCGGCGACGGGGTTATTGTGGCCACGCCGACGGGTTCAACGGCGTATTCCCTCTCGGCGGGCGGGCCGATTGTGGAGCCGGAGGCGGAGAATATCGTCGTAACGCCCATATGCGCCCACGGAATGGGCGCCAGGCCGTTCGTCCTTTCACCGGGCCGAACCGTGACCGTGGCCCTGAACCGGCTTTGGGGCCGCCGGGCGCTGCTGGCCGTGGACGGCTCAGAGGCGGTCGACCTGGAGGATCAGAATGTAATTTCCATTAAGCGTTCCAAGAATTGTGTCGTTATCGCCGAAATGGGCGTCAAAAGTTTTTATGACACCGCCCGGGAAAAGCTTGCGGAAACGATGTAGGAGAGAAAGATATGAAAACAGCAAGGCAGGAGGTCATCCTTGAGATCATCTCCCGGAAGGATATTGAAACGCAAAACCAGCTGATGCTTGCGCTGCGTGAGCGCGGCGTGGGAAGCACCCAGGCCACACTTTCCCGGGATATCAAGGAAATGCGGCTTGTTAAGGAACTGGCGCCGTCGGGAAGGTACCGCTATGCGGCAAGCGTCAGGGACGAGTCCGCCGGTCATGACGAAAGGCTTCGCAAGATTTTTAAGGAGAGCGTGGTCAGCTGCGAGACGGCTCAGAACCTCATCGTCATAAAAACGCTGCCGGGGCTGGCCATGGCTGCAAGCTCTGCCCTGGACGGGATGAATATCCCGGGGCTTGTGGGCACGGTTGCCGGGGACGATACCGCGTTTCTTGCCATGTCCGATTCAAAGGCCGCGGAGGCATTGTGCGCCGAAATTAAGAAACTGTTCTGATTGCGCCAAGGAGGTGCTGTCATGCTGGCGGAACTCAATATCGAGAATATCGCCGTCATTGAAAATGCGGATATCACGCTGGTTCCGGGACTGAACGTTCTGACCGGAGAGACCGGCGCGGGCAAATCCATCGTTATAGACGCCCTGGGCGCCATACTGGGCGGCAGGACGAGCCGGGATCTGGTGCGCACCGGCGCCGACAAGGCGGCGGTGACTGCGGTCTTCACCTCCGACGGCACGGAAGGCTGGTTTGAAGAAAACGAGATTGAGCTTGAGGACAACGTCGTCATCCGCCGTCGGATCAGCGCCGACGGCAAGAGTTCGGCCGTTGTCAACGGCGTTCCCGTGGCCGCCGGCACTCTGAGAAGTCTCGGCGCGCTGCTTTTGGACATACATGGCCAGAATGACGGTCGGCAGCTGATGGATGAAGGCCGCCACCGGGAATATTTGGATGGGTTCGCCGGCGTGGAGGCGGATCTGGCGGCTTACCGAAAGCGATATGAGACATATACCGCAATGCTTTCAGATATACACGCCCTTGATATGGACGAGCTGGAGAAGCGCCGCTTGGAGGAAAGCCTCCGCTACCGGATTGCGGAGCTGGAAGCGGCGGATCTGAAGGCGGGAGAGCAGGACGAGCTTTCCGCCCGGCGGGAGCTGCTGCGAAACGCCGGGAAGCTTACCGAGGCGCTGGACGCTTCGTATGACGCCCTGTACGGCGCCCGTGGCAGCGCTGCAGAGCAGGTGGGAGATGCAGCCGTCACGGCGGAAAGGGCGGCGGCCCTTGTACCGGAGCTGAACGGCGTCGTCGTGCAGATAGACGAGGCGCGGCACCTGATTGAGGACGCTGCCGAACGGCTGAGGGATTTCAGGGAAAGCCTGGATTTTTCACCGGAGGAGTATGACGCGCTGGAAACGCGTCTTGCCCTGATCAGGCGGCTTGGGAAAAAATTCGGCACGGACGAGGCCGGACTGATCGCCCTTCTGGCGCAGAGCAAGCGTGAGCTTGAGGCGTTGGAATACGCGGAGGAGCGGCGGGCCGGGCTGGAGGCCGAGCTTGCGGAGTATCAAAAACAAACGCGTGCCGCAGCCGAAGCCATTTCCGCGAAACGGAAGGAAGCGGCTGCGGTGCTGCAAAAACGCATTGAAGAGGGGCTGAAGGAGCTGAATATGCCTTCCGTCCGGTTTGAGGCGGAGATCCTGCCGGTGGGCGGCGAGCCGGGCTTTGACGGCTCCGGATGCGACGAGGTGCGCTTTCTCATGTCCGCCAACGCGGGAGAGGCGCCGGGGCGGATTTCCCGCATAGCCTCGGGAGGCGAGCTGGCGCGAATCATGCTGGTCATGAAGGACGTTCTGTCGGAACGCGACGCCGTTCAGACCATGGTGTTCGATGAAATCGACGAGGGAGTATCCGGCGTGGCTGCCCAAAGAGTAGGTGAAAAGCTGGCGCGGCTTTCCGGCAATAAGCAGGTGATCTGCGTCACCCATCTGCCGCAGATCGCGGCCATGGCGGACGGGCATTTCAGGATCGAAAAGACGGAACGGAACGGAAGAACCTTCACGGCCATCACATTTCTGGATGGGGAAGGTCGCACCCGGGAGCTTGCGCGGCTCCACGGAGGCGAAAACATTACGCCGATAACGCTTGCCAGCGCGAAAGAGCAGCTGGAAGCGGCGGAACAATATAAGGCAGGATACAGGAAGGGACAGCAAAAATGAAAGATTACACAGAAATCACGGAAAGCTCAAAGCAGATCCATGCGCAGAAATTTAACTGCGCCCAAAGTGTGCTTTGCGCCCTTTCGTGCTGCACAGGCATGGATGACGCGACGGCCAAGGCGATTTCATCAGGGTTTGGCGGCGGACTCCGGTCAGGCGAGGTATGCGGCGCGGTGTCCGGGGCTGTCATGGCCATAGGGCTTGCCACGGCCCGGGACGGAGCGGGCTCCAAGGACGCCCCCATCTCGGACAGAACCAGAAAGCTGCTGGCCGACTTCAGCGACAGGTTTGGGGCCGTGCGCTGTGACCGGCTTATAGAGGCGGAGGGCGGACAAGAGAGATGCGGAGAATTCATATCGTATTGCGCGCAGCTGGCGGCTGCTTCCATAGATGAATATAAGAGCGCAAACGATGATAACGATAGATGAAAGGTATGATTTAAATGACATTATACGATGAACTCCGCGCCCGCGGCCTTATTGCCCAGGTGACGGACGAGGAACAGATAAAAGAACTTATCAATAACGGGAAAGCCACCTTCTACATTGGCTTCGACCCCACGGCGGACAGCCTGCATATCGGGCACTTCATGGCGCTTAACTTAATGCGCAGGCTTCAGCTTGCCGGCAACCGTCCCATTGCCCTGCTGGGCGGCGGAACCACCATGGTCGGCGACCCTTCCGGGCGTACGGATATGCGGCAGATGCTTACCGCGGCGGATATTCAGGCGAATGCCGCCAAATTCAAGGTACAGATGGAGAAATTCATCGACTTTACGAATGGCAGGGCGCTGATGCTCAATAATGCCGACTGGCTGATGTCCCTCAACTATGTGGAAGTGCTAAGAGAAGTGGGCGCCCATTTCTCGGTCAACAACATGCTCCGCGCCGAGTGCTATAAGCAAAGGATGGAAAAAGGCCTGTCTTTCCTGGAGTTTAACTACATGATCATGCAGAGCTACGACTTCTACCATATGTTCAAGGAATACGGCTGCGTCATGCAGTGCGGCGGAGACGACCAGTGGTCCAACATTCTGGGAGGCACGGATCTGATCCGCAGGAAACTGGGCAAGGACGCCTACGGTATGACGATCACCCTGCTTCTCACCAGCGACGGCAGGAAGATGGGCAAGACCCTGGGCGGGGCCGTGTGGCTGGATCCCGATAAAACCAGCCCATTTGATTTCTATCAGTACTGGCGGAACGTGGATGATGCGGACGTAATCAACTGCCTGCGAAAGATGACGTTTCTGCCGTTGGAGCAGATTGAGGCGATGGCAGACTGGAAGGACGCCAAGCTCAACGAAGCCAAAGATCTGCTGGCCTTTGAGCTGACAAGCCTCGTTCATGGCGAGGAGGAAGCCAAAAAGGCCAGGGATGGCGCCCGCGCCGTCTTTGGCGGGGGGGACAGTATGCACATGCCGACCACGGAGATCGTGGCTGAGGATTTGACGGACGGCGCGGCGGATATTCTCACTTTGCTGGTTCTCAGCGGCCTTTGCCCGTCAAAATCCGACGCTCGCAGGAATGTCCAGCAGGGCGGCGTTACGGCGGACGAGGTAAAAGTTGAAGACGTCGACAAGACCTTTTCCCGGGAAGAGCTGAAGGCAGGCGTTATTCTCAGGCGCGGCAAGAAGAGCTTTAACAAGGTAGTGCTGAAATCGTAACGATTGGCATTGACACAGGCTTATCCGCGTGTTAATATACTAAGGCCGCATTGCACGGGTAGATTAAGCGGAGGTTTCTCCCGCCCCTAAAGCGAGTCTCTTACAGAGAGGAATGAAAAGATTGAAGCATGCCGTCATTGAGACCGGAGGAAAGCAGTACCGCGTTGCCGAGGGAGATGTTATTTACATCGAAAAACTTGGCGCGGAGGCCGGAACCAGCGTGAAGTTCGACAAAGTTCTCGCCATCACCGGAGACGAGGGTTCTGTGTTCGGCGCCCCCTTTGTTGAAGGCGCCGTTGTCACCGGAAACGTTGTGAAAAACGGCCGTGGCAAGAAGATCCGCGTCTTCAAGATGAAGCCAAAGAAGAATTACCAGCGCACACAGGGCCATAGGCAGCCCTATACCAAGATCCAGATCGAGGCCATCTCGTAAAAAGTTCCGCATATGACATTGGAGGTGTTAAAGCATGGCACATAAAAAGGGAATGGGCTCTACCAGAAACGGGCGCGACAGTGAATCCAAGCGGCTCGGCGCCAAAAGGGCCGACGGCCAGTTTGTCCTGGCCGGAAACATCCTTGTCAGACAGCGCGGAACGAAGATCCACCCTGGCACAAATGTAGGCCGGGGAAGGGACGATACCCTGTTCTCCCTGGTGGACGGACAGGTTAGATTCGAGCGCATGGGCAAGGACCGTAAAAAGGTCTCTGTTTACGAAATTACCCAGTAAAAGCCTTTAACGGGGCGGGCGATTGCCCGCCCCGTTTTTTAACATAGGGCGTGGATAACGCCGAACGGCAGGGTTTCTGCGTATTGCTGGACGCCCGGATGCACAGAATGGATAAGGACGGAGCCGCGGCTCCGTTTGGCGGGTGTTCCTCTCCGCCGCTCGGCGAAGATTCAGATAGAATGAAAGGTAGGAGCTATGGCGTCATCTTTTGTAGATAAAGTTACGATAACTGTCCGCGCAGGCGACGGCGGGAACGGCGCCGTTGCCTTCCACCGGGAGAAGTTTGTGGCGGCCGGCGGCCCGGACGGGGGCGACGGCGGCCGCGGCGGGGACATTGTGTTTGTTGTGGACGACCATATGTCCACACTTATCGACTTCCGGTATAAGCGCAAATTTGTGGCGAGCAGCGGTATGCCGGGCCAGGGGAAGCGCTGTACGGGAAAAGACGGCGAGAGTATTCGTATCCGGGTGCCGAGGGGTACTCTGCTCCGGGATGCGGATACCGGCGCAATCATACGCGACATGTCCACAGGCGAGGAGTTTGTGGCGGCGAAGGGGGGGCGCGGCGGTTGGGGAAACAAGCATTTCGCCACGCCTACACGCCAGATTCCCAGGTTTGCGAAGCCGGGGCTGCCGGGCGAGAACCATGTGATCACCCTGGAGCTGAAGCTTCTGGCGGATGCGGGGCTTGTGGGTTTTCCAAACGTGGGCAAGTCCACGCTTCTTTCCGTCGTATCCAATGCCCACCCGAAGATTGCCAATTACCATTTCACCACGCTGTTTCCCAATTTGGGTGTCGTGTATGTGGAGGATGGAGTGTCGTTTGTTCTGGCGGACATCCCCGGTATTATTGAGGGGGCCTCGGAGGGCGCCGGGCTGGGCCATGATTTTCTGCGCCATATCGACCGCTGCCGTCTTCTGATCCACCTGGTGGACGTTGCGGGCAGTGAAGGGCGCGATCCGATTGAGGATTTTGAAGCGATTAACAGCGAGCTTCGTAAATACAGTCCGGAGCTGGCCGACCGGCCGCAGATTGTCGCCGCCAATAAATGCGACCTGCTGGGGGATGACCGGGAGCCCATTGAAAGGCTGCGGCAGTATGTCGAGGCCCGGGGATACGACTTTTTCGAGCTGTCCGCCGCGACGACGGCCGGCGCCCGGGATCTGATGCGGGCCGCGGCGGGAAAACTCAGCGCGCTGCCGCCGGTCATCGTGTACGAGCCGGATTATGTGCAGCCGGAGCCGGAAATCGGCACCGCCGACGAGGTTTCCATAGAAGAGGACGACGGCGTGTGGTTTGTAGAAGGGGACTGGCTTAAGCGGCTGGTAGCCTCCGTGAACTTCGGCGACTATGAGAGCCGGATGTATTTTGACCGCCGCCTGAGGGATGCAGGGATTTATTCCCGGATGGAAGAACTGGGCGTGCGGGATGGGGATACCGTCAGCATCTATGATCTGGAGTTTGAATATCATAACTGAGAAAAAGCCATACCGGCAGCCAGGTCTCCCGGTATGCTTTTTTATCGTATTTCAGCCCGCTGGAATAAAGACAGGCCGGCCGCCATATGGTATGGCGGCCGACCGGCCTTGCTTGGAGATTTGAAGCTTGGTTACTTCATGCCGTTTTCGTAGGCCTCGATCATCTTTTTGACCATCTGTCCGCCAACGCTGCCGGCCTGACGGCTGGTAAGGTCGCCGTTATAGCCCTGTTTCAGATTAACGCCGACCTCGCCGGCCGCTTCCATCTTGAAGCGGTTCATCGCCTCGCGGGCATTGGGGTTCACGAGGTTATTGCTTCTGTTAGCCATTAAAGTACATCTCCTTTTTCTCTGTTTCGGGTTGATATCCCGCTAATATCTTTTCCGCAGGAAATGGACTTATTCCACAATCCATTATGCAATTTTTTGAAAAGCAAAAAAGTGTTTCATAGAATGGGCGAAACAAAAACCAGCGAAGTCAAATGGCGCCTGCAATCATAGTTGTATTATTTGCCGAAATCGTATACAATTAAGCAATGAAAAAAATGCCGAACTTGGGGGAATCAATATGCTGCAGCCGGAACACCTGCGTTTTTTGTCGGAACATTTTACAGCCTGGGGACACATGAACGCACAGGAAAGAACTGCCTTGGTCAATCATGCCGTACCGCGCTTTTTTGAAAAAGGAACCAATCTGCACAGCGGCGAAAGCGACTGTGTGGGGTTCTTTCTGGTGCGCAGCGGAATGCTCAGGGCGTACATGCTTTCGGAGGAGGGGCGGGAAATTACCTTGTATCGCCTCGGACCGGGAGATATGTGCATCCTTTCGGCTTCATGCGTGCTGTCCACGATTACTTTCGACGTCAGCGTCGATGCGGTGAAAGATACGGAGCTGCTGTTAATCAGCGCGCCGTTTTTTGCGGAGCTGTCGGAAAAAAATATTTATGTGGAGTGCTTCGCCTATAAATTGGGCACCGAAAGGTTTTCGGATGTGATGTGGGCCATGCAGCAGCTGCTGTTTATGAGCATGGACAAGCGCCTGGCGGTTTTTCTATGGGACGAAATCTCGAAGAGCGGTGACAGCATCGTCCGCATCACCCACGAACAGGTCGCCCGGTACATCGGCAGCGCCAGGGAGGTTGTCACGAGAATGCTGAAGTATTTCGTCTCCGAGGGCATTGTGGAGCTGTCGCGCGGCGGGATAAAAATCATTGATAAGCAAAAGCTGAAGGGGCTGACGATATAAACGCACGGCGGGCATAAAAGCCCGCCGCGCGTTTTTTATTCTGCTAAAAGGTCAGTCCGTGCCGGGAGCTATCTTATCAATTTCAGCCGTCAGTTTTTCAAGTGTCTGGGCGCCTGAGACGGTTTTTGCAATATTGCCGTCGGCGTCGATGAAAACCGTTGTGGGCAGCCCGGTGATATTGTAAGCGGAGGCGGCCTCAAGGCCGGTGTCGAAGTATACCGGGAACGTATATCCGTTTTCGTCGATGTAGGCCTGGCCGCTTTCCCGGGTCTCCCGCTTCCCGTCGGCAACGTCGATCATCATGAAGACCACATCGTCTCCGTATTGGGCAAAGGCTTCTTCAAAATCGGGCATTTCCAACTTGCAGTAATGACACCAGCTGGCCCAAAAATTCAAAATGACGGGGCTTCCGGAAAAATCGGAGAGATCTATCGGGTTTCCTTCGCCGTCGAACACGGTGAAATCCGCGGCCGGGACCTTATCCGGTTCCGCAGTGCCGGATAGGGAGCCGTTTTCCGTTTCCGAGGGGATTTTACCGGCCGTATCCTTCAGGTTGGTATAGAATAAATAGGCTCCGGCCATCAGGACGGCGAATAGGGCGATAAAGATCAGTGTGCTTGTTTTGTTACGCATATTACCTCCTAAAAATCCAGCAGGGAAAGCAATCTTCCAAAGGTTCCGCTCATCATGGCGACGCCTATGATTATCAGGAAAACGCAGGAAACCAGGTTGATGATTTTGTAATTGCGCTTGATGAAATCGAAGGCGCCCTTCAGCCGGTCTATCAGCACGGCGCTGAGGACGAAGGGTATGCCAAGGCCCAGGGAGTAGCAGACGAGCAGGATGACCCCCTTCAGTGCATGGGCCTGTTGGGAGGCCAGCATCAGGGCGGAGCCGAGAAACGCGCCGACACAGGGCGTCCAGCCCGTTGCGAAGACGAGGCCAAACAGGACCGAGGAAAAGAACCCCAGGTTGCCGAGGGCTTTTGCCTGCCCGGAGCCGCGAAAGAAATTGAGGTTGATCACGCCCAGGAGGCTTAAGCCGAACAGGATGATAATCAGTCCGGAGACAATGTTTACGGCAGTCTGGTGCTTCGTCAAAAAGCTGCCCACGGTTCCCGCCAGAGCGCCCATCAGCGTAAATACGATGGTAAAGCCCAGTACAAAGCCCAAGGCGTTTTTCAGCGTGGTGCCCGCGCCGGTTTCTCCGCTGCCGCCGGCAAAGTAAGAGATGTACACCGGGAGCATGGGGAGCAGGCAGGGGGAAATGAAGGTGATCATTCCTTCAAGAAACGAGATCAGGTATTGCATCCGGCACCGCCTTTCCCAATCCGGACAAACCGATGATATAGAAAACGTCGGGCCATCTTTTACGGCCCGGCGTCTTACCGGTCACTTATGCCTCAAGCATTTTGATTATGTCGGCCTTTGGTCTGACACCTACGGCGGTATTTATAATTTTTCCGTCTTTTATTACGACCAGCGTGGGGATGCTCATCACCTTGAAGTTCTTGGCCAGCTCCGGCTGTTCGTCAATGTTGATCTTGCCGACTACCGCAGTGGTGACTTCGTTGGAGATATCCTCCAGGATGGGGGCCACCATACGGCAAGGGCCGCACCAGGACGCCCAGAAGTCCAGAAGGACCGGCTTATCGGAATTCATAACCTCGCTGTCAAAATTGTCTTTGGTGATCGTTTTTACTGACATGACTCATTCCTCCACAGTCTTTTGTTTGGTATTATATTATAACCGTTTCCGCCGTTATTCTGTGAGCAGATCACACATGGAAAACATTTGTCGATCTGGGGCGATTAACGCCCGCCGCCAATGAAGAACGGGGCTACGGTTTTTGCTGTTGCATCGGATGTGGCGCAGGTATATAATAGGAAAATCCCGGCAAAAAATCGACATAAACGGTGTTTATCAGACATGGTTTTTTCCAGCTTGATATTTTTATACGCGTTTCTGCCGCTTTCGCTCCTATGTTATGTGGCCTGCGGGAGCATAAAGGCAAAGAACGCCTCGCTGCTGGTGTTCTCCCTGATATTTTACGCATGGGGGGAACCCAAATATGTTTTTTTGCTGATGTTTATGTCTATGGCCGCATGGTTCTGCGCGCTCCGCATAGAAGCCGCGCCCAGCCGCGAGTCCGGAAAAACATGGCTTATTATATCATGTATTCTCGATATTGCGCTAATCGGTTTTTTCAAATATTCGGGGCTTATTTGCTCTGTTTTTGGAGAGGTGCCTAATTTTATCAGCCGGATCGCCCTTCCCATAGGAATTTCATTTTATACTTTTCAGCTCCTCACCTATGTTGTGGATGTATACCGCCGCGACGCACCGGCCCAGCGCAGCTATTGGAATGTACTGCTTTACGCGGCCCTTTTTCATCAGTGCGTGGCCGGGCCGATCGTCAGGTATAAAACGATTGCCCATGAGCTTTTTGAAGCGCGCCGGCCGGAAGGGGAGCTGCTTGCCGGAATTTCCCGTTTTGCGGTGGGCCTGGCCAAAAAGGCGCTGCTGGCCAATCCCTGCGGCAGCCTGACGGAGACTTTGCTCCTTTCGGACGCGGCGATATCCAATCCCGCGCTGTTTTCCGAGAATCTCAGGGCGCTTTCCCAGCTGCCCGCTCTGGGAGTCTGGCTGGGGATGCTGGCTTTCACGCTTCAGATATATCTCGACTTTTCCGCCTATTCCGATATGGCCGTGGGTCTGGGAAAAATGCTTGGCCTGCATTATCCGGAGAATTTCGATTATCCGTACGTTTCGCGCAGCGTGACCGAGTTTTGGCGGCGCTGGCATATGTCTCTCGGGGAGTTTTTCAGGGACTATGTCTATATCCCATTGGGCGGGCGGCGGTGCTCCGCGGCCCGGAACGTGCTTAACCTTTTTGTTGTCTGGGCGCTTACCGGGCTTTGGCACGGCGCCAGCTGGAACTTTGTTTTTTGGGGGGTATATTATTTTGTTTTTCTCCTTGCCGAGCGGGGATTTATGCGCAGGGCGCTTTCTAGGCTGCCCGGGTTTTTTTCGCATCTTTATGTGATTTTTGCGGTCTTTTTCGGATGGATCATCTTCCGGTTTTCGAACATGACTCTGGGCTGGACGGTTTTCCTGGGATTATTCGGCGCAAACGGAAACGGGCTTGCCGATTTTGCGGTGGTTACCCAGCTTAAAAACAACCTTTTCCTGCTTGCCGTATCAATCGTGGCCTGCACGCCGATGGCCAGGACGCTGGGGAACAGGCTTTTCATATACAGCCGGCGCCGGCCAAAACTCGGCAGCTTGTGGGAAACCGCCGTTTATTCGCTTTTACCTGCGCTGATGCTGCTTTTCTCCACGGCGTCACTGGTGGGGGACAGCTACAATCCCTTTATCTATTTCCAGTTTTGAGGTGAAGCATGAACAAGGCGCCCGCTCAAAAAACGGATAATGGTACGAAGTCCGGGCAGACACGGCGCGAAAAACGAGAGGAACTTTCAAGACGCCGCAGGCTGGCTGCGCCTTTTTTCCTGATTATGGGCACGCTTATGGTGATCGCTTTCATTATCCCACTGCGCCCGACCCGGTCATACAGCGAAAAAAGGGCTTTGGCGGCTTTCCCCGATTTTTCGGTGGAGACCCTGATATCCGGCGAATACTTTGATGGAATTTCCGCCTGGTATTCCGACACCTTCCCCGGCCGGGAATGGTGGATCAGGGCCGCCTCCGCCATGGACGCCTTGCACGGGTTCTCGGATGTCACGATTTACGGTGAACTCGGCACGGCGGACGCGATACCTAGCCCGCCCGGGTATACCGAAAGTACTGAAAATCCGGAGACGCCGAAACCGACGCCGGAGGTGGCGGAAACCTCTCCCCCCACGGAATCGGTGGAGCACTGGGGCGGGATCGATGCGGGGGAGGATGCGGAGGTTATCTTCGGCACCGTCCTTCAGATCGGGGATTCGGCCTTTGCGTATTACGGTTTCTCCCAGTACAATGCCGACCGGTATGTGGGGATGGTGAACGCCTGCGCGGACATAATGGCGGAAAAGGACATCCAGGTGTACGACGTGCTGATCCCCACCAGCGTAGGCGTGCTCGTATCCTCGGACGACATGGAGAAGATCAAATGCTCGGATCAGGGGGCGTCCATCAGCTATATGTTCGGCGCCATGAACGACAATGTGCGCAAGGTCAATATTTTCAATACCCTTATCGCCCACAACGACGAGTATCTTTATTTCCGGACCGACCACCACTGGACGGCGCTGGGGGCGTATTACGGTTATGAACAGTTCTGCGCCGTTGCCGGGTTTGAGCCCGTGCCCCTGGAAGACTATGGAGCGCTGGAGTTTCCGGGCTTCAAGGGTTCCTACTACTGGAGCTGCAATCAAAATTCGCGACTGCGGGAAGATACGGTATACGCCTATGACCCGCCCGGGAACCTGACGATGAAAATCACGACCGCGGAGGGAAATACTTTCCCGTGGCCGGTGTTGACGGACATGTCCGGCGCGGACTCCAGCGCGAAATATATGACATTTCTCGGCGGTGATCATCCGCTGACGGTGATCACGAACGAGGATCTGCCGGCGGCCGATAACTGCGTGCTGATCAAGGATTCGTTCGGAAATCCCTTTGCCCCTTATCTCAGCCAGCACTACCATAATGTTTATATTATCGATTATCGCAGCTATTCCGCCATGACGCTCCGGTACTTCGTGGACTATTACGAGGTTGACGCCGTCATTTTCGCCGAAAGTCTCGCCATGGCCCAGGGGGACGGGACGCTGGATTTGCTGGAATGGTTCTGCGCATGAATGCAAAGGAGAAAGAATATGTCAATCGAAAAAGGACGAGCGTATTTCAGGCAGTTTGGGATGGAGCACAGGGTCATCGAATTTGCGGTTTCCAGCGCCACGGTGGAGCTTGCCGCACTGGCCCTCGGCGTGGAAGGGGCAAGGATAGCAAAGACCCTTTCGTTCCAGTCGCCGGAGGGGTGTGTTTTGGTTCTGGCCGCGGGAGACGCCAGGATAGACAACCGCAAATTCAAAGATTGCTTCAATATGAAAGCTAAAATGCCCACTGCTCAGGAGGTGGAGGCATTGGTAGGCCACCCTGTGGGCGGTGTTTGCCCATTTGGGATTAACCCCGGCATCCCGGTATATCTGGACAATAGCCTTAAGCGGTTCGAGACCGTTTTCCCGGCCGTGGGCAGCGGAAACAGCGCGATTGAGCTGACGCCGGACGAGCTTTATCGATATTCCAACGCGAAAGCGTGGGTCGACGTATGTAAGCTACCGGAATAAACCGAAAACCCTTCCCAATTTGGGAAGGGTTTTTGATTTTATGGATTCCTTTGGTTATTTTCCGAATACGATATCCCGGGTATCGCGGGCAATGACCAGCTCCTCATTGGTTGGAATGACCATCAGCTTAACGCGGCTTTCAGGTGTGGAAATGATCAGATCCTGGCCGCGCTTTTTGTTGGGCTCGGGGTCGATCTCGCAGCCAAGGTATTTGAAATAGGCGGAAATGGCGGCGCGGGTGGGGCCGCTGTTTTCGCCGATGCCGGCGGTGAATATGATGGCGTCCACGCCGTTCATGGCGGCGACATAGGAGCCGACGGACTTGGCCACGCTGTAATAGAAAGCTTCAAGGGCCAGGCCGGCGCGGGCGTTGCCGGCCGCGTCGGCTTCCTCCAGATCGCGGAAATCCGAGGAAACGCCTGAAATTCCCAGAACGCCGGACTTTTTATTGAAGATGTTCATCATTTCATGAATGTCGATGTTCTTGCGCTGCATGATAAATTCGGCGACGGAGGCATCAATATCGCCGCAGCGGGTGCCCATGGGTACGCCGGCCAGGGGGGTGAAGCCCATGGATGTATCCACGCTTTTGCCGCCGTCAATGGCGCAGATGGAGGAGCCGTTGCCCATGTGGCAGGAGATCAGCTTCAGCGATTCCAGGGGTTTTCCCAGCATCTCGGCGGCACGGCCGGATACATAACGATGGCTGGTGCCGTGAAACCCGTATCGGCGCACCTTATAACCCGTATAGTACTCGTATGGGATCGCGTAGGTGAAGGCCTTTCTGGGCATGGTCTGATGGAAGGCGGTGTCGAAAACGCCAACCTGGGGGACATCCGGCCCCATGACGGCGGTACAGGCGTTGATGCCTGTAATATTGGCTGGGTTATGGAGCGGAGCCAGGGGGATGCAGTCCTCCAGAGCCTTCATCACGTCGGCGTTGATGCGGACGCTTCCGGCAAAAAACTCTCCGCCGTGAACCACCCGGTGGCCGACGGCGTCAATTTCTTCCATGCCGGAAACTACGCCGTATTCGGCACTGACAAGTTTCTCGATCACAGCGGCTATGGCCTCGGAATGGGTGGGAAGGTCCACGTCGGCTTCAAATACCGGTTTCCCATTTGTGAGGGGCGTATGCTTAATATGTCCGTCAAGACCTATGCGCTCGCAGAGACCTTTCGCGAGGACCTCCTCGGTTTCCATATCGATCAGCTGGTATTTGAGGGAAGAGCTACCGGCGTTAATGACCAAAATCTTCATTTTTAAGACCCTTTCTATTGTAAATATGATATTTAGAAGATAGAATACCATTAAATTGGTATGCAGAACTGGCGGCGGCGCTGGTTTTTATATCATCAAAATATCATTTTATCCAAAATTCAGTAAAAAGGCAATAGGAACCATAAAAAAATCAGGAAGGGGGGCGGACATGACTGTTGCAGGCGTCATTGCGGAGTATAATCCGTTCCATAACGGCCATCTGTTTCATATTTTACAAACGAAGCATGCTTTGGGAGAGGATACGGCGGTCGTATGCTGCATGTCGGGGGATTTTGTCCAGCGGGGAGAAGCGGCTGTGTTTTCGAAATATGCCAGAGCGGAGGCCGCGGCGCGCTGCGGTGCGGATCTGGTGTTCGAGCTGCCGCTGCCCTGGTCGCTTTCCTCGGCGGAGGGGTTTGCCAGGGGCGCCGTCGGCTTACTGAACGGCCTTGGCGTTGTCACCCATCTCTCCTTTGGCAGCGAGGAAGGGGAGGTCAAACCCCTTGAGGACGTCGCCTGTGCCCTGATGAATCCGGGGATCGACAGCGAGATCCGACGGGAGCTGGAGGAGGGAGTGTCCTATGCGGCTGCACGCCAGCGGGCTTTGGCCAACTCCGTCGGTGCGCTTTCATCCGTTCTCGATACGCCGAACAATATCCTTGGCGTTGAATATATTAAAGCAGTCTATAACTTGCGGGCCGATATGGCCCTGCTGACGATTCCACGGCACGGCGCCGCCCACGACGGCGAAGGGGAGGGGGAATACCGCTCCGCATCGGAGCTGCGCGCAGCCATAGGCTCGGGCAGGGAAGTACGCGAATTCATGCCCGGGGAAGCCGACGAGGTCTATGGCCGGGAACGCGACAGGGGCCGGGGGCCGGTCCAGATGACGGATCTGGAGCCGATGCTTCTCTCCCGCCTGCGTATGCTTGGCGAGGAGGCATTCAACGGGCTTCCGGACGCGTCGGAAGGACTTGGCAACCGGCTGTATGCAGCGGCCCGGGAGGAGCCGACATGGGACGCCCTGCTTGCCGCCGCAAAGACGAAGCGTTACGCCCTGGCCCGGATCCGGCGCATGGCCGTATGTGCGGCGCTGGGCATACGCGCGGGCATGGCGGAGGGCGTTCCGCCGTATGCAAGGCTGCTTGCCGCCACGGACCGGGGCCGGCAGCTGCTGCGCGGGATAGCTAACCGGGGCCGGCTGCCTGTGATTACGAAACCGGCGGCTGTAAAGACCCTGTCGAAGGAGGCTCTGGCGCTCTATAATCTTGGCGTCATGGCCCATGACCTGTATGTGCTGGGGTATTCGGCCAATGAGGAGCGCAGGGGCGGGGCCGACTGGAAAACAGGCCCGGCGCTGATTTAGTCGCATGTTTTTCCGCCCGGGGCAGAATACCGGGGGGGAATGCAGACCAATAAATAGATGCGCTGCTAAAATACTGTTGCATTTACAGAAAACATGGTTTATAATCTCTCACAAGGCTGTAAAGAACATTTGTGCGCACCAGGCGGACAAGGACAGCCGAGAATTTTTTGGGAGGA
>ENA-UOOR01001933-UOOR01001933.1-fermentation-metagenome-genome-assembly--contig:-NODE-1933-length-22542-cov-13.207097_pt1 | contig 22542 bp, 20 predicted proteins | sample MGYA00245780_ERZ724029 | MGnify/ENA primary metagenome ERZ724029 (study PRJEB28704, sample SAMN03018315) | fermentation metagenome | biome: anthropogenic terrestrial biome; feature: soil... | reverse complement strand
GTAGGTGCGTGTTATATGAAAACCCTTAGAGCTAAAATTCTTACTTGTTTTATAGTATCTACAACTATTACACTTTCACTGCTTTTATATTTAGTAAATAGGCAGGTTCAGGATATCAATATACCATTAACTCAAAATTTAAGCCAACAAATAATCGATGCTAAAGCTGAAGAAATAGGTGCATGGCTTGAAGAGAGGATAAGCGAACTTAGAGTTATAAGTATTAATGAAGATTTTATAAATATGGATATGGATAAAGCAAAACCATACATAAGGAACTTAAATAAAAGGTTAAGCAATGAATATGGCAATGAGTCTGAAACCTTTGCTTTTTCTGATCTTGATGGAAATGCATGGATAAGTGATGATACAACAATTCATATAAAAAATAGGGAATATTTTGTGAAAGCAATAAACTCTGATAAGGAATTTGTTGTTAGCAATCCAATAATATCAAAAACTGATTCTGCACCAATTGTTATAGTAATTTATCCAATACGAAATGCGGATGGGAAAGTAGTTGGTACTATTCATGGGGCAATTAATTTATCTAAGCTTTCTCAAATTGCATCTAATATAAAAATGCATGGCAGCAATGCATGGATAACGGATAGCAGAGGAAATATATTTACTGATGTACCAAAGGATAATGTTAAAGATATGAGTGATTTTGATACACTTATTTCTGAAAATACTGGTAAAATAAACATATTTAAGATGTCTAAGTATGGTTATAAGGGTTTTGAATCTGTAGGCAAAAAGATGCTTAATGGTCAATCGGGAATAGATAAGATTATTAAGCCTGATGGCAAAGGAGGTATAGTTATATACTCACCTATACCTTACTCAGATGGATGGTCCCTTGGAATAACTATTCCTGAAGAAAAGATGTATGCTGATACAAATAGGTTGATCCATCTGATAATAATATTTAGTATAATATTGCTTCTTGTTTCTATTTTAATCTCACTCATTTTTACGTCATCTATTGTAAAGCCTGTTAGAAAGTTACAAATGCTGATGAAAAGAGTTGAAAATGGGGATTTAAATATTCACTATGATGGTAAAGGCCATGATGAAATTGCACAGTTGGGATACAGCTTTAATAGCATGGTGGATGAGATTAGGAATTTAATTGATAAAGTTTACTCGCAGCAGAAGGAAAAAAGAAAAGCTGAACTTAAAGTATTGGAGTCACAAATAAATCCTCATTTTTTATATAATACTTTAGATACAATTCAATGGAAAGCCATTGAACATGATGCTTATGATGCTGCAGATATGATCACAGCACTTTCAAATTTGTTTAGAATATCTTTAAGTAAAGGGAAAGAAATTATTACCTTTGGAGAAGAAATTGAGCATGTGAAAAGTTATTTATTTATACAGCAGGAAAGGTTTAAAGATAAACTAAAATATTCAATAAATTATGATGAAAGCCTTAATAATTTTAAAGTTTTAAAACTTATAATACAGCCTATTGTAGAAAATGCAATAAATCATGGTATAAAAACAAAAAGGGAAAATGGATTTATAAACATCAGCATAGAAAAAAAAGAAAATGATATATATATCTATGTTAAAGATAATGGTATGGGAATTGAAGAGGGGCGTCTTAAATTAATAAAATCCTGCTTGAAAAAGGGGGGAACGGAATATGAGGATATTGGTTATGGTATTTTCAATGTAAATGAAAGAATTCAACTTCAATTTGGAAAAAATTACGGTGTTGATATAGATAGCATTTATGGCTTTGGAACTAAAGCTACAATTAAAATACCTGTAATTAAGGAAGGTGATTTATTATGTTAAAGGTATTAATTGCAGATGATGAGGAAGCAATTAGAAAGGGACTTAAGAAAATCATTACATCTGCAGATATAGGTCTTAATATAATTGGAGAAGCTTCTGATGGTGAAATAGCTCTTGAAATGGCAGAAAAATTAAAACCCGATATAATGCTCATTGATATAAATATGCCCTTTTTAAATGGTCTTGATTTTTTAGATAAAGTGAACAAGCTTATACCGGATGCAATTACTATAATAATATCAGGATATGATGAATTTGAATATGCCAGAAAGGCTTTACAGCTTGGGGTATTTGATTATATTTTAAAGCCTGTAAATCGTAAAAAATTAATAGATACCCTCCATAGAGCCATTGATGCTTACAACAAAAAAATGAAGGAAAAAGAATATAAAAAATTAACTCAAATTGAATTTAAAGAAAACAAAACTTATATTCAAGAAAACTTTTTAAAAAAATGTATTGAAAATGATTTTGAAGAGAAATATTTAATAAAAAATATGGATTTGCTCGAAATAGATAACGATGAGAATATGTGGCTTTTTATTATTAATGATAAGGATGAAATATTGAAAAAAAATATAGATATAAAGTGTTACTCCTTTTACAAGGATGAATACCTTATTTTAATTATAAAAAATGGATTCTTAGATATTGAAGAAATAAAAAAGAATTTAACTGAGACATACGTAAGATTATCAGGTAATGAGATGATATATTCTTATTCAATATTGGAAAAGGGAATATTAAGTTTAAATAATGCTTATAGAAATCTTTTAAAGGAACATATTAAAAAAGGTCAAAATACAGGCAATATATCACGCATAATTAATTACATAAAGGATAACTATTCAGACCCCAATTTAAGCTTACAGCGTGTGGCTGATGAATTTCATGTTAGCCCTTCTTATTTATCACGTATAATAAATCAAAAAATTGGTATTTCATTTATTGAATATCTTACAGAAATAAGGTTAAATAAAGCAATAGAATTATTAAATACGGATAATGATGATGTTTATATATATGAGATTGCAAAAAGTGTAGGATATAACAGCCAGCATTATTTTAGCCGTATTTTTAAAAGTAAAACAGGTTTTTCACCTTTAGAATATAAAAATAAAAAGCTGTAAAATTTATCAACCGTAATACCCCGCCCCAGGCGGGGTATTACGGTTGATACGCACCTGGATTGGCTCTTCTAAGAATCACTGATGACCTTATACTTTTTTGCCAATATACATTCCATAAAATAATCCTCTCATAAATATACATGTCATCATCAAAATTATCATGATCACATATTTTGTTCTGCTTTTATAGTAGCTTTTAATTAGCATTTTAATCCCTCCATTAATATTATCTCATTATTGATAAAAAATTATTAATTAATAATTTTCATATAGAAAGTATTGTATGCATTAAAAATTGCATTAAAAATATTTATTTATTTTCAATTTTGTGCAGGAATTATTAAATTAATATAGAATAATACTAGTATAGTGGTAAGAAGTGGAGTATTGTGGAGTAAGGTTGTGGTGAAAAATATGTTTATTGGAGAATATAATCACACAATAGATTTAAAAAATAGAATAATAATTCCATCAAAATTTAGAGATGAACTTAAAAATTCATGTATTATAACTAAAGGGCTTGATGGATGTTTATATATATACACCAAAGATGAGTGGAATAAAATTGAGGATAAGCTTAAAATACTTCCACTCACTAATAAAGAAGCAAGAGCATTTACAAGATTTTTCTTTGCAGGTGCAGCTGAGATTGAAATTGATAAGCAGGGAAGAGCACTAATTCCACAAAATTTAATTGAATATGCTCAAATAAAGAAGGATATAGTAAGTATTGGAGTATCAACAAGGATTGAAATATGGAGTAAGGAAAAGTGGGAAGAATATAATAATACGGATGTTGATTTTGAAAATATATTAAATAAGATGGAAGAATTAGGAGTTTAAGTAGGTGGAAAAATGGATTTTAAGCATAAGCCAATTTTACTTAATGAGTGTATTGAAGGTTTAAATATAAAACCTGATGGAACATATGTTGATTGCACTTTAGGAGGAGCTGGACATTCAAATGAGATTTTAAAAAGATTAAACTCAATGGGAATGCTAATTGGGATAGATCAGGATAAAGATGCAATAAAAGCTTCAGAAGAAAGATTAAAAGATTTTACAAATAAGAAAATAATAAATAATAATTTTGCTGAAATTAAATCAATTTTTAAAGAATTAAGACTAAATGGGGCAGATGGATTTTTGCTAGACCTTGGTGTTTCATCATATCAGCTTGATAAAGCTGAAAGAGGATTTAGCTATATGCATGATGCACCATTAGATATGAGGATGAATACAAAACAAGATTTTAATGCATATGATGTGGTCAATAGCTATTCAAAATATGAATTACAAAGAGTAATAAAGGACTACGGAGAGGAAAAATGGGCAAGCAGAATAGCTGATTTTATAGTAGAGGAAAGAAAAATTAGGCCAATAGAGACAACTTTTCAACTTGTAGATATTATAAAAAAAGCAATACCTGCTTCAGCAAGAAGGGGTGGACCTCATCCTGCAAAAAGAACCTTTCAGGCAATTAGAATTGAAGTAAATCAGGAGATACCAATACTTGGGAATGCTGTTAATGATATTATAGATCTGTTAAATCCTGAAGGAAGAATTTGCGTTATTACATTTCATTCCCTGGAGGACAGGATTATAAAAAACATATTTAAAAAAAGAGAAAACCCATGTACTTGTCCACCAGAGTTTCCAGTTTGCGTTTGTGGGAAAACTCCTGAAATACAAATAATAACTAAGAAACCAATTACACCTAAAGAAAAAGAAATTCAGGAAAATCCAAGATCCAGAAGCGCTAAGCTTAGAATAGCAGAAAAATTATAGTTCTAAAGAATTTAGGGGGTGAATAGATTGGTAATGAAAAACAAGGCTTCAAATGCCGCCAATTATTCTTATGGAAGTGTAGCTTACAAGATCCAACCTGAAATTGAAGAAAATCAAAAGAAATCAATTAAAAATTCTAATCATAAAAACTATTTAAAAGTAAGGGCTAACATTATATTCCTAGTAGGGGTGATATTTGCCTGCAGCATTGTGATATTGTATAGATATTCTTATATTATACAAGCCAATGGAAATTTAGGAAGTACAAAAGCTAAGATTCAGGATTTGCAAAGTGAAAACAAAAATCTTATTGTAGAGATTGCAAAAACCGAAAATATTAAAGACGTTGAAAAATATGCAGTTGCAAAACAAGGTATGGTTGAGCCACTCCCAAAAGAAATTGTCTATATGGATGTTAAACCTTTAAGCAAAATTGCAGAGGCAAATGGCGCTAATATAAAAAATAATGAAGCAAATATGAAGAATAAGGTAAACAAGTTTTTCGGATTAATAAAATAAGGGGGCATCCTTTTGAATTCGGATTCTAAAAATAATACTAAAATAAGAAAAAGAATTGTTTATTTACTTCTGATTATATTTTTTGTTCAAATAGTTATTGTTGCAAGATATGCTTATGTTCAAATAGTTTGGTCCCCGCAGCTTCAAAAGTGGGCAAGCGATCAGTGGACAAACGAGATAAAAATTGATGCAAAAAGAGGAATGATATTAGACAGGAATATGAAGCCTTTAGCAGTAAGCGGCAATGTAGAAAGAGTTGACGCTTATATGAAGGAGATAAATGATGCAGTTAAAGATAAAAAGACTACTAAAGATGAAATAGCTGGAAAGCTTTCATCTGTTTTAAATATAGATAAAGCAACTCTACTTGCCAGATTAAATAAAACTCTGCCCAATGGAAAGCCAATGCTAAGTGTTAATTTAGCAAGGCAGATAGATAAAGAGCAGGGTAATAAAATAAGGGAAATGAAGCTGCCTGGTATAGCTGTTTACCCCGACACAAAAAGGTATTATCCCAATGGGAATCTTTGCTCTCAAGTCATTGGAAATGTTGGCATTGATGGGGATGGCAGAGCTGGCATTGAATATCAATATAATAATGAACTTAAAGGAGCCCCGGGAAGAATAACAGCAGAAACTGATAAGTTTATGCGTGAAATGCCATATAGTATTTCAAAATATGAGCCTCCTAAAAATGGAAGCGATGTTGTGCTAACAATTGATCAATCAATTCAATATTTTACTGAGAAAGTAATTGAAAAAGGTCTTAAAGAGTATAAAGCAAAACAAATTTCAGCAATTGTTATGGACGTAAAGACAGGAGAAATACTTGCAATGGCAAATAAACCTGATTATGATCCAAATGAACCTGTTAAGGGTGATGTAACAAGTTCAATGGCACTATGGAAAAACAGAGCAGTTAATGACAGCTTTGAGCTTGGCTCAGTAATGAAGGTTGTAACTGCATCTGCAGCTCTTCAGGAAGGGCTTACAAAAAAATCAGATACTTTTGTATGCAATGGGAGTAAAAATGTGGCAGGTCATACTATAAGATGCTGGAAGTCAGGAGGACATGGAGTTCAGACACTGCCGCAGATATTGCAAAATTCATGTAATGTGGGCTTTATGACTTTAGGTGAAAGACTTCAAAAGGAGAAGCTTCACAAATATTATGATTTATATGGATTCGGAAAGCCAACAGGAATTGATTACCCTGGGGAACAAAGTGGAATTATAAAACCTCTTAAGGAGGTGGGCCCTGTTGAACTTGCTAATGAATCCTTTGGACAGGGAATTTCTGTTACCCTTATACAGTATATAACTGCGTTATCTGCAATTGCCAATGATGGCAAACTAATGCAGCCTCATCTTGCTAAACAAATTGTTTATACAGATGAGAATGATAAAGTAACAGAAACAAAAGATATAAAGCCAAAGTTTGTAAGACAGGTAATATCTAAGGAAAACTCAGAACTTATGAGAGAAATGCTTGAGGATGTTGTAACAAAAGGAGCAGGTAAAAAGGCATATATTGAAGGATATCATATAGGGGGAAAAACAGGAACAGCTGAAAAAGCTATAAACGGAAAATATGATACTACAGGCAAATATATATCAACTTTTGCTTGTATTGCTCCATGCAATGATCCTAAAATTGCAGTGGTATTATCTATTGATGAGCCAGATCCTTCAAACTATTATTCTGGAAGTAATGCTGCGCCTCTTACAAAAATACTTCTTGAAGACATATTTAGATATTTAAATATGGAACCTGATCTTGGTGAAAATAAAGAAGTTGTGAAAGAAGTTACCATACCTGAAATGAGAGGTAAAAGTATAGCTGATGCTGAGAAAATTTTAAGTAATTTAAATTTAAATTTTGAAATAACGGGTTCTGGTAGTATAATAAATGATGTAAATCCTAAACCTGGCGTTGCTGTAAAAGAAAATACCAAGATTAACCTAATAGCAGATAATTCGCAAAAAATAAATTCTGATGTAGCTGTGCCTGATTTTAATGAAAAAACTCAAAAAGAAATATTAGATGAGGCTAATGCTTTAGGAATTAAGGTTGTTTTCTCAGGGGATGGGATTGGAGTATCTCAGGACATACAGCCTAAAACTATTGTTAGTAAAGGTACTACAGTAAAAGTTATTTTAGAAAAACCTGAAAACTAATTTTAGCACAACATGATTTTATAATTTGCCCAGTGAAAAGTAGTATTTTCATAGCTTGCTGGGTGAATTCCATAGGTCATCTACTCTATATATTTTTATATTTAAAATAGACGACTTATACATGTTGTGCTATATGCATTAAAGGAGGTAAAAAATGTTAATTTCTCAGCTTATAAATGGAATGAAGGATGCTTACATTGAGGGTGAAGATATTAATATAAATGGTTTAGCATATAATACAAAAGAAATAAAAAAGGGTGATTTATTTTTTTGCATTCAAGGGTTTAAAACAGATGGGCATTTGTTTGCAGAAAAAGCAGTAGAGCTTGGAGCAGCAGCTTTAGTAGTAAGTAGTGATGTAGAGGTAAATAAAAATATAACAAAAGTATTTGTTAAAGATACAAGGGAAGCTATGGCAGTTATGGCATCAAATTTTTATGGGAATCCATCCGATAAAATTAATACAATAGGAATTACAGGAACAAGTGGTAAAACTACATCATCCTTCATGATTAATTCTATACTTAAAGAAGCAAATAAGAAAACAGCATTGCTTGGAACAATTTATAATATTTTCGATCAAGATATTGAAGAAGCAAAAAGAACTACCCCTGAATCATTGGACTTACAAGGCATGTTTAAAAAAATGACAGATCAAAGCATTAATTCGTGCGTTATGGAGATTTCTTCTCATTCATTAGAATTAAAAAGAGTTTATGGTGTAAAATTTAAAGTGGGTGTATTTACCAACTTAACTCAGGATCATCTCGATTTTCACAAAACCATGGAAAATTATTTTCATGCTAAAATGAAGCTTTTTGACAATGCTGAATATGCTGTTATAAATGCTGATGATGAATATGGTCAAAGAGCTGTAAAAACCCTCGGCAATAAGATAATTACCTATGGTATAAACAATAAAGCAGATTTTGAGGCTAAAAATATAAGAATTGATGAAAGAGGGAGCTATTTTGATTTATTATATAAGGATAAAGTTGTTCCAATTGAAATCAATCTTATAGGAAAGTTTAACATATATAATGCACTTTGCAGTATTGCAGCTTGCAGTGCATTTGGGATTCCAATGGACGATATAGTAAATGGTTTAAAGAAGCTTAAAAATGTAATAGGAAGAAGTGAAAAAATAATTTCCAGCAGTGGGTTTACAATATTAATTGATTTTGCTCATACTCCTAATGAAATAAAAAATATTTTGAAAACCGCCAGAGAATATACTAAAAACAAATTAGTAATTGTGTTTGGATGCGGAGGAGACAGGGATAAAGCTAAAAGACCTATTATGGGGAAAATTGCTGGAGAACTATCAGATTTTTGCGTTGTAACATCTGATAATCCAAGAAGTGAGCAGCCTGAAGCAATTATTGACGACATTTTAGTTGGTGTTAAGCAAACAAATGTTTCATATGTAGTAATTCCTGATAGAAAAAGTGCTATTAAATATGCAATAGATAATGCCAAAAGCGGGGATGTTATAGTTCTTGCAGGAAAAGGACATGAGAAATATCAAATTTTAAACGATAAAACAATTCCTTTTGATGAAAGAGAGATTGTAGAAGAAATACTTAGGAGGGAGTAATATTGGAAGCATTAAACATAAAAGAAATTGTTTCAGCTACAGGCGGCACTTTAGTAAACTGCTCGGAAGATATGATAGTTAACGGAATAAGTACAGATAGTAGAAATATAAATGCAGGAGATTTATTTGTGGCTTTGAAGGGAAAGAACTTTAACGGGCATGATTTTATTCCTAAAGCTCTTGAAAGCGGGTGCACAGCAGTTTTAGCAAGCGAAGAAATTGAAGATAATATACCTTTAATAAAGGTTGATGATACCCTTGAAGCATTGAAGTTATTAGCAAAATATTATAGAAGTAAATTTAGTTATCCTGTTATTGCTGTAACAGGCAGTACTGGGAAAACCAGTACAAAAGAAATGATCAGCAGTATTTTAAGCCAAAAGTTTAAAGTACATAAAACAAGGAAAAATTATAATAATGAAATTGGTTTGCCTTTAACAATATTTGATATGTCAAATAAGTATGACGTATCTGTTATTGAACTTGGAATGAGTAATTTAGGTGAGATAAAAAGGCTTGTGGATATAGCAAGACCGGATATAGCAGTAATAACAAACATAGGAACAGCTCATATTGAAAATTTAAAAACCCGTAAGAACATATTTAAAGCAAAAATGGAGATTACTACTTATTTTAATAGCGATAATTTATTAATTGTTAACGGGGATGATGATTATTTATCTGCTGTTTCTAATAAAAATTATAATATCATAAAAACTTCTATTAGTAATAAAGGAAATTATAATGCTGAGGATATAATAAACCTTGGCAGTAAGGGCATAGAATTTACAAGCAAATATAAAGGCAATAAGTATAAGTTTAAAATTAATGCACCTGGTATTCATAATGTTTATAATGCTCTTATGGGCATTGCTGTAGCAGATAAGTTTAACCTTTCTTTAGAACAGCTTATAGATGGAATATATAATTATAAACCTTCCAATATGAGAAATGATATTATTGAGCTGCCTGATGGTATAAGGATTATAAATGACTGCTACAATGCAAACTTGGATTCCATGAAAGCAGCTATTGACGTGCTTAATTCTATTTCAAATGGAAGAAGAATTGCAATATTGGGTGATATGTATGAGCTTGGAGATTTTTCTATTAAGGCCCATAAAGATGTAGGTATTTATCTAAAAGATAAATGTGATATACTTATTTCAGTTGGACAAGATGCAAAATATATTTATGATGAAGCTGTTAATAATATGAAAGCATATTATTTTAGGACCAAAGAAGAGGCCTGCCAACTCATAAAAAAAATTATTACTAACAATGACACAATTTTAGTAAAAGCATCAAGAGCAATGCAGATGGAAAGTGTAGTTGATTTTATAGTGAAAGACAGGAAGAGAGGAATTTAAAATGAATGTTATTATTTATTCAGTTATTGTTGCTTTTTTAATTGTACTTTTATTAGGGCCTATAATTATACCAGCTTTAAAAAAGTTTAAATTTGGACAGTTTATAAGAGAAGAAGGGCCACAAAGCCATATGAAAAAAGCAGGCACTCCGACAATGGGTGGGATCATGTTTATAATATCTTCGATTATTACAACACTTATTGTATACCAGGATATAACAATGCCGCTGCTTTTCACATTAATAACAATGCTTGGATATGGAATGGTTGGATTTATAGATGATACACTTAAAATTAAAAAGAAAAATAATGAGGGATTAAAAGCCCATCAAAAATTTTTAGGACAGGTGGCAGTTGCACTTATTTTGACTGTTTATGCTTATCATAGTAAAGATATTGGAAGTGCTGTGCATATACCATTTACAAATAAAATGTGGGATTTAGGAATTTGGTATATACCATTTATGATTTTTGTAATTGTTGGGACTGTAAACGGGGTTAATTTAACTGATGGTCTTGATGGCCTTGGGGCAGGTGTTACTGTATTAGTGTCTGTCTTTTTTACAGTTGTAACCTATTCAATGCATAAAACTGATATGGCCATATTTTGCGGGGCATTAACAGGCAGCTTATTAGGATTTTTAAAATATAATTCTTATCCTGCACAGGTTTTTATGGGCGATACAGGATCTTTAGCACTTGGTGGAGCAATTTCAGCTATTGCAGTACTTCTTAAAATGCCTTTTATATTGGTTATAGTTGGAGCTATATATGTAATAGAAGTGCTTTCAGTAATAATTCAAGTTGTTTCCTTTAAGCTGACTAAAAAAAGGGTCTTTAAAATGGCTCCGCTGCATCATCATTTTGAGCAATGTGGATGGCATGAAACTAAAGTAGTTTCATGGTTTTGTATTTTTACTGCTATATTTTGTTTGGTAGGTTTTTTAGCAATTAGTTATTAGGAGGATTTTATGGAGAAAAAGAAAAAACCTTTTGATTTTCCGTTGTTTCTTGTAATAATTATACTGCTTTGTATAGGAATCACTATGGTTTTTAGTGCCAGCATGTATGAAGACTTTTTTTATTATCATGATAAGTTTTATCATTTCAAGAAACAACTTGTTTGGTCTGCAATTGGGATGTTTGTTTTACTTTTTACTGCAAACATAGATTATAAAAAGTTGAAAAATAGAAAACTAGTTGGCTTTGGAATGCTTATAACTTTAATATGTCTAATAGTAGTATTTATGCTGCCTGATGTAAAAGACGTTCACAGGTGGATTGTAATAGGCGGTTTAAGATTTCAGCCATCAGAGCTTGCAAAGTTTATGATAATAATATATGTAGCTGAATATATTTCAAGAAAGGGAAGCTCAATATCTGAGTGGAAAAAGATTTTTTCAGTTCTTTTAGTATCAGGGGTTTTTGCGGGACTTATACTTAAAGAGCCTAATATGAGTAATGCAGTAATAATTATGGCAACTACCTTTTGTATGCTGTTTGTAGGGGGAGCCAAAATGCAGCATCTTATTGCTTTACTTGCTTTGGGTTTTTGTGGTGGAACGTATTTTGCTTTTTCAGAGGATTATAGAAAAAAGAGAGTTTTTGGATTTTTAGATCCTTTCAAAGATCCACTGGACAAAGGTTATCAAGCTATCCAATCTTTATATGCCTTAGGTGTTGGAAATATCTTTGGTGTAGGTCTTGGAAAGTCAAGACAAAAAGGATATTATATACCTGAAGCTCAAAATGATTTTATATTTGCAATTCTTGGAGAGGAACTAGGATTTATTGGTACATTCTTTGTTATAGTTTTATTTGCTGTACTAGTATGGAGAGGAATGAAGATTGCTTTAAATTGTAAAGATAGGTTTGGAGCATTGCTTGCAACTGGAATAACTTCTCTTATAGCAGTACAATCAAGTATAAACTTTTTAGTTGTTGCATCATTTATGCCAGTTACAGGAGTGACCCTTCCTCTTATTAGTTATGGAGGTTCTTCACTAGTGTTTACAATGGCGGAATTAGGATTGCTCTTAAGCATTTCACGTTACTCAGAATAGAATGGGAGTTGGTATTTGTGAGAATAATCATATCAGGTGGAGGAACTGGAGGACATATATATCCAGGAGTTGCAATAGGAAAAAAGATACTTGAAAAAATGCCTGATGCCAAAATATTATTTGTGGGAAGTAAAAATGGTCTTGAAAAAAAGTTGGTGCCAAGAGAAGGCTTTGATATAAAATATATAACTGTAGAGGGATTAAATAAAAAGTTCACAATTAAAAAAATTGGTTCGTTTTTTAAAGTATTTAAGGGATATTTTCAATCGTTAAATATTATAAAGGAGTTTAAACCAGATATTGTAGTAGGTACTGGGGGATATGTATGCGGTCCTGTTGTTCTTGCAGCATCAATGAAAAATATTCCAACACTTATCCATGAACAAAATGCCTTTCCAGGTATGACAAATAAAATGCTATCACGTTTTGTTTCAAAAATAGCTATTAATTTTAAGGAAAGTGAAGAATATTTTCCTAAAAATAAAGTAATTTATACCGGTAATCCTATTAGGAGCCAATTTACTAAAACAGACAAGGCAAAATCGAGAATAGATATGAAATTTGATATTAATAAACCTCTTTTATTAGTTGTTGGTGGAAGCAGAGGAGCACGTAATATTAACAATGCTGTTGTTAATATTATACCTCAACTTATGCAAAGCGGCATTCAGCTTTTATTTATTACGGGCGAAAATGAATATGAGAATGTAAAAACCAAATTAAAATCTATTAATATGGACATTAATAGTTTAAAGGGAATTAAAATAATCCCTTATTGCTTTAATATGGATGAGGCTATGGCAGCTTGTGATTTAATAATAAGCCGTGCAGGAGCTACTGTACTATCTGAAATTACTGCACTTGGAATACCTTCAATTTTAATTCCATCACCTTTTGTAGCAAACAATCATCAGGAATATAATGCAAGAGCTATTGAAAGAAATGGTGCAGCTATTGTAATAACAGAGTCGCAGCTGGAATCAGATATATTAAGAGAACAGGTAATAAATATTATTAATAATAAGCAGGTATTAAAAGAGATGTCTGCTAATGCAAAGAAGCTATCAAATATTGATGCAGCAGATAAAATATATGAAATTATTATTAATTTAGTATCAAAATGATATCTTCTGTCTAAATTATAGTAAAATTAAATTAAATGCTAAAAATTTGAGGTATAATTATGAATGGAAAAGTTGAAAAAAAAATCAGGAGAAAGAAAGTATTTTTTCCATTATCATTTCTCATAATTTTTTTAGGTGTTTTATGCTTGTTTTTATTTAAATCAAATTATTTTAACATTGCAGCCGTGAGTGTTGAAAATAATAACATAGTTTCTGCAGATGAAATTAAAGCACTTGCTAATTTAGAGGGGAAAAATATATTTTTAGTTGATTTAAATAAAATAGAAAAAAAAATTCAATATAATCCATATATTGATTCGGTAGAAATGATTAGAAAATATCCCAATAAAATTACTATAAGGCTTCAAGAGAAAAAAATTATGGGATTAGTTAAATATAAGAATGTATTTATTAATATTGATAATGAAGGAAATATGATTCAAACTGTTGATAAATTCCCTGACTGCAAAATTCCACTGATTGAAGGCATTGAGGTTAAGGAATATATTCCCAAAAAACCAATACTTGAGTCTGATGATGTTAAATTAAAAGCTTTAAAGGCGGCTTTTAAGGTAAATGAATATAAGGAGTATAAGAATTTAATTTACAGCATCGATATAAGTGATCCTTATAATATTTCATATAAAACAAAGGATGGAATAGTTATAAATGTTGGGGATTTTAATAATATGGAATATAAACTTGCATGTGCATATAGTGTACTGAAATCCAATATTCCAAAAAAAAGTGGATATATTCAAATTAATTCAGATGGAACAGCAACATATAAAAATAAAAAATAAAACATTATATTATTCCATTTTAAAGGAGAGCTCATATGAAAAAGTATCTTTCACAAATTGCATTAGGACTAGTGTGCGTTTTACTTGGCTTTATGATTTCTTATCAGTTTAAGCTGTATTATAATCCTCAAGCTAAATTGAAGAGCCGTTCCTTTGAAGATTTAACAAAAGAAATTGAACAGCTTCGAAAACAAAGGGATGAGCTTTCAAAAAATGTAACTGAACTTCAGGATAAAATTGATGTATATGAAAAAAATACAGCAAGTTCCAGTGAGGCAGCAAATAAAATGAAAGATGAATTAGATGATTTAAGGAAACTTGCAGGGCTTACGGATGTGGAGGGACCTGGAGTTATAATTACTTTAACTCCTCCTATGGATGTAACATCTACGGTGCCATATGCAATTAATTCATCTTCTATACTTGATGTTGTTAATGAATTAAATGCTTCAGGTGCTGAAGCTATTTCTATTAATGATGAAAGATTTGTATCCAGGACACAAATCAGGGAAGCGGGGGCTCCTATTATAATTAATGGTACATCGTTTTCACCTAACAAAAATTTTGTTATAAAAGCTATTGGTGATCCTAAAACTTTAGAAGCTGCCTTTAATTTGCCAGGAGGTATTAAAGACAAGTTAAAAGAGGAATATGGCATTACCATGAGTATATCTCAAGAACAAAAAGTTAAAATCTTAAAATACAATAAATATATTGAATACAAGTATATAAAAAAGGCTAGGTGATAGATGTGATACCGTTTATTGGACTTATTATAGGTATTTTTCTTGGAATGATTCTTAAAGTAAATATTCCAAATGCTTTTTTAGATTATATTCCTGTAGCAATTCTTGCAGCCCTTGATTCTGTCTTTGGAGGAATTAGAGCTGGACTTGAAGGTAAGTTTGATACTGAAATTTTTGTAACAGGTTTTTTTGGTAATGTAATACTTGCAGTATTCCTTACCTATATTGGAGACAGCCTTAATGTTCCAATTTATCTTGCAGCAGTTGTTGTTTTTGGCAGCAGACTCTTTAATAATTTTGCTATTATAAGAAGGTTATTAATTGAAAAAGGGAGGAAGAAAATTAAGAAAAAGGAGGAGCAACGATGAAATTTAATGAAGAAAAAGCACTTCTTCTATTTTCAGGTATGCTCACAGGCATATTAGTTGCTACACTATTTTTTAACTCGTCATCCTTTAAGCCTACAGCATTTTTAACATATAAGCAGTACCAAAAATTGAATATGGAGGCTAATGAACTAAAAAATGAAGTGGAGGGTTTAAATAAGGCGTACAATGAACTTGATAGAAAGCTGTATAAATATAATATAAGTAATGAAAAGGATAAAAGTGTTCTTGAAACCTTAAGCAAAGAACTTGAGGAAGCAAAAATGTTTTACGGTGATACTCCTGTTGAAGGCTCAGGAATAAAAGTTACAATAAATGACAACCACGAACATACAAACTACTTTGAACTTATAGATGGCATTACTCATAATTATGATATTTATAATATAGTAAATGAATTAAAAATTGGTGGCGCTGAAGCTATTAGTGTAAATGGAAATAGAATAGCTTCTAATACATCAATTAATTGTGGAGGGCCAACTATATTAATAAATGATGATACTTATATTACACCGCCTTTTGAAATTATGGCTATTGGTGATCCAGACGCGTTAGAATATACCCTTATGCAGCAGCAAAGTTATTACCACTTATTACAAATAAGAGGCTTAGAATTAAATATTACAAAAATGAAGGATATAAAGATGGATTCAGTCATTGAAGTAAAAAAGCCAACATATCTGAATTCAAAAAGATAGTAGCCATATATTTGGCTACTTTTTACAATCAAATTTTAAATTAAGTGTATTTAAAATTTGAATTAAATATATCATGATTATAATTATAATATGCTATATTTATAGAAAAAATTATAACATTTGCATTAATTTTAGAGGAAAATTTAAATTTATGTTGAATATTAAATAGATGAATAATAAAGGAGGTAATAATGTGAGCAATGTTGTTGCATCGCTTGATATTGGTTCATCCAAAGTTTGTGCTACAATAGCAGAAATAAATAAAAATCAATTCAATGTTCTTGGCGTGGGAACCTCCGAGTGTAAGGGAGTAAAAAAAGGAATAATTGTTGATATTGATTCTACAGTTCAAGCAATTAAAAGTGCAGTTAAGCAAGCTGAGCATATGTCAAATAGAGAAATTAAATCTGTATATACCAACATATGCGGTGGCTATTCAACTGTATATAAAAATAGGGGAGTCATTGCAGTTTCAAGGGAAGATAAAGAAATTACCTCAGAAGATGTTGAAAGAGTCATTGATGCAGCTAAAGTTATTGCCATTCCGGCCGATAAACAAATTGTTGATATAATTCCTGAACAATTTATTGTAGATGGATATGATGGTATACGGGATCCAGTAGGAATGGTTGGAGTAAGACTTGAGGTTGAAGCCAACCTTATAGTAGCATCATGTACTACAGTTCAAAATATAATAAGAAGTGTTCAAAAGTCAGACCTTCAAGTTGATGGTATTATAATTGAGCCAATGGGTACATCCACCATAGTATTAAATGAAGATGAAAAGGAACTTGGTGTTGCACTTATTGATGTTGGAGCAGAAACTACAGATATTTCTATATTTAAAAAAGGCTGTTTAAATTATACAAAGGTAATCCCTGTTGGAGGGAATAATATTACTAATGATATTTCTATTGTTTGTAAAATTTCATCTCAGGATGCTGAAAAGATAAAAAGGCAATATGGTGTTGCTAATTCAAATTTAATAAAAAATGATGAGATTTTAAAAATACCAGATTTAGCTGGAAAAGGACAAAAGGAACTGCATTTATTAGATATTGCAAAAATTATGGATGCAAGAATAAGTGAAATGCTATATTTAATAAAAGAACAGTTAGAAGCAAGCGGAGAATATGAAAAACTCTCTGCGGGAATAGTGATTACAGGCGGCGGTTTATTTAGTATTAAAGGTATGCTGGAAAATTGCCAGAATTATTTTGATATCCCAATTAGATTTGGTTATCCCAATTATATTGGGGTAGCAAATCCAGTATATTCAGCGTCATCAGGAATTGCACTATATGCTTTAAAACAAAAAAGATATAGTACAGTCTTAAATAAATCATCTAAATCTTATAATGATTATGATGATGATACTTATGAAGAAAAAAAAGAAGAAAACACAAAGTCAAGGCCTGATTTTATTGAAAAAGTAAAAGAATTTTTTGCTGATTTTTTTTAATAATGCGAAGGGGGTGTTTGCGTGCTTGATTTTGAATTTGATGTAGATCAAAGTGCTCAGATTAAAGTTGTTGGTGTTGGCGGTGGAGGAAATAATGCAGTAAATAGGATGATAGCTGCAGGGTTAAAAGGAATAGAATATATATCCATAAATACGGACAAGCAGGCATTATATTTATCTAAGGCCGGGCAAAAAATACAAATAGGTGAAAAATTAACAAGGGGACTTGGAGCTGGTGCAAATCCAGAAATCGGAGAAAAAGCAGCTGAAGAAAGCAAAGAAGAAATAATCCAGAATTTAAAAGGTGCAGATTTAGTTTTTATAACAGCGGGAATGGGCGGCGGAACTGGAACAGGAGCTGCACCCATAGTTGCTGAAGCAGCAAAAGACCTTGGAATACTTACCGTTGGTGTAGTAACTAAGCCATTTGCATTTGAAGGAAAAAAGAGATATATGCAAGCAGATGCAGGTATTCGTAAACTAAGGGATAAGGTTGACACATTAGTTACCATTCCTAATGATAGATTGCTTCAAGTTGTGGATAAAAAAACACCAATAACAGAGGCATTTAAAGTTGCTGATGATGTGTTAAGACAAGGTGTTCAAGGTATTTCGGATTTAATAACAACTCCTGGGCTTATTAATCTTGATTTTGCTGATGTGAAAACCATTATGCTAAACAAGGGACTTGCACATATGGGTGTTGGACGTGCATCAGGAGAAAATCGAGCAGTGGAAGCAGCTAAAAAAGCTATACAAAGTCCACTTCTTGAAACAACAATTAATGGATCAACAGGTGTTCTTTTAAATATTACAGGCGGATCTGATTTAACGTTATTTGAGGTTAATGAAGCTGCAGATCAAGTTAAACAGGCTGCAGACCCTGATGCTAATATTATTTTTGGCGCTGTGATAAATGAGGATTTAAAAGATGAAATTGTAATAACTGTAATTGCAACTGGATTTGATAAAAATAATAATCTTGAGACAGATAATGATGAAAAAAATAATAAAGGAATTAAATCTGATAAAGTTGAAACAAATACAGTGGATGAGGCAGATCTCGATATTCCACCGATATTTAGGAATATAAACCAAAGAAGATAAAGTAAAGAGATTTTTATTAGAAAAATTACTAATAAAAATCTCTTTATTTTTCATCAAAATAAATCTTATATAGGAATAATTTGATGGAAAATTTTATATTAATAATATTATAAAATGACAAACTTTACATAAAAATGGATATATAATAATTATATGAACTTTTAGGGGTGATGGGATGAAACCCATTATTTACATTGATACTTTAGTTTTTGAAAATTATTGTATGAATTATCTATTATTATATATATTAAATAGAATATGCAAATGTAAAGCAAAGTGGTGGAGAATTTCTATTGCAGCATTAATTGGGGCTTTATATGTACTGATTATATTTTTCCCAGATCTTTCTTTTTTGTATACTTTTATTATTAAATTTTTTGTGTCTGCTATCCTAATTATAGTAGCATTTTTTCCCCATTCTTTTAAGAAATTGATTAAACTAATACTTTTATTTTATATTGAAACTTTTATTTTAGGAGGGTGTATTATTGGATTATTTTATATATACAATTATGATTTTAAATATATAAATGGGACTATATCTTCCAGTCATTTCTCTTCAGAATATATTATTTTAGGATGTATTTGTGCAATACTGTTTGTGAAGATTGGCTTTGATTATTTAGAGGATTATTACTATAAGAAAAATAATATAGTGGAAATGGAATTATATAGTGATAACAAGATATGTAATTTACTGGCTTTTATTGATACTGGTAATTCACTTAAAGATCCAATTTCAAATTCACCAGTTATAGTGGTATACATAAAATCAATACTCGAAATATTGCCTGATAATTTAAAAAATTTAGTAAGTGAAGGAGTAGATTATGATGGGCTTATGAAAGGGATTTGCTGTTCCAATTTAAAGTCACGATTAAGAATTATACCCTATGCAACTGTTGGAGTAGAAAATGGTATGCTCATAGGCATAAAAATTGATAAAGCAGTTTTAAAATTAAATTCCAATCATATAACAGTTAATGACTGTATAATAGCTCTATATAGCAATCCTATTTCTCGTGATAATAATTTTCAGGCTTTAGCAAATCCAGAAATTTTAAAAGAGGGGGCTTGAATTTGTATAAACTATTTATTAAATTACTAAATTTTATAAAATCTATTTTTTTTAATATTGAATGGAAAATATTTAAAGATAATGAATTAAATTACATAGGAGGCAGTGAAGCTCTTCCCCCACCGCTGAGCAATGAAGAAGAAATGATATTAGTAAACCAATTAAAAAATGGTGATAATAGTGTTAGACAGATATTAATAGAAAGAAATTTAAGACTTGTAGTTTATATTGCAAGAAAATTTGAGAGTACAGGGGTAAGTATAGAAGATTTAATTTCTATTGGAACCATTGGACTTATAAAAGCTGTTAATACATTTGATGCCAATAAAAAAATAAAGCTTGCAACTTATGCATCAAGATGTATTGAAAATGAAATATTAATGTATTTAAGAAGGAACAGTAAGGTAAAAGCAGAGATATCCTTTGATGAGCCATTAAATATCGACTGGGACGGAAATGAACTTTTATTATCAGATATTTTAGGAACTGACAATGATATGATTTACCATTGTATAGAAGATGAAGTTGAAAAAGAATTGTTAATAACAGCCATGTCCAAGCTAAGTATTAGGGAAAAACAAATTATGGAGCTGAGGTTTGGTCTTGGAGGGGACAAAGAAAAAACACAAAAGGAAGTTGCGGATATTTTAGGTATTTCTCAATCATACATCTCGAGGCTTGAAAAAAGAATTATAAGGAGATTGAAAAAGGAAATAAACAAAATGATTTAAAAAACAGATAAAAAAATCTTGGATTTTCCAAGATTTTTTTTACTTGTTCTGCAATTAATAATTTAGATTTAATACACAGCGGAGATAAGAAAAATATATTCCATATATTTTTCTTATCTCCGCTGTAATTTGTTCATTAATGATTTTAAATTACGAATTACAGTTACTTGTCAGGGAAGATTTAATTTTTAAAAATATTTATGAATAAAAAAATAGCCCTTTGTAAATAATTTTAATACAACATTAAAGAAGGGGATGAAGTTTATATATGGTAACGAATAAAGTTGAAATATGTGGGGTAAATACATCTAAATTACCTGTATTATCAAATGATGAAATGAAAGATTTAATGATTAAGATGAAGAAAGGGGATAAAGAAGCAAGAGAAAAATTTATAAGCGGGAATTTAAGATTAGTTTTGAGTGTTATACAGAGATTTAATAATAGAGGCGAAAATGTTGATGACTTATTTCAAGTGGGATGTATTGGGCTTATAAAAGCTATAGATAATTTTGATTTATCTCAAAATGTGAAGTTTTCTACATATGCTGTACCAATGGTTATTGGTGAAATCAGAAGATACCTAAGGGATAATAACTCAATTAGAGTTAGCAGATCACTGCGGGATACAGCTTATAAGGCTTTGCAGGTAAGAGATAAATTAATATCTAAAAATAATAAAGAGCCTACCATAACTGAAATATCGCAGGAGCTTAATATACCAAGGGAAGAGGTAGTTTTTGCGCTAGATGCTATTCAGGATCCAGTATCCTTATTTGAGCCTATTTATCATGATGGTGGTGATGCTATTTTTGTAATGGACCAAATAAGCGATAATAAAAACTATGATGAAAATTGGATTGAGAATATTTCAATAAAGCAGGCAATGCAAAGATTAAATAAAAGAGAAAAATTAATATTAAATTTGAGGTTTTTTGAAGGAAAAACTCAAATGGAAGTTGCAAATGAAATAGGTATTTCACAGGCACAGGTATCAAGACTTGAAAAAACAGCTTTAAATCATATGCGAAAATATATTTAATTGGCAGTTCTAATGAACTGCTAATTTTTTAATACAATGAATAAAATATTAATATAATCAAATAAGAGGTGATAAAATGAAAAACAAGGAAGTAAATAAAGGAACATTATCATTGTCTGAATTTCGGCAGATGGAAGTAATTGATGTTTCTGAAGGAAAAAGGCTTGGCTTTATAGGCGATATAATATTTGATGAAGATTTTACAAGAATAGATGCTTTTGTAATACCGCTTCAAAATAGCTTTTTCTCAATGTTTAGAAAAAGTGAAGAAATAATAATAAGGTGGGAACAGGTTAAAGTTATTGGACAAGATATAATTCTTGTGGACATGAAGGTGAAAAATGGTGGAATAGAATATGATAATATCATTGAAATTAATGATGAAAACGGATAATATTAAATTAGTAATACGAAGGAGGAAGCAGCAGTATGAAGTGCCCTTTTTGTAATTATAGTGAAACTAAAGTTTTAGATTCGAGGCCAACTGAAGATAACCTTTCAATTAGACGAAGGCGTGAATGTTTAAGATGTCAGAAAAGATTCACTACATATGAAAAAGTTGAAGATATTCCTGTTTATGTTATAAAAAAAGATGGAAGCAGAGAGCCTTTTAATAAGAGAAAAATATTGAATGGGATGCTCAAATCTTGTGAAAAAAGACCTATAGCAATATCTGATTTGGAGAAAATTGTAGATGATATTGAAATGCAAATCAACAATACCATGCAGCAGGAAGTCAGAAGTGATTATATCGGTGAACTTGTTATGCAGCATTTAAAAAAACTAGATGATGTTGCATATGTTAGGTTCGCATCTGTTTATAAGCAATTTAAAGATATAAATTCATTTGCTGATGAACTTCAAAAAATTCTTGAAGAGAACAAAAAATGATAATCTTGCCTCATCTTT
>ENA-UOOR01001932-UOOR01001932.1-fermentation-metagenome-genome-assembly--contig:-NODE-1932-length-22549-cov-3.181426_pt1 | contig 22549 bp, 17 predicted proteins | sample MGYA00245780_ERZ724029 | MGnify/ENA primary metagenome ERZ724029 (study PRJEB28704, sample SAMN03018315) | fermentation metagenome | biome: anthropogenic terrestrial biome; feature: soil; material... | reverse complement strand
GGTAGGCATAGAGAAGGGCAAAAACTAAACCACTTTTCAAAAAAATCAAAATGTTTTTCTCCTTATTCTAAAAATAAAAAAGACCGACTCTCCAATTAAGGAAAATCGGTCGTGCGATAAGATGTTTGGGCAAAAAAAAGGTCACACCACAATTAAGTGATGTGACCTTTATTTATTGAATTATTGTCGCTTTACACTTAGCAGAAATCTGATTAGTGCGCTTCGCGGATGGCAGCCTGTGCAGCGGCAAGGCGGGCAATTGGTACTCTGAAGGGAGAGCATGAAACATAATTCAGACCAATATTATGACAGAACTCTACGCTGGAGGGATCGCCTCCGTGCTCGCCGCAAATACCCAGCTTGATGTCCGGACGGGACGAGCGTCCTAACTCCGCCGCCATCTTTACAAGCTTTCCGACACCTGTCTGGTCGAGCTTTCCGAAAGGATCGCTCTCAAAAATGTTCTGCTTGTAATAAAAATCGAGATACTTGCAAGCGTCATCTCTTGAAAAGCCGAAGGTCATCTGTGTGAGGTCGTTTGTACCGAACGAGAAGAACTCTGCCTCCGTTGCGATTTCATCAGCGGTAAGAGCCGCCCTCGGAATCTCTAACATTGTACCGACTTTGTAATTAAGTTTAACGCCTGAACTTTTTATAATCTCATCTGCCGTCTTAACAATGACATTCTTTACATACCTTAACTCCTTGACATCGCAAACGAGAGGAATCATTATCTCGGGGATAACTTCATAGCCCTCATTGTTAACATTTATGGCGGCTTCTATGACTGCTCTTGTCTGCATTTCGGCTATTTCAGGGTAGCTCACCGCAAGGCGGCAGCCCCTGTGTCCCATCATCGGGTTCTGCTCGTGCAGCGAGATGATCGTAGCTTTTAAGTTATCAAAGGAAATTCCCATCTCTCCCGCAAGCTCTCTTATTTCCTTATCCTCGTTGGGAAGAAATTCGTGAAGCGGCGGGTCAAGAAAACGGATGGTTACCGGGTAGCCTTTCATGGCCTTGAAAATTCCCTCAAAATCACTCCTTTGCATGGGCAGGAGCTTTCCGAGTGCGTGTCTGCGTTGCTCAGGCGTTTTTGATACTATCATCTCACGCATGGCGGCTATCCTGTCGGTATCGAAGAACATATGCTCTGTACGGCAGAGTCCTACACCCTCCGCACCGAATTTAATAGCCTGAGCCGCGTCTGCGGAGTTATCCGCATTGGCTCGAACCCTGAGCACGCGTCTTTCGTCCGCCCAGGACATAAAGGTCTCAAAAGCGCCGGAAACCGTAACGTCAGTAGTCGGAACCGAGCCGAGATAAACGTTGCCAGTCGAGCCATCTATGGAGATATAATCTCCCTCCCGGACTAAATTGCCGCCTATTTCACAGCATCTCTCTGATTCATGCATCTCAATCGCACCACAGCCGACGACACAGCATTTACCCATGCCGCGAGCGACAACGGCAGCGTGCGAGGTTTTGCCGCCTCTTGCCGTCAGGATACCCTCTGAGGCGTACATCCCCTCTATATCCTCGGGAGAGGTTTCAAGACGCACAAGAATAACCTTTTCCTTTTGAGCAGCATGAGCTTTTGCGCTCTCGGCGTTAAAATAAACCCTGCCGTATGCCGCTCCGGGTGAAGCGGCGATTCCGGTGCCGACTACGGGGATTTTTTTAAGCTCACTCGCCACGAACTGCGGATGAAGCAGTGCGTCAAGCTGCTTTGGCTCGACCTTTAATAAAGCTTCGTCAATAGTGAGCATCTTTTCGTTTACAAGGTCTACAGCTATCCTCAGAGCAGCTGCAGCGGTGCGTTTGCCGTTACGTGTCTGAAGCATATAGAGTTTACCATTCTCGATTGTGAACTCCATATCCTGCATATCCCTGTAATGATTTTCGAGCTTTGCGGCAATTTCGATAAACTGATTAAAGACCTCCGGCATAACATCCCTGAGAGCGGATATCGGCTGAGGAGTACGGATTCCCGCAACAACATCCTCACCCTGAGCATTTAATAGAAACTCTCCGTACAGCTTTTTCTCGCCAGTTGCGGGATCTCTCGTAAATGCCACACCGGTTCCGCTGGTTATGCCCATATTACCGAATACCATCGCCTGTACGCAAACCGCCGTTCCCCAGGAGGAGGGGATATCGTTCATCCTTCTGTACACGATGGCACGATCGTTATTCCATGAACGGAAGACAGCTTTTACAGCCTCTATGAGCTGTTTTTTTGCGTCTGTCGGAAAATCCTCGCCTTTTATTGATTTGTAATAGTCCTTGAACTCCTTGACAAGACGCTTCATATCTTCAGCGTCAAGTTCTATATCATTCTCGACGCCCTTCTCTTTTTTTACCTTATCAATAATGACCTCGAATCTCTTTTTTTCTATTCCCATAACCACATCGGAGAACATCTGTATAAATCTGCGGTAGGAGTCATAGGCAAAACGCTGGTTTCCGGTCAGAGCTGCAAGCCCCTGCACTACCTCATCGTTTAATCCGAGGTTGAGAATCGTATCCATCATACCGGGCATCGAAGCTCTTGCTCCCGAACGAACCGATACCAGCAGCGGGTTGTTCACATCGCCGAACTTCTTTTTATTTATATCCTCCATTATAGAAATATAACTATAGATTTCCTGCTCTAAATCGGACGAGATTGTCTCATTATCCTCATAATACTTAGTGCAGGCTTCGGTGGAAATTATAAAACCCTGAGGTACCGGCATTCCGAGAAGAGTCATCTCAGCGAGATTTGAACCCTTACCTCCTAAAATGTCACGCATAGAACTGTTTCCCTCTGAAAAAAGATAAACATACTTTTTGCCCATAAACCGTTATCCTCCGTTGTTTTTTGAATTATTTTATGTATATATTTGTCCTTGTACATTATATCATGAATTTTAATTTTGTCTACACATAGTTTGGCTCATATCTACAAATTTATATATTATTAACAAATCGATTACAGTCAATAACGGAATATTTTCATTGACAAATCAGCATAAAAGAATTAAACTAAATATTACTGATTTTTATAATGGCAGGAGTTATTTAAAAAGTGAGATTTTTTGGCAGAATAAGAAAAACCGGGTGCGAATATATCATTGCGGGATTGGGCAATCCCGGCGAAAAGTATGCGAAAACAAGGCATAATACAGGCTTTAACGCTCTCGATTATATAGCGGGAAGGGCCGATATTTCGCTAAAGCAGCTAAAGCATATGTCTTTGTCGGGCAGGGGTATTCTCGGCGGCAAAAGCGTTTTACTCATCAAGCCGCAGACCTTTATGAATAATTCGGGCGAAGCGGTGGCGGACGCAGCGAGATATTATAAGATACCTCCCGAGAAGGTGGTCGTTATTTTTGACGACATTTCACTCGAACCGGGGCAGATTCGAATTAAACGAAGAGGAAGCGACGGCGGTCATAACGGCATAAAAAGCGTCATAGATCATATCGGAGAAGACTTTCCCCGCATAAAAATCGGTATCGGTGTAAAGCAAAACCCGGAATATGAGCTCGCGGATTATGTGCTATCAAAGCTGACTGCGGACGAAATTACAAAAATCACGGCAAATTTCGGCAATATTTATGCTGCTTTAGAGCTTATTATTAACGATGAAATAGACAGAGCGATGAACCTGTATAACTAAAACGTATATGATAAAGTAAAATAAAGAAGCGGATTGAATGGAAGCAATATTATCTCAGTTTAATAACGACGGCGAATATACCGCGTTGAGAGAAGGATTCAAAGAAGGACATACACCCTGTATTGTAAACGGTATATGCGATTCTGCACGCCCTTTTATAATCGCGGCACTATTGAGGGATTTGAACGATAAGGGACTTGTAATAGTATCCGATGAAAAGGATGCTTACCGGTTAAAAAGCGATTTGGAGTGCTTTTTTGACCGGGTTTTTGTGTATCCGTCAAAAGATTTTGTTTTCGACAATGTCAAGAGCTGTTCCCGCGAATGGGAGCATGAACGACTCTCGGTGCTGCAGAGTGTCGAGAGCGGCGGTTATGACATAATTATTACTATGCCCGACGCTATGTCGCAGTATACAATGCCGAGAAGAATACTTAAAGACCGAGTAATAACCCTTTCAAGAGGTAAGAATATCACTGTTTCCTGGATATGCGAAAGGCTTCTGGATATGGGGTATGTCCGTACCGAGATTGTGGAGGGTGCAGGGCAGTATGCAATCAGGGGCGGTATTCTTGATGTGTTCTCACCCCAGTATAAGGAGCCGTTCCGTATTGATTTTTATGGAGACGAAGTCGACCTTATCGGCTCTTTTGACATAGTCACCCAAAGAAGAAATGAAAACTTCAAGCAGGTTACTTTTATACCCTGCAACGAGCTGCTTATAGACCGTGACGCAAGAACCGAGATTGTAAAAGAACTCGAAAGACTTATCCGCTCCTTCAAGGGCACTGAAAAGCAAAGGGATATAATAAAACGCGAGCTTGAGGCGGCGGAGAGCGGGGAGCAGTTACCTTTTGCGGATAAGTTTTTTTCGTTAATTTATCCCGAGAAGGAATGCCTTCTCGATTATATGGGCGATTACTGTGCTTTCGTGATAGAAAGCGGCAGGGTAAAGGAACGCAAGAAGGGATATGACTTTACCCTGAGTCAGAGCATAGAAAGCCTTGCCGCCAACGGAATGTGCTCCTATAAAACCGCAGATGTCTCAATAATGGGCGAGTATATCTTTGAAAAGATAGGGAAAAAAGCGGTTACTCTCGACCTGTTTATCTCTTCGGGAAAGTTACTTGATTATAAAGCACAGTATGTAATATCCGCCAAGAGCGTTACCTCATTTAACCGTAATATCGAGCTCTTGTATGATGATTTGTATGGTTATATCAACGCAAAGCAGAACATACTGATACTGACCGGCAGCGAACGTGCTGCAAAAAATCTGATTGATAACCTTGAAGAAAAGGAAATAACAGCGTTTATGTACTCAGGCGCGTTGTATCCAAGCAACGTCGCTGTCGGAGTTCTTCCGTCGGCAAATCCCATTAACGGCTTTGAGCTTACTAAAGCGGGATTCGTTTTGATTACCGATACGGAATCGATAAGGGACAACGGCGGTGTTTTAAGGGAAAGAACAGGTAGAACGCTAAAAGTTAAAAAAGGCGAAAAAATTGCATCATATGCGGATCTTTCAGTAGGAGATCTCGTTGTTCATGTAAACCACGGTATCGGCAGATATGAAGGAATAAAAAACCTCACGACCGAAGGCGTTTCAAAAGATTTTATTAAGATTGTATACGCTGATAACGGTATTTTGTATGTGCCCTGCAACCAGCTCGATATGGTCAGCAAGTTTATAGGCGGAAAGGATACTGTAAAGCTCTCAAAAATGAGCTCTGCCGAATGGAAAAGAGCTAAAGCAAAAGCGAAGTCGGCAGCTTCCGATATCGCTAAGGAACTTATAAAGCTATATGCAGAGCGTCAGAAAAAGGAGGGTTTTGCTTTTCCTGCAGACGACGAAATGCAGGATGAATTTGAATCCATGTTTGAGTACGCCGAAACGGAGGGGCAGATAATATCCTCTCAGGAGATAAAATCCGATATGCAGCGCACAATACCAATGGACAGATTGCTGTGCGGGGATGTCGGCTTCGGTAAAACGGAGGTCGCACTGCGTGCAGCTTTCAAAGCGGTTTTCGGCGGCAAGCAGGTCGCCGTGCTCGTACCAACGACAATTCTTGCATGGCAGCATTACCAGACCTTTCAGGCAAGATTCAGGGGTTATCCAGTCAACATCCAGATGCTTTCGCGCTTTGTGAGTAAAAAAGACCAGATAGAGATAGTCAAGGATTTAAAAAGGGGAAACATTGATATAGTAATCGGAACGCACCGGATACTTCAGCGAGATATTGAGTTTGATGATCTCGGGCTTCTAATAGTTGACGAGGAGCAGAGATTCGGTGTTACACATAAGGAACGCATAAAAACACTTTCAAGTGATGTGCACGTGCTGACTCTGACCGCCACCCCGATTCCGAGAACATTAAATATGGCACTGTCAGGTATCCGCGATATGTCGGCGCTCGAAGAAGCGCCCATGGACAGAGTGCCGGTGCAGACCTATGTTCTTGAGCACGATGATGAAATCATCAACGAAGCGATACGCAGGGAACTCCGCAGGGGCGGACAGGTATTTTATCTTCATAATTTTGTTGATTCCATCTATACAAAAGGAGCAAAGCTTGCCGAGACTTTTCCGGAAGCAAAAGTAGCTATTGGTCATGGCAAGATGGAAAAAGAACAGCTCTCTGATGTCTGGTCGGATATGCTGTCGGGAAACATCGATATCCTCGTCTGCACAACCATTATTGAAACGGGAGTGAATGTTCCTAACGCAAATACGCTTATTATAGAAGAAGCCAATCGTATGGGCCTTTCCCAGCTCCATCAAATCAGGGGCAGGGTAGGACGCTCATCCCGCAAGGCATACGCTTATCTTACCTTCCGCAGCGGCTCGTTGATAAGCGATGTCGCCGCGAAGCGCCTTGAGGCTATAAGAGAGTTTACCGAGTTCGGTTCGGGTTTTAAGATTGCAATGCGTGATTTGGAGCTCAGAGGTGCGGGAAACATACTCGGCGCAGAGCAGAGCGGTCATATGGAGGCTGTCGGATACGACCTCTATATAAAAATTCTTGAAGAAGCAGTAAACGAACAAAAAGGAATTCCGCCGAAGCATAAACTTGATTGCTCGGTTGATATTTCTGTCGACGCTTTCATACCCGAAAAATATATTCAATCCTCCAAGCTTAGAATTGATGTATATAGAAAAATTGCAAATATAGAGAGCTTTGAGGACAGGGACGACCTGCTTGACGAGCTGCTGGACAGGTTCGGAGAGCTGCCTGCATCGGTTGAAAACCTGATTGATATTTCGATTATCAGAAACGCTGCAAGCATTCTCGGTTTTTCATCGGTTGAGCAGAAAGGTAATTTGATTTCGCTTTATCACCGCTCACTGGATATGGATATATCGTCACAAATCGCTTGTGCAAAGGATTTCAAGGGCAAGATAATGATCTCCGCCGGTGCAAAACCTCATCTTGCAATAAGATTAAAGAGCGGCGACTGTAATCTTAAGATTATAAAGGAAGTATTAAATATTTACACAAATTTATTACAGAAATAATATAGACAAATACGGGAAAATACTGTATAATTACAAAAATACTGTTATATGCTTTGGTATAAAGAGCGGGATGTCCTTTGTCCGGTGACAAACGGATTTCCTACAAACTGTAAAAAATCGCCGGAGAATGGATGAATGAATGATATGAAAAGAACCATTAAAGCGGTTGCGTTGCTTCTGCTAATAACCATATTGCTTTCACTTGCGTCCTGTGCTCAGAAGGAGACAGCGGTGCTTTCTTTTGAGGGCAGGGGTTTTCCGGTGTCGCAATTTGCGTTTACACTCGCCGAGAGTAAAAGTGAGGTTGTGGATTATCATAATTATTACGGCGGTGATATTTCGCAGTACTGGTCTCAGACTCTGGACGGAAAAAATTATGCTGAACTGAGAAAGAACGCAACGCTCGATTACAACAAGATTCTGCTTATCGCCGATAAATTCTGCAGTGATTACAAGCTTGAGATAACCGACGACACTATAATCGCAAAAATCGATGAGGTTATGGAGAAGATTACAACGGATTTTGGCGGTGAGGACGGTCTTACCATAACACTGTCGGAATACGGAATAACTAAAGAACAGCTGAGGAATTATTACGAGAGCTTTCAACGTATTTTTCTGCTAAAGGAATATTGGTACGGCGAGAATGGTTCGATGTCTATTCCTGAGAGCGATGTGAACGATTCCTTTTTTAAGAATTATTATAAGTTCGATGCAATGTCATATAACTATTATAAAACTAACGATAATAAGGAACAGATCGCCTTTTATTATGACTCAATTACCAATACGGACGCCCGTATCTATTTCGATGAGAATTATGTAAAAGTGCAGCATATTCTTTACAGCACTGTTGACACAAGCGGAAATGCTCTGTCAGACGAGAAGATCGCTCTTGCAAAACAGAACGCAAACGAATCATTTAATTCAATCGTTGCCGGTACAACCACCTTTGAGGAGGAGGGCAAGGACAATCCAGCATCCGAAACCAAGTATGTTATTACACACGGTGATATGGAAGAGGAATTTGAAAAAGCGTCCTTTGAGATGAAGTCAGATGAAATAAGGCTTGTAGAGACAAAGTATGGTTATCATATTATAAAAAAGCTCAATATGGACGACGATGACTCTACGGGTAAACTTGAGGAAGTTAAGAATGCGATCAGCTTTGCGAGAACAAAAGCCAATGCAGAGGAAATGCTCGAGCAGCTCAAAGCAGGTACTGCACAGTTCGTAAAGGGTGGAGAGGACGCTGATTACAGTTTTTACTCTGATATGATTTTTACTGACGGAGATTTCGGCGTCAAGGAATTTGAGGAAAAAATCAAGGCAATGAACGTCGGTGACTATGAGCTTATTGACATGGGCGAGATATACGGTTATTATGTTATAAAAAAGACCGAACTTAAATCAGAGGATATAGAAGATTATTACGACATCATCGAGGAAGAGCTTACAAACACAGCGTTTTATGCCTATTTGGAATCGTTTTTTCCGTCTGTATCCATAAATGAGGAGGAAGTGGCAAAGTACGACATAACCACAATAAACCCCTTCCCGATATATAGAATAAACTAATACAATTGAAAGGAATCACTTCATCTATCAGTATGAAGGATAAATAATATAGTAATGACAAGCAAAGAAGTTTTCGACAATATCATCAGGGACTCCGTTTCGGTTTATTCCGCTGACGGACTCAAGGAGAAGCTTTTAAGCGGAAGAAAGCTGATAATAAAAATGGGGGCGGACCCCAGTAAGCCGGATCTGCATCTCGGTCATTCGGTGGTTTTGCGGAAACTCAAAATACTTCAGGATTTAGGACACGAGATAGTATTTGTGATAGGCGATTTCACCGCTATGATAGGCGACCCGACGGGCAAGAGCAAGACCCGCACTGCTCTGTCCTTTGAGCAAACAAGAGAGAACGCACGCAGCTATTATGAGCAGGTAACAAAGATACTCGATAAGGAAAAAACAAAGATAACATACAATTCCGACTGGCTCGGCAAGATGAACTTTGCAGACGTGCTTTCACTCTGCGGCAAGTATACACTTGCACGGATTATGGAGCGCGATGATTTTCAAAAGCGTTACAACCAAAATCAACCGATATCGATGAACGAACTGCTTTATCCGCTTATGCAGGGTTATGACTCGGTTGCTCTGCACGCAGATATAGAGGTGGGTGGTACGGACCAGACCTTTAACCTTTTAGTGGGCAGGGAGCTTCAGAAGGATTACGGACAGCCGTCGCAGGAGGTTATTACATTCCCGCTGCTGCCCGGTTTGGACGGTTTTGAAAAGATGAGCAAGTCACTCGACAATTATATCGGTATAGACGAACCTGCCGAGATTATGTACGAAAAGTGCATGAAGGTTCCCGATAACCTACTAATCACCTATTTCAACCTGACCACGGACCTCAGTGAGGATAAATACCTTGAGCTTATCGGCAAAGATATACGAGCCGCTCACTTTTTGTACGCCGAGACTATAGTAAGATTATACCACGGCGAGGATGCAATCGCGCCGGCAGCGGAGCGTTACAGACGCATTGCACAGGGTGGAGTTCCCGAAAACATTGACGAATATGACGCTCAGAAAGGCAGCAGAATAACGCAGCTGCTTGTAAACGCCGGTCTTGCACCCTCCACAAGCGAGGCAAGGCGGCTAATTCAGGGTGGAGGTATTAAGCTTGACGGCGTACAGGTTTCAGACGTAAACGAAGTTATAAACAAATACGGCAGTTATATCATAAGCAAAGGCAAGAATAAGTTCGCAAAATTTAATGTAAAATAAAAAAATGACGGCATATTTTATAAAACATAACAATATGCCGTTGTACTTTATATTGAGGAGATTTTTTTGAAAAAAGCGTTTATTTTCATTCTCATCGGAATTCTTTTACTCAGTACATGTGTATTCACTACCGGATGCGATAAACCAGTAATATATCTTTATCCCACAGAGGAGATGGATGTAAGTGTTAAGCTATATTTTGAAGGTGACCTTTTCTGCACCTATCCCGATTACAACGATGGATGGAACGTTACAGCGCGTCCCGACGGAACGCTGATAAATAAAGCTGACGGAAAGGAGTACTCATACTTATTCTGGGAGGGATACTCCGACACCGAATACGATATGAGCAGAGGATTTGTCGTCAAGGGAGCAGAAACAGCGGCTTTTTTACAGGAAAAGCTCTCTTATCTCGGACTAACACCAAGGGAATATAATGAGTTTATTGTTTACTGGCTACCGAAGATGCAGGACAACGAGTATAACCTCATCACCTTCCAGGGCGAAGCTTATACGGATAATGCCGTATTGGATATTTCACCGCAGCCCGACAGTATTTTAAGAGTGTTTATGGCATATAAACCGCTTGACGAATATATCGAGATTGAAGAGCAGGAACTAAACACCTTCAAAAGAGAAGGCTTCACTGTTATCGAATGGGGAGGCACTTCCGTAAATTAAAAAAAGCGGGCGGATTTAAATCCGCATACTATAATATTTTATTTTAAATGAAACAAAATACGATAATAACTGTACTATTATAATATCTTCTTTAAATTTTTGGAAAGGATACAAGAAATGAAGAAAATAATAATTGTTTTTGTTGTAATTCTGGTCTGCCTGAGCGTATTGTCTTGTAAAAAAGTTGCCGATAATTCATCAGATGTATCGTCAAAAGCACAGCAGACTATGAACACCGAATCAGATGAGCAATCTGTTGTTGAACTATCAAATGATGAAGTATCAAATGATGAAGTATCAAATGTTGAGCTATCAAGTGATGAAGTATCGGATGACTTTACCGAGAGTTCCGATGAAGTTTCGAGTGTAGTTTCAGAGGAACCCACAGAACCAAAATTACCGGATAAGAATTTTTTTGGAATAGTTTGCAATGTAGAAAAGGATGCAATCATAGTACAATATTATGATTACACAACGAAAACCAGTAATAACATTCGTGTAAAATGCAGTAATGCAGAAGAATTTTGCGAGTATGACGGCGTTATTATTACATATAGTGGAGTAGCAGATAGAAAAATCAGTGATAATTATTACGAAATTACAGCAAATAATGTGGTTCTTGAACCGGGTGCGGCAGAAAAACCAGTAATATATCTTTATCCCACAGAGGAGATGGATGTAAGCGTTAAGCTGTATTTTGAAGGTGACCTTTTCTGCACCTATCCCGATTACAACGATGGATGGAACGTTACAGCGCGTCCCGACGGAACGCTGATAAATAAAGCTGACGGAAAGGAGTACTCATACTTATTCTGGGAGGGATACTCCGACACCGAATACGATATGAGCAGAGGATTTGTCGTCAAGGGAGCAGAAACAGCGGCTTTTTTACAGGAAAAGCTCTCTTATCTCGGACTAACACCAAGGGAATATAATGAGTTTATTGTTTACTGGCTACCGAAGATGCAGGACAACGAGTATAACCTCATCACCTTCCAGGGCGAAGCTTATACGGATAATGCCGTATTGGATATTTCACCGCAGCCCGACAGTATTTTAAGAGTGTTTATGGCATATAAACCGCTTGACGAATATATCGAGATTGAAGAGCAGGAACTAAACACCTTCAAAAGAGAAGGCTTCACTGTTATCGAATGGGGAGGCACTTCCGTAAATTAAAAAAAAGCGGGCGGATTTATTTCCGCCCGAAGTTTTATTAAATGAAGAAAACACCTAACCCACCGCCGCACACATTTCCTTTTCTTAACCAGTCTATATAAGCACGTTGCAGCGATGTTCTTTGCGGCAGTTTTTCGATGTCCGAAGTTTCCGTTGTGCCAAAGATACGCCATAAACAGCTTCCCTTTTCGTCAACGGAGGATTCTATAATATCAAAGTCCTCCATAAAGGTGAGTATATTGGAGCCTTGAGGGAGGAACTCTTTGTGTTTGGGGTATAAAAGCCATGAAGAACACATAAAAGCGACAGGTTTGTCGACAAAAATATCCTTATAAAATTCAGCCGCCTTCTGGTACGATGCATGACAATCCTCACGCTTTAGCGGTCCGGAAGAAGGGATATGAATATTAATAACCGTGTCCTTAGGGTTTAATGTAAAACCGTTTTTTGAATATGTTCCGTTGAATTCCGCTGTTTCAAATTGTAAACGACCTAAAGCAAAACGGGTAAGATTAAAAAACCTGTTAAACCACCAAGCGACAAAGGAACCCCAGATACCGTATATATTGTGGCACTCAAAGAGTTTCCATTTAAGGTCGGACATGGAGTCATAGAAGATGTCATATGAAATTCGTTTTTCCGCATACAGCTGTCTTGTATGCTGGGATAGGAATATGAATAAAAGCAGATGCACCTCATATCTGTGTGCACCGGAGAGCTCGGCAACTTTATCCATTAAATCAAGAGCGGCATTATAATCATTGAGATTATTCTCGTTGTAAAGCAGTATCTGATTTCCGAAGATTTCTGCAGCCTCGCTGCTTTTCTCTATCCTGCGATAAGCGTTAAGTAACGCAAAAGCAGCTTCTTCTGGATACTGAAACTCTCTGAAGAAAAATTTTAAGTAGGATTCCATAAAAAAATTAACTCCGTTAAAAGAATATTTATATCATACTTAATATATAAAACTGTATTAGAAAGACTTATAATTCGGCCTTTATTTTCCTTTTTGAAATACTAACCCTGACTAACTCCGCAGCCGAGAGAATTACACTTAAGGCAAAAGGAAAATACTTATAATAATGACCTATGTCAACATATGATTTCAGCAAAAAATTAAGAAAGCTGAAACGTATTGTCGTAAATTCCGCAAGCGCTAAATTCCTAAAATAATCCGTATTAAAGTAATTATACACAAAATCAAAGCCAACGGCGGTAACAATTATTATAACAGAAAAAACCAACATTTTCTTCCTGCTTTTTATTAAATATAAAAGCAAAAAAACGGTTAAGGAGATATATAAGAGTGACATTACATAATTTGGTAGATACTTTACAACGTTTTCCCAGGAAAAAACAGTTTCCAAATGGTATGAAATATCATCTGTTCCCGGGATAACCGAACCAGCAGCATAAGAGCAGCTGTTATATGTAGATTTAATTGTAATCAGAGTATACCAAAAAGCTCCGATAGCTGAAAAAAACAAAGAAAAAGCGGGGAGAATTTTTTTCATATGATTTTCATCCTTTCAAATCGTTCTTATTATAATACAAAATTCATCAAATTGCAACACAAAAAGCGCAGGCTTATTTAGCCGCGCTTTTCATATACACTATGTATTTCGCTATCTAATCCTCAAGTATATTTCCATCAACCGTAACAGTAAATACCTGCCATGGGATCATTTTTCCGCAGTTCTTTAAAGCATTCTTCGCCGCTGATTCCAAGCCGCCGCAGCAGGGAACTTCCATGCGTACTACGGTAACACTCTTGATGTCGTTATGTTCAAGAATTGCCGTAAGCTTCTCGGTATAATCTCCTGCATCAAGTTTGGGGCAGCCAATCAGAGCTATTCGGTTTCGTATAAAACGGTTGTGAAAGCCTGCGTAAGCGTAAGCGGTGCAATCTGCGGCTATCAGAAGGTTTGATCCTTCAAAATAAGGCGCATTGACAGGTACAAGTTTTATTTGTACGGGCCATTGACGCAGCATGCTCTGGGATTCTGTTACGGTCACGGCAGGCGTGGTAGCCACCACTCGGTTGATTGAGCGCGACTGCGTTCCGGGACAACCACAGGCAAGAGGTTTCTTTAATGAGGCTTCAAGGTCCGGTGCTTTTTCTGCACTCTTTTTTTTGACCGCCTCCTCGTTATATGGCAGAGCTTCGCGTTCTTCGAATGTAATCGCTCCGGTAGGACATACCGGAAGGCAGTTTCCCAACCCGTCGCAGTAATCATCGCGAATCAGTTTTGCCTTTCCGTCCGTAATCGCTATCGCACCCTCATGGCAGGCATCCGCACAAAGCCCGCAGCCGTTGCATTTTTCTTCATTTATTTTTATTATTTGTCTTTTCATTTATTCCCGCTCCTTCTTCATAATGTTTTTATGTGATGAATTGTATCTTGACTTTCTGAACTCATTATAATATAATAAGTAAAAAAGGTATGTTGTTTTTACAACAAAAAGGATGATAAATGAAAAATACAAAAATAAACGGATGTATGCTTTTCAGAGATATCAGTGAAACCGAGCTTAATAAACTTCTTGAATGCATAAAACCGACTGTGAAGTTCTATAAAAAGGGTGAAATCATACTTTCTGAGGGTGACTATATAAATACTATCGGTGTCGTCGTTTCTGGAGCCGTGCAGATTATAAGGGAGGATTTTTATGGAAACAGGAGTATCCTTGCCGAAATCGGTGTGAACGGAACTTTTGCCGAGACCTTTCCCTTTGTAAAGGTGGAACGACTGCCTGTAAGTGTTGCTGCAGAGACAAACTGTGAGATTATGTTTATTGACCACATAGCTATAACCACAGGCTGCGCGGAAGCCTGCGGTTTCCATTCAAAAATGATTGAGAATCTTTTACATATAATCGCGAAAAAAAACTTGGAGTTAAGCGAAAAAATCCAGCATATGTCTGAGCGTAATACAAGGGATAAGCTGCTTTCTTATCTTTTCACACAAGCTAAGGAGGCAGGTTCGAGAGATTTTTCAATCCCATTCGACCGTCAGGAGCTTGCAGATTATCTTTGTGTTGAACGAAGTGCTATGTCAAACGAGCTGTCAAAGCTTCGAAGAGAGGGTATAATAGAGTGCAAAAAAAATAATTTTAAAATTTTGCGAAAACAGGTATAAAAACCACACATAGTGAATATATAGTTAGTACTGACGGGTGTTTTTTATATCCGGACATGCCAAAGGTGATTTAAAATAAGTATTATTATTTACAGCGAACCGAAGTTCGCCGTAAATAAATGTTATATCGCCCGTTGCCGACCTGCGGCAGCGGGCGAAGCTGTTAATTACTGAAAAAGCTTATTTTTCAGCTATATTAAGCATTTCCGTGGCGGTTTCGGGTTTGGCTTCAAAATCCTTTCTTGCGATTTTCATTGCAGTTTTTTCGTTATAGATCTCCTCTGCGGTTCTTATACCGAGACTTCTTAAAAGGGGAAGCGGCGGGCACCAGCCGAAAAGTGAATGCTGCAAAAGGAAAAATCCGACAATTCCGGTAAGCAAAAACAACTTGCTCCGACGCAGCCCCATAACCGAGCATATAAGCACCAGAGCACCGGCGTTGGTTTCTAATATTCGCTCAATATCCCATTCGTCGTCAAGTGTTTTTATCTTGTCGCATAATATTTCCGCTGTTGTATCCTTATATGCAGTAATGCGATTAGCCGCTCCGTTTCTTATTTCATTATTTACACAAGGGTTAGTCTGTTCCTTGACTCTTTTAGACGTAGAAGGTAAAACTTTCCTGTTCATTATATAAAAATCCTTTCATATACAAAATTATGTTGTGTTTTCATAACATTAATATTAGCTGATTTTTCATATTTATACTCTTTTGCACGAGGATAAGATTTGTAGCAAATAGGATTACTTTGTGTATTATATAATAGCCGACTTATATCTGAAAACAACGTTATATGTAGGCTTTTGCAATAAATATCCGTTTAAAAACAATGGGGAGGTCAACTTAAGTGTGCAATATATGCGAATGTTTGTTTGGCCGCAGAAGATTCCCGCGTCCCGAGATAGTTAATATATATCCTAACAGGGAGCTTGAAGACTGTTTACGTGAGCGCAGGTGCTGTATTATTTATCAGCAGTTCTGCAGAAACTGCTTTCCTTGTTCTGAATTCGGAACGAGGGATGACAGAAAGTGTCACCGCTGTTGAATGTTTAGTGTATACTGATTTTTCAGAGGCATAACAGCCTCTGATTTTTTTCGGCTATTTTATATTAAAACTAATTGCGCTATTGAATAAAGACGATTAGTGTGGTATCATCTTCAATGGTTATATTATAATCATAATCAAATATGAGAAAGGGTACGGCGTGAGGATCACAAGAGGGTTTTATAAGTCATTCACTCAATGCCGTGTGTGCTCGTCAAAGGTAAGGTGTTTATTTTATGTTTTTAAAACGGGTGATTTTATTATTGACTACTGTCGTTTTATTACTGCCTTTAACCGGCTGTAATAATGGCAAAACTGATGACAAAGAGGAGAGTGTGTCTGTGGAATCAGAAACGAGCAAGGTAAGAGAACTTATACCAAGTCAACGAGCAGCCTCGGTATGGAAAGGCGAATGGGCGGACGAGGAAAACGGCTTTTCAGACGAGAGCAAAATATACGGTTTTGATCTATACCGTAACGGTGAGCTTAGCGAAACAGACGCATCAAAGATAGACAACGACGACTGCAAGTACCTGTTTTATGGAGAGAGCGATACCCGTGCGGTAAACCTTGCAGAAGGTTATGCGATGACGCTGCCAACAACATCCTTAACCGTGGATTATTCGTTAGGCATGCTCCGTACCCGGTATTATGGGGATAATTTCCTCCTTACCGTAACCAAAGAGAACCAGAATCCGTACGGCAACAACGAAAACGGCTGGAACATATATTTCACCGAATGGATAGACAGATATATCGGCAGCTTGGAATATCTTGCAAACAATAAGCTGCGCTATTCACGTGCAAAGCAGGAAAACAAGGATCTGCTTCCCGGTTATACGGTCTATTTATACAATATTCAATTCAGATTGAAAATCGATTATAAATATCAGAACTATGATATTGCAGTCGTCCGTAAGGACGGAGAGTATGTTCAGTTTTATCTTTTTGTAATGAAATCGACCGAGAAACAGGTTGAACTTCTCGATAACATTGTCAAATCCCTCACGGAATTTTCCCCGCAGGGAAAAGCGGTAAACAAACAGGGTGCATACGAGTTGAAAATTCCGGAATTCTGGAGTGAAGAGACAAAAAAATATTTTAATATGCTCAGAGAGCAAAACGATGTAAGCTGGGGTGCGTTCAGCGCATCGATGCCCGAGGACAGCGACGGCACATACGAAAGCAAACTAAATATGATAAAAGAGGATCAACAGAGGCTCGAAACTGCATTTGACTATAAACTCGATATTCTGCCCACATACACGCCTATTTCATGGTATGATAATTATATAGATTTCCCGAGCGGTATCGCCTCGGAGCTTGCGGGTGGAAACGGCTTTAATGGCAAACCCGTGCTTCAGTTTACATATCAATACACTAACTCCAACAATTTAGGCGGCACAACACCTGTTTTCGATGTTATAGACGGTAAATACGATGGGCAATTCCGCAAAATCGCACAGCAGATAAAAGCTTACGAAAAGCCGGTGCTCTTCCGTCTGAACAACGAGATGAACACCGACTGGACCAGTTACTCTGGGTTTATGAACCTGCTTGATCCTGATCTTTATATAGAATCATGGCAAAAGCTGTATAATATATTCCGCGAGGAGGGAGTGGATAACTGTATCTGGATCTTCAATCCGATTGCAGTTTCCTGCCCGTATAGCAATTGGAGCGAATACCTTTGCTATATGCCCGGTGAGGATTATATGCAGATGCTCGGACTTACCTATTACGAAATGAACAACGGAATAGGAAAAAACGCCTCGGTAAAGTCCTTTAAGGAGATGTATACCTATCTGTATAATAAAAATATGCCTTATTATGAGAATTATCCGTGGATAATAAGCGAATTCGGTTGTGCTGCCGGCGGTAAGGCATATTACGATTGGGGAAGCAGTAGGTATGTCGAATCAGAGCTTGGACGCAACAGTGCTCTACAGGCGGAATGGGTCTCCGACATGTTCGAATGCTTCAATAATAATCAGGAAGCCGCCAACGCGTTCTGCAGGAACATTAAGGCTGCGGTATGGTTCTCTGTCAATGATTATGCTGATGTCGGTGGAAAATCTACCATAACAAACTATCTGCAGCTCAACGACGAGCTAACCGAAACCCTTGAGGAGTTCAGAAAGGGTTTAAATAAAGAGTAAAAAACGCACAATAAATAGGAGGCGATGCGTAATGCAGAGCCTCCTTTTTTCATATTCACTTTTCTATACTTTTTGGTTTTTATGACGATATATGTTATTGAAGAGTATGGGGGAGAAGAATGGCAGTAAAAAAAATAGAAAATCTAAGCAGCTATCAACTTGACGTACTACGTGAGGTCGGCAATATCGGTGCGGGGCATGCCGCAACCGCTTTGGCGACCTTGCTGTCGGACAGGGTGAGTATGTCCGTTCCAAAACTGGAAATCGTGGACATTAAGGATGCCGCGATGGTTCTCGGCGGACCGGAAAACCCTGTTGTGGGCATTTTAATGACCTTGTCCGAGGATATAAAGGGAATTATTATGCTCGTTTACGAGGAAAAATTCCTTAATGTTGTAATCAGAACCCTGCTCGGTAAGAATATTGACGGTTTGAATAACCTATCAGAAATGGACCTCTCTGTTTTTATGGAGGTCGGAAACATAATGGTGGGTACATATCTTAATGCGCTAAGCGAGCTTACAAAGCTGAATATCGGAGTTTCGCCACCCGATATATGCGCGGATATGGCAGGCGCAGTCATGAGTTATCCCGTATCGATTTTCGGAATGGGCGGTGACAAGGTGCTTATGATACAGGAGCATTTCTCCGGATCAGAGCAAATCACGAGCCACCTTATTATGATGCCGGAGAACGAATCACTCGAAAAAATCCTTAGGAGTTTAGGTGCTGATTAGTGAGAAAACTAATAACCGTCGGAATATCCGACATGAAGATAGCGTCAGGTGATGATGTTTTAATAACATATGCTCTCGGTTCCTGTGTCGGCACCTGTATTTACGACAGAGGTGCAAATATAATCGGCTTATCGCATATACTGCTGCCGAATAAAAACGCAGGAGACAATAATTTATATAAATTTGCAGATACTGCCATAAAAGAACTGGTCAGAAGCATGACTGCGAAGGGCGCTCTGGTAAGCAGAATGCAAGCAAAAATCGCAGGCGGTGCCCAGATGTTTACAAATGCTACGATCAAAATCGGCGAGAATAATCAGAAAGCGGTAATAGAGCAGCTAAACAAGCTCGGTATCCGTATTATTGCCGCAGATCTCGGAGAGAATTACGGAAGAACAATGGAATGTCACGCAAAGGATGGCAGGGTAATCATAAAATCCTTCAACAGGGGTTTACGTGATATTTAGTACGTATTTTTAATACGCTTAATGTGTCAAAGGTTATTACGGCTTTAAATAAATCATCGTTTATATTAAGCTCAAAAAACCAAGTCCGCTGTCTTTAGTGAACTTTGAGATGTCGCTCCTTATAAAGCATTGTAACATAGAAAGATAATACAGATAATGAACAAAGTCATTGCAAGCAGATAAGTGCTTATTTATCTTTCAAAGAATACAAGTTTGATAGCTTCATATTCGGAGAAGGTAAATAAATATAAGAGCAATAAATTTACTGAATACAGCACGAAACCCGCAAAAAGACAGATGATCGCATTTCTATCCGCTTTGTAGATACTATTTTTGTTTATTATATCCGCAATATCAAATAAAGTCAATATTTAGCGGTATGTTATGAAAAAGAGAATAAAAGAATCCGGAATTTCTGCAGGTGATTTTTTCCGGATTCTTATTTTTACTACACTCCCGAAGGCTTTTCGGGAATAACGAATGCAGCGGCGATATAAGCGATTAATCCTGCGCCGCCAAAACAGGATGCTACAATCGTAATTAACCTAATTATACTTACATCCAGCTCAAAGTATTCGGCAATACCGTTGCACACACCGCAGAGCATTTTCCCTTCCTTAACACGATAAAGCTTCTTTTGCATAAAACTCAACTCCTTTTTTATTATTTTTTAATTGTCAATATTGTGACACCGAGATCGCCCTCTCCGTAACGACCGCTGCGGAAAGATTCTATTCTCTTATCTGATTTGAAGTACTGCCACAAAGCGCTTCTCAGCGCACCTGTACCTTTGCCGTGAATGATGCTTACGGTCTCGTATCCTGCCTGTATACAATCGTCGAGATAGCGGTCGATCATGAACCAAGCATCGTCACCCGTCTGCCCTCTGACATCAAATTCGAGCTTTACAGGTGCCGTCGTTCTCTCGAAAAAGGACGAACCTTTTTTTGACTTTTTTTCCGTTATTTCGTTAAGGCGAAGATTGGATAATGATGTTTTTACATCAATTATACCCGCTCTTACCTTAGCGGCATCCCCCGAAATGCTCTGGATGATTCCGGTTTTGTTAACATCCCGTAAGAGAACACTGTCTCCTTCTTTAAAGGGGCGTGGAGGACGATATTCCTCATCATCTATTTCATTTTCACCCTTGGTGCTAAAGTTCGACTCAACATTTTTTATAGACCTGCGTATGTCCGCTCTTGCCTTGTCAAGCTGCTCTTTTGTGAGCAGTTTTTCTTTTTCCCTGCGCAATTTGTTCAGCTCATCAAAAACCAGCTCGCTTGATGCTTTTGTGCTTGAAATCATTCGCTGTGCCTGAACATGGGCTTTGTCAAGCTCTGTTTTCGCCTTTGCGAGTATTTCCCGGCTCTGCTTTTTCGCCGCTTCTAAAATGGCGTCTGCCTCAGCTCTCGCCCTCGCCGCCCTCTGCTTTTCCTTTTCAAGTTTGTTTTCGGTGTCCTCAAGACGACCGAGAACATCCTCAAAATGCTTATTGTCCTCTGCCATAAGAGCTTTTGCGCGGTCGATGATAACAGGGTCAAGTCCCAATCGAAGGGATATTGCGAAAGCATTGGATTTTCCGGGCAATCCTGTTATAAGCCGGTAGGTGGGGCGCAGAGTTTCCACATCGAATTCGCAGGAAGCGTTCAAAACGCCTGCTGTTTCAAGCGCATAAATCTTAAGCTCCGAATAATGCGTCGTTGCGGCTGTAATCGCACCGAGGTTCTTTGTTTTTTCCAATATGGAAATTGCAAGAGCTGCACCTTCGACAGGATCTGTTCCAGCCCCGAGTTCGTCAAGCAGCACAAGCGAATCAGCATTACAGCTTTTTAGAATGCTTACCAGATTGACCATATGAGAGGAGAATGTTGACAGTGATTGTTCGATGCTCTGTTCATCCCCGATATCTGCAAGAACGGACTTAAACAGGGGGACGGTGCTACCGTAGTCGCAGGGTAAATGCAGTCCGGTCTGCGCCATAAGAGATAACAAGCCGATTGTCTTGAGGGTTACAGTCTTTCCGCCCGTATTCGGACCGGTAATAATAAGTGTACTCTGCTTTTTTCCGAACTCCAGGTTTATAGGTACTACCTTTTCCTTATCAAGCAACGGATGCCTTGCGTTTACAAGACGAATATTCCTGTCGCGGGTTATGACCGGTCTTGAAGCGTTTGTATTTAATGAATATGATGCCTTTGCAAAAATGACTGCAAGGTCGGTCATAGCTCCGTAATCGGTAATGAGCAGCGCATCGTTATCGGCCGCAAACCCGGAAAGCTCCGAAAGAATGCGTTCAATCTCATTAGCCTCATCAGCTTGCAGTTCCCTGAGCTTGTTATTAGCCTCAAGGACCGCGAGCGGTTCTATAAAAAGCGTCGCGCCCGAGGCGGAGGTATCGTGGATAAGACCTTTTATGTCTCCGCGGTGCTCAGCTTTTACTGGTATTACATAACGTCCGGAACGCATTGTAATAAGGTTTTCCTGAAGGTACTTTGAATATGCTCCGGATGTAAACGAAGCAAGAGCGTCCTTTACGCTGTTTTCACATTTCTTTATATCACGCCTTATTTTGTATAACCTATCGGAAGCGTTGTCGGATATGATATCCTCAGCGGCGATAGCGTTGCTTATCTTTTTTTCAAGCTGAGGATTCTCAGCCAACTGACTGAAATATCTGTCAAGTACAGAGTTCTCTTCACTTTTTGCCAAGGCGTATTTTTTAACGGACGAAACGCTTCTTAGAAGAGAGGCGATATCCAATAGCTCTCTTGGCGTAAGAACAGCTCCCTTTTTGGCTCTTTCAACCGCTGGAAGGATATCTTTTGCTCTGCCGAACGGTGGCATGCCTTTTAGGGTTATTAGCTCTGCGGCACGAGTGGTCTCATCTAAAAGCCGATTAACTATAACATCGTCGTCACTCGGAAAAAGGTTTAAAATCCGCTCCGCTGCTCCCTCCGTGGCGGCAAGAGAGGATAATATCCGTAAAATTTTATCAAACTCAAGAGTTTTCAAACTCTTTGCAAATCCGTCTTTCATAAAATCCTTTCTGAACTATAATACAGACTTGAGAAAATCAAGTGTTTTGTATTTTTTTTCAAGCCGCAAATGCAGGTAAATCTCTGTAATTTTTCCAAGCTCGCAAAGCGAGTTGTCA
>ENA-UOOR01001931-UOOR01001931.1-fermentation-metagenome-genome-assembly--contig:-NODE-1931-length-22549-cov-8.198764_pt1 | contig 22549 bp, 23 predicted proteins | sample MGYA00245780_ERZ724029 | MGnify/ENA primary metagenome ERZ724029 (study PRJEB28704, sample SAMN03018315) | fermentation metagenome | biome: anthropogenic terrestrial biome; feature: soil; material... | reverse complement strand
GTTATGTATACGTGGCTCAGGTAGCTATGGGTGCCAATCAGGCCCATTACCTCAGGGCGTTGAAGGAGGCCGAGGAATACAACGGCCCGTCGCTCATCATTGCTTACTCGCCTTGTATCAGCCACGGGTTAAGAAGCGGCATGGGCATGGCTCAGACCGAGCAGAAAAAAGCCGTTGAATGCGGTTATTGGAGTTTGTGGCGTTACAACCCGAAACTGGAAGAAGAGGGTAAAAATCCGTTTATGCTCGACAGCAAGGAACCCGACTGGAGTAAGTTCAGGGATTTCCTGATGGGTGAAGTGCGCTACACGCAGCTGGTGAAATCTTTCCCGCACGAAGCCGATGAGCTTTTCGAAGCGGCCAAGGAAAATGCCCAGTGGCGTTACCGGTCATACCAACGTATGGCCAATGCCCATTTTGGCTCCGTGGATGCTGAGACTGCGAAAGCAGAAGGATAACAATTGCATATTCTCGAACATAAAAAAGCGATGCGTCGGTTGGCGTTTCGCTTTTTTTACCGGCTTGCTTCGTTTTTCAGTCGCCGAATAGCGTTATAAATCGTATCTTTGCAACCACAAACATACAAAACAATGAAAATCCAAATCATCAACGGTCCTAATCTTAACTTGTTGGGAATGAGGGAACCGGACGTTTACGGAGACCAGTCGTTCGCAGCCTGGTATGAAACGCTGCAGGAAGCGTTTCCCGAAATAAGGCTGGACTATTATCAATCGAACGTTGAGGGGGAGATCATCAATAAGATCCACGAAACGGGGTTTGATTACGACGGCATCATTCTCAATGCCGGTGGGTATACCCACACATCGGTTGCCATTCGTGATGCGATCAAGTCGGTGAGGACTCCGGTGATCGAAGTGCATATCTCCAATGTATATGCCCGGGAAGAGTTCCGTCATCAATCCATGATCTCGGCAGTTTGTGCAGGGGTGATCGGCGGGTTTGGACTGAACTCCTACCGTTTAGCTGTGGAAGCCCTGAAAATGGCAAACAAAACGGATTAAAAAGTGTTTAATGCACAGATGACACAGGTACTGATGGCATCCGGGACCTAAAAAAACTCTCAACTAAATTAACAATGCTGAAACATACTAAAATTGTAGCGACCATCTCGGACAAACGTTGCGACGTTCCTTTTCTTCAGCAGCTTTTTGCAGAAGGAATGGATGTGGTCAGGTTGAATTCCGCCCACCTTGACCGGGAAGGATTTTTGAAAATTATCAACAACGTTCGTGCGGTGTCAGACAGAATTGCCATTCTGGTCGATACAAAAGGTCCGGAAATAAGAACAACCGTCGCCGCTGAACCCATTGAGCTCACCACGGGTGACCGGGTGAAAGTGATCGGTGATCCCCGGAGTGTCTCATCCAAAGAGGCTATTTATGTCTCTTACCCTAACATTGCCGATGAGATGAATGTAGGTGACGATATACTGATCGATGACGGAGAGATTGACCTGAAAGTGATCGGCAAAGATAACGGTCACCTGCTTTGCAGCGTGCAAAACGACGGGACGGTCGGAAGCCGTAAAAGCGTGAATATCCCCGGAGTCCGCATCAACTTGCCGACGATTACCGATCGCGACCGCGAGTTTATCGCTTTGGCAGAAAAGCACAACGTTGATTTCATAGCTCACTCTTTCGTGCGAAGCAAGGAGGATGTGATGGAGGTTCAGGCAATTTTGGATGAACTGAAAAGCCCGATAAAGATCGTCGCCAAAATAGAAAATCAGGAAGGGGTAGACAATGCCGATGAGATCCTGCACCATGCGTATGGAGTGATGATAGCCCGCGGCGATCTGGGCATTGAGGTGGCGCAGGAAAAAATTCCCGCTATTCAACGCACGCTGATCCGGAAAGCGATTAAGCATAAAAAACCGGTGATCGTGGCTACACAGATGCTTCACTCCATGATTGAGCATCCCCGGCCGACACGGGCGGAGATTACCGATATAGCCAACGCCATTTATTACCGTACCGATGCGATCATGCTCAGCGGTGAGACGGCATACGGTAAATACCCGGTGGAAGCGGTACGTACGATGACCAAAGTAGCTTACGAGACGGAAAAAAACAAACTTGCCGAAAACGATATTCGTGTTCCTTACGATTTTGATGATAACGAAGTGACTTCGTTCCTGGCCAAGCAGGCGGTGAAAACGGCTTCGCGACTGAATACGGAAGCTATTTTTACCGATAGCCATACGGGACGTACGGCCCGGGTGCTTGCCGCATTTCGGGGACGAAAACCCGTATTTGCCATGACCACAACCGATCGCCTGGCACGAGAGCTTGCCCTTTCTTACGGCGTTTGGGCAGAGCATTTGCCGGGAAGAGGCATAGAGAACACCAAAGAGAGCCGTCGGGCCTATTATGTGGCCGCCATCCAGAAAATGCTGGATATGAAAATGATCGACCTGAAGGACCGGGTGGCTTACCTGGGCGGAAGTTTTGGGGAGACCGGCGGAACCACCTACCTCGATATCAGCGAGGTGTGGAAAGTGCTGGAAGCCAAAGAGAAGTACAACCTGCCCGATTATACGCAATAAAAGATGGAGAGTAAGCTGGAAGAATATATCTTGTCCCACATCGACGCAGAGCCGGATGTTTTGAAGAAGATCGACCGGGATGCTCACGTCAAGCTACTCCATACAAGCATGATATCCGGTCATTTGCAAGGCCGGTTACTGAAGATGCTGACCCGGATGATTCGTGCGGAACGGGTGCTGGAAATCGGAACTTTTGTGGGATATTCCACCTTGTGTTTCGCCGAAGGACTGGAAGAGAACGGCGAGGTTCATACGATAGAAATAGACGATGAACTGGAAGATTATGTTCGTTCGAATCTTGCGCTGTCTGAATATGGCAACAAGATAAAACTGCATATCGGAGACGCTGTACAAATCATACCGGGGTTTGAAGACGGGAGTTTTGACCTTGCGTTTATCGATGCCGACAAGGAATTGTATTGGGAATATTTTGAGGCCACACTTCCGAAAATCCGGAAAGGCGGTTTCATTCTTGTTGACAATACGCTCTGGTATGGGAAAGTAGTGGAAAAAGTGGAGAGCAGTGACCGGGCAACCCAGGGGATTTTGAATTTCAACGAAAGACTGGCTTACGACGACAGGGTGGAAAAGGTAATTCTCCCCATACGGGACGGAATTACCGTTATTCGGAAAAAATAGAGAAGAATGGAAACAAACAGACAACAAAAAGTAAACCGGCTGATTCAGAAAGAGCTCGGTGAAATTTTTCTAATGGAAACCAAAAAGATGCCGGGTGTGCTTGTGTCGGTTACACACGTTCGGGTAACCCCCGATCTGGGGATAGCGCACTCTTACCTGAGCATATTCCCCTCGGAAAAAGGAAGTGAATTGGTGCAGAACGTAAACGATAACGTGAAATCAATCCGGTACAACCTGGGAAAACGAATCGGAAAACAGTTGCGTGTCGTTCCCGAGTTGGTTTTTTACCTGGACGACTCGCTCGACTACATCGAAAACATTGATAAATTATTGAAATAACGTGAATCTTTCCCTCTTTGTCGCCCGACGCTATCTTTTCTCTAAGAAATCACACAACGCCATTAATGTCATTTCGCTTATATCGGTGTGTGGAATTGCTATTGCCACGATGGCAATGGTCTGCGTTTTGTCTGTTTTCAACGGATTTGGCGGAATTGTTGAAGGGATGTTCAGCGCTTTCGATCCGGACCTGAAAATTACGGCCAAAGCCGGAAAAGTATTTGATTACCACACGCCCGCCTTTGATAAGGCCTTACGGGTTGAAGGTATTCAGATGATATCGGAGTCGCTCGAAGAAAATGCGTTGTATAAATTTGAGGACCGTCAGGTGCCGGCTCTGGTGAAAGGAGTCTCGGAAGAGTTCCGGTTGATGGCCGAGATGGATAAACTCATGGTGGACGGCAGGTTCCGCCTGAGCGATGACGCAGTGAACTACACAACCCTCGGAACAGGACTGGCTATCACGCTGGGCGTACGGGCAGGATTTGTAAACCCGATCGAAATTTATGCTCCGAAACGCGATGTGAACGTTAACCTGGCAAACCCGTCGGCGGCATTCACGCGCGAAGATATTCAGATAGGCGGTGTCTTCAGCCTCAATCAGCCCGATGTGGATGATCAGATGGCCATTATTCCCATCCGTTTGGCACGCGAACTGTTCAGGTACGACAACGAAGTATCCTCCCTCGACATTAAGCTTCATCCCGATGCCTCGCTGAAGAGAGTAAAATCGGAAATTGAGAAGATACTGGGAGACAATTTTCTGGTGGAAAACCGGTTCGAGCAGCAGATTGAATCTTTCAGGATGTTGCAGATCGAGAAATGGGTGACGTTCCTTATACTGGCCTTTATCCTGTTGATTGCCGTTTTTAACGTGGTTGGATCACTCTCGATGTTGATTGTGGAAAAGACGGTGGATATCAAAAGTTTAAAAAACATGGGAGCGAGCAACAACCTTATTTCACGCATTTTTCTATACGAAGGATGGCTGATCGCCTTTTTCGGAATCATTTCGGGAATTGTTGCCGGGCTGACCTTGTGTTTGTTGCAGCAGCATTTCGGATTGCTCCGCCTGAGCAATGTGCCCGGAGCCTATGTGGTGGATGCCTATCCGGTTATTGTACGGTTCTGGGATATTGTAACTGTCTTTGTGGTGGTTAGCATCATCTCGCTGTTTACCATATTTTATCCCATCAATAACTTGAAGAAGAGGTTAAAATTTGCGGAGGCGTAACACGTTTGCTCTTCGCTCAAAGCATATAAACAATGAAGATAGCAGTCGTTGGAACAGGATATGTAGGATTGGTTTCGGGTGCATGCTTTGCCGAAATGGGAGTGGATGTTACCTGTGTGGACATTGACGAATCCAAGATCGAGGGATTGAAACAAGGCATTATCCCTATTTACGAACCCGGGTTGAAAAATATTGTGGTTCGCAATTACGATGCCGGCAGGTTACATTTTACTACCGATTTGCCATCGGTTTTGAACGACATGGATATGGTTTTTATCGCTGTCGGGACTCCCTCGGACGAAGAGGGCAACGCCGAGATGAAATACGTTTGGGAGGTTACAGAAACCATTGGCGACTACATTGGAAAACCGCTGCTGATCGTCACCAAAAGTACTGTTCCGGTGGGAACTTCGCACCGGATAAAAGAACGGGTGCAGCACAAATTGGTCAAACGGGGCCTCAGCGACCTGGAGTTTGATGTAGCCTCCAATCCCGAGTTCCTGAAGGAGGGTGCTGCCGTGGACGACTTCATGAGTCCCGACCGTGTGGTGGTGGGTGTGGAGTCTGAGCGGGCCAAGGAGTTGATGACCCGGCTATATCGCCCGTTCCTGCTCAATAATTTCCGCGTAATCTTCATGGACATCCTCTCGTCGGAGATGACAAAGTATGCCTCCAATGCCATGCTGGCAACCCGGATAAGCTTTATGAACGATATTGCCAACCTGTGCGAACGGGTGGGAGCCGACGTGAACATGGTGCGGCGGGGTATCGGTAGCGACACACGTATCGGGAAGAATTTTCTCTATCCGGGTTGCGGATATGGGGGAAGCTGCTTCCCCAAAGATGTGAAAGCGATCATCAGGGTGGCCGAAAATGTAGGGTATGAAATGAGTGTGCTTAAGGCTGTAGAGCAGGTAAACGAGAATCAGAAGAAGATTCTTTTCCTAAAATTCAGTGAGTTTTTCAACGGTGCAGTAGAAGGAAAAACCGCTGCTGTCTGGGGATTATCTTTCAAGCCCGAAACTGACGATGTGAGGGATGCACCGGCCCTGCAGCTGATAAACAGTCTGTTGGAGTCCAACGTAAATGTCCGTGCGTATGATCCGGCGGCGATGAATGAAGCCCGAAAACTGTTAAACGATAAAATATATTACGCCAAAGATATTTACGACGCCGCGAACAATGCCGACGCACTTATCGTTCCTACGGAATGGAAGGAGTTTCGTCTTCCCAACTGGGAGATTCTGAAAAAGATTATGCGTACGCACCTGGTTGTCGACGGACGGAACATTTACAACAAAGAAGACCTCTCTTCCTACGGATTCGAATACCGGGGGATAGGTTTATAACATGAAGTTCAGGTTATCCATAAAAAATGAATTTAATTGAAGCGCTCAACTGGCGTTATGCGACAAAGCGGATGACGGGAGAAAAGATTGCGGAAAGCGACCTTGACGTCATTCTGGAAGCCATTCGTTTAACGCCTACTGCATATGGTCTGCAGCCTTTTAAAGTTGTAGTTACTCAAAAAAAAGAGTTGCTGGACGAGGTTTTCGAGAAATCTTGTCCGCAAATTGTGATCAAGCAATGTTCTCACCTGCTTATTTTTAAAGCGAGGAAAAAGCTTGACTCCGAATACCTGGAAGGCTACCTGAAGGAGATGAAGCGCCTCAGAAACTCCACAGATGAATACATTGACGGGTATCGTTCCAAGATCTTAAGGGTGATTGACGATCCGCGGATCAACAAATTCAGCTGGACGATCCGGCAAACGTATATCGCACTGGGGTATGCCACTGTTGCTGCGGCGACACTGGGGATCGACTCCACGCCCATCGAGGGGTTTGATGCACAAGCGCTAAACCGGGTGCTCAAAATCGATACCGATAGAGAAGAAGCCGTGGTGATGCTTACACTGGGTTACCGGGATGGGAAAGAAGATAAATTGGCAAATTTGCCGAAGATCAGAAAACCGATGGACTTGACGGTGGAGAGGATATAATGAAGTGAATCAATACCTCCTATCCCTCATTGTGTTGGAACTGAGGTCGGAAGCCGCTCTTGCCGCGCTTCTTCCTGTTCGGCGGGTTGGTTTTTCCGGTTTTACAGCAGTTGAATCGGTATTCTCTTTCCACAGTCTCTCTTCAAAATCCCTGAGTTCTCGCTCGATTCGCTCCTGTTCCGCTTTCATCTCCTCGGGGGTGGAAGTATATTGCGAAATGGTTAGGTTGCGCGGGTTGGCTGTCTTGTAAATTTCGCCGTCGTACTGTTTCATGCGGAAGAAATCATCGATCGTTCCCGTCAGGGTGTTGTTGAGGCTCGAAGTCATGACGGGCATACGCAGAGCGTAGGGGCGAATTTCGTCGTAGGGAATCCAGAAAAGCGGATAGCGGACGATCTGGGATTCGTAGTCACCCTGGCGATAGATAATGGGGCATACGGCAATTGTTTTCACCCCGTAGTTCGATGTCCCGGTTTCAAAATAGTAGGCTTCCTTCAGGTAATATCCCAATACTTCGTGACTGGGAATATCCGCCTTGCTGACGGCGATGTTCCCGTCTTGTGTCTCGTGGGAAATTTCGAACCTGTCGAGAAATTCCTCGAAATCGATCTTGTATTCATCCGTGAAGACTTCCCGGCCATCCAGGTATTCGTAAGCCGAAATCTTGTTTTCGGAGAGCAGGTTGAAAATCAGGGTGAACAGGCTCATCCTTCCCTGTTCCGGCAGTACCGGATAGTAGAGCGGCGCGTTGCTTTCCCTTGACAGATCGAGATAACGGTAGACCTCACGCATCCATTTGGCATCGCCGATATCCGTAGGTTGCGTGCGGTTCATCTGCCCGGAGCGGCTCGTTAATTCCGGGATGTTGTTCGTATCGGATTGGCCTTGATTCCGGCGTTGCAACCTTTCCCGCGCAGTCTCCTGGGAGAAGCAGTTTCCGATACAGCAGAAAATGAATAACGAAACAAGTATTGGCGTAAATTTCATTGTCCTATATGTTTTTTAAATTCCACATCCGGGGTCTCAATTCGTAAATCAGTTTATCCTCACCTCAATTACCGCTATCTCCCTTTCCAGTCCATCGGGACCGATCGCTTTCACTCCCGAAATATAGAAGTATTTACCGCGCTGCAACCGGCGGATTTGTTCTTTTTGCCTTTCCGAAAACCGGCTTCCGTCGGACACTTCGGGAATAGCATTTCCCATGGAGTCGAAAAACAGGGTGCGAAAACCGGTTACCCGGAAAGGGATATTCAGGATTCCATCGTCGATGGCGGCTTTTATGCCCGGAGCATTTATCAATAGGTTTTTTGCCAGACTGCCGCCTTTAAACGTAACCGGATTCCCGTTGGCATCGGCATATTCGATGTAGGGAGTGGGGTCGGGCAGGGTACGGACACGAAAATTTTTAGTTGCCAGCTGCCGCACCTGGCTTCCCGTTCTTGCCGAGATGGAGATCGTTGCATCCCGACCGGCAGCAGCCGGTTTGGCTTCCCACAAGTTGCCTTTTCTGACGAGTGAACCGTTGGTCATGGTCGCCGAGATGTCTTGCGGAGCAATTCCCGGCACGGAGATACTGACCTCATTCCCAATCCCTGCGTAAAGGACATTCATCAGGGTAGGCGCGATGGTGGCCACGGGTTCGACAACGGTATAGCTGTCCGAAAAGTTCCTGCGTACCACACTGCCATCGCCTCCCATCGTTTCAACATAGCCCTCCACCGGAAAAGTTCCTACGGCGGAGCTTCCTGCGGAGAAGAACCCCTTGGAAGAGGAGTCGAGTGATTGGCCGTTTACGAATATGTGGGGAACTTGTGTGGAATCTTCTGCCGAAAGGATGATCCGGGCGTTGTAGGTGCCTCCCTGAATGACGATTTTCGATTCGGGAATAACGTATGCCCGGAGCTGGTTTACCCTGAGATCGCTCACGTCGATGCTGTTGAGCAGGCTGCTCAGTGCTTCTCCCTCCGAAGACCTGACATCGTTCTGGATTTTCGAAAGGATCGTTACGGCTGCGGAAACAGGCATCTTCTCGAAGAGCGATTCCTCCCAGTTCTTATGGGAACCGTTCCTTTCAGACGGGGTTGTGCTGAGGTTGTTCTCAATGACTTCGCGTCGGCCGGAGTCGTGAATAAGGCCGGTTACGGTCTGGCGGTAACTGTCGATGGCTGCGCGCAACCTCATTCCCTGACGGGTTGAATGCGACAACATGACAAAGGAGGCCGCATCCAGATTATCTTTGTTTTTGATGTTGTTGATGTTCCCTTTTTTTCCGTCCGACTCTTTGACGATCTGCATTTTCAGGGTTTCTATGTAGTTCACCAGCGAATCACTCATCCGTTTCACCTGTACCCCTTTGTCGAACCACTCGCCGGCTTTTTCCCTGTTTTGGGAGTTATATCCCTCAAGTTCTTTCATAATCAACCGGTTCCTGGCGAGCATGTTTTTCGATGAATTGCCCAGGCTGTCACCAACAATATCGAATCCGTTGAGCACCTCGGCCGATACGTTTAGCGCCAGCATAGCGATAAACACCAGATACATCAGGTTTATCATTTTTTGACGGGGAGAGTTGGGACTGTTGTTGATCATTTGGGCTGCGGGTTTGTCATCGCTTGTATCATACGCCCGTAAATTTGGTTCAGCTCCTCTATCTGCCGGGTCATCTTTTCGGTCTCCCTGTTGAGGGATTCCATCTGTTGAACATATCCCATAGAGTTCTGGCTGATGTGTCTATAGGATTCCTGCAGCGACTCCGATATTCTTGTCAGCTTCTCCGTCGCTTGCGCAAATTTCATTACGTTATCCGGGACCGGTGCGAGTTGGTCCGCCGGATCTCCGGGAGTGACGGGAAGCGGTGGTAGATTTTCACTGCGCTGCACTGCATGGAAAGCCGGAGCTTCCTTCGGTGGCCTGTCCAGTCCGTAGAGAATAAAAACAATACACTCTATGGCCATGCCCGTTCCGAAAATAATGTTTCCCCAAATGCCCCACCAATGCAACACCTTGACCATGGCTCCAAAAATAACGATGGCTGCGCCAAAGCTATAGGCGTACTGCAGAAACCGCTGTCCGTTGCCGGTCTGGAGGGCACTTTCTATTTTCCTGATTATTTTGTTCATCTTCTCTCTTTTGTTCAACCCTTTCCGGGTTATTGTTGAGTTCCCATCGGAGTCCTCACGCATCGAAATCCGATGTAGGACCGTCCGCGGTTTTGGTATTCCGAATCACGCATATCCGACCGGATAAAGGTGGAGATATCTTTCCAGGAGCCGCCTTTCACTACTTTCCTTTTCAGTGTATAGGGATCCTCGGCAGCGGCATTATACCGGTACTCGGGATTCATGTCACTCATGATCTGATTTCCCGATTCGGTGTAGGCCGTTGATGTCCATTCCGCTACGTTACCTGCCATATCGTACAATCCGAAACTGTTGGGACGGTAACTTTTCGTTTTTGCAGGAATCAGGTTGCGGTCGGCGGCGTAAGCGCCTTCTCCCGGTTTGAAGTTGGCCGGGAAGCAATCCTCCTCGTCCTGGGCAGCTGTCGATCCCCACGGGTACCTGTTTTCCGTTTTTCCGCTTCGGGCAGCCATTTCCCATTCCGCCTCGGTGGGGAGGCGGAATTTTTCAACCTTAACGTCCCGGCGTTGCAGGCTCCGGCGAAGAAACATCGTTCGCCATTCGCAGAACGCAGTCGCGGCTTCCCACGAGACGCCCACCACGGGATGATGCGCGTAGCCGGGGTGAGAAAAATAGTGGCGCATATAGGGTTCGTTGTTTGCGTTGTTGAAGTCGTTCACCCAGCAAGTGGTATCGGGGTAGATGTTTACTATCCGGGTGTGCACAAAGTCGTACAAGCTGCTCAACGGACGGGTAAGGGTCTTGTTGACGATACGTCCCTCTTCGTCGACATATGCCGTATCTTTCGATATCACGATCACCTCGTCCGGATCCGAGGCAAGATCGGTGTCTAGTATTCTCTCGTCCGGATCCAGCCTGTTTTGTCGTTTTGCCGCTTCGGCAGCATCAAACCATTCGTAACGAAAATTCATCTGGCGGGCATCCAGCATCTTCTTTCCGGTGATCGGATGCGTTATGTACACGCTGTTGATGGCAGCTTCTTCCTCTTCGGTATTTCTCGTCCACGGAATGGGAATGCTCCAGTTGAGATGAGGAGGTACGGGGTCGCCGTATTCGTCTTCGGTAATCCTGTAAAGATCATCACCGGCGTATGCCGGATCGGCAAGACGTTCACGGATGATGGAGTCGCGCACCCAGAAAACAAATTGTTTGTACTGTGAGTTGGTAATCTCTGCCTCGTCCATCCAGAAGTTATCTACCGAAACGCCGCGGGTGGGAACAGTCATTCCCCACAACGAATCGATCTCACCGGGGCCCATTCGATAAGAGCCACGCGTGACAAGCACCATGTTGTAGGGTGTGGGTTCGTTCCACACTTTTCCGACAGGGACTCCCGTCAGTTCACCTCCCGTACTGACTCCGATACCCCGGCGGCTGCAGGAGGCCAGCGCGATGAGAATCAGGACCGGAATTAATTTATAATTCATAGTTTATCATTCATAATTCAATGTGACAATGAGCCGGGAAACTGTTCTGGCTTCTGCCCCGTAACCGGTAATTACTACAACTTTCAAAGAAGCCGGATACTTTTGTAGGGCATCGGCTCTTTTTTGAACAAATCTACCGGGATCCGGTACCTGAAGTTCACTTCGTGGCCGCCTCCTCCTTTTCCTATACCTGATGTGTACAGGTTGTACGCATAACCCATCTCGATGTTTTCGATAACGGCTCCGGCAAAAAATGAACCTCCCTCTTTACCGTTTTGCGACACACCCGCCGAATATTTCTTGTTGTAGACCAACCGCACGGCTGTTTGCAGCCGCGTGGAAGTAAAGTTCGTCAGCAAGAGAATCAGCGGTTCTATTTCAACTAACGGATGAAATACGTTTATATTGCATCCGGCCATAAAATTATACGAAAGGGGAATTTTTGCAGATGTTGAATCGGTCGCCACGTCTTCTGTGGGGACCCGACTTTGCAGCGGATTGAACAGTGGCTGGTTGATGTGCATGGCTGCCCCGCTGATGTGGAACTTCCGGGTTATCCATGAAATTCCGGCATTCAGGTCGATGGTCTTCTTGTCTGCAGGATGGATCCTGATGGTTTTCCGGTTGTTTTTCGCAGAGTCGGCGGTCAGCTGAACAGTAGTTGCATCGAAATTGAGATTCAATATTCCCGCTTGAACGCCGATGCGAAATGTTCCCTTTCCGAATTTACGGTTCAATGCGTACTGGGCGGCAATGAGGGAGTTTTGTTCATTCCCGGCGGTATTTGTGAACATCTGGATACCGATGCCGTGTTGTAGTCCCCAAAACTCGACCGGCATATCCGCTGAGAGAAAGAGGTGTTTGGGTGCATTTTTTATGTTCGCCCACCGGTAGTTGTAGGCTCCCGAGACCTGGATCTCACCGGCCTCGCCCGCGAACGAAGGATTATAATAGCTCCTTACCGTCCAGAACTGGCTGAACGAGACATCCCATTGCGCTTGCATTTGAGCAGCACAGAAGAGGAAGATCACAGACAAAAAAAGCAATCGCCGTTTTTCCATTAAAGCCATAACGGAAAAACGGCGAAAAAATTGTACAGCTCGCTACCGGTTTGTTCTGCTTCCGCAGGGATTAATCTCCTTTTACACGTCCAAACCGCAACATTTTCAGCATCCATCCCGGAAGCGGTTTTTCGGGATTACGGTTCTTCAGGTTGATGCTCAATCCAAGTTTTTTTACCACCGGAACTTTGTGCGTTTCTACAAACTCGATCAGGGTCCCGTCCGGATCCTCTATGTAAGCGAATTGTCCGGCAGCATCGCCCATGTCGAACGAAGCGCCTTCCTTGAACCGTTGTGTTGTATCAACGGTGAAAGGGTGCCCCAGTCCGGCACAACGCTTTCCCAACGCATCCATGTTCCGGATATCGAAGCAGATCTGGATAAACCCCGGGTCGCCCCAGAAACGACCTTCGTATAGTCTGCGGGGCAAGCGTTCCAGCGGTTGCACCAGCTCGAGGTAAGATGGCCCGAAAAGTTCGCTGAAACTTCCTTTTCGCGGCAGGGAATGGGTGAGCAGCCGGCGACGAAACCGTTGACTTCCCGACGGTAATCCTTCAAAATCGGCGAAAATGCCGGTTTCGTCGGAGATGATTTTATCGTAGCCCAAGATATCGTTGTAGACGACCATTGCTTTCTCGATGTCGGACACACCGATAATGGCTCCCACAGTGCCTCCGGTCAGCCGGCCTTCGTCTTTGAAAATATAGTTGTCGTGAACGATCTGAAACAGATTCCCGTAAGGGTCTTTCACGAAAAAGGTTTGCTTGCCGTCGATGGATTGGTTCAGTCCGGTGACGATATTGACGTTCGGATTCCGGGAAAACTCTTCAAAGGTTTTTGCCACATCCCTGCTTTTTATTTTGCATGCCAGCACGCCCAGATCGCCGATATTCAATTCAAAAGCGAGCGGTTCCGGTTTTCGTTCGGTATACTGCCACACTTCAAAACCGCCGCCACCTTGCAGGTTCACGGCAATCACCGCATGGCGGCGCTGTGGCACACCTCCGGTATAAGGAAGCATCAGCTCCGCCACCTTGTTGTCCTCCAGAATACGGATATCCATGTGAAACACGTCGATATAATATTTCCACGCTTCGTAGAGATTTTCCACGCCGATACCGACCTGCTGAATACCTGAAATTATGCAATTATTCTTCATGATTCTTATCAAAAAGTGAAGGGATTATGTTGTCCTGATTTTCCGTACCATCCTCCTTGTCAATCCCGGGAAAAACCGGTTGATGTAGACCATCAGTAGCTCTTTTCCTCCGACCAGCACTTCCGGTTTTTGTTTCCGGATGGCTCTTGCAATTTTCCGGGCAGCTTTTTCTGCCGGTATCCCTCCTGCTTGTCCGTCGTCCATCCGGGCGTGTCTGATGCCGTTGGCTTCGAGGGCGTTGCAGGAGATGTTGGTCTTTATCCGTCCCGGACAAACCATCACTACGCGGATCTTTTGATCGTAATACTCGGCCTGCACGGTCTCAAAAAATCCGTAGAGCGCAAACTTTGACGAGGCGTATGCCGATCGCAACGGAAACCCGAACTTGCCGGCGATGCTTGTGGTTACTGCCAGTGTTCCGCCTCCTCCGGCAATCATTACCGGAAGCAATCGTTTGGTAATCTTTACGGGTGCAAAAAAATTGGTGTCCATGATCTTCTTATCCACGGAGAAATCCGTTTCAGCTGATTTTCCGCGTTGGCTGACGCCGGCGTTGTGAAACATCACATCAATCCTGCCGAAGAAAGCGAGGGCCCGGTCGGTAAGGGCATCCAATCGTTCTGTTTGTGACAGGTCGGCAGGCAGGATTTCACATTCCGCACCCAACTCGATGCATTTCTGTTGTACTTTTTTCAATTGCACCTCACGGGTAGCTGTCAAAATGAGCTTGCTCCCTTCGGCCGCGAAGATATAGGCGCAGGCTTCGCCGATACCCGACGAAGCTCCCGTAATCCATATGATTTTGTTTGAACTTTCCTGCATAACTTTAGGAACAAAGAAGCAAAGACAATTAATCCTTTAACACATCTTTCCAGAGCTGCTCCCGGTAGCCGTCTATCTCGTGCGGTGCGCACTCGTCGGCGTTGGTAACTTCCTGTGTGGTGTAGATCATCTGCTCCAGGAAGTAGGGCGCACGGACAGCCCCCTCCCCGATATTGACCATTACCGTCTCTCCGTCATTGATCAGCCCCTTTTTCAACGCATTGAAAAATCCGGCCACACAGACGGTTGATGCCGGTCCCGGAACCATTTTCTGCTCGTAAGCGATCAGTTTTCCCAAGGGTATCAGCTTCGATTCGCGCATCCTGATGAACGAGCCGCCGGTTTTTCGGACCAATTTCGAAATGATGGGGTAGGTAGCCGGATTTCCGGTTGCCAGCGTGGGAACGTCGGTTTTTGGATTGTCGATGACGGGATAATTTCTTTCGAAACCTTCGGGGAACCCTTCGGCTCTCGCTTTTTCCCACGCCTGTACCATCGGGTCGCAACCGTCGGATTGCACCATGACAAAGCGCGGGTTCTTGAGATCCGGATAGAGGTGACTGATTTCACGTATCCCTTTATCAATGGCTAAGGGTCCGGTACCTCCACTAATGGCCTGAATATATACATCGGGTGCTTTGCCGAGCTGGCGCAACCACTCAAAAACCATCGTCTTTTTGGCTTCGATCCGGATCGGGTCGATGTTCCCGGTGGACATCTGTATGTGGTGACGCCGGGCATATTCAGCAGCCACTTCCTTGGCCTTGGCATAATCGCCCATTACGCGAAAGACCTGTTGACCGAAAGAACTGATTGTAGCCTCGGAGGCCCGGATAGCATCTTCGGGCATGAAAACCGAACAGTTCACTCCGGCGATGGACAGGTATTTGGCGTACGCGGTAGCCGAGTTTCCGGTGGACGCGATGCAATATTGTTTCAGGTTGTTTTCCTTGAAAATGCTTGCTGCAAGCGCTGCAGCAACATCTTTGAACGTTCCTGTTCCGCCATTCAAATCGTTGCGGTAAGCGTGAACCTCCAGGGTTAGTCCGTATTCTTTTTTGGCAAACTCTTCCAGAAAATGCCACCGTTCGATGGGAACGGTTCCTTCGTACCGGGTAATGATGTGTCTTTTGAGCACTAACGGCAAATAAGGGAAGTAGTGCCAGAAATTTTGCGGATTCCCTTTTATGAAACGGGGCAATCGTTTGTACGAGGTGTTGTACCAAACTTCGGAGTGTTTGCTGCCGCAATTGGGGCATTTCTGAAACTGATCGAACCATGCTTTGAAACTGGGTGTCACAAAACCGCATCCGGTACATTTCAGGTAGTATTTTTTTTGCCTTTTGACGCGTAGTCTCATCTCTGTTATCTGGTCATTGACCGCATTTCGTCCGAAATATATTTTCCGGCTTCGAGGTTGACTTTTATCTTTTTGAATACTTCGATGGTTTCGTTCACTTCGTTCATCGTGTGCGATGCGGTAGGTATAAGGCGGAGCATTAAAACATCCTTAGGTACTACCGGATAAACAACGATTGAGCAGAAAACATTGTGGTTTTCACGCAGATCGATCACAATGTTTGTTCCTTCAGGTACCGATCCGCTGAAGTAGACCGGGGTGACCGGGGATTGCGTGTTTCCGATATTGAATCCCTCTGCCACAAGACCGTCCTGAAGCGCTTTGGCTATTTTCCAGAGATTTTCTTTTATTTCGGGCCGATTTTGCAGGATATCCAACCGCTTGAGAGCGCCGATAACCATGGGCATCGGGAGCGATTTGGCGAAAATCTGGGAGCGCATGTTGTACTTCAGCGAATCGACGATAGCCTTGTCCGAGGCTATAAAAGCACCAATGCCAGCCATCGATTTGGCAAACGTGGCGAAATAAATATCCACTTCGTCCATCAATCCGAAATGCTCGCTCGCTCCGGCTCCCGTTTTCCCCATCGTTCCGAATCCGTGTGCATCGTCGATCATCAGGCGGAAGTTAAATTGTTTCTTCAACGCTACAATTCCCGGCAGGTTGCCCAGGTCGCCCGACATTCCGAAAACCCCTTCAGTGATCAACAAGATTCCGCCGTTGTTCTCTTCCGCTTGTTTGGTGGCAAAACGGAGCATTTTTCCCGCACGCTCCATATCGTTGTGAGGGAAAACGAAACTCTTTCCTCCCTTGGCTTTGTGCAGGAAGATACCGTCCATGATGCAGGCGTGAGACTCGGAATCGTACACAATCACATCGTTGCGCGAACAAAGCGAATCGATAATGGAAACCATTCCCTGATAACCGTAATTGAGCAAATAGGCTGCCTCCTTTTTCTCGAATTTGGCGAGCCGCTCCTCCAGTTCCCGGTGAAATTTTGTTTGACCGGACATCATTCGGGCACCCATCGGATAAGCCATTCCCCATGCTGCGGCAGCTTCCGCATCCGCTTTTCTTACTTCGGGATGGTTGGCGAGTCCGAGGTAATTATTTAAGCTCCAGGTGATTACTTCTCGTCCGTGGAACTTCATCCTGGGTCCTATTTCTCCTTCAAGTTCAGGAAACATAAAATAGCCTTCCGCTTTTTTGCGATACTGTTCAAGCGGGCCCTCCATACCTTTTAGCCGGTCAAAAATATCTAACATATAAATGTGTGATTAAAAATTTGATTTTGAAAACGAAGAATCAAGAACCAAGACTAATGTATTCTATAGGATTAAAATCCTTGATTTCCGACTTTTTTATTTCTAATACAAAAATAGTCTTTCTTTCTGAATTTGTGAAATTTCCCTCTTTTTTGTTTGGTTTCTGATTTTTTACTCGTCATAATTTACTACATTTGTTTCGTAAATGAGTTCAGATGAGCTGTGCGCGTAATAAGTCCCGGACACTATCTAAAAAATAATCATATGAAGAAGCATTCAAAACAAATTGTTTTATCAACGATTTTTATTATCCTCTTCGTTTCAAGTCTTTTCGCGCAGCCCGCGCAGACATTGATAGAAGTGAGTGTAGCGCCTGAAAAGAGTGGCTGGGTATATAAACCCAACGAAAAAGTGACATTCAACCTGTCTGTCACCAAAAACAATATACCTGTGCAGAATGCCGCTGTTTGGTACGAAGTCGGCCCCGAAATGATGCCTCCCTCGAAGAAAGAAAAATTAGTGTTAAAAAACGGAACAGCAACGATTGATGGCGGTACCCTTAAAACGGCAGGTTTTTTACGTTGTAGAGTGATAGCCACTTACGAAGGTAAAGAGTATGTGGGATTGGCTACGGCTGCTTTTAATCCGGAAGAGATTCGTCCGACAACGAATGAGCCGGAGGATTTTATCGGTTTTTGGGACGAAGCGAAAGCCGCAAATGCAAAAATCCCCATGGATGCCAAGGTGAGGTTATTGCCCGAACGCTGCACGGAAAAGGTAAATGTGTATGAGGTTAACATACAAAACTATAAGCCGGGCACCCGTTTGTTCGGCATTCTCTGCGTTCCCAAGGCAGAGGGTAGGTATCCGGCAATACTGCGTGTGCCCGGAGCGGGTGTACGTCCCTACTATGGCGATATTGGCAATGCGGGAAAAGGTGTGATTACATTTGAGATTGGCATCCATGGCATTCCGGTAACGATGGACGCATCGGTCTACGATAATATCAGGACGGCCGCACTTGATGGTTATCAGAACTATAACCTGGATGACAAAGATCGGTATTACTACAAACGTGTTTATTTAGGCTGTGTCCGCGCCGTGGATTATATTTTCAGCTTATCCGAATTTGATGGAAACAATATCGTCGTGATGGGCGGAAGCCAGGGCGGTGCTTTATCCATCGTTACTGCAGCTTTAGACAGCCGTATAAAAGGGTTGGTCGCTTTCTATCCAGCTCTTTCCGATGTTACAGGTTATTTGCATGGCCGCGCGGGAGGATGGCCTCATCTCTTTAATGCCGCCAACCTTTCGTTCAACAATACGCCCCGGAAAATTGAAACGAGCAAGTATTACGATGTTGTTAATTTTGCGCGTCACCTGAGGGTGCCCGGATTCTATTCATGGGGATACAACGATGTAACCTGCCCGCCTACTTCCCTGTATTCAGCATACAACGTGATCACGGCTCCGAAGACCCTTTTTCTTGCCGAAGAGACAGGGCATTGGACATACCCTGAGCAGTGGGAGAAAGCTTATGCTTTTGCGCTAAAGTTACTTGGGAAGTAATTGATTCACCCGGATGACCACCGGAGTTACCTGCAACAATACAAAAAAAGCCGCTTGAGTTATCGAGCGGCTATGCAGAATTGCCATAAACAGGCACTACATCGAATTTTTCTGTTTTATTTCTTCAAATTCAACATCGATGACATCGGTTGTTTCAAAACTTTTTTTCTGGTAATCGAGAATCCTGTCTTCTTGCGTTTCGGGCTCATTCTTCTGTTGCTGTGAATGCCGGTTGTAGGGGCTGGCTTGAGGTTTGCGTTTGGTCCCGAACAGAATGCGTCCCAAAAAGTTGATTACCATGTAAATAACGGCAAATACCAGTAAGACTTTAATTAAAAAACCCATTTTAAATTCGTTTAATTCAAAAATATACGTAAAGATAAGAGGAATAATTAAATGTATTTCAATGCTTTTGAAAAATTAACGAATGGCTCTCCTCTTCCTTGTTGAGGCCATTGAAATGACAATGTACGCCAGAATCCCCCAGGCAATGCCTGTAATTCCCCAAAACAAAACAGAGGCAATCATCACAACGATGAGCAGCAACTGTTTTTCGTTTCCTTTGATCTTCAGGTTTCGTATTTTGAGTGAAAACATGGGAATTTCGGAAACCATCAATACCGATAGAACCAAAATAAAACCCACGGTCAGGAAGAGGTAAAATTCGTTGTTGGCAGCCGGCAAGTGCGTACCGCATACATAGCTTACCCAAAACAATCCGTTGGCTGGAGTAGGCAGGCCGAGAAAGGTGGTTGTCTGGCGGTCGTCGATATTGAATTTTGCCAACCTGTAGGCTGAGAAAACCGGGATCAGGAAAGCCAGATAGGGGAGGTACGGTTTCAATGGAGAAAGGGATGTGGGAAAAAGCGTAAAGTCCTGCAACAATATGAAGACGGCAGATGCGGGAGCAACTCCGAAACTGACAACATCGGCCAGCGAGTCCAGTTCTACTCCGATTTTAGAGGAAACTCCCAGTGAACGTGCTGCCCAGCCGTCAAAAAAATCGAATGTTGCTGCCAGTAGGACCCAAATGACTACTGCCGGGAAGTTCCCCTGGAATGCCATGACAATGGCAACACAACCAGAGAACAGGTTCAGCAGTGTAATTATGTTAGGAATCTGTTTTTTCATTCCCTTTAAGTTTTTCCGGCAACCGTGCCAGAAGTGTTTCGTTTGCCCGGACCTCATCGCCTATCTGAACCAGGATCTCGCTGTCGGTGGGCAGAAAAACATCCATCCTGGAACCCAGTTTGATGAAACCCAACCGATCTCCGATGTGGTAATATTCGCCTTCCTTGACGTAGGTGACGATCCGGCGTGCTACCGCCCCGGCTATTTGCCGGGTAAGCACACGATGCCCGTCGGGCGTCTCGATGATGATGTTGCTTCTTTCATTCTCGTGGCTCGATTTAGGCAGGTATGCCGCATGGAAATTTCCCTTTTCGTGTGAGTAATGCACCACTTTTCCCGTGACGGGTATCCAGTTTGAGTGAGCGTTGAAAAACGACATAAAGATGGAAATTTGTATCCGCTCCTCGTTGAAGTAATTCTTTTCAAAAGTTTTTTCTATCACCACAATTCTTCCGTCGGCGGGTGCATTCACGTAATCCAGCAGGTCTCCTTCGTAAACGCGGCTCGGCTTTTTAAAGAAATTCATCATCAGCGCAAAGACGACCACCGAGATAAACAACATAATAAAAGAGAAGAGGCTCTCCGGAAAAAAACGGAACATGAAGCCGTTTAACACTCCCAGGATAACTGTTGTGATAAACAGCATTTTTCTTCCTTCTTTGTGAATCAGCATGATATGAGGCTTTTAAATCGAATCTGTTTCGAAATATTTTTTCTGAAAAGAGGAGTCAATGGGTTGGCCGTTCTCCGCATCGTAGGTTGTACCCCTGGAATCCTCGATCTGTTTTCTGTACTTTTCCGGAACATATTCTTCCCACACTTCCTTGTTGAGGTAGGGAACGACGGCCGGGGCCGCAACACGAACCTTTTCGTAGAAAAACGATTGTTGCTTTGTGTCGGGTTTAATGAGCTTTTCTTCCCTGTCGAGCATGAGGATAAGGTTGAGCAGAACACTTAAAGCCACAACCGTTGTCCCTACGGATACAACACTTCCCAAAATTCGGTTGATAAAGTTGAGGTTCACCGACTCGAACAGTTTTTGTATAAGAAAGCCGATCAGAGAAACTACTGCTGCTATGGCCAGAAAAGCGACCGTGTAGGAGAGCACACGGGTAACCTGCGGAGAAAAGTCGAATGTTTTTTGGAGGTAGGGCAGAACGGTAACAGCCAGCTTTCCGGCAAAAACAGCAGCGAGAATGACGGTCGCAAGCCCAGCAAGCATCCTAACCAGTCCTTTCCGATATCCGTTTACAAAGGCGATAAGCAGGAAAATAAGTACGAGGAGGTCAAACCAGTTTAACATAATCAATCGATGTTTATTTTTTGAGCTTCGATGGTCTCTTTGAGGAACAGGGATGCCAAATCTACAAATTTCCCGGGCAGATCGGTAGTGAAGTATTTCACCGTACCGTTTTTGGAGCACCTGTTTTCCATTTCCGGATGGCGTTGGAGATACTCTTTTAAGCTTTCAGCCACGTATTTTCCTTGCGATACAACTTGAATGTTTTTGGGAAGGAACTGTTTTATTTTACCGATCAGGAGGGGATAGTGTGTGCAACCCAGAATGATGGTGTCGATCTGATTATCTTTTTCCAACAGGTTGTCGATGTGCTGTTTGACAAAATAATCGGCTCCGGGCTTATCAAACTCGTTGTTCTCCACCAGCGGGACCCACATCGGACAAGCTTCTCCCGACACTTTCAGGTGAGGATGCAGTTTGGCAATTTCAATATCGTAGGATTGGGATTTTACGGTGCCCGATGTCCCGAACAGACCGATATGACCGGTCTTTGTGAAGCCGGCAATGGATTCAACCGTAGGGCGAATGACGCCCAGCACCCTTCTCGATGGATCTAATTCGGGTAAATCGACCTGTTGAATGGTTCGTAACGCTTTTGCCGATGCCGTGTTGCAAGCTAAAATTACCAGGTGGCAGTTCTGCCCGAAAAACCATTTTACGGCATCTTTTGTAAATTGATAAACGATCTCGAAAGAGCGGCTCCCATAGGGCGCCCGGGCATTATCGCCCAGATACAGGTAGTCGTATTGGGGAAGTAACGATTTGATTTCGGACAATACGGTGAGTCCGCCATACCCGGAATCGAAAATACCGATAGGCGCTTGTTGTTCAGTACCCTCTATCACACTTTTTGGCGATAATAAGTTTAGTTCATTCCCAGCTTTGCCCTTACCAACGGATTGGCATCCACTGCTACCGGGTTCACAAAAGCAATTCCCGGGTTGGCAAGATCGTAGATAACCGTGAAATTTTGTTCGATGCCTACCTGACGGATGGCATCGGAGATTTGTTTCTTTAACGGTTCAAGCAGTGCCTTTTCTTGCTGTTCGATATCTTCTTGAGCCAATTGCATAAACTGTTGCATCTTGTTCTCCAGCTCAGTCAGCTCCTGCATCCGGCGCAATTTAATGTTTTCGGCCAGTGAACCTTGATAGGTGATGTAATCTGAATACTTTTTGTTGTATTCGTTTTGCATCAGCTCAAGTTCCTTTTTATAATTTTCACTCAGTGCGACGAGTTTTTGCGTGGCCTCTTCCTTTGCAGGGAAAGCGCTCAGTAGATCGGTTGTATTCACATAAGCAACAATTACTTGTGCGTTTTGAGCCGAAAGGTTGGCACTCAACATTAAAAATAGAACACCCAGGCTTATCAACGTTGTTTTGTTCATAACAATCCTATTTTAGATGTAAATAAATTTTGATTTATACTGTAACCTGCGTTGGCAATTGTAATTTTCTCCTTGTGTGTTTTAGCCGCATCCCGCTTCCGGCGGGATGCGGCTAAGTAAAGGAATTAAAATTACAATGTCAACT
>ENA-UOOR01001928-UOOR01001928.1-fermentation-metagenome-genome-assembly--contig:-NODE-1928-length-22560-cov-12.707709_pt1 | contig 22560 bp, 22 predicted proteins | sample MGYA00245780_ERZ724029 | MGnify/ENA primary metagenome ERZ724029 (study PRJEB28704, sample SAMN03018315) | fermentation metagenome | biome: anthropogenic terrestrial biome; feature: soil... | reverse complement strand
ATAGGGCACAAAATAGGTGAATGTTACGGACTTGTTGATGATCTGGGATTGCCTAAATTAGAGAAAGAATTGCAAAAGTACCCTGACCTAAAATTCTTAGGGCATTCTCAAGCTTTTTGGTCTGAGATAAGCATGGATATCAATGATGAAACTCGAAAGAAATGTAATTCTGGGAAAGTGATTCCCGGAAGAGTAGTTGAGCTTATGAGAAAATACCCGAACTTATGCGGAGATATTTCAGCGCATAGTGGATATAATGCAATAACTCGGGATCCTGAGTTCGGATACGCTTTTATTGAAGAATTCCAGGATAAGCTCTATTTTGGTACAGATATATGTGCTCCAGGGGATTATCCTAACTTATATAATTGGCTGGATGAAGCATTAAAAAATAATAAAATATCATACACAGCATATAAAAAGATATGTTACGAAAATGCTGCTATTCTTTTAGAAATATGATTTTAACAGATATACGAGGTGTCTTATGATTAAAAAATTACCAATTATAAAACCACCAATTAATACATATTTAAGTCATGGTTACTATTTATCAGCCATGATGAATTATAAAGAGTTTCTACCATGGTTCCATTCAAATTATATTCACTTAAAGTGCTTAAAAGAATTAACGAAAGAATTAGTATGTGATTTAAATTTCTTCTTCCCTGATGGCTTGGATTATTTACAAAGTGTTCCTTTTATTAAAAAACAATTGATTTTTAAAGATATTCTATCATATTCTGAATACGATATAATTGATTTTTTTAAAAACATTATAAGTGAAAGATATTATATTTGCACCTTTGTAGATGAATATTATATCCCAAGTAAGTATCTTTACCAAAAAGAACATAACAGCCATAGAATTTTATTATACGGTTTTGATGATGAGCTTGATACTTTCAATATATGTGGATGGGATAAAAACGGTATTTATAGCATTAATGAATTAGTTAGCTATAAAGATTTGGCAGCAGCATTTCAAAGTAAATATAATGAAGATATCATGCTTTCAAAGAGAGGGATTTTTTGTTTCAAGCTGGATGTAAGTTATTTTAAATCCCATGAATATAAGTTTGATATCGAATATGTTTATAGAGAAATAAACGATTATTTAGCATCAAATAATGTTTCAGAGAAATTCGGTATGTATTACAATAAATTGGATCCAGAGAAATATTCCTTTGGAATTGGTATTTATAATGATTTTAATAAATACTTGCATAAATTAATTGATAATGAAGCAAACGCAAGTAATATTGCCGTACATGCGATATGGGAACATAAAAAATGTATGCTTATGAGAATTAATTACCTGAAAGAAATGAAATTTATTTCAGACGTTGGAATAACGGATGGATATGAAGAAATTGAAAAAAAAGCTTATCAATGTAGGAATTTAATGCTAAAATACCGTGCTCAAAAAGAAGAAAACATAATACACAGAATGATAAATTCAATAATGATTATTGAAAATGAAGAAAGAAATTTGCTTGAAAAATTATTGTATGACATTAAATCTACTAATAGTATATAAATGGGCAGTGAGTTCCATCGTAATGCACATTATTGTATTAACTTCATTAAATCTGTTTTTTCACATTATGGCGAGAGTGTGGAATCAACCGTTTTCACAGTTTGCTTATTGGACTTTCGACTCTACATATTCCACCATTGACTTTACCGTAGGAAATTTAGTAATCAAGAGCATTTCGTCATCGAATTCAAAATCAAACTCACATTCCAACGCAACAATGGTTTTTATAAATGTTATGGAATCAAGACCAATGCTATTAAAGTCCATATTCAAAGTTACATTATCAGAAACTTTTTCGTTGAGATTTGCAATAATTACCTCAAAGGCTCTCTTTTGAACATCAGTCAATTTATTAGAAGCCGATACATCGGGAATAGCTTCATCGGGTTTGATCTCTACGCTTTCCGATACTCTTTTTCGGTCTATTTTCCCGTTGGCGTTTTCAATGAATTTTTCAACTCGTTTGAAAACAGATGGAATCATGTACGAAGGAAGTTTAGGGGAAAGATAATTTATTATATCTTTCGCATCAATATTAATCTCGCTTATATAATATGCACCCAGTATTTTATCAATCTCATTCGTTTTTAACGCAATAACGACAGATTGTTTTATTCCTTTCATTTGATTTAAGTGTGCCTCGATTTCTTCCGGTTCAACCCGATATCCGCGTATCTTAATTTGATTATCTGCCCGACCCAAACAAACAACATCATTGTCTTCATTCTGCTTAACAATATCTCCAGTACGATAAAAGGTAGAATCAGAAACTTTCACAAATTTCTCTCTTGTTAATTGTTCATTATTCAAATAACGCTGCGATAAACAGATACCCCCTATATATAACTCACCCTTTTCCTCATAGGCTACTTCTTCCAAATTTTCGCTTAAAATACAATATGATATGTTTTGTATGGGTTTTCCTATTGGAATATCGCCTGCTATAAGATTTTTTGGGATTTCATAATGGAACGTGTCATCCGAACATTCACTTTGTCCATAAGCGTTTATAAGGGATATATGATCGTATTCTTTATAAAATCTTTCGGCCACAACCCTATCAACTTTTTCGCCTGTTAAAATAATATGCTTCATGTTCGACAAAGCTAATTTAGGATGTTTGTCTCCGATGTATTGGAAATAGCCATACAAAGAATGAGGGATCATACTTACAACATTAATTTTATCTCGCTCAAGCTGTTCAAGAAACTGATACGGTTTTTTTATGAGGTCATTATCATAAATACATAGCTGCGCTCCCAATAGAATGGGCGTAAGTATTTGCCAGATTGAGGCGACAAAACCAATATTGAAACTCAAACAAAGGCGGCTTTCACAAGTCAAATTCAATAAAGAAATTTTAGCTTCAATATGATTTACAATACCTTCGTAGGTTAAAAGAACGCCTTTGGGTATACCAGAAGAACCGGAGGTGAAAATACAGTAGGCTAAATCTTTTGGATTATATATAATCAACCCTTTTTCTGATTGATTGTTCTTTTTTAACTCCGTATAGTTTACGCAACAAGCTAAGATGCTTTCGTCTTTGATTTCAGGACTTGCAAATTCATTATATAAAACCATCTTGGGATTGCTCTCAGCCAAAATGCGGGTGATTTGCTCATGCGGTAGGTCAATGTTTACCGGAATGACAACAGCATTGCAATTAAGGATTGCAAATATAGATATTACCATATCGATGGAGTTAGACATATGTACTGCAATAAAGTCGCCTTTTCCAATACCAAAGCATTTTAATTCTTCTGTTAGGGACATAGTCATATCCCATAGCTCTGAATATGAAATAGATTGATCATTACATACAATCGCTTTCTTATCAGGATTCATTTGTAAAAGATCGAGCAACGGTTTTTGAATATACGCTTGATTAATCATTCAGACCACCTCATTATTTTCATCTAACACGATGATTTTAGGCTTATAGTTTTCCGGCACACTGTCAACAAAGTTAAAGGCCATAATAATAACTCGGTCGCCAACAGTGACAAGTCTCGCGGCAGCTCCATTAAGGCATATGACGTTTCGATCCGTCGATTCAATAACATAAGTTTCAAAACGCTGCCCGTTGTTGATATCAACAACAAGAACCTTTTGGTACTCACACAAACCGACTAATTTCATTAAATCGGTGGATATGGTTATCGACCCCTCATAATTAATATTGGCGTCTGTAACCACCGCTCTGTGAATTTTGGCTTGAAGTATTTCTATCATTTTTTCCATCCTCCTATTGTTTGAATAACTTCATTTTTTCGTAAACTTCGTATTCTTTGCTCATTATCTCGGTAATAATATCACTGCATTCCTTGTTGCTTTTTTTCTTCATGATCTGCTTAATTAACAAAATTCTTAAAAGACCATATTTTTCCGCAATGCTTTCCATCATACTCAGTATGGAAGGAACAAGCAGATTTTTGCTAATCATTTTATTCAAAAAGATGCAATAACAATATCTTTGATTAGCAATGCGCCTTAAATTGATAATTAAAGGAATTGCATATACATCTGTATACTCTGATAGCATTACTTCTTCAAATCGAATTTGAAAATCATTATAGAAGTTTTCAAGGTTTTTGAAAAAGCCGGTATTATCTATGTGATCTAAACTATTATTAATCTCTAAAAGATAATCTTCTGTTTTAAGATTAACCATAGGCAAAGTCATAAAACAACCTATCTCTCCACTAGCTGGAGCTATATTTGCAATATCAACAGTATTTTCATCCTTGTTGCTATATGGGTCAAGTATATATATTTGTCTAAAATTATCACTTATCCCTATTATCAAGATAAAATGATCTATGTGATTTCGCTGATATGATATATTCCAAGGGCAATCAAAAACATCACAATGTAAGATGATGGGACTTTGCGGCAACTTTGATTGAACAATGTCTATTAGACCATTTTTTTCAGTGTATAGTTTGTCTAATACCTTAATCCCATGAAACTTTTCCAACAATAATTCTCTGCGGTTCTGATAGTCTGGGTCTAAAGACATTCCAAACGGTTGATCTTCTTTTTGGTATTTAAACCCCCATGACTCAGAAAAAATCATATCATACTCTCGCTTTTGATATGAGGCGTATGTTGCTAATAATCCCTGATGACAGGAATAATATTCATTAACAATGGGTTTTATATTATGTTTCATCAATAACCATCCCTATATATTTTCTTTATTATGAAAAACTAATTTATGAACCAATAAAGATATCGAATTAACTGTCTCAAAATCTTTCAGGTTCAACTCATTGGATGAAAATTCAAAATCATATTTTTCTTCTATTGAAATAATTAATTCTACTATCCCTACGGAGTCTACTCCATACTCATTTAATAATGTATCATCTTTTAGGATAGCGTCTTGAGGTATTATATTACTTTGCAATATAATACCATGTACGTCTTTTTTGATTGCTGCTATATCCATATTTCGCGCCTCAAATCTGTATTTTATAATAATTTAGAGCTGCAACCCATCGTTCAAGTCCATAACCTATGCACCCCGTAACAATTGATCCTGTTTTATCAAAATGAAATGGTTTGCTAAAATGAGTGTCATGAAAATTAAAAGATGAAATTGCAACATTAATTTCATTGATTTTTATGGACAACTCATATTTAAGAGAATTTGAAAGCTGTAACTTTTTCTTCACGGAATTTCTTTTGCTTGGATAGAAATTATCTGAAGCGGAGTGAATTTCTCCGGGCAATCCGATTTCTTTTATGTAATCTAAGGTCTTTAATTTCATGTTTTCTAAGCACTCTAAAACATAATCGCTATTTCCAACAAACACAATCTCTCTAACGGTAAAGTCCCAAAACCTTGTACTCCCATTAAACTGTTCATCTTCATATCGGTATACTCGCGCTTTTGTAGTTATAACTTTTTGACCTAAATCTTTATTTTCAAGCATGGGATAAATATGTAGGCAAGCAGCAGGAGTAAAATAATTTTTAGACACAGTTGCTGTATCATCGCAAATGTGATTGTCTTCTGCTATCTGCTGATAAGCATTTCTTTTGGCATGAGCGGCTATAGTTAAATGTTGCGGGAAGGCAGAAAAATAGCCACACTTAGACAGTACGCCCTGATCAATCATTGCCGGGATATGATATTCTACTGCGCCAAGAGCTAAAGCTTCCTTGCGAAACTTTTCGTCAATGACATTCATTAATTGAGTATCATTCTCGTCATAACATATGTAATTATTTTCACAGCCCGTAAAGCTACACATTTGAAAACTCCTTTATTGGTTGTATAAATTACGGATTATATCATCGATTTCCGGTTCTTTTATAGTGATGTCCACAATCTTATGTTTTGAAATAATATCAGAGATGATAACCGCCGAAGAAATGATTGCGGAATTAAATGAAATAACAGCCTTTCCATCATCTTTAAGCTCAACGCTTTCCGCTTGAGGCACATTTAATTCATCTGGGATTTTATCAAATACCATCGTAATAGTGCTGTTACCTTTAAAACGGTTTTTCACATCACCTGTAGGTTTATCGATTATAATTTGACCCTTATCAATCATTATAATACGCTGACAAATTTCATCAATGTCTTTCATGTCATGTGTCGTCAATATTACTGTTACACCTTTTTGCGCATTAATACCTCGAATCATTTCTCGGATTTGTTTCTTAACAACTACGTCGAGGCCAATCGTCGGTTCATCTAAAAATAAAATTTTTGGATTATGTAATAAAGAGGCACATAAATCCGCACGCATACGTTGTCCAAGACTCAACTGGCGTACAGGCTGATCAACAAAATCGCCAATCCCTAAGATATCACCGTATGTATTTGTATTTTCTTTATATATGTTGTCAGGGATTTTATAAATCTTCTTTAATAACTTAAAGGTGTCGCTAACAGGTAAATCCCACCAAAGCTGAGAGCGTTGACCAAATAAAACTCCTATATTTGCGGCATTCGATTTTCTGTTTTGATAAGGAACTTTTTCAAGCACCCGAATATTGCCAGATGAAGGGACAAGAATACCTGCCATCATTTTTATCGTTGTAGACTTTCCCGCACCGTTAGGCCCAATAAAACCGACAAGTTCGCCCGGTTGAATAGTAAAAGAGATGTCTTTTACTGCTTCAACAGTGGTATGTTTTCTGCGAAACATATACCGGAGAAAATTACCATCTCTTTTGGCAACTTTAAAGTTACGACTTAATTTTTCAATTTCTATAATGTTCATTTTGCAACCTCCTAATTTCCTGCACCAGAATATTTACGTAACCCTCTGTTAAAAACAAAAAGTGAAACACTTAAAAATAGTATGCCGATTACGGGAGAGAGTAGCCCTAATATAAAATCGTAAACTGTTTGTGTTTTATTTAATATAATTAAAGCCGGATAATAATTTATAAATGCCCACGGAAAAACATATGTTAATACAAGTTGAATCCATCTTGGGAATATAGATAATGGATATTGCGTAAGGTCTCTGATTTCATAATAAAATAATTCTCCTATTTCCGCTGAGCGTTTTGTCCAAAAACTGATAGACCCTATTAAAATCATTGCACCGGCTTGTATTAGCACTCCCCCAATAATACAAAGCAAAAAGTAGGCGAACAAAGCAGGAGTTAATGTCCCAATTTTGTTAATGATTGCCATTGATAGGAAAATGATTGTGACAATGATTTGACCTATAAACGTATCACCAAATCGCTGAAAGATCATCTGTCTAAGAACTCCTAACGGGCGAGTCAAATACATATCCAATCCTCCCCCAGTAATTATTCCGCCTAAATGATATACTGTATACCAAATTAATGTGCCTGAAATAGCGTAGGTAAGTAAAGAAAGTCCATATAAGATTGAGAGATCTGAAAAATCCCAACCACCAATATGTCCAAGACTACTTACTAATACCCAAAATGTAGCGTAAGTGATAAAATACCCATAGAAATTAGAAAATAGCCCCAAGAAAAAACCAACACGATATTCGGCTCTTGATTTAAAGAAGGTTTTTATATATAGCCAATAAGTGCTAAAAAATTCTCTCATAATTTATCCCCCTTGTACTGTACACTTATTAATGGCTCTTTTGTATGTAAATAATAAGAGTAGTCCTAAAACTAAGATCCAAATTATTAAGATGATAAAGTTCGAAATAATTGAAGTAATGCTTTCATTACCAATTAATAGTTGTATAGGGAATGAATACATAAACCGAAACGGAAGCACGTTTGCTAATGTTCCGAGCCATCCCGGAAAAAATGCTAATGGTATAAACGATCCGGACAAAAATCTTATTGTATTATCCAATAAGCGATTAAAAGGCCAAATTTCAAGAAAAACAAATGCCATAAACCCAATTAAAGAAAAAAGAATGATATACATAAAATGACCTAATATAATTGCAATAATTGCACAAAGGATATGGAGTGGTGAATTAAAATTAGCGTTCATTATTAATAATGGCGTAAAAACGGCTATTACAGGGATTCCGCGCATTATAAATGAAGAACATATCCCCCCTAATAATTGATAATAATGCATTAATATAAAATTCACAGGCCGAATTAAGTCAATGGCAAAAGCTCCGCCCGTTACTTTCCCTGCAATTGCATTACTCATACCGCTTGAATAACACATACCAATTATGCTCGACAAAATTGCATAAGTGATCATATACTTGATTTTTTCTGGGTCATGCTGAAAAACAAATGTCCATAATGCAATTGTCAACAACATAGAAAATAAGGATCCAATAATACTGAATATTACACTTGATCTATAAATAAACGAACTTTTCAAAGATATTATAAAGAAACTCATATGCAACCCTCGCTAGCTAACTTATTTAGTGCTTGCTCCCTATCATTAAAATCAAATAGCCGCTTTTCTATACTAATAGGCCATTCTTTTTTTTCTCCATTTCTTTTATAAAAATAGTTTGGAAAAATACTTTCAATATCGAAGTATGATGAAAATTTCGATGTGTAATTATCGCCCATAATTAGTTGTATTAATGAAATGACATACTCCACTTTATAAACACAATCCATTTGCAAAGAAAAGGTATGAATTATTTCTATATCAATTTCTTTATCAGAAACTATCAAAATATCCAACAGTCGAAATAATAAGATTTCTTGAGGATCAGTTCCGCTAATGTACTGTGGATCAAAAACAAAATATATGGCTTCGTTATAAAAATGCGAACATAAATGCACGAATTGATATTCATTCTTTAATATCGAAAGAGAATAATCTCCTGTTAAAATATTTTGTTTCATTTTATTCAGATCAAATATCTTTTCGCTGCTTGCAGACGCATCCATTCCGCTCCATGAAAATTTAAAATTAATATCTATATTAATAATATGGCTATCAATAATTTTCACCATGTTATATAATTCATGCGTATAAACCCTATGATGAAGTATTGATTTTCTTGACGCACCAACGATTTTATCACTTATGTAATCTCCATAGACATATCCCCTTGATAACATGGTTTTTTCTATTGTACCAATATCCTTTGGTGAAATTAATAAATCTACATCTCCAAAATAACGGTGATAGGGTTTCTTGTAAAAATTCAAAATGAGAGAGCTGCCTTTCAAAAATGAATAATTCATCGGTATCTGTTGAAACGCACTTCCTAATAATTTTATTTCGTTGCAATACGCATCGTTTTTGCTGATAATCAAATCCTTTTTTTCAGAGAATTCTCTTAAAATAAGCTCATCGTCAAAAAAGATAAATGGGCTATCTATGGCGATCATATCTAAACGATGATAACGTATCATTTCATTACATTTAGAAATAGGGGTAACATAGTCAGATGACTGATCATCTGACAGATATTTTTCAAATAGCGTCCTTATATAGTCCAATGGAATCATTGCCGACTCACTCTCCGTTCACTACAATCTGTTGCTAAAATGCCAAATAATTCTGTTAATTTTTCAATATGATAGTCAGCATAGGTCTTGTCACAGTTGTAACCGTATGCGACTACATCTATACCTGCACTTCGGCTGGCTTTCAAACCAACGGTTGCATCTTCTATTACCAACGCATTATGATTTTTCTCTTTCAGCCTCAACAGTGTTGTTAAATAAATTTCTGGATCAGGCTTTGTTTTACTTACATCATTACCATCCACAATGACATCAAACATATCAAATATTTGTAATTGCCTAAGTGCGTGTTTAGCATTTTTGCTTGCTGACGCAATTGCAATTTTGTAATGAAAGTTTTTTAAATGTTGCAATATTTCATTTGCGCCTTCACATAAATCATTTGCACTCATATTATTTAAAAATTCGACATACATCTCATTTTTTTCTGATGCCATCATCATCTTTTCTTCTTGTGTATACTCGTTTTGGTTTTGGCTTAATATAATATCAACACAATCTAAACGAGAAACGCCTCTCAATTGATTATTTATTTTTCTATCAAAATAAAATTTGCGTTCTTTCGTAACCTTCTCCCATGCCAGATAGTGGTATTCATCTGTTTTGCATAGAACTCCATCTAAATCAAAAATTATGCTTGTGTAATTCATATCGTTTCCTCGCTCTGAAAAGAATTAATCGCTTGTGATATCTGTTTTATTTCATTGTCAGTAATTATTGAGTTGCAAGGCAATGATAATATCTCTTTTGCCCTAATTTCAGTTTCGGGTAAAGTCACTGATCCATATTTATTTTTATAAGCCGGTTGTTTATGTAATGGAACAGGATAGTGAATCCTAACATCTATACCTTCATTCCTTAAATAGTTCATCAATTTATCCCTACATTTGCTCCTTATAACATAAGAAAAGTATGTACATCTGCAATTGTCGTGTATTGCAGGGAATTTTATATGCGTGTTTGTAATTTCTTGAGAGTATAAAAACGCAATTTCTTGACGACGTCTAATATCATTTTCAAGTTTATATAATTTTTCGTTTAGTATTGCTGCTTGAATTTCATCCAATCGAGAGTTATCACCAAAGATTAAAGACTCATCACGGTTTACTAATCCATGATTTCGCATTAAAATAATGGATTCATAAATACCTTTATCGTTTGTCGTAATGAATCCCGCATCTCCGCACGCCCCTAAAACTTTTGTTGGGTGTAAGCTGAAACATCCTACGTCAGATAAGCTACCGGTCTTTTGTCCCCCAAATTCCGTACCAATAGACTGAGCGGCATCTTCGACGACATATAAATTATACTTTTGAGCTATGCGATTGATTTCCCCCATGTTACATGGAATACCCGCCAAATGGACAGGTAAAACACATTTTGTTTTTTCACTAATAGCGGTTTCTATTGATAATGGATCAATATTACCGTCTTTCCCTACATCAACAAAAACAGGTTTGGCACCGACAGCTTCAATTGCAGAGATAGTTGCAATGAAAGTATTTGATACAGTAATTACTTCATCGCCTTCATTTATTGATAAAGATTTTAATGCCAATACTAAGGCTGAATATCCAGAATTAACTCCTATAGCATATTCTGTTCCAATATATTTAGCTATAGTTTTCTCAAATAAGTCAAGTTCTTCTCCTAAAATAAACTGACCATTTTTAAATATTTTTTGAATTCGTATATTTATCTTATCAAATAATTCTCCTTCTATAGACAAATTCAAATATGGTATTTTCATGTTCCTACCTCCGATTTATACAGACTTTATTTCTACAGGTTTTCCATTGGTGATTGTAACAATTTTATCATCAAATTTAATTTTTAAATCACTGTCAAGTGCCATCACAATCACCTTTTCTTTACTGCTATGTATTTGTAACCTTTGTTTCCGAAACATTAATGTAATAGTTACTTCTACATCTGTACTATATTTTTTGGGGGATATTATCAGTTGATTATTTTGGATTGAAATTCCTAAAATACCATAAATAAATATCAACCAAGCTCCTGCATATGCTGCAAAGTGGAGACCATTGTTATAGCTGAATTTTGGATTAAAATCCAAATTAAATCTTGATGACATTGAAGTATATTTCCATGCTAAGTCTGTGTTCCCAACATTTCCTGCTAGAATACCAGCATGAGTTAAACTTAAAGAGGATTCATGAATTGTACGCTGCTCATAAAATTCTAAGCTATCTTTTTTTTCGTTTATTGTGAAATTGTTTAAGAACATAGACATAAGCATAACGACATCACTTTGCTTGACCATTTTTAAATCGACATTAGAAAATTTAAAAATTTCTTTTGTAATATTATCATCAAGAAGCGGAAGCCCGTTGGGTCTCCGTTCAGAAACAGTCCAATCAGATAAAGCAAAATATCCATCGAATTGTTCGATGACCTCACCATAACCCTTTTTATATGGCTTTGCCTTAGAAAGAATATTTAAAAAATGAGATTCTTCAGACTCCTCTATTTGAATATTATATTTTTCTAATATAGTAATTGCATATTCTATTGTCCAGTGTGCGATATAATTTGTGTAGAAATTATTATTGACACCCACATGATATTCATCCGGCCCTATAACATTGAGAATTTCGTATGCTTGAATATTGTCATTGAAACAAAAAAGACTAGCGTAATATCTTGCACATTCGAGTATAAGTTTTGCTGCATTTTTTTCAAAAGCATAATCGCCTGTTATTGTAGAATATTGATATACAGCATAACAAACATCGGCGGAGATATGCTTTACCAATCTACCCGTATACTCATCAAATTTTTCATCAGAGATAAAATTGCATATTGTTGTAGGTCCTGCAGGATAACCATTATGATCTGATTCTTCAGACCAAAAAGCACCTTTATATCCTAATTCGCGTGCATTTTGACAAGCTGTTTCAAGCGTGTTAAGCCGATAATATAATAGAGATTTAGCTTTTTCGGGGCTTGTCCAAGCGTAGAACGGAACCATGTATAATTCAGTATTAAAGAAAAAATGACCATGATGGTATTCGCTACTCAGACCTCTTGGCGGAATATTAGTTCCGAGAGGCAACGATACCATATTTATTGCAAGTAATTGGTATAATGAAAAAATCAACCCTTGTTCTAAATCTGAATTAGCAGTATTTACGGATACTGACATAGATTCCCATCTAATGCTCCAGTCATGGATATGTTTTTCTAAAAATTTATTATAAGTATGAAATGATAAAAAATCAGAAGGTAAGGTTTTTTGGCATTTTACATCTCCTAAAATATTTATTGATGTCATTTTATAAAAGGAAACAGCTTCATTCTCTAAAGCATAAACTTTACATCGAACTCCTATACGATTCTTTTCAATTAGTTTGGAATATTTTGCGTTATTACATTCCACTGAACTTTGTATTTCAACTGTTTTTTGAGTCTGCTTCGTTTTAAATAGAATTTTTTGAAAGCCATCTTTAATTTCAAATTCATCGATATTGAAGTGGAAACTTTTTACATCTTGGCCTATATATCCCCCATGATAACTGTTTCCCCCGGAGTAATTTGTACAACTTTGAATAGTTATATTGCCATGATAATTTATTGGCGTTATTGTGAGACAAATAAAATGGATATTTTCTTTGTTTAAAAATTCCATTCTTCTGATATCAGTCACTTTTTTATTATCATCCATAAATCTAATATCTGTTTTCAAAGTTGATGTTTTCATATCCAAACATCTTTTAATACTAATCAAATTCACTAAATCTAAATTAATTAATTCATCTTCGATAAAAATAGATATGTCGAGCCAATTGGGAATATTGAGCAATTGATTTTTTACAGAAATCGCATAATCGTATAATCCAGACACAAAAATTCCCGGACGGCTGTCTATGCTATTATAATCTAACGTAGAGCGAATACCAACCGCTCCATTTGTCAATGACAAAATTGTTTCATAAAAAGCATTTTCAGTGCTCACATATGTTTCTTGTGCGATTTCCCAAGCGTTCATGCAATAATTCTCCTAAATGAAATTAACATGTATTGGATTATTTTTTAATTTCCACAAATACTCATTTATTGGGTCTAACCTGCAAGATTTTCTACAATCCGTAATATCCATGTTGCACATAGCATTAATTATATCTTCGTGATGTTGTCCTTCAAAAATTTCTCTTATACTCTGATCAGAAAGATTTCCAAACAAATACGTCTCAACGCCAAGATAAGCTAAACATGGCCAAACATTCAAATTAGAATCAATATATGCCCAAAAAGGAATACCTAAACAGTTTTTATACGGCTTGTCCACCAACGTCCGACTAATAGATGCTTCTCTAATAATTACTTTATATTTTTCATCACTCAAACTATTTAAATCTTGTTTCACCAAATTAAAATCAGAAAAATCACAGGGAATAATATTTGAACTACAAAGAGGATGTCTCGAATAAGGTTTAATAGAAAAATAATCTACGCCGACATCCTTTAATTTGGTAGCAAGATTAATCAATCCCTGCCAATCGCTGTTTTCAGAAAATATAACATATTGAACTCCAATTGTTACATTCAATTTCTTATTTCGTTTAACACATACTGATGCGTAAATATTTTCTAAAATCTTATTAAATTCATCTGCTCGATTACTTCCATGTACAGCTTGATACATGATTTCATCTGTCGCATTTAGACTGATTCTAATCCATGACAAATCCGAGAGAATAGCTTCACTCATTGATTCATCCAACAATGTAGCATTTGTTGATAGTGCAACATCCATTTCCACATTACGTTTAGTATGATTAATAATTTGTATAATTTCCGGGTTTAATAAAGGCTCTCCTTCGCCCGCCATAACAACCCCTTTTACGCCCTTCTCCTTTAATTCTGATAAAATGGGGTTCAGAACGCCTGCTTTAATAAAATTGTTCTTATACCCTAAATAGGATTGAGAACAAAACTTACATCTATGATTGCAGGCCCCAGATGGAGATATTTCTATGCTTATGGGGTAAATTACCTTCCCCTCATTCCAGTCCGCTACTACTCGTGGATGGAAGTTTAATTTATGCGAATCCAATAAAAAATTATCACTCATAAGTTACCTCATAATATAGTTTTTTAAAAATTTTATATTTTCTTAGCAAATACAAGAAAATGATCATTATCGCCCCAATAATCCAGCAATGTTCCTTCCAGAATATATCCTCGTTTTTCATATAGTCGAATAGCATCCCCATGTTCTTCCGCATTTCCAACGTCAAAATAGATTTTTCGCCCTCCGTTAGCTTTTGTATGTTCTTCAAGGTGATCCCATAATTTTGTAGCGATCCCCTTTTTCTGATAATCTTTATGAACATATCCCCACTCAGCCCAAAAAATACCCTTTGCACCCCATAAATCTGGTTTATAGCCCAAGTGACCAACAACTTTACCTGCAACTTCGCAAACAAAATAATGTGCCCCTTCTATGTCCCAATGTAAAGGCAGTTCTTCTGTAGCCATTTTTCTATGATCAAGCGAAAATGTTTCAACTACTTCTAAAACATCTTCAAAGTCTTTTCTTTCAAAATCTCTGATAATCTGCATTTATCTCATCCCCTTCTCATTTAACTTTTTTAATGATATGCTCAAACACATTAAGCGTTTTATCAATATCATCAACGGTATGAGCTGGTGTAACGCAAATTGGTTCAGGACAAACCGACAACGGCAACAAGAATGCATAAAGGCCATTAGGCATTGTTTCTTCATAACATTTAATATGTAAATTTTTATCCCATGTCTGTACGGCTTCTCTAAAGTTTCTTATTGGATTTTCGCAACCTAAATGGATTACAGTGCGTCCTCCATATGATTGTACTATTCCTTTAATCATATGAGTTTTTAATATCTCTGTGACGCCGTTATTTAATTGCGCACTCAATTCATGTAGTTTTTCATAATATTCGGAGTGGTCTTTTAAATGCTTCAGAGCGTAATAAGAAGATAACATCGTTAATAAACGACCTGTGTTTGTTCCACTTGCTTCACTCTGTCCAACAGGAGTAAGAATATTCATATATTGAGATTTACCTGCGATGGCGGCAATTGATATCCCGCAGCCCAATATTTTCCCATATGTTGCAATGTCCGGCATTATTCCTAATGTTTTTTGCGCCCCACCGATATTTTCTCTAAAGCCTGACATCACTTCATCAAAAATTAATAAACTCCCATTTAGATTACAAACTTCTCTGACATATTTAATAAAATCAATATCTGGGGGTATAACTGCCGAAGCTAAACATATGGGTTCCATAATAATGCCTGCAATTTCACTTTTGTGATGTTCAAAGACTTGAGATAAAGCAGAAATATCATTAAACGGAACCGTTATAATACCTTCTTCTATAAATTTTGGAATGCCTGAAGACCCTGGTATAGACTCATAAGCTCCAGATGGTAATTTTTTCCCTAATTGCAATGATGTATCCATTGAGTACAATAAATAATCATGAACGCCGTGAAAATGACCTTCAAACTTTATTATTTTATTACGCCCGGTTATGCTCCTTGCCATCCGTATAGCAAATTGGGTAGCTTCTGTTCCCGAATTAGCAAACCGGACCTTCTCAGCGCAAGGTACTATTTCAGTTATCAATTCAGCTAACTTAATACTGTATTCAGTTTCATATTGAAATCCAAAGCCAATTTCAAAAGCTTTATTAAAGGCATCTTGAATGAATGATGGTCGATGACCTAAAAACAGCGACCCCCATCCCATGCAATAATCAATATATTCATTTTGATCGACATCAAACAAATGAGCCTTGTCGGCATAAGAAAAATGTTTAGCACCGAAAACACTAAACGCATTCCAAGCAGAACTGACACCTCCGACCAAAACCTGCTCCGCACGTTCTCGTAATATTTTTTCCTTCATGTGCAAACCCTCCTGTTTTTATTAATGATATTGTTTTTGCTATGCTATGAATTCGCTTATTCATAATTATTTGATTATTATGTTATCGCCAATAATATGAGGACGTTGACCTGACTGACATATATCTGCATGGGCAAGAAGCCATTTATTATTGGCTACTAATAACGAGTCCTCGCCGCTCATACGTGCACTGCTTTTTAAAGGGGTATTAGTACCGCGAGGAAGAATTACGGCGACATTAAAAGGATTTTCACCCACACTTATGGGTGCGTAGTGCAGGGTAGTCGCATATAATTCTACTGCATAACTTGATGGAAGTAAAAATGCCTCGACAAGAGCGGAGTCATAAGTAAATTCTATAGGGTTGATGTCCTGCTGGCGACCAAGTAATAAAATAGCATCAGTCACGGCGATATTAATTTCTGAGCAACGGTGATATTCCAAAGCATTCATTTTATGGTTGTAACCGGCACAATAACCAATTTGGATAGGTTGTTCACCGAATAACCTATCCTTGATCTCATGATACAGATTTAGACTTTCCAAGCTGTCAACGGTAGGATGGTAAGTAATACTGTCGGAAGGAACATCAAGTTGCGCTAAAGGAACCATGAGTTTGGTAAAGTCAAAATTCTTTATCATTCGACCATATGATAAAAAATCTGCATCGAATACATTTTTGATTTTCAAAACAAGACCTCCTTTTTCGCTTTGCTTATTTTTAATAAATTACTTTTTAAGCTTCATATGCCTAATTGCATTTAAATACTTATTTGTGTTTTCGATTGGATATTTATAAAATACACCATTAATAAATTGGTAATTATCATTAAACTCCGGCTGAGTAATACCATCGTTAAACATTTCAAATTCAATTTCATTTAATGTTATTGATTCGCCATTTTTTATAAATTCGGATTCATCGAAGAAAAGGACACCAACCAAAAAAACATTCTCGCCTTGATTGAACATCAAAAGCACATGCCTATTTGTTTTAACATCAAGTGTCTTCACTAATTTGTCCGAGATAGTGTAGTTTAGATATTTGTTCATTATTCTATTTGTACGGCAATTACTACGTGTAATCTCATCTTCATCATAGCCGTGGAATTTACTCATATATTCCGTCCTTGATGAAAACAAACCCTTATCTTCTAGTGGAACCTTAAAAAACATATTTCTATTTTGATTGTTGTTGGTTTTTCTTATTCTATATGACAAATTATTGTTTAATAATATGTCATTAAAATCATAATACTCATCTTCAATTAGGTTAAACCCTTCATCTCTAATTGCAAATTTTTTACCTAATTCAAAAATTAATTCATTTTCAACGTGTTCAGCGGGGTTTTTAATTTTCAATTCAAGTTCTGTATTTTGATTATTGAAATAATACTTAGATTCAAACTGTTCAAAATAGCCAGAATAACATCTTTCATTTATTTCATCCAAGTATTCCGATATTCCTTTCTGAACTATCATTTCATTTAAGGACAATTTTTGACTTAAAATTCCCATATAATATTTTGACTCATCTAAATATTCAAGCTTAATTCTTTTAATAACATCATTAAAAGAAAGTCCCGGATTTTCATATTCAATTTCACAAAAATAATGAGGTTCCCCTGTTGCAGTTATGTTTACAGGATCAACCGCAGTTACTCTATCAAAGCAGATTTTAAACCCACCTTCTCTAAAATCAATTACCATTCTTTCTTTATAAATAACTGAATAAATGTTATCGAACTTTATCTGTTCTGTATCAAAGTATTCTATTTTTTCAACGACTTCAATATTAAAAAAATTTTCAGCTTCTTGTACATTTGATTTTTTTACCTGATTCAAGATGAACTTTCCTCTGTTTTCCTTGAACTTATATACATCTTTTTCGTTATTATCTGTCCAAAAGTAAAAATGGATCGCAGGCAATATTTTTACTTTACTTGCCGAATGCGTTTCACCATTAGCAATAAAGTTACCACTAAAAATATATTTTATAAAGGTGGAAACAGCTTCCTCGTTCAAAAAAAAAGTCTTTTCTTTTTCATAATTTATTTGCATAACATATACCTCTTTCTCAAAATAATTATCGATTAAAAATGGCGGCTAATAGTTTATACTTTGAAATTTTATGGGGCATCAATCCAAAGGTCTTTAAAAATAACTCTGAAACTTCTCTAAATCCTTCATTCATTTTCAATTCTAATATATATTTATTGGGAATTAGAAAGGTATCAACCGATTTTAAATTGCTATCAATAGTCGCTCTGAACTTTAACCCCTCATACTCTACAGCATAAGCTAATCGAGTATAATCAACTTCAAATTTATCAAAATCCGAAATAAAATATAACTGATTAGAAAATTCAAATTTATTAATTTGAGAATAATTTTCAATTTGGCTTAATTTACAGAACGTCTTCAACAATTCTCTGTCTTCATTATTTATTAGATATCTTTGTTTATAATATCGATTTCTGATTTTTGATTTTTCTTCTAAATATATCTTTCCATTTGCCGAATAACTTCTTATCCGAAGGCGTCCATGATTTTTTGCTGTGCGGGTGAATGATTTCCATGTCGCTAGATAGAAAGTATTGATCTTATAGCCCTCTTGCCCGATATTATGTTTATCGGCCACCCCATAACAATCTAAAAAATTAAAGATATCATGGTATTTTTCTTCATTCATCAAGTATTTAATTTCAATTCTGTTGTTGTAAAAATCCATAATTACCACTCCTATAAAATATTATCATGAAAATAACCATTTGTAATCAACTCAGTTGAGGAGTATTTTTTGGTATCTGTGTAATAGACAGTCCCGCCCAATTTTTCTATCGCTTGTTTTTCTAATAAAAAACCCAGATGAGTGCTATCTTTATATTCACTGCCTTTTACGAAATAAGTCGGAGCTGTTCTTTTAATCGTCTCTACTGCATCATCCCATAAGTTTATAGCACACATGTCGATGTGCCTTATTGAATCAATCCAGTATTTTCTTTGATAATGATTGAAGTAAGGACGGTTTTTCCCCTTATTTACATATATATCCGGTGTTACTGTGACAATTACAATATCGGCTATTTTTCTCGCTGCTTCAAAATGCATTACATGTCCTAAATGAAGTGGATCAAAACAACCGTGACATAATGCAACAGATTTTCCGCTTTCTTTTTGCTGACTTATGTAATTGCACATGTTTTCAAATGAGTTTTCTATGTCTGAACTTATTGACATAATAGTTTTTGATACCTGCATGTAATCACCTTTCTAAGCTTCCTTTTTATTCAAAAATATAATCATGCATCAACGAAATCTTTTTAAATATCTTTTTTATTTTGGCTCTATCGCTTTCTATATCGATGTCTAGACCCTTTAATTCCTCGTTAATAAAATATACAGCATATTCCTCTCTGCTAATTTCATCATACCAATCTTTTTTCTCATGCTTTTTTATGAAATATTGATCAAATCGCTTTTCAGGTTTTTCTTTCATAAAACCCTCAAAATTTTTCAATGTGATTCTGACACCATTTATATATAAATATTTTATCTTTTTTCTAAGAGCAAAATTAATAACTTCGTTAATTTTATTTATAATTGGCTCTCCGCGGTCATTTAGAGATGTGTTGCAAATGATAGGTATATTTGTTTCTTTGTAAAACATTTTTATTGCGTCGTATAATAAGGGATTATCATCGCGGCATAACGTTTGTACCCTTGCAGTATCATCCATGTGAAGAACTGCTGATATCATCGCAGATTTTTCTGTTTTTACTTTGAAATTATTTAACATGTGCGGAGACTCAAAAGCATCTTCAAACCATTCACTCAAATATTCATTAAGTATAATTGGAGCTACAGGACGCCACCATTGACGCTGCTTATATATATTCAATAAATCTTTTGATTTTTGAAATCGTGGGTCTGCTAAAATACTACGATTACCTAAAGCGCGAGGCCCAATTTCAGCCCTACCTCCAAACCATATAACAGGTTCATCCTGAATATCCGATGAAAATCTTTCAAGCCCTTCATGTACAGATTCAATATATTTTTCATATTGTTTGGATAAAATGATGGTTTCAAGCGAATCATCCCAATCACCATAGTATGAACTTTTGATTTTGCAGTTTATTTTAATTCCGTTATTATAAAAATAAAAAAGACCCATGCCAATTGCTTGACCACCGTCATTGACACTCGGCAAAATAAGTTGCTTTTTAAACCTATACTCTTGCATTAAGTAGGTATTGGTTGGACAATTTAAGGCAAACCCGCCAGAAAGAGCAAGATATGTTTCTTCAGGATGTATATCGAAACGCTCAATTGCAAAATTAATTGTTTCATTGATAATTTTTGAAGTTATTACATTTATTAATTTCATTATCATGCTTAATTTGTTTTCAAATTCAGAATATCTATCATCAAAATAATTAAATTTTACGCCAGCATCGCATGAAGAATAAGCCATAATACAATCTATTATTTTGTTAACAAGCAATTTTAGTGGCTTCTGGTCGCTTCTTTTAAAAATATAAACGATATCGGTGTCATCGAATATTGTTTCTAATGATTCACTGTTAGATGCAGTAGCCAATGCCATTAACGTACCTTCTGCTATCTTGAAATGCTCGGTTACATGCATCCAGTACCATCCGGGAGATGTTATTGGGAAAAATTTTATTTCCCCTTTTTCAGAATAGCATCCTATATACTGAAACTTTTCATGTTCGTTTTTTTCAACCACAGGATCGGATGCCCCATCATAGGCCAACCCCAATATTTTGCAATTGTAAAAGATATCTGAATCTACAAACAAAGAAGAAAATAAATGGGAAATTGAATGGAGAGAAAAATCATGTCCTAAATCGCTTTTGTAATAATCCTCTGTAGTAGAAATTCCTGGCGTACCAAATATATGGACGATATCCTCTAACTTTAAGGAATATTGAGATAGTAATTTGCTTAAAAATTCAAAAAAATCATTTTCATTTGCAAATGCTGCTCGATGATGCTTATAACCCGTTACTCTCTCAAGCTCCCAATGGTGAATGAGGGCGATATTTTCATTATCTTTTTTCCATAATGTTATATTATGGTCGTGACGAAGACTATCCAAATGATAATGAAAATATGAATCAACTTGAGTATATACAGATACATAATAACCGTTCTTCACAAAATTTCTCCTTTCAAAAACACTTATCCCTCCAAATTTTTCCCTAAGAATATTTCCAACGGTTGTGTGTGTAACACAAGACATCCCATGTCTTTATAACCTATTTTCCTGTAAAAATGTTGGGCTTCTTCATCTGCCTGCGTTGATGTCATAACTATTTGATGCCCTAGCGAACGCATTTCATTTTCCCAATGCATCATAGCTTTTGTACCGAACCCCTTTCTTCGATAGTCGGCTTGTAAAATTATCAATGTAATAAAAGGCCAATAATCACACAATAAGTTATATCTCATGATGCCAACAGGCGTTTTATTATCCCGTATGATATAGCATCTTTTATCTCGTACTTTAGATTCATATTCACATTCGGGCAAATGGCGGTCAATTGATAAATACTCATTTTTATCTTGCTTTGTTGCATATGTCAATGAAAACATTATTGATCCTCCAAATAATAATCATAAAACTTTTCCCATACCAAAACATTCAAACTGCGAAAACGCTTTGGTTCAGGGTATCTACATAATATACATAACACATGCTAATCTGTCTGTACAACATCAATCATCTATCTCATATTTTTCTCAAAAGTTCAAGTCCAACGGTGAATCGTCTTATTCCCCCCATAAACTCCATTTCAAATGATGCTTCCATCCTTTTCTTATTAAGTTCAATAATGACGTTTTCCATTCCAACCAAAGGACCACTTTCAATGAAAAACCTATCCCCTTTAATAAAACCCATTGATGACTCAATACAGTAATCATCATTACAAAAACGTAGAAGTGCTGTCTTCTCATCTTCCCTGATGGCAATCTCATTTGAATCGCCACGCCTTAAAACCCTTATAACGTCTTTGGATTCTTTGACGAAACTCTGTGTGCGTTGTAAGAACTCTCCACTTTCTAGGTGTGATTCAACAAAAACATACCCCTGATACATATTTTTTAGCTCTTTCTTTACTTTACCGGCTCTTTTGAAAAGAGTTTC
>ENA-UOOR01001927-UOOR01001927.1-fermentation-metagenome-genome-assembly--contig:-NODE-1927-length-22577-cov-7.051638_pt1 | contig 22577 bp, 14 predicted proteins | sample MGYA00245780_ERZ724029 | MGnify/ENA primary metagenome ERZ724029 (study PRJEB28704, sample SAMN03018315) | fermentation metagenome | biome: anthropogenic terrestrial biome; feature: soil; material... | reverse complement strand
GCTCTTCCGGACGACCTGTGAGCTCTTCCGGACGACCTGTGAGCTCTTCCGGACGACCTGTGGGCTCTTCCGGACGACCTGTGGGCTCTTCCGGACGACCTGTGAGCTCTTCCGGACGACCTGTGAGCTCTTCCGGACGACCTGTGGGCTCTTCCGGACGACCGATGGATCGCGCTACTCCGGACGAACCGAACTGCCATCCCAAATACGAGGGCGCCGCGGCCAACGCGACCGCGGCGCCCTCGATGCTGACTGTGGACCCGACTACCGCTCGCGCCGGCGGCGCAACTGGCCCGCGGCGAAGAAGGGAAGGGCGAGCAGCCCGAAGAGCCCGCTCGAGGTCGAGCTGCAGCCACACGAGCCACCTTCGATTTCGGGCACGGTCCGAGGCCCGGGCTCGGTCCCGGCGTCCACCGGCGGAGGGCTGATGCCCGCGTCCTTCTCGGGCTCGGGCTCGGGCTCGACACCGGCGTCGACACCGGCGTCGACAGGAGGCTCGTCGCCCGCGTCGGGTTCGGGCTCGACGATCCCCGCGTCCGGCTCCGGCTCGGGGATTCTCTCGAGCTCGACATCACAGCGCGCGGTCTGTCCGGCGACGACCGGCTGGGGGCAGGCCTTGGTCGCCGACTGATAGCCGCTCGCGGTCGCGGTCACCGTGTAGCTGCCCGGAGCGAGCTCGAACGACCAGTCGGCGGTCCCGCCGTAGGTCGTCGACTCGCCCGTCCCGAGGGTCACCGTCGCCGGCGCGACGTGGCTGTTCGTGTCGCCGTTCTGGTAGACGACGCCCTTGAGGAAGCCCTTCTGCGGCGGCTGAACCTGCGCCACGAGCTCGACGCTGCACCAGGCGGTGCCCCCGGCGACGACCGGCTCGCAGTCGCTGCGGGTCGCGGTCTGGTAGCCGCTTGCCGAGGCGGTGACCGAGTAGGTCCCGGGGTTGACCTCGAACGACCAGACGGCGCTGCCGTCGTAGGTGGTCGAGGCGCCGGTGTTGAGCGAGACGTTGGCGGGGAAGACGTGGTTGGTGGTGTCGCCGTTCTTGTAGACCACGCCCTTGATGAAGCCCTTCTGCGACGTGGTGTCCGGCTCGAGCTCGATGCTGCACCAGGCGATGTCGCCGGAGACCACGGCCGGGCAGGTCCGGGTGCCGGTCTTGTAGCCGGTCGCGCTGGCGGTGATCGAGTAGCTGCTGCCCGGAGGGACGTCGAAGGACCAGACGGCGCTGCCGTTGTAGGTCGTCGTCGCGCCGGTGTTGAGTCTGACGGTGGCCGGGGCGATGTGGTCGGTGGTGTCGCCGTTCTTGTAGACGACGCCCTTGATGGAGCCGTTGGCGGGAGTCGAGCCACCCGAGCAGTTCGCGCCCTTGAAGTGCTGGCAGACGCCGTTGGCGAGGCCTGCGGCGATCGCCCTCTGGCCGGCGTCGCTCCTCAAGTAGGCAGACTCCGATGGCGGGTGGCCGGCGTAGCCCGAGGTGGCCGTGCAGTCGTGGAAGACGACCTCCGGAAGGCAGGCCGGCTGCTGGGCGAGCCGCAGGACCCGATAGCGCCCGTCGGAGGCGTCCTTCACGCCCCGGCTCTGATACGGCAGCTTGCCCGTCAGCCCCGACTGGATCTTCGAAGCGAACGCCTGGCTGCCCGAGGGCACGCCGAACCAGCTCTCGGGTCCGTGTCCTCCGCCAGCGTTGGAGTGGATGCTCATGAAGACCTGGGCGCCCCAACTGTTTGCGTCGGCGTTGCAGTCGTAGAAGCTCTGGTTGAGCCGGAGCGTGAAACCGTTCGCGGTGAGGATGTCGCGCGTGTGCCCCGCGATGATCGTCGCGTAGTCCTTCTCCAGGCCGCCGCCGGAGACCGTGTTCGATTGGTCGCTGTAGTTGAGGAAGACCTTTTGTGCGGTTGCCGTCGAAGGAAGGACGAGCAGCGCGGCCAGCAGGATGATCATTCTCATCGTCCGCCCTCCGCGTTCGGGAGACGAGCGACGAAAACTTCGGAGCTGGCCTCGTCGTAGTACGCGATCCCCTCGCCGTCGGGCGAGACCGTGGGGCGGGTCATGAGGATCGACTTGCTGGCGGCGAGCAGCCGCCGCTGGTTGGACGCGAGATTGTGGGAGTAGAGGCGCGAGGCGGTCAGGCGATACCCGTCGTCCTCGAAGCGCATGAAGAAGATGCTTTGGCTATCGGGATGCCAGCTTGGTTGGTGCCCGGACCCGAGCCTGCGCACCTCTCCGGTGGCGACGGTGACCAGCCACAGCGTGCCGGCGGTGGTGCTGCTGTCCGAGACGACGATCTGGCGGCCGTTGGGAGAGAACCGCGGCTCGAAGTAGCTCTCGCCGCTCAGCAGGATGCGCTCCCCGCCGGCGGGGCCGAGGGTGCGAAGGACGATGACGTTCTTGTTCGGATCCCGGTAGACGACGAGCCCTTGGGCCGCGCGGATGTCGAAGTCCCAGCCGGGCATCGGGTCGAGCAGCACCGACAGCCTGCCGTCGGGCTTGACCTCGACCAGCGCGCCCATCGACCACGCGTACCAGGCGTTGGTGCTCGGGTCCCAGACCGGCTGGCCGGAGGCCTCGGTCTTGGCGAGCCCCCAGAGCCGCTCGGGACGGGTGGCCCACAGCCCGGAGCGAGTCCAGACCGGCTCGGCCGCCTTCAACTCGCCGCGGGCCCCGAGCCTCATCGGGTGCTCGAGGGTCGGCCGCAGATCGGTCTGGAGGTTGGGGTGAAAGACCAGGCGGTCCTGGATGGACTGGGCGCCCGCGGGCAGGGCTCCGAGGAGCACTGCGGCCAGCAGGCCTCCACCTATCGTTCGTGATGTCGATCGTCTTCTGCGCATGGACAGGTTCTCCTTGGTCAAGTCCCTACATTATCTGACGCGCAGCGTTAGGCGTTGCGCGAAAGAGCCCGAGGCCTTTGGCGGCGGCTCCGACGAATGTCCGAGGAATGCGGCGAAGGCATTGTGGCGCCGCCTGCGGGCGCGCTATCTGTCTGTGATTACGCGACCATCCGGGGGGAGTCCACGCGCCGGTCACGCCTGGGCGTAGCTCTCGCCGCGAGGGCGGCGGGAGCGGAGTCGAAGGGCCTCTCGACTCCGACCTCGCGAGTCCGGCCTTCGCGCGAGTGACCGAAGGGCGCGGACTCTCCAACACCTGCCGTTCGCTCTGACCGCAGCCCTCGACACGCCAGCGGCGCCGGGACGAATCGAGAGACCTCGACTCCGGGCCTGGCGAGTCCGGCCTTCGCGCGAGGTGAACGGGACGGAGCCCTTACCGGCGGCCGAAGACGAGCTGGAGATGCCGCACCCCGCGGTCGAGATAGGCGCGGTGCAGCAGCTCGTGCGCCCGGAGTGAGCGCTCGAGCGCGGGGTCAGGCTCGGGAGCACCGCGCTCCTGCGCCACCTTTCGCGTCCAGGCGAGGGTGAGCTCCCAGAAGCCCGAGCTGAGCTCGTTGAGCTCCTCGATGGACTCGGTCCGAAAGCCCGCGCTGGCGGCCGCCGCCTCGTACTCCTCGAGCGTGCCGATGCGGGTGCGCCAATGACCGTCGAAGAAGCCGGCGGCCTCCGGGCGGCCGAGGAAGCAGTCGACGACGAAGATGCGTCCCTGCGGCCGCAAGAGGTGCGAGAGGCGCTCGAACCAAGCCTGGCGAGCGAAGTAGCAGCTCGCTTCGATGGCGACCGCGGCGTCGAAGCGCGCGGCTCCCGGCACCCGCTCGGCGTCGCAGAGCAGCGGCTCGATTCGCTCGGCGACGCCGGCCTGGGCGGCGAAGGTGCGGAGGAGCTCGAGGTGCTCGGGGACGTTGGTCACCGCCGTGACCCGCGCGCCGAATCGCTGGGCCCAGAAGATCGCGCCGCCGCCGAGACCGCACCCCGCGTCGAGCACCGCGCCGCGCAGAGCCGCGGAGGCCTGCCAGCGCTCGGCGACGTGCTCGAGCAGGCGCTCCTGGGCTGCGACCAGGTGCCGTCGCAGCCCGTCGGTCGTCCAGTCCGGTGAGACGGGTCCGGACCAGAGGCCGGTGTGATAGTGCACCCGCGGCCCCGGCCCGAACTTGCGCAGGATCGAGGGGGTCCTGGCGGCGTAGTACGCGACGACCTGTGCCGGCTCGAAGGGTCGCGCCGATTCGGCCGCCTCGCGCAGCGTGTGAACGACCCCGCCGAGCACCGCCGCGAGGCAGGGCAGGCGCTCGCGCCCCAGCCGTTCGGCCGCCCTCAACGCCCACTCGGCGAGGGCGCGCCGCTCGCCGGCCGGCAGGCTGGAGGCTCGACGGTCACCGGTGGCGAGGTCGATGGCGACGTGCGCCGACAGGCCGAGAGCCCGGCCGATTTCCGCGGCGCGGGGCTCGAGCCGGGTGCCGGCCCAGAGGATCTGCAGGTAGACCGAGTACTGCTCGCCCGCGAGGCCCAAGGCTATCTGCTTCGCCGTGGCGAGGCTCCAGGCCGTGGTCCGCACCTCGATGCTGTGCGGCGCCGCGGCCGCGGCGAGCTGAGCGGAGAGCGACGCCAACTGCTCCGGAGTAGAGCCCGTGCGCGCGAGCGTCTCGAAGAAGAGGCAGTGGAGGACGTACTGGACCCCCGGCGCGGCCCGCGGAGCGAGGTAGTCGCAGTCTCCGTCGGCGAGGTCGTCGGCGAGGTTGGCCGAGGCGAAGTTGAAGAGGATGGCAGCCGAGCGCAGCAGGAGCGCGTCGCGTTCGAGCCCGGCATCGACGCCGGCCCGGTAGCAGAAATCGAGCGGGCCCGAGCGCGCAGCCTCGAGCGCGGCCACGAGATCGCGCTCGGCCTCAAGGGGCAGGTCTTTCTCGCGCACCAGGCAGAGCGCGCGGCGAAAGACGCCCCCGCCGCTCATGCAGCCTCACCGGCTGGCAGGCGCAGGGCGACGCAGGCGCCGCCGGCGTCCCGATTGTCGCGCGCCAGCGAGCCGCCGCTTGCGGCGACCAGGCGCTCGACCGTGTAGAGGCCGAGACCGGTCCCGTGGCTCTTCGAGGTCTGGAAGCCGATGACGCCCTGCGCGAGCTGTTCGCGCGTGAAGCCGGGGCCGTCGTCGATCACTTCGACCACGACGTTGTCGCCGGTCGGCTCGACGCAGACCTCGACGCAACGCGCGCCGCGGCTGCCGTCGCCCTCGCAGGCGTTGACGACCAGGTTCTCGAGCGCGCGGTGCAGCGTCACGCCGCCGCCGTTGACGCGAACCCGCACAGCGGAGGCCGAGGAGCGCGTGATGACTTTGATGTCCGCGTCGGGGAACCGCACGAGCGCGGCCTGCGCGACGGCCCGCGCGATGGGCAGGACCTCGACGAGCTCTGCGCTGGTGAGCTCGGCGTTGTGCTGCTTGGCGATCTCGCGCATCCGATCCAGGCCCTCGGTCACGAGCCGCAGGTTGCTGCGGATGAGATCCACGCTGTTGCGGGCGTCTTCAGCGGATTCGGGGTTGGCGTATTCGTCGGGGTCGATGCTCGCGAGCAGCTTCGAGTGACCGGCGACCACCGTGAGCGCGTTGCGCATGTCGTGGTTCCACATCGAGAGCTGCTCGAGCGTGTTCGCGAGCCGGTCGACGCGGGTGGACTGCTCGCGGATCATCTGCGCGGAGATCGCGGCCCGCAGCCGCTCCGATTCCGAGCGCATCCGGTCGCCGCGCACGGAGATGACCCCGAAGACCAGCGAGCCGAAGACCGCCACCGGGCCAGAGACGGCGACGATGGCCAGGTGCTGGCCGGTGGGGCACAGCGAGGCGGTCGCGACCACCGCCACCAGCGACGCGAGTGACTGGTAGGGGTGCCGGGGCGTCGCGCGGTGAAGGTGGCCGTGGTAGAGCGCGGTCAGCAGGAGCATCGGGGAGAAGACCGCCGCGCCCCAGGGATTCGAGCTCACCATCAGCAGCCCGGAGAAGAGCTGAAGAAAAAAGCTGCCGATGACGTTGATGGCGCCGAAGGCGAGCACGCCGTTGCCGCGCTTGGGGACGCGCCCGGCGATGAGATCGAGCACCGCGGCGATCGCGAAGGCGACCAGCGCCCAGGCAGGACGGAGCTGAAAGTAGTCGTCGGTGAAAAACCGGGTCGCGGCGAAGACCATCAACCCGGCGATAGCGGCGGTTGCGGCCCAGGACCCGAGGGTGGAGGCGGCTTGGAAGTTGGGCAGGATGCTCTCGGCCCACTGTCTGAAACGGCGCACCATGGCTTCCTCGCGGCCCGGGGTCGCCGACACGCAGGCGGCACGAGCCTTCAGCGACGCGCGACTCGTGCGGCGCGCCCTTGGCGCGCCCACCGGGGAACTCTTACCCGTGGGCGACTGCCGCCCCCGGCGAAGACTAGGGGCTGGCCACCAGGGTTCCGGCGGCGTTGAGCGAGTTGGCCTCTTCGACGCTCTTGGCGAGCTTGTCCTGCAGGTCCTCGAACACCGAGACGGCCCCCTCGGACTCGACCGTGACGGAGACCTTGCCCCCGGCGAGGACGTGGTGGAGCGCCTCGATCAGCGGGCGGCACTCGGCGCTCAGGGCCATGGTCTTCGGGACCCCTTCGAAGACTCCGAGCTCCATCAGGCGCTTGAAGTAGGCCTCGCCAGCTTCGGTCGTCGTGAACTGCGCCGTCTTGGCCATGCCGAGCCTCGCGGGTGAAGTGGGAGTGTTCAGAGTAGCACGGTTGCCTGCCTGGAGCCCTGGCAGCAAAGCGGGCGAGCAAAGGCTCTCGGCACCCCGAGCCAACCGCGGGCGACGCCGCCGCGAGCGCCCGTCCTCGACGCCTGGCGGCCGCTCGACTCCCAGCGCGGAAAGCCTCCGAGGCGCGGCCTGCGGCCTTCCGACAGCCGCTCCACGGCCCAGGCTCGGCGCTTCTCGTCGAGGGGCCGAACGCCCGCGGAACACCGGTCCGGTTCGGCCTACTTCAGCTCGTCCGCCTGGAGCTGCCAGAAGCGGTAGTCGACGCGCTTGCGGATCCGCGCCTCTTCAGCTTCGCCGTGGACGCGGGCGAAGACCGCCAGGCCGAACACGTGCTTGCGCCCCTCGCCGACCGAGATGCCGAAGCCCAGGGTCCGGTCCTCGCCGTAGGGCCGAAACGCGTCCGAGGCCCGCAGCGCCTGCGAGCGGTCGCGGTCGAAGGGCTCGGCGGCCTCGCCGATGACGAGGCAGGGATACTCCGCGCAGTCGGCCGCCGTCACCTCGCCTCGCAGGCCGATGTCGCGAAGCGCCGAGTTGACCGCGGCGACGACCGCCTCCTGTCCGAAGCGCCGGTCGAGGTTCTCCGGGGGCGTGACCGGCTCGCCGACCGCTTCGCGCCGCTGCCGGGTCTCGGCCCTCACCCTCTCCTCGAGCTGGGCGAGGCGCTCGCGAAGGCGCTCCATCTCCCGGCGATCCTCGTCGGCGCTCGCGGCGCCCGAGGGCGCTGCGGCCGTCGCGGTCGAGGCCTGGGTCCGCTCGCCGCCGACGGCGTCCGACGGCACGGCGCGTCGGGTCGAGACCGACGCGTGCGCGGCCTCGCACCTCGGGCGCTCGGGGCAGATCGAAGGGACCGACTCGGGCGAGAAGAACAGCCGTGCGCCGAGCCCGAGGCCGAAGAGCGCGCCGACGACTGTCTACGGACGCGCCCGCTTGCTCTTCTTCCCCTGCGGCAGGGCGCGCGCGAGGTATCCGCCGGTGGCGCTCTCCTCGACCTGCGCGACCTGCTCCGGGGTGCCGCAGGCGACGATGCGCCCGCCGCCGTTGCCGCCCTCGGGGCCCAGGTCCACGATCCAGTCCGCGCTCTTGATCACGTCGAGGTTGTGCTCGATCACGATGACGGTGTTGCCCGCGTCCACCAGCCGGTTGAGCACCGTGAGCAGCTTCTTGATGTCGTCGAAGTGCAGGCCGGTCGTCGGCTCGTCGAGCAGATAGACCGTGCGGCCGGTGGCGACGCGGGCGAGCTCGCGCGACAGCTTGATGCGCTGCGCCTCGCCCCCCGAGAGCGTCGTCGAGCTCTGGCCGAGCTTGATGTACGAGAGCCCGACGTCCGAGAGCGTGGTCAGGACGCGGTGGATCTCCTTGTGGAGCGCGAAGTGCTCGAGCGCCTCGCGCACGCTCATGTCGAGCACCTCGGCGATGGTCTTGCCCTTGAACCGCACCCGGAGCGTCGCGTCGTTGAAGCGCTTGCCGCCGCAGGCCTCGCAGGTGACGTAGACGTCCGGCAGGAAGTGCATCTCGACCATCTTCACCCCGCCGCCTTGGCACTCCTCGCAGCGGCCGCCCTTCACGTTGAAGGAGAAGCGGCTGGCGGTGTAGCCGAAGGCGCGCGCCTCGGGGGTGTTCGCGAACAGCTCGCGGATGTGGTCGAACAGCTTGGTGTAGGTCGCCGGGTTCGAGCGGGGCGTGCGGCCGATGGGCCGCTGGTCGATGTCGATGACCTTGTCGAGGTGTTCGAGGCCGCGGATCGCCCGGTGTTTGCCCGGAGGCTCGCGCGAGTCGTAGAGCCTGCGGGCGAGGGCGGGGTAGAGGATGTCGTTGACGAGCGTGGACTTGCCCGCGCCCGAGACGCCGGTGACGGCGACGAACAGGCCGAGCGGCAGCTCGACGTCGAGGTCCTTCAGGTTGTTCTCGGCCGCGCCCTCGATGACCAGCTTGGCCGCGCCGGGCTTGCGGCGGGCCTCCGGCACCGGGATCGCCTCGCGGCCCGACAGATAGGCGCCGGTGAGCGAATTCGGATCGCGCGTCACCTCGCGCACCGTGCCCTGCGAGACCACCCGGCCGCCCAGCTCGCCGGCGCCCGGGCCGAAGTCGACGAGCCAGTCGGCCTCGCGCATCGTCTCCTCGTCGTGCTCGACGACGATGACCGAGTTGCCGATGTCGCGCAGCCGCTTGAGCGTCGAGAGCAGCTTGCCGTTGTCGCGCTGGTGCAGGCCGATGGAGGGCTCGTCGAGGATGTAGATGACCCCGGTCAGCTCGCTGCCTATCTGCGAGGCGAGCCGGATGCGCTGGCTCTCGCCGCCCGAGAGCGTCGACGCCGTGCGGTCGAGCGCGAGGTAGCTCAGGCCCACGTTGCGCAAAAAGCCCAACCGGTTGCGGATCTCCTTGAGCAGCTCGTGGGCGATCTTCTCCTCGGTCTGCGACAACGGCAGCGCGCCGACGAACTCGTGCGCCTCGTCGATGGTCATCCCCGAGAGCTCGACGATGTTCTTGCCGTGGAGATAGACCGCGCGGCTCTCGGGCCGCAGGCGCGCGCCCTGACAGGCCGGGCAGGGCTTGGTCGAGAAGAAGCGCATGTAGTAGCGGCGCATCTCCTCGGACTCGGTCGCCTTGAACCGGCGCATGAGCTGGTTCACGACGCCCTCGAACTCCGAGTAGTAGCGCTTGCCGTTGCCCTGCGTGCCGAAGAGCACGAGGTCCTGGAGGCGCTTGGGCAGCTTGTCCCAGGGGGTGTCGAGGTCGATGCCGTGGGCCTCGGCGAAGCGGTCGATGAGCTCGCCCGTCCAGCTCGAGTCGTGGGAGATCGCCCTGGCCCAAGGGGTCACCGCGCCCTCGCGGAGCGACTTGGAGCGGTCGGGGACGATGAGCTCCGGGTCCATCTCGAGCCGGGTGCCCAGGCCGTGGCAGTCCGGGCACATGCCCAGCGGGTTGTTGAAGGAGAAGTGCGGCGGGGTGAGCTCGCCGAACGACAGGTTGCAGGCCGGGCAGGCGTTCTGCTCGCTGAAGACCCGGTCGCTCTCCGGCGAGGACTTCTCGTCGGAGACGACCAGCAGGCCCTTGCCCTCCTTGAGCGCGGTCTCGACCGAGTCGGTGAGCCGGGCCTTCAGGTCTGGGCGCATCACCAGCCGTTCGACGACGACGTGGATGTCGTGCTTGAGCTTCTTGTCGAGCTCGACCCGGTCCTCGTCGAGCCGGTAGAGCTTGCCGTCGATGCGCACCCGCGGCATGCCGCGCTTGCGCAGGTCGTCGAGCAGGTCCTTGTACTCGCCCTTGCGGCTGACGACGACCGGGGCGAGGACGGTGAAGCGCTTGCCTTCCGGGAACTTGAGGATCTCCTCGACCATCTGCTGAGCGGACTGGCGGCCGACCCTCTGCCCGCAGTTCGGGCAGTGCTGCATGCCGATGGAGGCGAAGAGCACGCGCAGGTAGTCGTGGATCTCGGTGACCGTGCCGACCGTCGAGCGGGGGTTGTTTGAGGCGGCCTTCTGCTCGATGGAGATGGTGGGCGACAACCCGCGGATGGTCTCGTAGCGAGGCTTCTCCATCTGCCCGAGGAACTGGCGGGCATAGGCCGACAGGCTCTCGACGTAGCGGCGCTGGCCCTCGGCGTAGAGCGTGTCGAAGGCGAGCGAGCTCTTGCCCGAGCCCGAGACGCCGGTGAAGACGACCAGGCTCTTCTTCGGGATGTCGAGGTCGACGTTCTTGAGGTTGTGCTCGCTGGCACCACGGACCGAGATCTTGTCGGGTTCTGTCACGGCTGCTTGAGTCCTCGTTCGCTGGCCCCGGGGGCGCGGCCGGGCTGTCATAACGCCCGGGCCTGACACTCTTCAACACTCGGGGGCGGCCGCGGGTCACCAAGAGGCGGGATCGGGCCGGGCGGCATTCGTCTCGGGGACCGCGCTTGCCGGTTCAGGTAGGAGGCAGGCAAGAGGGCGCCGGTAGTGCCTCGGGCGCCTCGCTCTCGAAAGTCGACTTTCGACTCTCTCGATTCGAAATGGCCGTTCGTTCGAAAGATTCGTCAAGTCGCGACGCCTGAACCCGACCCGCGGCGAAACAGCCGGCATTCCGCGGCGCGTAAACCGGACTCCGGTCGACCGACCTGGCATTCCGCGACGCGTAGACCCGCCCCCGGCCGACCAATCTGGCATTCCGCGACGCGTAGACCCGTCCCCGGCCGACCGATCTGGCATTCCGCGGCGCGTAGACCCGCCCCCGGTCGACCGATCCGGCATTCCGCGACGCGTAGACCCGCCCCCGGTCGACCGATCTAGCATTTCGCGTCTCAAAGCGGCCTCGGCGATCGGAGCGCTTCCGTTTCGACCCTGCGTGTGCGATTGGCCAGGGCGGCCGTGCAAGGTGAGGAGGGGACGGCCGCCCCCCCAGCCGCAGTCCGTCCTCGTACCGCTTCACCCTCCACGCTGAGGCTGTCACTATCGGCCCCGGCCGCGCCGGCTGGCGCGGGCGCCGGAAAGGAGACTCGATGTCCTCGCGGTCACTGCCCGTCTACTCGCTCGCTGTCGGTCTCGCCGCCGCTCTCGTCTCCGGACCCGCGCACGCTGCCTCCGAGCCGCTCGCCGAGCCCCCCTTCTCCACTGAGCCCGCGGCGCTGCTCGCGGCGGTCAACGCCTTGCCGGCCCCCGCTGATGCCGCCGCCGACTTCGTCCTCCAGGAAGTGTTCGTGCGTCTCGACGAGAAGGGCCGCCGCTCCTACACCGCGCGCCTCCTCTACCGACCGCTCCAGGCCGACGCCGCGCGCGGCCTTGGCGAGATGCGCGCGGTCTGGTCTCCCTGGTACGAGGAGCGGCCCACGCTCGACGCCCGGGTGGTCACCTCCGACGGCCGGGTCTTTCGGCTCGACCCGAAGACGATAGGCGAGGCGCCGGTCAACGAGGGCTCGCCCCAGCTCTTCGACGACCGGCGGATCCTTCGCGCGCCCATCCCCGGAATCGAGCCGAACGCGGTCGTCGAAGAGGTCATCGTCTCCCGGGAGGTCGAGCCGCTCTTCGAGGCCGGGACCACCACCACACTCACCATCGGCCAGGCGGCGACGATTCGGCGCGCGCGGATCGTCGTCGAGGCGCCGAAGAGCCTGCCGCTGCGCTTCTCGGTGCGCGGCACCTCGGCCAAGCCCAAGCGCACGGTCGCGAAGGGTCTGCAGCGCCTCGAGCTCGAGCTCGAGACGGTCAAGCCGCCCGAGGAGATCGAGCCGTTTCTCTCGCCCGAGCTGGCGCTCGTTCCCTCCTTCCTCTTCTCGACCGGCGAGTCGTGGAAGTCGGTCGGCGCGGCCTACGCGCGGGTCGTCGAAGCGCAGCTTCAGGGCGCCAAGCTGAGCGATATCGCCGAGCGGGTGGTCGCCGACGAGAAGCGGCCCGAGGAGATCGCCGCGCGGCTCACCGACTGGCTCCAGCAGAGCATCCGCTACACCGGCGTCCACTTTGGCGAGGCGAAGATCGTCCCGCGCAGCCCGGCCGAGACGCTCTCGCGCGGCTTCGGCGACTGCAAGGACATGTCGACGCTGCTCGTCGGACTGTTGCGGCAGGCCGGGGTGCCCGCGCACGTCGCGTTGATCCGCATCGAGGGCGACGTCGACCAGGGGCTGCCCGGGCTCGGCCAGTTCGACCACGCCATCGTCCACGTCCCGGGCCAGAAGCCGCTCTGGATCGACCCGACCAACGCCTCGGTCGCCCACGGCGTCCTGCCGCTTCCCCTGCAGGGCAAGTACGCGCTGGTGACCGGCGCCGACAAGCTCGTACGCACGCCGACTGCTCGCTCGACGGACAACCTGCTGCGGGCGGTGCGCGAGTACCACCTCGTCGAAGAAGGCCCCGCGCGCATCGTCGAGACCCGCGAGAGCATCGGGGCGCTGTCGGCGTGGTATCGCAGCGGTCGGCCCGAGAGCGCGAGCGAGAGACGGGGGTTCGCCGAGAGCTATGGGAAGTCGGTCTTCGGCGCCGAGGCGATGGTCCGCTACGACGAGCCGGCCCTCGGCGACAAGAGCGAGCCGTACCGCACGCGCCTCGAGCTCGAGGGCTGCCAGCGGGCTCGGAGCACCGGCCTGCAGGCGGTCGCCCAGATAAGCTCCGCGCCGGTCGTGGCGATGATGCCCGAATTCCTCAAGCGACCTCCCGAGGATCCCCAAGCGCCGGAGAAGGGCTGGCGCAAACGCGAGCTGGTGCTGCCGTGCCCGTATCGGGCCGAGGCCGAGTATCGAATCGTGCCGCCGCCCGGCTTCGTCGCCGCCGGGCCGCTGCCCGAGAAGGCGGAGAGCCGCTGGGGGCCGGCGAGCTTCTCCCAGGAGCTCTCGGTCGCCGACGACGGCACGGTGACAGCCCGCTACGTCTTCGACACCGGGTCGGGCCGCTTCTCGCCGGCCGAGGTCGAGGGGCTCGCCGTGGGGCTGCGCGCGCTCGCCGCGGGCGACGATCCGGTCATCTCCTTCGAGCTGAAGGCCGCGCAGCTCTTCGTCGCCGGAAAGAGGAAGGAGGCGTTCGCCGAGTACCAGCGGCTCATCGCGCTGCATCCGAAAGAGGCGCGTCACCACCTGCAGCTCGCCGCGGCGCTGCTCGACGCGGGGTTTGGCCTCGCCGCGCGGGAGAGCGCGCGTTGGGCGGTCGCGGTCGAGCCGGAATCGGTCGACGCGCTCGTCGAGCTCGCGCGCATCCTCCAACATGACGAGCTCGGACGGTTTCTCCAGCCCGGCTACGACCGGACTGGGGCCATCGCGGCGCTGCGCAAGGCGAGCGGGCTCGACCCCAAGCACTTCCTGGCGCGGGCCTCGCTCGCGTTTCTGCTTGAGAACAACGCAGAGGGCGTGCGCTTCTCGGCGGACGCCGATCTCGAAGAGGCGGCCGCCGAGTACCGTGCTCTGCACGAGCTCGGGCCCGAGGACGACAACCGCCTGCTCGTCCTCGACATGAAGCGAGGCCGGCTCGACGAGCTCGAAAAGGACGCCCGCATCGCCGAGCCGACCCCGCTGCAGAAGAGCGCGCTGGTCGCGGTGGCGATGGCCAAGCAGGGCGCAAAGGCCGCGCTCGCCGAGGCGGAGAAGCTCGCGCGAGAGCGGGAGGCGCGGCGCACCGTTCTCGAGCTCGCCTGCGACATGCTCGTCCAGCTTCGCTACTACCCGGAGGCGGCCAAGCTGCTGCGCGAAGCGGCGGTCGGTTCGCCCAACGCCTACGCGATGCAGGCGCGGGCGGCGCTGCTCGACAAGGTGCGCCACTACGAGAAGCTCGACCTGTCGGGCGGCGACCCGGCGACGGTGATCAAGCGCCTGTTCGTCGTGATCTTCTCGCCCGCGAGCGGCGAGAGGGAGCTGAACGCGCTGATGTCGCGCCAGGCGAAGAAGCTCGGGCAGGGCCCGCTCGAAAGGCTGCGCAGGTCCTTCGAGACCGCCTCGTACGCCCGGACGCAAGAGGTGCTGCCGCCGGTCGTGCTGCTCGACATCACGCTCTCGCTGCTCGAGGTCTCGCTCGAGGGCGACGAGGAGATTGGGTGGCGTGCGGTGGCCCGGTCCGCATCGGCGCCCGGGGTGAGCAACGAGTGGTTCCTCGTGCGCGAGGGCGAAGAGGCGAGGGTGCTCGCGAGCGGTGAGCCCGCGGCGCTCCTCTCCGAGGCGCTGCGCCGCATCGAGGCGGGCGACCTGAAGGCGGCGCGCCGCTGGCTCGAGTGGGCGCGGGTGCGCGACTTGGGCCCGGCGTGTCCCGGCGAGAGCGAGGCGGAGACCTTGAGGCGCGCCGCCACGCGGGCGCTCGCGTCCATCGAGGCCGAGCCCGAGCACGTCGGCCCGTTGTCGCAGGCGCTCGTCTGCGCGCAGGGCCGAGCCCGCGAGCTGACCGCGATGCTGCTGGCCCGGGCCCTGGTCGCCGCCGACAAGGGCGTCGCGCTGCTCGGGCTGGCCGAGAAGGAGCTCGCCTTCGACGAGGCCGAGGCCGTGCTCGCCAAGGCGGCCGGGTACCGCATGCTCGGCAAGACGAAAGAGAGGAGGGCGTTTCTGGAGAAGCGGCTCGAGGCGAAGGGGGACGACCGCGTCGCGGCGCGGCTGTTGTGCTCGGTGGCGATGGAGACCGGCGAGCTCGACCTGGCCGAGCGCCTGATGCGAAAGCTCATCGAGACCGCGCGCGAGGATGGGGCCGGCCTGTACAACGACGTCGCGTGGCTGGGCGCCTTCCGGGCGCAGGTGCCGGAGATGGCCATCGAGGAGGCAAGGCGTGCGGTGGCGCTGAGCAACGAGCGGTCGCGGCCGGCGCTGCACACCCTCGCCGCGCTCTATGCGCAGACCGGCCGGCCGGATGAGGCGATGCAGGTGCTGCGCAAGGCGGTCGATCTCGCGGGGCGAATCGACTCGGATGACTGGTACGTCATCGGCAGGGCGGCCGAGGAGTACGGGTTGATCGAGGAGGCGAAGCGGGCCTACCGGAGGGTCGAGGCGCCGGAGAGGCCGTTTGCGCTCGATACGCACGTGCTGGCGGAGCGGAGGCTGGAGGCGCTCGAGTGAGGCTTTGGAGCTTGGGGAATCTGCCTGGTACTCGCCGGCGGCTTGGCGACAGCGGGGATGGAGGAACGAGGAGGGGATCGCCGCGCGGAGTCGCCGGTCCCCCCCTCGAATTGCGCCGCGAAGCCAGTCCGAGCGGCGACGCTCGCGGACGGTTCGGAGTGTGGAAAGAGGTCGCCAGGGCAGGGAAGCGAGGCGCGGTTTCCCCTGTTGACAGGGGGACGAAGGCCTTGTAAAAGCTCGCGCCGTTGTTGCGGTTATTCCTCGGTAGCTCAGTTGGCAGAGCAGCTGACTGTTAATCAGCGGGTCCGTGGTTCAAGTCCACGCCGAGGAGCAGATGAAGGCCCAGGCGAGTCCGTCTGGGCCTTTTGATTAACGGGCCCCTCGCCGGTGATGCTGGCGAGGGGTTTTGTGTTTCTGCCCTGAATTCCGAGGGGTTGCGTGGCAACGGCTCGCAGCGCGGGGGCGACGAGGTGATCTTGTCCAGCGCCATCGCGTCTCGCCGGAAACCCTCCGCAGGGCGTTCTCGGTGACGATCTCGGCTCTCGCAGGCCGAGAGACGCTCCGAGACACCTGGCGGCGTTTAACACCAAAGAGCACCTCGTTGACTCTGGCGAGTGGGACACGCGGCGGGTGGAAAATCGACTCTGATCGTCGCCCTACAGGTGGTTGGTCAACCGGTCGAAGACGAAGACTCCGTCAGCGTCGTAGTGCCCGAAAAACCGCCCTGTTGCGCCATCACTCCAAGCGTAGAGTTCGTGACTGCTTCCCGGCACCGGATTGCCCTGGAGCTTCTTGAAGGTGCGCGACTTCGGCAGCGTGCGACCGTTGTCGATGTGCGAGCTGAACTCGTCGAGGGCCTCGTTGACCTGGACCCTCTGCCCCGCCTCCAGTTTGGCGAACGCCCTCTGAACATCATCCGAGACGCGCACCTTGGAAGAGAGCGACGGTTGGAGGTTCTCGGCGAGCAGCGTCGCGCGGTGACGAGCCCAAGCCACATCGCCAAGCACGCTCGTCGTCACCTCACCATCGACCTCCATGAGCAGCGAGTCGGGCGCGTTCTTGGCGTCGTCAGCCTCGACGGTATAACCGACAGCAAGCCGTCGAAAGAGAGCCGCATGCTCGCGCAGTTCGTCAACCTCGGCGAGGCGCACCGGCAGCCGAGGGATCTCCATCAGCTCCGGCGCCCCTTCGAAGAGGAAGACGCACCGATCGGCCGAGATCATCGCCACCGTCTGCAGGTAGCCGTTCAGCGACTTGAAGCCGCCCGTGAGGTTGAAGACCACGAACCAGCTTTGCGCCCTGTACGACTGCACGGACTCATCGAGCTGCTTCGTGAGGTCGGCGAGCCCCGCGCGAAAGGATGCGAGGTCGCTGGTGCGCAGCCCCCCTGCGCTCACGAGCGAGGTCTGGCCGCCGAGCGCCTCTTGAACCAGCTCGGCGGTGACCTTACCCAGCGCTGTGTCGGTGTGAACGAGGAGGTGGAAGACCTGCCTGGCCTTGTATCGATCGAGGACGGCGCCGATGCCGTTCAGCTCCGCGCTCATCCTGCGCCGGGTAACTTGGTCGGCCGTCGTCAGGCGCTTGCGACGTTCATCGACGAGTAGCTCTATGCGAGCGGCATCCTCCACCTCCACTTCGTTGGCGACCTTCGTGAGCCAGGCGCGATCGTCCGAACTCGCTCCGTTCGTGAGCAGGCTCGTGCCACACGTGGAGACCAGCAACAGGCGTTCGGTCATGACCTTCCCTCCGCCAAGACGGGGAATGACGGCAGGCTCGACGCGTCGACGCCCGCGAGCGACAGCGCGGAAGGCCACAGCTTCTCGAACACGGCGTCTGACACGCGCTCGAAGCCATGAGCGAGGACCGAGCGGTTGCGCGCGACGAGGGGTGACTTCGTACCGCTCAGCCCGGCGTCCTGGAACTTCTTGCCAACCGGATCGCCGAGGGCTGCGAGCAGCGCGTAGTCGTCCTGGAGCCCCAGTGCGACGACTCCTTCGCTCGCGCGCGCCGCCCACGTCGTTCGCGGGGACTCAGGGACCTTCTCCAGCGGGACCTTCTCCGTGCTCTCGACGCCGTGACCATTCTTGAGCGCGACCTGCGCGATGGCCTCGATGGCGCGGTAGAGCCGAGCGACAGCGTCGTCGAAGCGACCCTCGTCCTTGCGTCGTTTCGCGTTGGCGAGGAGGTCGAGCACGTGATGACCACTCGGCGGTGGCGCCTGTTCAAGTTGCCCGAGATGCTCCACAAGCCGGTCGATGCCGTTGAGTACGCGATCTCCTCTCGTCGCGCCGAGCACGGAACGCAGATCGTTCGCTGACTTGCTGACGCTATTGAGCAGGTTCTTGCTGGTCGTGTGATCGAAGCGGTCCCACGCATCGAGCGCCTTCGCGAGCTGTTCGAGGGACGCCAGTTCGCGTTTCCGGTCGGCGCGGCTGACGCGCTTCATCGTCACGGCCGCGACGTTTGCCGCCGCGAGGAAGGCGTGCTGGTCGAACAGCACGACGTAGTCCTCCACGGCCTGGTGGCCGAGGGCGTCCCAGGGATTGGCCTGATGGACGATCTTCTCGGCACCGGAGACGACGACGCCTACGCCATCCTTGGTGCGCTCGTTGCCACCGACATACGAGAAAAAGCAGGGCCAGCGGCTCGCTTGGATGCCGATCGCGGCCGACATGCACTTGGTGCCGCCCGTGAAATCGACGACGACCTGGAAGGACTCGCCCCGCGCTGCCCACTCCGAAACGACCGGCGTCAACAGCCGCAGGTGATCGAGACAGCTCGCGAGATCCTGGCCGTCGGGAAGCTCGAACAGGTCGTACCGGCCCGCATCGAGGTCCATGCCTTCGGCGCGCACCATCGGCACGACCTTCGCCGCAACATCATCCTTCGTTTGTGGCGTGTGAACGAACCTCACGCGCACAGGTCGCCACTGCTTGAGTGTCGCGACAACCGGCTCGGGGCTGCCACCCACGGTGCAGATCAACAAGGTCGAGTTGCTCACGCCTTCGCCCCGGAAGGAAACAGCTTGTCCCACGCCTCGATGAGGGCCCGTGCCCGAGCCTTCTTCTGCTCGTCAGCCTTCTTGTTCGTGAGGCGGTTGGCCCACGCAGCGCGTAGGTCGAATTTCACGCCAATCGCTCGAACGACGTCCATCTGCTCCTTGGTGCTGGCATCGGGCCCAGCGGAGAGCAGATCACGCATGGGCCCCATGACCGCTTCGCCACGCAGCCACTTCTCGATGTCGCCGCTCAGGGCGTCCTTCCCGTGCTTCTCCAGGTCGGCGATCGCCTGCTCAGCCTTCGACCGTCGCGGTTCGGGCGCTTTCCACTCGCCGACCGTGCCGATCCCGTAGCCAGCGGCAGTCTTACCGCCGACGCCCCAGCTCTTGAGCGCATCGGCGAGCAGCTGCGCGGCAAGCTCCGTCCACTCGCTCGGCCCGCTCAGGGCAAGCAAGAGACGGCACTTGGGCCGCACTGTCAGGAACGCGACCGGGTTCGGGCTGTCGTAGTCGTTCGGCAGGTTCTGGCCCGAGGAGTCGTAGTAGCCCTTCTGATGCACCGTGAGAACGTCGGCCACGAAGGGCGTGTTGCCAGGGATGCTGCCGGGCACGTAGAGGGCGTCGTGGAATGTCACGATGCCAGCCGCCGCACCTGCCGCGAACCCGTGTTCGCGCATCGCCGCGTCTTCACGTGCGTCGGGCGAGCCGAAGAGCGCCCGATAGACAGCGCCGGGACCGCGCTCGATGCGTCGCCGGTTCCACGTCACGCCCTGGTAGTCGGCTCGTGCGCGCTCGTCGCCTTGCTGCTCCCAAGGCTTCTTGTTGGGCTCGGCAGGCCCGTAGGTCGCGTCGACGTAGTGCGCGACGAGGCCCTTCAGCGCAGAGCCCGGGATGACCGGGACGCCCCACGTGTGATGCACGGTGAGGCCGACATCGATCGCGCTCGCGTTGCCATGTCCGATCAGCAGGCGGCTCGCGAGGGTGAACTCCGCGAGCCGGTCACCGGTGGCCGAGAAGCTCGCCTTCCAACGGTCAAAACTGCGCGCGTAGTCGGGCGACGCGGCGACCTCGGCGAGCTTCTCCAGCCACGGACGTCGGTTGTCGTCGCTGATCTTGCCGTCAGCAGCTTCCGTCGGTGCCCAAGCGTCGTAAGCCAGGCCCAGATGGTCTGGGACATCGCGGTCGACCGAATCCCTCAGAACCTGTCGCATCGTCAGGTCTCCCCGAAGGTCGCCTGCACGGCGCGCTTGAGCCAGGTAGCGACCTGCAGCAACTCGCGGGTGGCCAGCATGTAGCTCTCGGCGTCGAGCCCGCGCACACGCTGGGCAAGGTTCTGTGCCGTCGCCCCTTCGAGCCCGGGTACACCCGCAGACGCGAGATGATCAAGCAGGACCTCGCCACGGTTGCCGAGGCGCTGCACCGAGGCGATGGCCGCGCACAGACCGCTTCGCAGGATGCTGGCGCCGAGATCGTTCACCGCGATCTGGTAGTCCTTCTGCTGACCAGCTTGGACCTGGGCGACCGCGTCGTAGGCGTGTAGTGCGCGCTGTTGATCACGGAGTGGCATGATCAACTCCATTCTTCGAGAAAGGGACGATGCGGCAGCGCCCGCGCCCGGTGGTAGCCTTGCCGCCGAGTTGGTGCACCTCTTCGCCGGAGAGCGCGAAGCCCAAGACCTCGTCGGGCGTCATGGTCACGTTGCGGCGGCGGCTCCGGTCCGCCGCGAGGAGGCCGATGAGCAGGGTCTCGGGCGGAAGGCTCTCCTCAAGCCAGAGAGCGCCCGGAGCGACGGTGCGCGTGCGCTCATCGAGACGAACGCGCGCGTCCACCTGCGTCGCCGTCTCCCAGAGGAACGCCATCGTGTCGTCGTCCACGATGGCGAAGCGCTTGGTGAAGATGTCATCGCCGGGGAAAGCGAGCGGCGCGAGGCGCTGCGCCCACGCGGTCGCCTCTGCGGCCACCGTCGCGGCCAAATCAAGGTCTTCGAGGTAGAGCCTCTCGTTGTGGACGCAGACCGTCCCCTGCGCGAGTCGTGCGCCGCGTCCATCGATGCTCGGGATGGTGAGGCTCGCCTCTTCGAGGTCGCGCTTGGCGAGCGTCAGCAGGAGCGGCGATGTGACCCAGGCGAACGTGCCCCGGAAGCTCCGCACCGGCAACGCGAGCAGGCGCGCATCGCCGACGACCAGCGCACCAGCGTGCGCGGCGGGATCATCCGACGGTCCGAACACCGCTTCCGTCTTCTCTCGGTCGATCGTGCGTCGGGCGTCGCGCAGCACCCCCTTGATCGACGAGCCGGGCAGGAACGGGATCCCCGTCGCCTTCATGCGCGCGGTCGGCAGGTCGATGATGTCCGGCGTGTGGCCAGTACCAGCGTGAAGAGGCGACAGCGCATGCAGGAGGAAGGGTCTCGTGTTCATGGGGTGTTCCTTGTGGGGCGCCAGACGCCGGGGACAACGCGGCCGAAGCCCTCGTCGGTGCGAGTTCCGAGCGCGGTGAGCCAGAGCGCCTTGGCCTCCGCTTCTCCGAAGGGCTTCCCGTCGGTGCGCTCGAAGAAGTAGACGGAGCCCGGCGGCACCATGCGCGAGGTCGGCTTCGGCTCAGCCTTCGCCATGTCCCAGCCCGACACATGGATCGGCCGAGGCACGAACGCCGCACGCAAGATGACCTCGTTCCCCGCGACCTTGCCTCGATACTCGCCGTTCGTGTTTGCGAGATCATCGGGCAGCCAGCCCTTCTCGAAGCAGAGCGGCGAGACCGCGACGAGCCGAAGCCCAGTGCTGGATGCACGGAAGGCTCCGAGCACGGACGCCGGTGGCTCGAAGAGCGTCGCTGGGAGCGATTCGACGCGCGACAGCCGGGAGTCAGAGCCCAGCGTCGCGATCTTGGGAAGCTCGCCTGCAGACAGCGCAACCTCAACGCCGAGCGCCCACTCCCCGGTTGGATCAAGGGTCTCGACGACGTCGTGCGAGAAGAGGACGCCATCGTCCGACGTCAGCTCCTCCGGGCGGATGCCGACGTGGACCTGAACGCGTCGCGTCGTGCCGAGCGCTTCATCGCGAACGCTCACAGGCTTGCCGGCGAGCCACGAGACGAACTCCTCGCTGCTCCACCATCGAGGACTCGCTAGCGGCTTCTGCGCGTCGTCGGGCACCGGGCGCCAGAGCGCCTCTCGGGCATCGTCGTCGTCGCGTCCAAGCGTCGGCGCGATGGGCTGCACGGGATCGAGGCGATGCACATCAGCGCGACCTTCGAGCCAAAGTGCATCGAGAGGCACGGGCCAGGTCGCGTCCTCCACGCGCCAAGCAGCGCCATGCTGGCGACGCAGCACCAGGGTTCGGCCGAGCTGAATCGGTTGCGTGCGGCTTCGCCAGTCGTCCGACGTGAAGGTTGTTCCCGTCCGGGTCTCCTCGCCGCGCCCCCACAGCGAGCGCAGCGCCCCGAGCACCGTCGACGGCCAGGGCCAGTCGAGCCCGTGGCCGCGACCTGACGCGCTCGTGTGCCAGCCCCGACCATCCTTGGCGAAGAAGCCGTCACGAGGGACGAACGCGAGGTGTGTCGTGGTCGTCGTCATGCTGCGGCCTCCTGGCTGCGGCGTTCACGGATGGCAGCGCGATCGAAGGTGCGTGCGATGAGCAGCCGCGCGACCCACGCATCGATCTGCGCGTGCAAGGCTACGTAATCCGTCCTGGCGTCGAGAGAGAGGCCGACGTCTTCGGGACGCAGGCCAGAGCCCTCAATACGCGAGAGAGCGCGCTTCACCTCGAGCGCGAGCACGCGGGCCCAGCCGTCGCCATTCGCCTCGTCGGGTTTGGGCAGGCGCGTGAGGATGCTGGCGATCTCGTAGACCTTGCGTGAGGGGATGCGGTCGCGGAGCAGTGTGGTCGCCTCGTTCAGCGCGCGGACAGGGCCGCTGCTCCACTGCGCACGCCACGTGCGAGCTCCGCCGGAGCGCTTGTCGACGAGCACCGCAAGCGCGTTGCGGTCCCGCTTCGCCTCGCGTTCGGCCTGACGCCCGAGCGTGAGCAGGTCACCCATGCTTTCCATGACGTGGCCAATGCCGAGCCCGACCGACAAGGTCGGGTGCTTGTCAGCGGGGAGCGAACCGCAGGCCGTGGCCATCGCGCTATCGAAGGCCGTGCGCAGCGCGTCCGCGCAGGCGAGCGCCTCAGGCAGCGACACGAAGGCGAGCACGTCGTCACCGCCCGCGTAGACGAGCGCGCTGCGATGCTGCTGCTCGACGACCCTGCGCGCCGCGTCGGCGAAGCCCGCGAGCGCCTTCGAGAACGCGCGGTGCGCATCTGCGGAGCCGAGGCTGTCGATCGCGCGCCCCATGCGGTCTCCGTCGGCGACCAGGCAGGCGACGTAGGGATACGGCTCGTCGAGCTTTCGGAACAGCGGCCTGACGTGCTGACGGCCCCACGCCTCCGGGTCGCCCTGAAGTCCTTGCTCCTCGAAGACCGA
>ENA-UOOR01001926-UOOR01001926.1-fermentation-metagenome-genome-assembly--contig:-NODE-1926-length-22581-cov-20.250289_pt1 | contig 22581 bp, 12 predicted proteins | sample MGYA00245780_ERZ724029 | MGnify/ENA primary metagenome ERZ724029 (study PRJEB28704, sample SAMN03018315) | fermentation metagenome | biome: anthropogenic terrestrial biome; feature: soil... | reverse complement strand
ATATTTTAGTTAAAAACCCCGCTTAATCGGTACAGAGAATAGGGAGTACTAAAATTTAATATCGATGAAAAACAGTCACTATTGAGCCACAAAAAGCCTTTGTATTTCTAAGTAACTGTGTTAGAGAGAGTGTTTTGATTTAAAATGAGACAAATGGGAGCTTTATTTGGTACAAAGCGCTGCCATGTAATAATAAAACTTGTGATACATTTGCTCCGTAATCTTTTGTATAAAAGAAATAATAAAAACAAAAGAAGAGACATTCTAAGTTTATTGACAGATAACGAATTTATCTAGACTTGATAACTCTTGTATCAGTATAAGAATAATGCAAATTCTGAGCAAAATGAGTCAAGTTAGTCAAGTTAGCTAATGGTAATAAACAGAATAAATAATCACTAACTTTAAATTAAAATGAATAATGAATGAAAATCATGTGATTCGATGCGTCCAAAAGGCAGCAAAAAACCTTTTGAACAAGTATGCAATCCTCGCAGTAATGTTATACTCGTTTGGGTTGGTATCGGCTCAAAATTCCGATGTAACAACAATTACGGGTACTGTATTAGAACAGTCGAGTGGACAACCCCTTATTGGTGTAAGTATTTTGGTGAAAGGTTCAACACAAGGCACTGTGACCGACTTAAATGGTGCCTTTTCCATCAAAACAAAAGTCGGTGAAACGCTTAAAGTAAGTTATATTGGTTACACAGATCAAGAAGTAAAAGTGAGCGGCAAACCAATTAAAATTAGCTTAACAGAAAACACAAAATTGCTGGACGAAGTAGTGGTAATTGGGTATGGAACTCAGAAAAGAAAAGACGTTACCGGATCCATATCTTCCATAACGGGCAAAGACCTCATCCAAACCCAACCGACTACTTTCGATCAAGCATTGCAGGGAAAAGTAGCTGGTGTAGGGGTACAACAAACATCCGGTCAACCAGGAGGTGGGGTTAGCGTTCAAATACGTGGTGTGTCTTCCTTTGGTAATAACTCACCTTTATATGTCATTGATGGTGTCATTATTGGACAAGGTTTTGATAGCGGTAGTGGTACTAACCCGTTAGCGACTATTAGCCCATCAGATATAGAATCTATTGATGTATTAAAAGATGCATCAGCTAGTGCTATTTATGGTTCGCAGGCAACCAATGGTGTCATTGTCATTACCACAAAAAGAGGTAAAGAAGGACCACCAAAAATTACTTACGAATATAGTGTTGGCATGCAACAATTAATAAAACAGTATCCTACTATGGATTTGCAAGAATATGCCCAGTTCATTAATGATAGAGCTGCTGTTTGGGGATTTGATGAAAGACCTGAATTTGCAAATCCTCAGTACTTAGGGAAAGGAACAAACTGGCAAGACGAATTATTCAGAAATGCCCCAATGAGCAATCATGTACTTACATTGATTGGTGGTAATGATAGAACACAGTATTTATTGTCGGGTTCTTTTTTTAATCAAGAAGGTATAGCGCTGGGATCTGAATTTACAAGAGCTTCTTTAAGGTTAAATTTGGATAACAAAACGACTGATTGGTTAAAAATAGGGACTAGTTTACAGTTAACCCATGTTGATGAGAATATAAATTCAACAGGTTCAAATGTTATTGCAGAAGCATTATGGCAAACACCAGATATCCCTGTAAGAAATCCTGATGGTAGTTTTGCTGGAGAAGAAAGTAATGAAGGATGGATTCAAAAACGTGTAAATCCTTATGCTATGGCACTTGTTAATAAAAATAATCCTAAAAGAAATCAGGTATTTGCTAATTTTTACGCAGAAATAGCATTTACAAAGGATCTAACTTTTAGAAATGAAGTGTCTGGTAATTTTTCATTTAGAACAGAAGATCAATATAAACCTAAATATAAGTTTGGGCTAGCCGAGAGATTAACGAATGAAGCTTTTTATAGCTATAGTCAAGACTATTATACTACTTTTAGAAGTTTCCTTACTTACGCTAAAGTATTTAATAGCAAATACAATGTTAATGCAATGGTAGGACATGAGGCACAGGTGTCTCAGTTTGAAAATATTAACGCAGGAAGAAATGGTTTCGTTTCAGACAATGTTACTAATATAGGTAGTGGTGATGCGAAAACAGCAACCAATGGTGGAACTAAAGGAGACAATGCGCAGGAATCTTATTTTGGGCGTGTTAATTTTATTTATAATGATAAATACATAATGACTGGTAATGTTCGTGGGGATGGTTCTTCAAAATTTGCGCCAGATAATCGTTGGGTTGCTACCTATTCAGGAGCATTTTCTTGGAAGATCAACAATGAAGGTTTCTTAAAAGATGTAAAAAGGATTAATGAACTTAAATTAAGAGTGAGTTATGGTCTAACTAATAATCAAAATATTAGAAACAATGCTTATTTATCACTATTAGGAGCTGTCCCTACTGCTTTGTCGGGTAGTGCACAACTTACAACTAATTTGGGGAACCCTGATGTTGAATGGGAAAAAACAGAATATAGCAATGTTGGGCTTGATGTAAGACTCTTTAACTGGAGACTTAGTCTTTCAGTGGATGCTTATAATCGTTTGACAAATGATTTGTTGATGCAAGTTCCATTACCTGCTTATTCCGGAGCATCTGCTGACTGGTCCCCAGGATCAATTGGCTCTCCGTATATAAATGTAGGGTCTGTTAGAAATAGAGGGTTTGACCTTCATTTGAATTCAACAAATATAAACAAAGAGGATTTTACCTGGAGTACAGATTTTACATTAGGCCATAACAAAAATAAAATATTAAAATTAAATACAGATGGGGCTTCTTTGACTGCAAATCTTTTTGACCCGGAGCAGATAGTTTCTGAAACAAAAGTAGGTGGATCTATGGGTGATTTTTATGGGTATGTAGTTGATGGGGGCGTATTTGCAACTGCGAGCGATTTTGAGAATCATGCGTTGCCTGCTACTAATGATGGTGAAACATTACCAATTACGCCAAACTCTGGAGGCGTATGGTATGGAGACCTTAAATTTAAAGATTTAAATGGAGATGGCATTATCACTGAAAAAGATAGAACATATTTAGGCTCTCCTATTCCTGATTTTCAATTAGGTCTTGGTAATACTTTTAGATATAAAGGTATAAATTTAAATATATTCTTTAGCGCCAGCATAGGTAATAAAGTAGTAAATGAAATGAGGATAAAAGGAGAATATCCTTCAACACAATATGGTTTCCTAAAAGCATTAAAAAATTATGCGGTACTTGCTTTAAAAGATCCTACTGGGTCTGATTCAGATGTCAACAATGTATATGTTACAAACCCAAACACTACCATTGTAGGGCTTAGGAATACTAATGGTGGTAATCAAAACCAACGTTTCTCTGACAAATATGTTGAAGATGGGTCTTTTATCAGATGTAAGAATATCACTCTAGGGTACACATTCCCTAAAGAACTACTTGGTAAGATACATTTAGAGAATTTACGTGTATATGCGAATGTTACCAATGCCTTTCTTATTACAAAATATACAGGGATGGATCCGGAAGTAGGTTCATGGAATCCTTTACGGGCAGGAATTGATAGTGGCTTTTATCCACAAGCTCGAACATTTACTTTAGGGCTTAACATAGGACTTTAAGTAAACAAAATAAACTAACGTATTATGAAATATATATATAAGATATGTGTGTTGTTTACTGTACTTTTTACAGTAAGCTGTCAGGATGATTTTCTTGATCGTCCTTCGCTATCAGAGATAAGCGCTGAAAATTTTTATCAGACAAAAGAAGAACTAAGGTTAGCTACAGCAGCACTTTATGGTAAACCATGGGCACGATGGCATAATGAAGCATACATCCCGTTAGGAGATGTAATGAGCGGAAACATTATTATACCATATCAAGGTGCAGACTTAGTAGAACTTAACACGTTTACGATTTCAGGATCTAACGGACGTTCATATTCCGGTTGGAAAGGGCTTTATATGGTAGTTGCGCATTGTAATACTACCATTAAGGGTATTGAGAATACGTCAGCAACAATTGCTGAGGCAGATAAGAATGCTGCCATAGCAGAAGCAAAATTTATTCGTGCCATGGCATACTATCATCTTGCTTTATTATGGGGAGAGGTGCCTATTATTGAAGATAATACGAAGCTAATAACATCACCTTTAATAAATAGAAATATAACAGCTGATGTTTACCGATTCATTGCTGAGGATTTAATTTTTGCAGCCGAAAACCTTCCTCTAACTGATGCGCCTGGTAGAGTAACTACTTGGTCTGCAAAAGGCCTGTTAAGTAAAGTGTATTTAACGATGGCAGGATTGGGACAATCCGGAGGTACACGTAATCAGGAATATTTGGATTTGGCAAAAAATACTGCAAAAGATGTGATTGAAAACAGTGGTTTAGATTTGCTTCCTAGTTATTATGATCTTTTTAGAACACAATATAATGATAGTCCGGAATCATTATTTGCACTACAATGGACTGTAGGTGCAGGTTGGGGAGAAGGTAATATGTTATTGACCTACTCACCAAGTATGGAAATTAATCCTCAAAAAGAGGGTGGTTGGGGTGGCCCATTAACTAGTTATGATTTATATTTAGCTTATACGGAGCAGGATTCCATAAGACGTAAAGCGAATTTTATGTTAACTGGAGATCATTATCCTGAGTTAAATGCTGCTGAAGGTGGTTATACTGCTACTTATTCAACTATGAAAAAACACATTATTGGTAATGAAGTAGATAACAATGCGCCTTCAATGACATTTACTAGTTCCATATTGCATACGCAATTACTAAGATTAGCAGATGTTTATTTAGTTTATGCTGAGGCTATCTTGGGCAACAATGGCTCTACATCTAATGCGGATGCTTTACTATATTTTAATATGGTTAGAGAGCGTGCAGGTGTTGATCCTGTAACGTCGCTTGATATTGATGTTATCTTTGATGAAAGGAGGCTTGAATTTGCTTGTGAAGGACAATATTGGCTTGATTTGGTAAGACTCTCTTATTTTAATCCGGTAAAAGCGATTGCTCGTCTTAGCAATCAACAACGAGTAACATTTGAATATGACGGCGATACCAAAGTAGCTACGCCTAATGATCCTATTGGAGTCATTTCTCCTGCTACCTTAGCCACTTTTACATTAGAGTTGCCTGTATCAGAGGTGATTGCTAATCCTAAATTGCTTGAACCTGCAGTAGCATACTATTAATACTAAATAATAAGACATGAAAAATATATTGAATAAATACATTGCATTTTTACTGGCTCTGACGGTAATTATTACAATGTTTACATCTTGCGATAATGATGACGATGTCACGGCTGCTCCTGTTATTACCGAAATACGAAATTATGCAGCTTCGCCAAATGATACGCTTGTTGATAAGATAGTTCCTGGTCAATGGATCGTAATTCATGGAAAGAATTTAAAAGATGCCAAACAGATAAGTTTTAATGGTAGTTCTGCCAATTTCGATCATGGATTGTTTTCAGATGAAACAGCTGTTTTACAAATTCCTTCATCATTACCTTTTAATAATGTTGATTCAGCTCTTCTTCATACTATAAATTATGTCACCGCAGGCGGAGCAACTACTTTTAATTTTAATGTAAGTTCACTGCCAGCTACTATCACAGGAAATTCGATGACTTCCGGTACTTTGGTAGGTGATTCGATTTATATTTATGGTACCAATTTATTCTTGATAGAAAAGTTGACCATAGCGGGTGTAAATGTGTCATCACTTACAACGGTAGATGATGGTAGTTCCATCGGATTTGTACTCCCGGCTATTGATGCACCAATGCCTTGGGAAGGAGAGGTTGTTGCCGCATCTGTTACCTATGAATTTGATGTTTTAATTGTTCCGGAAATTTTTGCTGTTTCTAATGCAAATCCTTCAGAAGGTGATTCTATACGTCTGGATGGTAAAAATTTGAATGGTATTTCAAGTCTTAGTTTTGGCGGTGCTACTATTACAGATTTTACTGAGGATCCTGATGGCTTTTATGTTGAGTTTACAGCTCCTAACCAGGGAAGCTACTCTAGTGGACCAGTGATCATTGTTAGTGATTACGGAACGGCTACTACTGTTTATAATATCAATACTCAAAATGGCGTTACTGAAGGACTTTTAGCAAATTTTGAGTGGGGTGATTATTTTGGTTATGCCTGGTGGGGAGATATTACCCTAGCCGAGAATGTAGCCGATTTTAATGGTTCGATGGGCACAAATACAAGTCAGATTGTGTATTTTAATTCTCCTGTTTTAGCCGGTGGGGAGAGTAAGTACGCTCCATTAGGTAATTCTAATACTGGTAATAAATGGATACCTGTGGAAAATCTTTCAGATCCTGTTGAAAACTGGGGTCTTCAATTTGAAATAAGTGTGCCTCAGCCATGGAATGGTGGTACTCTTTATTTTAAAACTGAATTTGCAGGTGAAAGCTTTGTAGCGCGTTATGAGCCATGGAAAATTCCTGGTTCTAATAAGACTCTTGCTTTTAAAACGGAAGGTTGGCAAACCGTAACTATTCCTTTATCTCAATTCAGATCAGAAGATATCACATTAGGGGATGGTGATTCAGTTACTAGTTTAAACGCATTATTAGGGCCTACTGGTGCAAGTAGTTATGATCTTACCCTTAAAAATTTCGCTTCTTCATCAACAGCAACGGGTTTTTATGCGGCTATTGACAACATCAGAGTGCAAAAAATCAAAGAATAAGACTTTCATAGTGTCTTTTTAATAGCTTGAAGTAACCTACAGGGGATGTTATGGAAATTATATTCCCTGTAGGTCTTTACAGAGCCGAAGATTCTAAATTCATGATAAAGCACATGAAGATAATATCTTGCTATAGCTTATTGACTTCCTTATTTATGAAATTTTATTTCCTGTAGAAGGGGGTACTGCAGGATCTATTGTCTTCTCTGATTAGCATAAAATAATGCAAGATAATTCATCAATGTCCCTTACTTAACACATGTTGTACCGTCCTCTTGGTAAAGCAAATGGTATTTTTGGCCATTGGATGCGCTTATAGAGGGGGTGAGGTCAATAGTCTGAAATATATAGATGGAATTGGCTTATGTGTAAAGCAAGATTGATAGTACAATAATTTAAGTTCAAATACCGGAATGGAGTATCTCCAACCTAGGCATTTGAGCGCTAAAAAGAGACAAAAATTTTAAAAGGTCAATTAATTAAAAGGTACAATGATGAAAAAGCGATTTGGAGGGATAATGGCAATTCTTATGTGGACCGTGACTTTGATGGCCTGTGGAAAAGATGATGATGTCCAACAACAATTAACGGTTTCAGAAACAGAGATATCATTTCCTGCAGAAGGAGGAACGTCGGCAATAACAATCGACTGTAACAGTGAATGGAATATTAGCTATGCTGCCTCCTCCTGGCTGACGTTAAGTCAAAGCAGTGGCGACAGTGGCAATGTAACTATAGATTTAATTGCCACAAACAATTCCACGGGGTTTCTGCGGTCAACAATATTAAATATTAACGCAACAAATGGGCAAGTCCGACGAATTACAGTTTCCCAGGATAACATGTACTCGATCCCATCTTTATACCCTTCGTACAACACATCTCCTGCCGAACCTGATATGACAGGAATGGGCAGCAATGCTGTGGAGCTTGCAGGCAAAATGAAACTGGGATGGAATATTGGTAATACGTTAGAGAGTCCGGGTGGAGAGAATGGATGGAACGGTAACAATATCGGATGGAATCCCATAATTACTGAAGAATATGTGAAGACAGTAAAACAGCAAGGTTTTAATGCGATCCGTCTTCCTTGTGCGTGGGATTGGCACCATCTGGAAGATCCTGCGACTGCACGGATAGATCCGGATTGGATGGAGAGGGTAAAAGAGGTCGTTGGGTATTGTGTGGACAATGACTTGTATGTGCTGCTCAACATCCATTGGGATGGCGGCTGGCTTGATGAAAACATTAATAAGGAAATGCAGGATTCGATCAATGCCAAACAAAAAGCTTATTGGGAGCAAATAGCCACGGCCATGCGCGATTTTGATGAGCATCTGATATTTGCTGGCACCAACGAACCTCCTGCACATGACGCTGAAAGTATGGAAGTACTACTGTCATACCATCAGACCTTCATAGATGCAGTCCGGTCCACCGGAGGGCGGAATAGCTATCGTACACTTGTGGTCCAGGGACCTGCGACTGATATTGAAAAGACATATGACCTGATGAATACCCTTCCTACAGATGAGGTAGAGGAACGGATGATGGTAGAGGTACATTATTATACTCCTTCCCAATTTTGCCTGCTGCTGGATGGCGATGCAGATTGGGGTAAAATGTTTTATTACTGGGGAGCAGGGCATCATTCAACTATTGAACCGGACCGCAATGCTACCTGGGGAGAAGAAGATGATACAAACAACTTATTCGGCATGATGAAAACGAAGTTTGTTGACAAGGGAATACCGGTAATATTGGGCGAATACGGAGCTTACAGGCGTGACAACCATGAAAATGTTCCCCTGGATCTGGAAACCCACAACGATGCAGTGGATCATTGGATCACTTATGTGACCAAACAGGCATTAGCCAATGGCATAAAACCATTCTGGTGGGATACGGGCGGTGCGTTGGATAGAGTAAATTATACGATAAAAGACCAAAGGACAATTGATGCACTTGTCGAAGGTGGTAAATAAGAAGATAGAAAGTTGAATTGGTTATTAACTAATAAATCTGATAAAATGAAGGAGAGTTTAACTAAAACATTACTGCTTCTTTTTTTGGTCATGGCTTTTGCCTCATGTAAGGACGAAGAAGACATAGACCCTATACTTACCGTTTCTGTGGATGAGGTTGCGTTCCCCGGAGAAGGCGGAGACACCACCATAATCATTACATCTAGTGATCAATGGAGTATTTCAAATTCTGCTTCCTCTTGGTTGCAGTTGAGTCAAACGAGCGGGAACAGTGGTGATACTAACATTCAGCTAACAACAGAATCAAACAGTACAGGAACTTCCCATTCTACAATATTGGCGGTCACTTCTGAAAATGGCCAGGTAAGGAGGATCAAGGTGTCACAGGGTAGTCTGCTATATCCGTCATACAATACATCGCCAAAAGCGCCGGATGCCACTGGCATGAGCAGCAATGCAGTTGAGTTGGCAGCAAAAATGCATTTGGGAATAAACTTTGGCAATACCATGGAAGCCCCAACCGAAGCTGAGTGGGTGAATAGCAAAATTACCGAATCGTATGTGAAATTTGTAAAACAAATAGGTTTCAATGCTGTACGGCTTCCCGTTGGCTGGGTTATGTATCATTTAAGCGATCCGGCAAAAATGAAAATTGACCCTGCGTGGCTTAACCGGGTGAAAGAAGTGGTTGGATGGTGTGTAGCCAATGATATGTATGTGATCCTGAATGCTCATGGGGATTGGGGCTGGCTGGAAAATAATGTCAATAAGGCAATGAAAGATTCCGTTAATGCGAAGCAAAAGGCGATTTGGGAGCAAATTGCTACAACCATGCGTGATTTTGATGAGCACCTGATATTTGCAGGCACGAATGAACCTATAGTTGAAAATGCCGAACAGATGGCCATACTCGACAGCTACCACCAGACATTTGTTGATGCAGTTCGCGCTACCGGAGGCAGAAACAGTTATCGCGTGCTGGTTGTGCAGGGGCCAATCACTAACGGTGAGTTAACTTATAATCTGATGAACACGCTTCCTGTAGATCCGGTACCTGATCGTTTGATGGTTGAAATTCACAACTACACGCCTGCAACATTTACGCTACTAACGGATGAAGATGTAAGTTGGGGCAAAATGGCTTACTACTGGGGGACTGGGAATCATTCTACTATTGAGCCAGAGCGCAACGCCACCTCTGGAGAAGAGGAGATCCTTGATGAATTCCAAAAGATGAAAGAGAAGTTTGTTGATAAAGGTATCCCTGTGGTGCTGGGTGAATATGCAACTTGGAGGCGGACTGCCGATCTCGGCAAGCCTGTTCCTTTGGATACGGAGATGCACAACAAGTCTGTGGATTACTGGTCATATTATGTAACCAAACAGGCTAAAGCGCATGGTCTTGTGCCATTCTGGTGGGAGATAGGTTTTATGTTAGACAGAGCTAATAATGTGGTAAAAGACCAGGCTATGTTAGATGCCATTATCGAGGGGGGTAAATAAAAGATTCAGGCGTGAAACAGGGGGATCATTGGATCACCTATGTGGCCAGACAGGCATTGGCTAATGACATGCTGCCATTCTGGTGGGATGCGGTCAGCGCCTTGGAGAGGGCAAATTGTACGGTGAAAGACCAGCGGACACTTGATGCCCTTGTAGCAGGGGGTGGATGCAATATTCCACGGCTGAAGACCCAATATTTTTATAAACAATAAAATAATGTACAATGAATAAATATTTCTTTGCTAAAATATTACTGGTTCTTTTGTGGGCTATGACTTTGATGTCTTGTGGGAAAGAGGATGTCGATCCACAATTGACGGTTTCTGCAACCGAAGTTTCCTTTGAGCCAGATGGCGGAACTTCTGATATATCACTTACAACAAACGGCACATGGACCGTTTCTAATCCAGCAACATCTTGGTTGCAAATAAACAATACGAGTGGTGGTAGTGGAACAGCAACAATAACATTAACATCTGGAATCAATGGTTCTGGATTGACTCGTACTGCTGTGATTACAGTTACGTCAAGCCATGGGCAGGCAAGGCGTATAACAGTTACACAAACTGGTAATTTATATCCTTCATACAACTTAACGCCTAAAGCACCCGACGCAACAGGAATGAGCAGCACGCCCGTGGAACTGGCGGCAAAAATGCATATGGGAATAAATTTTGGCAATACCATGGAATCCCCAAACGAAGCTGAGTGGGTGAACAGTAAAATTACCGAATCGTATGTGAAATTTGTAAAACAATTAGGTTTCAATACTGTAAGGCTTCCCACTGGCTGGGTTTGGAGTCATTTAAGTGATCCTGAAAAAATGAAAATTGACCCTGCATGGCTTGACCGGGTGAAGGAAGTGGTTGGATGGTGCGTGGCCAATGATATGTATGTGATACTGAATGCCCATGGGGATGATGGCTGGTTGGAAAAAAATGTCAATGCGGCAATGCAAGAGACCATTAATGCGAAGCAAAAAGCAATTTGGGAACAGATTGCTACAACCATGCGTGATTTTGATGAGCACCTTATTTTTGCCGGCACAAATGAACCTGCGGTTGACAATGCCGAGCAGATGGCCATACTTAATGGTTATCACGAAACATTTATCAAGGCGGTTCGCTCTACCGGAGGCAAGAACAGTCACCGAGTGCTGGTTGTGCAGGGACCTTCAACTGACATTATTAAAACTTCTCAGCTGATGACTCCGACTACGCTTCCTCATGACCCGGTACCTAATCGTTTGATGCTTGAGGTACATTTTTATGGGCCTTGGCATTTTAATCTAATAAACGATGGAGAATACAATCCGGACACCAAAGCGAGTTACTACTGGGGGGCTGGAAATCATTCCACTATTGAGCCGGAACGCAATGCGCCTGATGGAGAAGAGGATGAGCTTATGGTAGAAATCGGAAAGATTAAAAAGTTTGTTGATGCAGGTATCCCTGTGATGCTGGGTGAGTATGGAGTCTGGAGGCGTACTGCCGAGTATAACGGGCAGATTCCTCTAGATACGGAGATGCACAACAAGTCTGTGGAAGCCTGGGCAACTTTTGTGACCAAAACGGCTAAAGCCAATGGTATGATACCATTCTGGTGGGAGATAGGTTTTATGTTAGATAGAGCTAACAATGTGGTAAAGGACCAGGCTTTGTTAGATGCCATTATCGCAGGATATAATTAATAATATAGTGTCAATATTATAGCATCAGGTTATTTTCCTTCCCTGAGATTGCTCAAGCGTTTGCCAGTCCCGGGGGAAGATTTTACCTCTTTGTTACAGTAGCTTAAAGAGTAATTAATCAATTAAAATTAACCCTTAAAGAGTATCTGTTTTTGGGTAAAATAAAAAAAATTATGTTTAGAAAAAAAGTATTGTTAGGTACAGTCTTTGCTATCTCTTTTTTGGTATGTAAAAAAGATGTGGAAGCACAGACGAATGCGGATAAACCGAAAGTGCTTAACGAAAACCTGACGGAAAAATTCGCCAATGTTTCGCCCAAACTGACTTCCAACAATGCGAATCCTTTATTGGACTTTATGTTCTCAGCCGACCCAACAGCGGTGGAATATGAAGGACGAATTTATGTGTATGCCACCAACGACCATCAACAGTATGAGCATGTAGGGAAGGATGGCAAAAATTCATACGAGAAGATCCGCTCACTGGTCATGATGTCTTCCGACGACATGGTCAACTGGACCTATCATGGTCTCATAAATACAGCAGAGGTGGCGCCATGGACGCAAAATTCTTGGGCGCCCTCCATTACATCCCGAGTGGAAGCAGATGGCAAAACGCACTTCTATTTGTATTTTTCCAACAGCGGAATTGGCTCAGCGGTACTTACTTCCACCTCTCCTGTTGGTCCGTGGAAAGATCCATTGGGAAAGAACCTTGTCGATCGTTCTGTTCCAAGTGTCAAAGATCTTGAAGCTCCCTTCGATCCGGGTGTTGTGATTGACGACCAAGGTACAGGCTGGCTGGCTTTTGGAGGCGGAACACCTAAGACGCAATACATGCCAGACAATGCCAGGATCGTCAAATTAGGAGCCGACATGATCAGTTTGGCCAGCGATGCAGCGAAGATTCCTGCGCCGTATTTTTTTGAGGCCAGCGAACTTAATTTTATCAATGGAACCTGGGTTTATACCTTCAATACAAGTTGGGTAGAACGCACCGAATGGCCTTATGAAAACATCGACAAACCTACTCAATGCTGCATGTCGTACATGACGAGCAAAACCCCCTTAGATCCTGAAAGTTGGAAGTACCGCGATAATTACTTCAAGAATGCGGGCGACGTACAAGTAGGGCCACATACAAACAATCACACACATCTGTTCAACTACAAGGGGAACTATTATATTGCCTACCATGCCATGTATTTACAGGATTATTTTGGCACAAAAGGTGGCTTTCGGAACGTGGGCATCGAAGAAATCCAGGTAGACGAAGAGCATGTGAATATCAGCATGAGCAAAGCAAGCTACGAAGGTACGTCGCAACTTAAGCCATTAAATCCATTTGTACTTCAGCAGGCTGAAACCACCGCAGGCACTTCGGGGCAGGTTCAGTTCGAAGCCGTTGGAAACCCTGGGAATATGGTTGCCAAAGGAAAAGCCGACAAACAATGTCTCATGGTACGTGGCGCTGATTTTAGCCAACAGATTCCTGCCAAATTCGAAGCACGGGTAAAAGGAAAAGGCCAAATTGATGTTTATGTAAACAACCTGGAAGGCACTCCTCTGGTTTCACTCACATGCGACGAAAAAGAATGGACTAAGCTCTCAACGAAAATCAAACAGAAAATGGAAAAAGGAGTCGGCAACATTTATTTCGTATTTAGTGGCGAAGAATTGAGGTTTGATGAATGGAAATTCATTGATTAAACCGTCACATACAGGCTGGAAACAGGTTCAATAGGATATTCACGAATACATTTCAACCAATGATTAAAGCTTATTTATACAGCGTTGCGCTTTTGAGCTGCCTGTTTTTTTCAAACAGGATTCATGCACAACAAGCAAGCAATCCAATCATTTTTGCCGATGTGCCCGATATCTCTATAATCAGGGTTGGTAAAAATTATTATATGAGCAGTACAACCATGCACATGACTCCGGGGGTGCCCATTATGAAATCTACAGATCTTGTCAATTGGAAAATCATCAACTATGCCTACGATACTTTGGCAGATCTACCGGCGCTAAATTTGGAAGAAGGAAAAAACATCTATAGCAGAGGTTCATGGGCAAGTAGTTTGCGTTACCACAAGGGGATGTATTATCTAGCCACTTTTGCACATGACATACCAGGTGAAACGTATGTTTTTAAAACAAAAGATATAGATAAAGGAAACTGGCAAAGAGTTTCTTTTAAGCCATCGCTTCATGACAGTTCTTTATTTTTTGATGATGATGGCAAAGTATATCTGATTTATGACGGGGAAAGACTAAAAATTGTTGAATTAAACGACGATCTAACAGGAATTAGACAAGACGTTCCGGAGAGGGTTCTCATCGAAAACGCCAGCGCACCAACAGGAAAAGAAATAGGCCTTGCAGCTGAAGGATCTCAATTATTTAAAGTAAATGGAAAATATTACCTATTTAATATTTGCGCGCCACGCGGTGGAATGCGAACTGTAATTATACATAGGGCAGATAATATCAACGGTCCCTGGGAAGGAAAAGTTGGTTTACAGGATAGAGGAATTGCTCAGGGCGGACTGATCGACACTCCCGATGGACGCTGGTTCTCTTATCTTTTCCGCGATTATGCTGCAGTTGGCCGCGTTCCATATCTCGTTCCTGTTAGGTGGGAAGACGGCTGGCCTGTATTAGGAGAAAATGGTAAAGTTCCGGAAAAGTTAGACTTGCCAGCCAGTAATGGTTTGATTCCGAATTTGGTTGCTTCTGATGAATTCAAGCGAAAAAAGGGACAAGCAGCATTACCATTAGTTTGGCAATGGAATCATAATCCTGATAATTCATTATGGTCTGTAACTGAAAGAAAAGGTTTCCTGCGCCTCAAAACAGGAAGAATCGACACTGATTTTCTTCAGGCCAGAAACACACTTACACAACGCACTATTGGTCCAACCTGCTCAGCTTCTGTTGCCCTCGATGTTTCCAAAATGAAAGATGGCGATTTTGCCGGATTCTCAGTTCTACAAAAAAAGTATGGATTAGTGGGGGTTAAAATTGACGAGGGTCAAAAGTCGATAGTAATGATCACTACTGATAATGATAAGCCTGTCGAAGTAGAGCGAATTCCATTGGATCAAGACCAAATTTACTTCAGAATCGATTGCGATTTTACCGGTATGAACGATGAAGCTATTAGCCTTTACGCTCTTAATGGGAAAGACGAAGCTAAATTCTCGTACAGCTTAGATGGAAAAGTGTGGAATCCTATTGGAAATATATTGAAAATGAAATATGACATCCCACATTTTATGGGGTACCGTTTTGGCTTGTTTAATTATGCAACAAAAAATACCGGTGGGCATGTTGATTTTGACTGGTTTAGAATTAAATATTAATAAAGTAAATATCTAAAATGAAACATACCTATAAACTTATAGCGACACTTATAACTATTTTAAATTGTTCCATAGGAGAAGCACAAAATCCTATTGTGCAAACCAAGTATTCGGCAGATCCGGCACCAATGGTGCATAATGGTAAAGTGTACCTGTATACAAGCCATGATGAAGACGATGCCAATGCCGATGGCAAGGGCTTTAAAATGCTCAATTGGTCGCTTTATACATCAACCGACATGGTCAATTGGACAGATAACGGAGTAGTTGCTTCCCTTAAAGATTTTAGTTGGGCAAAGCAGGATAATGGTGCCTGGGCAGTTCAGTGTATTGAACGAGATGGTAAATTTTATTTATACTGTCCCATGCATGGCGGAGGTATAGGCATTTTGGTTTCAGATAGTCCTTACGGTCCATTTAAAGACCCTATTGGCAAGAAACTTATCAATCATCATCCTTGGAACGATATCGATCCTACCCCATTTATTGATGAGGATGGTCAGGCGTATTTGTATTGGGGAAATCCCGGCTTGTATTACGTAAAACTGAATGAGGACATGATATCCTATTCGGGTGAAGTTAAAGAAATACCCAATACTATAGAATCTTTTGGTAAACGCGAAGGAGAAAAAAATGATATAAGACCTACCACTTATGAGGAAGGACCATGGTTGTATAAACGCAATAGTCTGTATTATTTATTTTTTGCCGCAGGGCCAATACCGGAACATATTGGTTATTCAACCAGTAAAAGTATAACAGGACCGTGGAAATATCAAGGTGTCGTGATGCCTACACAAGGAGGTTCTTTTACCAATCATCCTGGCATAATTGATTTTAAGGGAAAGAGCTATTTTTTCTATCACAATGGTGCATTGCCAGGAGGTGGCGGTTTTACCCGTTCCGTTTGTGTAGAAGAAGCCAAGTTTAATAAAAATGGTTCGATCGTGCAAATGAATATGACAGAAGGTATTAAACAGAGTTTAAATTCGTTAAATCCTTATGTCAAAACGGAAGCTGAAACCATTGCCTGGTCTGAAGGAGTGAAGTCGATGGAAGATAATGTGGCCGGCACTTTTATTACGGCAAAATACAATGACGCTTTTATCAAAGTAAAAGAGGTGGATTTCCGTAAAGGCGCTTCAAAATTGACAACAAGAATCGGCACAACGCACAACGGAAATGTTTCAATGGAGATACGATTGGACACTAAAGACGGAGAGTTAATCGGAACCGTAAATGTGCCAATGGCGGGAGGCAATGACAAATGGGCATTGCAGACAATTGATGTTAAAAAAGTTTCAGGAATTCACGATTTGTATTTTGTTTTTAAAGGAAAAGCCAAGACCGATATACTGTATTTTGATTATTGGAAATTCTTAAAATAATTTTTTACAAAAAAAAGAAATCTGTTATCTAAAAAAGAAATTGACCAAAGCAGACCACGATGTTTTTGAAGAACTCAACTGTATCTATTTTGAACTAGGAGTCTCTTTGGGATATATTTCGGATATTAAAAATTAGATGCCCGTACCGAAGGAATCTCATATGGATTGATATTTATTAAACAATTACAATTATGCGTAGATTAATACTATTATTGGCAGTCTCTTTATCTTTTTTGAGTATTTCGGCTCAAAACAAAGTTGAAAAATGGCGTATTTATGAGATCGTTCTTAATGGTGACTCAAAAGGTAATCCGTTCACTGATGTACAACTAAGTGCTAAATTTACAAATGGTGAGAATATAAAAATAGTTTCAGGCTTTTATGATGGAAATGGGATATATAAAATCCGTTTTATGCCACAAGCGACAGGTGCCTGGACTTATATCACATCAAGCAATTTAAAGTCACTTAATAATAAAAAAGGAAAATTTGAATGTTTTTCAAACACCGCTAGCAATCACGGACAAGTAGTAGTAAAAGATACTTTTAATTTTGCTTATTCAGACAATAAACCATATTACCCTTTTGGTACCACCTGTTATGGATGGGTTCATCAAGGAGATAGTCTTGCCCAATTAACATTGAAAACCCTTGCTAATGGATATTTCAATAAAATGCGCATGTGTATTTTCCCTAAAGACTACGATTGGAATAAAAACGAGCCACTCTTGTATCCTTTTGAGGGAAAGCCTTTAACTGATTGGGATTACACGAAATTTAACCCTGTATATTTTCAGAATATTGAGAAAAGGATAGCGCAATTGGATTCACTTGGCATCGAAGCCGATCTAATTGTTTTTCATCCTTACGACCGTTGGGGGTTTCAAAAAATGGACAGAAAAACCGATGATTTATATATCAATTATATTATTGCCCGCTTTGCTGCCTATAAAAACGTATGGTGGAGTCTGGCTAATGAATATGATTATATGAAGTTTAAGAAGATAGACGACTGGGATCATTTTATTCAGTTATTTACCGAAAAAGATCCATACAATCATTTGCGTTCAATACACAACGGGCCTAACCTCTATGACCACACAAATCCCTTGATCACACATGTGAGCATTCAGAATGAAGACACTTATAAAGCAAAGGAATTAAGGCCAAAATATAAAAAACCAATTGTTTATGATGAATGTCGGTACGAAGGAAATGTTAATTGGCCATGGGGGAATTTAACTGGTCAAGAGATGGTGGACAAATTTTGGCGTGGTGTTGTAAATGGTGGCTTTGTTGGGCATGGAGAAACTTATGTTACTGAAAATCCCGTTAAATGGGGATATGAATCGCAAGATATTTTGTGGTGGTCAAAAGGGGGAGTTCTCAAGGGACAAAGTCAGGAAAGGATTAAATTTTTAAGAAATATAATTGAATCTGCCCCAGGATATTTAACGCCAGTTATCAATACGGAATTTTGGGTACCCTATTCATGTGTTGCTTTTAAAGATGAATATTTTCTGCACTATTTTAATGCTGACCAGCCACGCAGCCAAATTGTATATTTACCCGAAAATTCAAAATATAAAATTGAAATTATCAATGCATGGGATATGGCAATTACGCCTGCTAAGGGAGAATTTGGCGGAAAAAGTTTAATTCAACTTCCGCAAAAACCTTTTACAGCATTGCGCATCACTAAAATAATGTGATTAGTTTTTATTTTATTGCTTAAACTATTTAATAAAGATAAATTCGTTGCATTATGAAAATAGGAATCCCTTTGATTGCAAAGTTGAAACACTGCACTACGCAGTATCTTTCGCCATAAAGGCAAATCGTATTTGTTCTATCATAACGGCGCATTGCCAGGAGGCGGAGGCTTTACGCGTTCCATTTGTCTGGAGGAGTTCCAGTACAATGAAGATGGGAGCATTCTGCGGATAACGCGAACAGTCGAAGGTGTAAAACCTATTGAACATTTAAATCCATCATCCGCCAGGAAGCGGAAACTATCGCCAGGGAGGAGGGAATTGAAACCGAACGCAGCACCAACGCCGGAGTTTATGTTACCAAAATCAACAATGGTGATTTTATCAAAGTACGCAGTGTCGATTTTAAGAAAGGAGCAGGAATATTTCAGGCTAATGCGTCATCGGCATCAGATCAACCAGATCTCAGCTCAGCTGCACAAGGTTATCGCAGCCCTAAAAAGAACTGCACTGTTGATGGGAGGGTGATGACTATCGCCGGTCAAAGCTTTCAGCGCGGCTTTGGTACATATGCGGAAAGCTCTCTTTTTATTCAGCTCGATGGTAAGGAAAATTAGTTTGCCGCGCAGGTTGGCATTGATGCTGAGATGAAAGACAAACACGGTGTTTCCTCAAGCGTAAGCTTAGGGTTTTTCGCTTTCTTGTTTTAAATAAATACATTGACTAAATAATTAAAATCAGATAAGAATAAAAAAACAATTGAGAATATGAGAAATGCAATTTACAGGTTAAGGATGACGACCTTAATTATCACGCTTATAGTGCCGTGTTTATACGCACAAAAAGCCACTGATCCCATTATTTATGCAGATGTGCCTGATAAAATTACCGCTCAAAACCCGCTAATACAAACCATATATACTGCTGATCCGGCTCCAATCGTATTTGGAGATACCCTTTTCTTGTATGTTGGTCACGATGAGGACGATGCTCACAAAGACCCCCATGGAGGTTATTTGATGCGTGAGTACCGCCTCTTTACCACTACTGATATGGTCAATTGGACTGATCATGGCGCTCCTTTGAAAATTGGCCAGATTTCCTGGTCCACAAACGATGCCAGCGCAGCACAACTTATTGAAAGAAATGGAAAATACTATTGGTATTTTTCCACTGGTAATAAAAATGATCAAGGTGTAGCAGTCGGTGTAGCAGTCTCAGATTCTCATTATGGCCCTTTTAAAGATGCTATAGGCAAGGCGCTTATAACGAATAGCATGACTACCTATGCTCCGCATTTTTGGGATAATCTTGATCCAACTGTCTTTATTGATGATGATGGACAGGCCTATCTTTTCTGGGGAAATGCAGCTTGTTATTGGGTAAAATTAAATAAGGACATGATTTCCATTGATGGAGAAATTCACGCTTTAGACATTAAAGATAAAACAGCTTTTGCAGGAACATATACTGAGGCTCCATGGGTATACAAAAGAAATAAGCAATATTATATTATTTATGCTGCAGAATTTCCGGAAAACATAAGTTATTCCACTTCAAAAAAAATTACAGGGCCCTGGAAACAACAGGGCATACTAATGCCTACGGAAAAAGGCAGCACCACCAATCACTCAGGCATTATTGATTACAAAGGAAAATCTTTTTTCTTCTATCATAATGATGCATTACCAGGAGGTCATAGTTACGACAGATCGGTTGCAGTGGAAGAGTTCAGTTACAATGCTGACGGCACAATTCCAAAATTGAACATGACTGATGCCGGCATTGTCAAGGGAGTGGGGACTTTAAATCCATATCAAAGAACAGAAGCTGAAACTATTGCTTTTTCAAAGGGGGTTAAAGCAATCGAAAATAAAGAGAAAGGTGTAATCAACACATCCATTCATAATGGTGATTATATAAAAGTACGGGATGTAGATTTTGGAAAAACAGGTCCATCTTCGTTTAAAGCAACGGCAGCCAGTCGTTATAGCGGCGGGACTATTGAAATTCACACTGATGGTCTGGATGGAAAATTGATAGGGACTCTAAATATTTACTATACCGGTGAATGAGAAAACTGGAATGAATTCTCAACGAATGTAGAAAACGTCAAAGGCGTTCACAATGTATATTTTATTTTTAAAAGCAATGAGCCCTATATGTTATTTAATTTTGATTACTGGGAATTCGTTAAATAAAAGTACACAAGAGACCTTTGCCAGATTGTTCCAGGTAAATTAGAAGAATATTATTTTTAGTCGCAACGGAGAACTATTAGGATTTTGTTAGTTAAAAAAAATACAGGAGGCTTACAAAGTTGGACCACCGTTTCAACTAAAGTAAATAAGACATAGGGCGTTCACGATCTGTACTTTGTTTTTAAAGGCAATCAAGGCGATCTGTTCAATTTCAACTGGTGGAAGTTCGATAAGTAAAATATTCAAAATCATCCATCCAATTAATTAAAAATTTAGAATAACGTTTATTAGATAAAATAAAAAAAGCATGTTTAGAAAAAAAGTATTGTTTAGTACAGTCGTTGTTATGGCTTTTCTGGGAGGTATAGAATTCATAGCTGCTCAGACTAATGCAGGTAAAACGGGAAATGTTAAGGAAAATTTGGAGGCAAAATTCGCAAATGTTTCGCCGAAACTTACCTCTAGTAATGCGAATCCATTATTAGATTTTATGTTTACGGCCGACCCAACAGCTGTAGAATACAATGGAAGAATTTATGTGTATGCCACGAATGATCATCAACAGTATGAGCATGTAGGAAAGGATGGAAAAAATTCATATGAGCATATCCGTACACTGGTCATGATGTCTTCCGATGATATGGTCAACTGGACTTATCATGGTATCATAAATACTGCCGAGCTTGCACCATGGAGTACGAATTCCTGGGCGCCTTCCATTACATCCAGACTGGAAGCAGATGGTAAGACGCACTTCTATTTGTATTACGCCAATGGTGGTGGTGGCTCAGCCGTGCTTACTTCCACCTCTCCCGTTGGCCCGTGGAAAGATCCATTAGGAAAGAACATAGTCGACCGTTCTGTCCCAGGAGTGGATGTCGATGCTCCATTCGATCCCGGAGTTCTTATTGACGACCAAGGTACAGGTTGGCTGACTTTTGGAGGTGGATCTGCTAAAACGAAATATATGCCGGATAATGCCAGGATTGTCAAATTAGGGCCAGATATGATTAGTTTGGCCAGCTTTGTTGCCAAGATACCCGCTCCTTATTTTAATGAGGCCAGCGATCTTAACTTTATGAATGGAACCTGGGTTTACAGCTACTGTACGAACTGGGATGCACGTGATGAATGGCCTTATAGCAATATTGACAAACCAACCATATGCAACATATCTTATATGACGAGTAAAACACCGTTAGATGCAGATAGCTGGAAGTATCGTGATAATTATTTTAAGAATACTGGTGAAGATAATGTGGGTCCTATGACAAACAATCATACGCACCTGTTCAAGTTTAAAGAGAAATATTATATTACTTACCATGCCATGTATTTACAGGATTATTTTGGTACCAAGGGTGGTTTTCGTAATGTAGGTATCGAAGAAATACAGGTGGATGAAGAGCATGTGAATATCCCCATGGTCAAAGCAACTTTTAAAGGTCCGTCACAACTTAACCCATTAAATCCATTCGTTCTTCAGCAAGCAGAAACCACTGGAGGCACTTCGGGGCAAGTCCAGTTCGAAGCTGTCGGTAAAACGGGCAATATGGTTGCTAAAGGAAAAGCAGACAAACAATGTCTCATGGTTCGGGGAGCCGATTTTAGCCAACAGATTCCTGCAAAATTTGAAGCCAAAGTGAAGGGTAAAGGTAAAATTGATATTTACATAAATGATCTTAAAGGTACTCCTCTTGTTTCGCTTATAAGTGATGGTAAAGAATGGACTACGATCTCAAAAAGAATAAAACAGAAAATAGGTAAAGGAGTAGAGAATATCTATTTTGTATTTGAAGGAGAAAATTTTTCGTTTGATGAATGGAAATTCATTGATTAATTCTGCTGAATATTAATTGAATTAAAATTAATTATTATAATTCCCCCCGAATCTTGGACAACAAGTATCGTTAAAAAAATGTATTAATCTTGTTGTCATGAAGAAAAGGATATATTAGCCCTCAAATAAACCGAGCAGTAAAAAATAAAAGTTATTTTTACAAC
>ENA-UOOR01001925-UOOR01001925.1-fermentation-metagenome-genome-assembly--contig:-NODE-1925-length-22581-cov-26.790598_pt1 | contig 22581 bp, 18 predicted proteins | sample MGYA00245780_ERZ724029 | MGnify/ENA primary metagenome ERZ724029 (study PRJEB28704, sample SAMN03018315) | fermentation metagenome | biome: anthropogenic terrestrial biome; feature: soil... | reverse complement strand
AAGTTACGCCTTGAGGCTTGAGGCCCGTAAGCAGACGTTGCGCCCAGGCCTTGCCTTGGATGTGGGTAATGCATAGTTCAAACGAGACAGGTTGCCCCACGATGGCTTTCGAACAATACTCCGCAATTGCACGCCCCTTGCATCGCTCCGATGCGTGATACCCATCGCAGATACCTTAGTCTCATTCCACCCGTCCAGCTCTCTTGCCATCACTCCGTCGATAGTAACGCAGAGCCTGTTCGGCTTGGACGCCTATCACGCTTAGGAATGTTCACTAGCCTTTCCAACTGCTATTGCCTACAGAACTTACACGCACCCCATGGCCACTTGCGATCCCGGCTGCATCATAGGACCTCACATGACCCCATCATCTATTTCCGGAGTATCGTTCCTTCTGGATTACAAATACCGTCATGGGCTGCCCTCTTCGTTCTGGTTGTGCTCCATTTTTCTCGAGTTCCGACTCTCTGCCGACACCGCATGCAGCTATACATCGCGTCATGCATCACCCATTGTCGAGAATGTCGCCGCATCCCGTCCGGACCAGAAGGTCTCCCCCAGGCCTGCCTGTGTATGCCAGAGGCCGTGCAGGCATCGGCGTGCTTTTCGGCCCCACGGCTCTACGTTCTTCTCTCATCTTCAACAGGGCCTGTCAATCGGCCATGCAGCATCTGGCCAACTACCAGCGCGCCTCCAACCAGCAACGTGAAGTGGTAGGTGAGCAGACGCCACAGCGCGACTGTCAGGCCGAGCAGGCCCGGTGGGACGATCATCCTGAACAACTCGGCGAATCCCAGCTCCGCGAAACCACTTGCGCCGGGAGTCGGCACGTAGGACGATGCCATGTGGAAGAGAATCGCGTTGCCCATGACCTGCTCGCTCGGAGCCCGCACCCCCAACCCCCGAAGTATTGCCGCGGGCACAAGGGCGATCGCAGCCCACCCAGCCACGCTCAGCAAGATCGCTGCAAGCAGCGTGCGCCTTTCGCGTCTCCAGTAGTGACGTAGCGCGCCCTGAAACTCGGCGACGATCCGGCTGATAGAGTTGAGCATGCGTCTAGCTCCCCTCCTCCGCAACAGCCACATCGCAGCCCGACTGCGCAGCAACGGGGCAACTACAGTCTCGATCCTCTCAGGGTCAGCTATCAACAGCATGGAGAAGCAGAATATCGCCACGTAGAGTGCGAGCCCGGTCATCATCGCCGCCTTCATCCGGCGCGGCACGCGCCACTCGGCGCCCGACAGGGCGATCCATGTCAGCGCGGTCAATGCCAGCATGACTCTGGCCACCGCGTTGCAGAGGGTCCTCATGGCAATGGCTGCGGATGCCTCTCCCACACCCAGTCCTTCCCGGGTGAGCAGGTAAACCTGCACAGGTTCGCCGCCAGCGCCAAACGGCATCAAGCTCGAGATGAACTGACCTGCGACAGAGATTCGGAGCCCACGCCAGAGGCCAATCCCCGCGCCCATGGCCTGTCCCAGGACCGATATTCGCATGCTATCACAGATCCAGCCGGCCACCACGAGCGCCAGCACAGCAACGACCAAGGTCGGGTTGACTAGGCGCAGGTCTGACCAAGCAATCCGGCTTCCCGACATCCTGAACACAATGAGAAGAGCCACCGCGCCGCAGACGAGAGCGATCAAGAGCCCCCGCACGAGTCGCCCATTCACACCACGCTCGCTCCTCCCTCTCCGCCGCCGAATTCCGTCTGTATCGTAATCTTCCCCAAACCCGTATTCGGGCATGTTCGCTGCTATGCAGCGCCGCCAGGCGCATTCAAGAGGGGCGCCTCTCCAAGGAGGCGCCCCTTCGTCATGCCATATCATGTCAGCCCATCCAAGCCACCCAAGCTAAGGCTTCGTGACCGGCGCTTTTGCGTTACCTCCCCCCCATTGTGAGCGCCATGACCGCCTTGGCTGTGTGAAGTCTGTTCTCTGCCTCGTCGTAGATAGCCGAGTGCGGCCCATCGATCACAGCGTCCTCTACCTCGTTGATGCGGTCGGCCGGCAATGCGTGCATGTACAGGGAGTCCTTCGCCGTCAGCGCCATCCGCTCGGCAGTGCACTTCCAGCTCTTGTTGGCATCACTGAGCGAACCGATCACATCGGTGCTCTCGTTTGTCACCCAGTTGCCCCAGTTCTTGGGGAACACCACATCGGCATCTCGGTAGGCTTCTTCCTGATCATGAGTTATCCTGAATGATCCACCGTGGTCGGCGGCGCTTCTCCTGGCCTTCTCGATCACCCAGTCGGGCAGATCGTACCCTTCTGGATAGGCAAGCGTGACATCGATTCCGTATCTGGGGAAGAGGAGCACCTGGCTGACCGGAACCGAAATGGGCTTCTTGTGGGTTGTGGCGTATGCCCATATAACGGAGACCTTCAAGTTCTTCGTATTCCGGCCCTTCTTCTCCTGGATAGTCATCAGGTCTGCGATAGCCTGAAGCGGGTGATAGATATCGTCCTGCATGCTGATGATGGGCACTGTGGCCGCCGCGGCCATGTCGCGAAGGTAGGTATTCCCCTGCTTCCAGAAGCAGTTTCTGCAAGCTATCGCGTGTCCCATCCTCGAGAGGATGACAGCCGTATCCTTGGCGACTTCGCCGTGAGCGATCTGCATGTTGCTGGTGTCGAGGAAGTGGGCATGCCCGCCCAGCTGCGTAATGCCGGCCTCCATCGAGTTTCGCGTGCGCGTGGACTGCTCAAAGAACATGAGAAACACGGTCTTGCGGGGCAAATAATCAGTGGGCTTGTCCATTGCGAAGTCTCGTTTCAGCTCGTACGACACGTCCAGGAGCGTATCGATCTCCTCAAGCGACCATTCCTCTAGGGTAATGAAGTGTTTTCCCCTGAAAATAGTCTGCATAGCTTAAACTCCTCCGTGCACTCTTCTTGCGCCTGTATGATCAGGCGTTCTTGGCAACATAGATCGAGGGAATCAATGAGTACATGGCCGCCGCTTTCACCAGTTCGTCTTTCCAAGTCCTCTCGTTCGGGGCATGGGACTGATCCTCATGCCCGGGACCGAACCCTATGCACGGTATGCCGAATCGCCCCATGATGGACACTCCGTTCGTGGAGAACGTCCATTTGTCAACCACCGGCTCCTCCTTGAACAGCCCGCGGTAGGTATAGGCAAGCGTTTCGCACATCGGATGGTCTTCGGGAACGACCCAAGTCGGGAAGAAGCACTGGGTGGGATATACCAAGCCTGTGTATGCAGGCCGGTTGTACTCGTACATCGATACCTCGGCCTGCCCCGCCCGGACGGCCGGGAGATTCCTGATCTGCTCGAGGGCCATCTCCCATGTCTCGCCGTGGGTCAGCCGGCGGTCAACGGAGATCCAGCAGCTGTCGGCCACAGCGCACCTAGAGGGCGATGTGAAGAAGACCTCGGATACGGCAACTGTGCCCTTGCCCAGGAACGGGTCTACATGCAGGTTCTCATTGAGAGCCCTGAGTTCCTGAAGGATGGGAGCGATCTTGTAGATCGCGTTGTCGCCCCGCTCGGGAGCGGAGCCGTGGCAGCTAATGCCGCGAGTCGCCACCTTGATCTCCATGCGGCCGCGATGCCCGCGATAGATTCTCGTCGATGTCGGCTCGGTGAGCACTACGAAGTCAGGCCGAATCCCGCTCTCGTTGATGATGTACTGCCAGCACAGGCCGTCACAGTCCTCTTCCTGAACCGTGCCGGTCACCAAGAGAGTGTAGTCGCCCCAAAGCCCCAGATCACGGATTATCTTGCCGGCATACACCATTGCGGCCATGCCGCCCCTCTGATCGCTGGCGCCCCTGCCCATGATGATGTCGTTGTCCTCGTACCCCTTGTACGGATCGACTTCCCAGAGGCCCCGATCTCCAATGCCAACGGTATCGACGTGACCGTCCATGGCGATCAAGGTCTTTCCATCGCCGATTCGCCCAAGGATGTTGCCCATTGGGTCTACGTCGACCTTATCGAAGCCCACCGCCGCCATTTCCTCGCCGATCCGCTGGACAATCGCCTTTTCATGAGAGCTTTCCCCCGGAATCGCGATCATGTCCCGCAGAAATCTGGACATCTCTTTTCGATATCCTTGCGCTTGAGCCAGTGCTTTTTCAAAAGGGAAGCTAATCACGACCACTCCTCTCTCTCGCTTCGCTGAGTCGATCATTGACATCCAAGACTTTGCTCCGCTCTTCTGCCCACCACGACTGGCATCTCTGTGCGTTCAGCTCAGCGGCGGTCTTGCCCTGCTGCTCAACCCAGGTGTAGTACTTGAGGTTGAACCATCTGTCGCGGTTGTTGACGGTTCCCTCTTGAATGTAGTCCAGCTTGGCACCGTGGAAGATGCCCGACATACGGGCCTCCGCCTTGCCCGCGGTAAGCTTGCCGAACCTGTCGTCCAATGCGCTCATCACCGAGTGGTAGCGGTCGATTGTATCGGTGAGAACGGTCACTATGTTGTCGCCGCTGCTCATCCTGTAGTACTTAGCCGTCTTGATCGCGCCCAGAACGTTGCACACGCCTGAGATGCCGAACATGGTGGCCATCTCGCGCACAGCCTCTTCTGAGATTCCCGCTTGCCCCGCCAGATACTCCATGCCTACGGAGTCTGTGAGCAATTGCAGGCCCAACTTGCTCTCCATGTCGTCGATGCACATGAGGCAATCCATGTTCATGACGTTGTGAATCCATGTGACGTGCTTGTCGCCGATGCCCTGGATGTCGTGGTCGCCGTATCCGTTGTTGAAGAGGGTCGGGCACTGAATCGGTTCAAGGCCGACTATGCGGTGTTCTGGGAAAACCTCCTTCAGCCTGTCGCCGGCGGCTATGGTGCCGCCAGACCCCATAGCCGAGACGAACGCCGCGCACCTGCCGTTGCCTATTCCCTGCTTTGCGAGATCAGCGACGAGTTCCACAGCGGTGTTTCCGGTGACGTAGTAGTGGAACCTGTAGTTGCCCATCACTTCGAACTGGTTGAGCACCCTCATCTCGGGCTGGCGCTTGAGCTCCCAGCACTTGTCGTATATCTCCTTGACGCTGGATTCGCAACCCTTAGTCCTTATGTAGCTGGCGCCGTAGCCTTCGATCTTCTGGAAGCGCTCCTCGCTCATGAGCTCAGGAAGAATCACGACTGAGTCGTAACCCATGCGGGGCCCCACCCACGCGCCGCCGATGCCGTAATTGCCTGTGGACGGATACACCAATGTGTGCTCACCGGGGGTAATCTCGCCCAGCAGCTGATTCTCCATTGTGACCGTGTACGTGGCCCCCACCTTGTGCGAACCGGTCGGAAAGTCCCGACCATAAAGCGCTATGATGTTGGCATCCGCTCCAGTCAACTCCCTGGGAATGACTATGTAGCACGGCTTCCCATCCGGTCGCTTCCAGGTGATGTTGTAGAGGTTGATCGCGCTCAGCGGATCGCTCTCCTTAGCGGCCAAGGCCTTTGCCCGGATATCGGAATCGATCTTGGCGGGATGGAGCATCTCTTCAAACGTCGGTCCCCATATCATCCTCCGAGACATGCGGTTTCCTCCCATTCACGTAATACATCGCGCCTGCACGTTCGCCCCGCACGCGCACAATGAGTCGCACAGCGGCAGCATAGTATTAACTACTCCACCTGTCATACTTCTCCTTCTAAGAATGAGAGTTCCAGCCGGATGCCCTAATCATCATCACTCCGGTCGCTAGTCGAGGTCGCAGACCCAGCTGTCCTGACTACCAACGGCAGACCCGTCAGGCGCAGGCACAAGCGTTCGCCCGTGCACTCGTTGGGGCGCTCGCCCAAGCACACCCGGCCGCGCCGCAGTTGATCTGCTTCACGCCCATCCAGGTGCATTTGACCCTCCCTGCCTGCTAGGTTTGCGAAGGCAACGTAGGTTGTGCCGCTTCCACTCCACACGATCTTGGCCACACCCTCAGCTGGCTCAGACACTGCAGACCGCGCACAGGTCTTCTTGATAGTCTTGGATAATCCCAGAACCTTCTGAAAGAAGGCTTCGAACTCCAGGGCGGCAGTGGCGCTGGCAGCATCGCAGGCATCACCGATGTCATCGCCGCATTCCCAGCGCACCGGGTCCCTTCTGAACAGGTCGGGGCAGTGCCGGGAGGCTCTTTCCTGCCCTGCATAGACCAGCGTCGCGCCGGGAAGCAGGGAGTAGAACACAGTCCAGTTCAAAAGGGAGTGCCTGCTGCCGATGAGTCCCGCGGCCCGCGGGTTATCGTGGTTTTCGATGAAGCGCATCTTGACCGCGCCCGCGGGGTACAGGGTCTCCTGTATGTAGAGGTGATTGAGGTAGTCCCCGAGCGGTCTTCTCCCCACCATGAACCCTCTTAGGTATTCGAACCCATCGTAGTCGTAAGTCAAGTCGAAGGCCGCGTGCAACTCGGGATCGGAATGGGCCGTGAACCCCTGGTCGCGAAGGGACTTTATGAAGGACTTGTCCACGCTCTCCGCGAGCCACACCAACTCCTTCAACTGCGCCTGCGCGCGTTTCGCCAGCCTGGCCCGGGCAGTCATCCAGAACTCCAGCGGGACCAAAGGCGCAACATCGCAGCGAAACCCGTCTATGCCGCAGTCCACCCATTCTTCCAAAGTGGCGATCTGGTAATCCCAGAGGCTCTTGCAGCTGTAGTCCAGGTCATAGACGTCCGACCAATCGCCGACCTTGCCGGCGGGACTGCCGTGCGCATCGCGCATGAACCACCCGGGGTGCTCGGAAAGGAGCACGCTGTCGCGGGAGGTGTGATTGTAGACCACGTCCATCATTACCTTCATCCCGAGTGTATGCGCTGCATCGATCAACATCCGGAATGAACGTTCATCGCCTAGATCGGGGTGGATTGCCCGGTAGTCCCGGATAGCATAAGGGCTCCCAAGCGTTCCCTTGCGCCCGGCAACGCCTATGGGATGAATGGGCATGAGCCACAGAATGTCAGTGTGTAGCCTGGCTATCCGCTCAAGATCTCGATAGACTCCTGCGAACGTGCCGTCGGCTGCATGACTCCTTGGGAAGACCTCATAGATCACAGCACTTCTGACCCACTCCGGGGTGTTCGCGGCCATAGCTACGACCTCCTCAGACCGGCGTGACATGTTCACCGTATCATGGCCATCGGCGAAGCGCAAACCGCGCCTGGCACCGCCCGCGCCCCGCCTCAGATCGCCCTGCTAAGCATCGTAAAGGAGGACCCACTGCGGGTCCTCCATTAGCAAAGCTCCTACGGCAGCTTGGCCTAGTCCATTACGTCTACTATGGCTCCAGGGTTCAATATGTTGTTCGGATCGAATGCCTTCTTGACGCCTCTCATGATCTCGATTTCCCTGTCGGTGTATTGTTGGTTCATGTGCTTCTTCCGGGTCCTGCCGGTGCCATGCTCTGCAGTGATCGTCCCGCCGTATTTCAGAGCGGCGTTGTACATGTCGTTTCGGATGTCCTCAATGTAGTCGGGGAGTTTCCCATCTGCGAGCATGATGAAGTTGTGCACGTTTCCATCGGCAATGTGGCCGGCAATCGGCGAAATGGTATTGTACTTCTTGGCGATGGCCCTGATATCGTCGAGCAGATCAGGAACGGATGCGGGAGGAACCGCGATGTCAAGAGCGTCCGCTATGTTCTCCTTGTATGCCGTGTACACATTGCTTCGGATCTCCAGCAGGGTTCTCTGGTCCTGTGTGGTTTCCGCTATGAGGCTGTCCACGGCGCCGAATTCCTCGCACATTTCGACTATGCGCTCGCACTTGGCATACAAGTCGTCAAGAGAGGCCTCATCGAGGATGAACATCAGGTCTACCGACCCCTGGGTCGCAGGATATGCCAGCCCTATGTGCTCCGCAGAAACCAATGCCGATTCCCTGTCCATGTACTCGATGGCCAGCGGAGTTATGCCCTGCTCCAGGATCTTGGCCACAACATCCGCCGCTTCGCGTGCCGCATTGAAGGACACAAGCAGCGTTCCGATGTTGGGATTCTTCGCATACAGCTTGAGCGTTACCTTAGTGACGATTCCCAAAGTCCCCTCGCTGCCGATCATCATCTGAAGCAAGTCATATCCCATGTTGTTCTTGATCATCTTGCCCCCGAGGTTCACCAGCTCACCCGTTGGAAGCACCACTTCTAGGCCTCTTACGTGATTTCTCATAATCCCGTGCTTAACGGCCCTGACTCCGCCGGCGTTCTCTACGACCATTCCGCCTATCTGGGCCCCTTCGTCGCCGGGATGCACTGGGAAGAAGAGCTTGTCGTGCTTCTTCATCTCTTCGAGCAAGCCCTCCAGAGTGACGCCCGCTTCCACGGTTATCATCAGGTTCTTGCTGTCGAACTCAACGATCTTGTTGAGCCTCTCCAGAGACAGGACGATACTCGGAACAGTGGGAATGGCAGCGCCGCACAGACCAGTGCCTCCGCCCCTTGGGACTATGGGCACGAGATGTCGATTGGCTGCTTTCACTATTTCAGAAACTTCTTCAGCAGTTGCCGGCTTTACTACAACGCAATCTTCACAGGCTTTGGGCCTTATCTTCAGCTCTGTTTCGTCATACAGGTAGCTCTGCATCTGGGACAGGTCCACTACAACCCAGTCCTCTCCTACGATGCCAACAAGCTCGCCGATAATCTCCTTCTTCATATCAACTAACCTCCATTGATCACGAAACAAGATCTTCTCACTCGTCCGCAGGCTGCCATCCAATAAAGCCCCTCAGGAGCAAGGGGATGATGATCACGAACACGGATACCCATCCCAAAGTTCCATAACCCTTGGCAATCAGAGGGATCAAGCCGAACTGGGCTATGGCCCAAGTAGCGAGCACGTAGACGGCTGATATGACAATGCTCCTCTTTGTCTCTTTCTCTTTCGCGACTTCCTCGGGTTCATTCCTTGATATGTAGTTGAGGATCCTGTTGGTGGTTCCGTAAATCAGGTTAACACCTGTTGAGACAGCGCCCAATATGATCAGAATCGAAACTATGGGCGTGATCCAAGCTGCTCCTACGCCGTTCATGACGACAAACAGCGCCGGCACGGATTGGGTCAATATGCCATCCTGGTAGAAAGCCATTATGCCAAGGGTTGAGATCATGAGGATTACAGCGTTTATCACAAATCCCCAGAACGCGGCTTTCTTTGCATCCCGAACGTCCTTGAGAGCGTCTGAGTGGGCCAGATATGCTCCCAGGCAACAGGCCTGGAACCCCGCATATACAAACATCTTCCACAGCGCCTGGCCGAAAGTACCGCTATTGGGGATGGCGCCGGACTTCAGCCCAGACAGGTTGCTGGTGATCTTGCCCCACCCAGCGATGACGTTAGGGACGTAAACAATGAGCACTCCGACTATGATCGCGATGGCGATAACCGATGCGGCCTTGCGGACGAATTCGGCTCCGAATATGGTGAGCAAGAGCATGCTCGCAGCGATTATGATGGTGTTCATCATGTATCCTGTACCGAAAACCGTCGTGAGGGTGGCGCCGCCGGTGGCGAAGGCAACGGCAGTGGCTGTGACCAAGATCAGCTGGAACATGAACTCGAACACCGGCGCCATGACCACCTGCACCGGCTTGTAGAACTCCAGCGACCAGCTTCTGTAGTCCCATTTGCGCTTGTCCAAGGCAAACTTCCAGGCATAGTAGAATATCAGACCTTCCAGGGCCTGGGACAGGATGGGCATGATGGCTGCATACCAGCCGTAACTGACATAATACTGGACAACCTGCTGGCCCGAGGCGAAACCTCCGCCAAAGTGCGTGGTGAACCACACGAATGCCACAGCGAAGAAAGACGGCATCACAGCTCTCTTGTCCATGTATATCCTCCTTTAATTCTCTTCTGTAGTCCCTACGCCCTGTTGATCCCGGTCATTGAACGTCTTTCCTGGTGTTGATCCTCTCTATCAACTTGGGTACCACCTCATACAGGTCTCCTACTATGCCATAGTCAGCAATGTTGAAAATCGGCGCAGAAGGGTCAGTGTTTATGGCGAAAATCATCTCGGACTCCTTCATGCCGGCTATATGCTGAGGGGCCCCAGAAACGCCGCAGGCGACATACAGCTTGGGCTTAACCCTGTTGCCGCTGTATCCCACCTGATGCGCCTTGGATATAAAACCCTCTTCCACTAAAGGCCTTGAAGATCCCACGACGCCGCCGAGAGCTTCGGCCAATTCGCGGATCAGCTTGAGGTCCTCCGGACTCTTCAGCCCCTTACCTGCAGATACCACTACTTTCGCATCTGCGATGCTGAACTCTTCCTTCTGTATCTCCTCCAATATCTCTATCATTGGATCCGCGATCCTTATTGGCTCATAAGTCTTGACCTCGCCCTTTCTGCTCGAGTCCCTCACCGCCTCGTCGAATTCCTTGTATCTCACTGTAGACATCTGAGGCAGCACTTTGGACTTGATATGAGCCAATATGTTCTCGCTGAAGGCAGGCCTTATCTGAATCAGTTTGCCATCGCCGGCATCGATTTCCAGGCCCGTGCAGTCCGCCGTAAGCCCGCACTTCAGCGCCGCCGCCACCCTGGGGGCCAATGACCTTCCGAAACTGGTCGCCCCGAACAGGCATATCTCGGGCTTAACATCCTCGATTACCCGCACAATGTTCTTGGCATAGGTGAGCACTTCAGGCAATTCGAACAGGTCGTCGTCTGTCACGTAGAAAACCTTGTCGGCCCCTCTGAATATCAGCTCGTCCACTTGTATTCCCGAAGGCCCCACAACACAGCAATACACCTGTTCATCCAGCTTGGCGGCGAGTTCGCATGCCTTGCCCAGAAGCTCGTAGGTTACCTTGTGGATCTTGCCTTTTTTCTGCTCTCCGAAAACCATTACGCCTTTGTGTTCTGCCATTATCTTGCCTCCACGACTTTCGCGCCCACCAGGATTTCCACGAACTCATCCACTCCTGCATCAACACTGTCTCGCCAAACCCTTCCTTCTCTCTTGATGGCAGGCGGCACCTCCACTCTCTTCACCATAGTCGGCGATCCCTTGATCCCAGTCATGGTCTCATCAAGATACTCCTGTAGCGCTTCAAGTCCCCAAACTGGTATTTCGGCCTTTCTGGCACTCATCTTGCCCCTAAAAGACGGCAACCTGGGCGAGTTGATGTCCTTTGTGACAGTCAAAAGCCCAGGATACTTCACTTTCTCCTCGTAGACGCTGTCCCAAATGTCAGTGGTTACCCTGATATCCTCATCGTTCACCTCGTTAATCTTCTCAACGTAGCACACGTGAGGAATATCCAAGAACTCAGCCACTTCGGATCCTACCTGCCCGGTGTCCCCGTCAACCGTCTGCATGCCTGCCAAGATGAGGTCGAACTCTCCAATTTTCTTGACCCCTGCCGCCAGTGTAGTGGCAGTGGCCTTGACGTCCGAGCCTCCAAACCTTCTGTCGCTGAGAAGAATCCCCTTGTCAGCTCCCCTGGCTATCGCTTCCCTGAGGGCGTTCTCGGCGCTGGGAGGGCCCATGCTCAGCGCCACCACTTCAGCCCCGTTGGCTTCCTTTATCTGAACCGCCGCCTCCAGAGCATTCAGGTCAAAAGGATTAATTTCCGTGCCCGCGGAGCCCCTGTCAATAACACCTTTCTCCCTGTCAAACTTAACTTTTTCCATGTCTGGGACTTGCTTGATCAGCACTACTATCCTCATGGCTTTCTCCTTTCGACATCGGCTTCCGATATGCAGAACTGGTACCGGTACATGGGTTCAGGAAATCAGGAACTCTCGCGTTGTTCTTGTCTTTCTCGATGTGTACTGCATCATTGTCTGCGCCGCCAATGTGCAGGTTCATTGCTCCCTATGGGTAGCAATGTTCGCGAGTCTTCCTGGTTTGGTAATATGTCCTTGTGAAATTTAACTCATTAAGTGCTGCTGCTAGATTATGCTTATCTCCCTTGCATTTGGCCGCCCGCTCTGAATCTATATTCTTGCTGCCTCAGATATCCTGATCAGCCGATGATCTATGTAAGTTTCTGTATGATGAGTTGTATGTACTCTTTTACAGTTGGGTTTTTTCTTGAGTCAATTGCATGATATCACACAAGAGATACTCTTTTTCTATTTTCTTCTCGTTTTCTCCATGGTAACTTTACACTAGCTACCGCACTATCGTCAAGTCCGAATTTCGTCTCCAGCGTTCCTTGGCTGCATGCAAGATTCATGCGGGGACATACGCCAAAGTCAAGTTGGCGCCCGCCCCTGGACGAATCCGGGCCGGGCGCGGAGTCAGCCTCGCCCCAAGGGGCTCAGACTCGACTTGGTGTTACCGTAGGTCTGGGCATATCAGCCTGCACCCGATTATGCGCTGTATGGACACGTTGATCCTGACGCACAGCCGCTCGATCAGGATCCTACCGTCCCCGCACAAGGTGTCCGTCTCCTCGGTGATGACGATGCTCTGGAAGGCCACTGTGTCGGTGAAGACAATCCCCTCGATCGGGATGTCGCATGTGAACGGGACTCGTACTAGCCTGTTCCTCGTGACCCCGTTGACATCGACGTAGGTTATGAGCTTGTCAACGTGCGCGAATACGATCACTCTGCCGTTTTGCACCTGAACAAGGTCGACCACCAAGGTCTTGACGATTGTGGGAGTCTGAGGCACTCTGGCAGGCGGACACAACTGGATGTTCCGCTCATCGCACTTAGTGCACTCCCCGCAGCCCACAATCGCCGTGATCGGCTCACATCTGCATGCTTGCTGAACGCAGGCTTCGCCAGGAGCGGGCACCGCAGCCTCCTCGGCCATGCAGCCCACAAAGCCGAAGCCAAACAGGAACACCAGAACGATGCTCACGAGCGCGATAGCGCGAACCGCGTTGAAACGCATTTGAGCTTTCTCCTCCTTCATTATGGGATGGCTCTATACGCTATGCGGACGCGCGCCGGCTGCAACCGAGCTACAGGCACGATAGGACAACCAGCAGGTCATACATGCCAGTATTCACGCTCAGCCGACACAGTGGCGCTCACATGGTGCGTGTGGCGCCATATCCTCCCCTCGTCTGCCAGTTCATCATGGGTACCCGGGCAGTCAAGAATGTGCCCAGCTACATCGTCTGTGCTCACCACTCCGGGCATGTCAATGCGGAGCAACGCGTTCTTCTCATACACACTGGCGTGTTCGTCGCCCTCACAATCTGCGTAGAGCAGCGTCGCTCCCACATTCACAGCGGCAACGGCCGCGCCCTCCCCCAGCTCAATTGCGACCACACTGGCATGGTCGCGAACATCGACGATCTGTTCGGCCGGCGGATCCAGAGCAACCTCGAACACCACAGCATCCTCGGCGGTCTCAACCGCAAAGATAATCATGCTGCCGGGCGGCAGGTCCAGCGGACCAGACGTCTCCATGCCGTCTCACCTCCTCGCTCCCCTCGCCCGCGCGCACTACCATATGCACATATGCAGCGCAACAGCGGCACGCGATCCATGATCAGGTTACGCGCCGGTGGGCGGCGGCGCCCCTCACTGCATCCCTCTTCCTCCGTTAGCGTTACCACTCACATCATACGCGTCACGCACTACCTGTCTGATGACGCCCTCTGCTACAATAGACTCTGCTATAATGGACATGGCAACGCTGGACAGGATTGGATTAGGCGCAGGCGCTACACGAGTTTTCGCGTTGTGCGTTTGGGGGTGGCCAAGTGAGGTTCACTGATCTTGTTTCCACGGCTGTGCGCCGGTGCCGCGCGCGGCCGTTGGAGTCCATTCTCATTGTGCTCGGCATCGCACTGGGAGTCGCAGTGGTAGCGGCTTTCGCGGGCCTTATCGGCACAGTGGGAGCGCGGAACCGCGCGTTCGCCGAAAGCCTGGAAGCCAGGGAGATCACTATCCGCCCCGAATCCGGTCGGAGGAGTGTCGGCTTCTCAGCTGATGTACCTGCGGTTGCTGTCACTCGGACCGATGGCCCCCCTTATTCTCTGACGCTCAACGATGTAGAGCGCATCAAGTCGAGGGTTTCTCCTGATGTTAAGGTCTATGCATATAATGACTCCTTCACACAGATGACGCTGCAGAGCCAGGCGTCTGCAGCAGACGGTGCATCTAGGCTGGTCCAGGTAATCGCCGCCACTGAAGACATATTCCTGGCGTATGGCGCCGAGTTCAGGGAGGGTATGGGTTTTTCCGGCTCCGATGTGGCCTCCGGCAACCGCTGCATAGTGCTGGGCAGCAGGCTTGCGTCGCGTCTGTTTGGCGATGAGCCGGCTCTAGGCGGCAAGCTGGTCTGGCAAGACGAATGGCACACGGGCCCCACAGGCGAACTGGAGCTGTCTCCTGCAGGTCCAGTCTATACAGTGATCGGAGTCATGGAGCCTGTAAGATCCTCATTCCTGACCGAGATGCAGGGGGGCACAGAGGATGATGACCCGAGCTCACCCGATTTCTCCGCCGATGGCGGCGCCTACGTTCCGATAACCTCAGCTCCCGGAATGGACGGTCCAAATCCCCGCGTTGACGAGATCCACGCCGCTTCGCTCTCGTCGAGAGGCGCGGCGCAGGCCATTGATCAGATAAGACAGGTAGTCGAGGCAGAATACCAAGAACGCCTCCGGGTTTCCTCCGTAATGGACTATATGAAGGAGAGTATGAAGGAACTACGTAGTCTTGCGGCTGGAATCCTGGTTCTGGCGTCAGCGGGGCTGGTCATTGCATCTATCAACGTCCTCAACCTGATGCTTGCAAGGGTGTTGCGCCGAACGCGAGCCATCGGCATCTCAGCTGCCCTGGGCGCAGGCCAACGCGATGTATTCCGGGAGACCCTTGCAGAATCGCTGGTCCTGGGGGTATGCGGGGGTATGTTGGGCCTACCGCTTTCGTTCGGCCTGGCCAAACTGATGTCCCGCATCACCCAGGGAACAACCGTATCACTCGGGCTCGCCGGGGTTTTGGCGGGAGCCGCCTCCTGCATCGCAGCCAGTGTTCTTTTCGGCCTCTATCCTGCGTATCTTGCCGCCCGCGTGGTCCCGGCAGACGCTCTGAGGGGGGATTAGCCCGATGATGAACATGCGTCGACGCCCAATGCAGTCTTTCCTTACAGTCCTTCAGGTAGCTCTGGCCGTGGCCTGCATGGTATCGGTGGCAAGCTACAGGATGAACGTGTCGGCGGCGGTGGGCCGGTTCAAGTCTTCCACAGAAGACATAGTGATCGCCATGGGCGGAACGGAGACGCGCGAGCGAGACGGATATATGCGAACCATGTACGAAATCTTCGACGACAATGACATTGTCGAGCTGGCCGCTGAGACCTCCCTGGTGGAGGCAGTCACCCCATACATGGATTCGTGGGGAGTCCAGGCTGAAGTAGACGGAACACTGTACCAGCTCTCCGCGGGCGCAGCCGTTGGTCCGGGCTACCGGCTGGCGGGCGACTTGAACATGACTGACGGGGATTTCATAACCGCAGCGGATATGGAAGCGGGCGCCCGGGTGGTAGTCATCTCGGAGGTCCTCGGCCGGATCCTTTTCGGCGACCGCCCTTACGTAGGCAGAACACTCGGACTTCTTTCCGACATGGTGCGCGCGATGACAGCCGGCGGCCAGGACGCGGGCCTGCCTATCTCGCCCGCCGAGTATCGGGTCATAGGCGTATACGACACCCGCGCAGGGGACCCGGCGGGCGGGTGGAGACGGCGCGGCGCCTCCATTGTGTGGCCGGCGACGGCTGACCCCAACCGCATCCAAGACGCTTCGTCAGGCTGGGCGCGCGCGATTGGCGCGTACCCATATGGCACCCTGATGATCAAGGCGGTTCCCGGCAAAGCCGCTGCCGTGCGCGACCGCGTGGCCGCCATGGTATCGAGTCGACCCAGTCCCGATGCATCAAGTAGCGGCGGAGGCGTATTCCTCGGCGGCGGAGCCGGTGGATCTGCCGATATGGACGCCGACGACGACCCGGACGCCGCGGATGATTCAGGCGCGAGCGCCGGAGGCGGCGCCTCAGTGATATTCGAGTCATCCAAAGATGTGGACGAGATGGTCGGCTCGTCCATGACCATGACGATGATGCTTTTGGGAGGCGCGACTCTTGTAGCGGTCATCGTCAGCGCGCTGGGAATCCAGAGCGTAATGCTGATCAACATCGCCGAACGCGCCCGGGAGATCGGCCTAAGGCGCGTCCTCGGCGCGTCCCGCCGCTCTGTCATGTGCCAGTTCGCCGCGGACTCGGCCGCTCTGGCGGCGGTAGGGGGCGCATTCGGGGGACTGCTGTCGTTTCTCCTTTATCCATACTTCATGCGCTCAGTGTTTTCGAGAATGGGGCCGGGAGAGATTCTGAAGGTCAGTGCCACACCTGCAGGCTGGGCCATCGTCGCAGGAATCGTCGTCGCCGCCGCGATCGGCGCAGTGTTCGGGGCGATGCCTGCGGCCCAGGCGACGAAGGTTCAGCCCGCCGAGATAATCCGCGAACTCTAAGCCGAGGGTAGACTGAGGACAGGCCGGGGATGAACGGGCCAGGGAGGGATTGCAATGACGTCGAACTCGCCGGACACAGAAAACTCAGACGCCGGCAGGGAGGGCGTGAAGTATCGACCGATAGTCACTGGTCCGGCTCGGACCTCATCGAGCCGGACGCGCCGCGATATAGGCATGCTCATATTCGTCCTGGCTGTCCTGGTCGGCGCGGCGGTCCTGGCTGTCCGCTTGCTCAGCCCGGGGGAGAAACCGTATACCCTCTCCAACTACACCTTTGCCGAAGTCCGTTCAGCTGATTTCATTGACTCGGTAACCGCTCCGGGAACTGTGGCCCCGGTGAACACGGTAGACGTGCGCGCCGCTGTCTCGGGCGCGGTCGCCCAGCTCAACGTAGCTCCAGGCGACGAGGTGAAGGTTGGAGACCCGATCTGCGTCCTTCAATCTCCGGAACTCGTCGCCCACCGCGAAGAAGCCAGACGGCAAGTGCTCGCAGCCGAAGACGCCCTGGCCAAGGCGAAACTCGACTCTGTTCAGCTGGAGGAGCGGCTCGGGCGAGAGATCGTCGCCTCCGAACAGGCGGTCGTCGATGCCGCAGCCCGCCGCGGCGATCTGGAGGAGCTGTTTGAGGCCGGCGCGGTTCCCCGGAGCCAGGTGGATGAGGCGCGCAGCGCCGAAAGCCAGGCTCGCATGTCGCTCGAGGCCAAGCAGTCAGAGCTGGATGCCGCAGTCAGGTCGAACGCGCTCTCTGTTGATACAGCCGCAAGGCAGGTGAACGTGGCCAAAGATGCGTTGCGTGCCGCCGAGGACGCTATCTCCCGTCTGGTGGTGCGTTCGCCCATCCGAGGCAAGGTGCTGGAGCTCGGCGTTGTTCCAGGCGCTACTGCAAGTCAAGGAGGGAACGTGGCCCAGGTGGCCGACACGGGCAGCCTGGTTGTCAAGGCGAAAGTGCCCTCAACCGACGTGCGTCTGGTGACAGTGGGCCAACCAGTCTCCATCAACCTGGGGGGCAAACGGGCAACGGGGACAGTGCGAAACGTAGCTCCCAAGGCCGAGGCAAGTGGTCAAAGCGCCACCGTCGAGGTGACCATCGATTTCGACTCTCAGCCGGCGGACGTCCCGCCCAACAGCGCAGCGTTCGTGGAAATCCAGGTCCGAAAGCGCACAGGCGTTCAGTCGTTGCCCCGCGGCCCCTACCTGGGCAGCAGTCGCGAGATGTTCGTCTATGTAATCGAAGGATCCAGCGCCGTTCAGCGCGATGTGCGGTTCGGAAGCGTGTTCGGAAACCTGATCGAAGTCGTGGACGGCCTGTCGCCGGGAGAGCGCGTGATCACATCCTCATACGAGGAGTTCAAGGACAGGCGGAAGATCAAGGTTGTGCCGGAGGGAGGGCGCGAAGCTCGATGAACGATAGTGAACAGGCTTTCATAGAGCTTGACGACATATCGAAGGTGTACATGATGGGCGATGTGAAGGTCGCGGCCTTAAGCGGCGTGTCGCTTCGCATCGCGCGCGGGGAATACGCGGCGGTCATGGGGCCATCGGGGTCAGGGAAATCCACTCTTCTGAATATCGTGGGCGGCCTGGACGTAGCCACATCCGGCAAGTACCTACTCGAAGGAGTGGAGGTGACCCGTCTGCCCGATGCGGAACTGGCCAGAATCAGATGCCGGCACTTCGGGTTCGTCTTCCAGAGCTACAATCTCTTCCCCGAACTCACGGCGATCGAGAACGTGATGATGCCAATGACATACGCCCGCGTCGCGCCGGCGGAACGCGCAAGGCGAGGCGCGGAACTTCTGGACTCGCTGGGAATGGGTCACAGGCTCCGGCACCTTCCAAGCCAGCTGTCAGGGGGAGAGCAACAGCGAGTGGCCATCGCAAGGGCCCTGGCCAACGACCCAGACGCGATATTCGCCGACGAACCCACTGGAAACCTGGCGACAAAGCAGGGCCAAGAGATACTGGACATCCTGGAAGGGCTAAACGAACGAAGCGTCACCATCGTGATGGTTACCCATGACGAGAAAGTTGCCGCCCGGGCAAGCAGAGTCATAACCATGCGCGATGGGCAGATAGACTCCGACCGGCGAGTCGCAGCACCGGCGACATCGGCGGCAACACCGGCCGAAGCGGAGGCGTGACGCGAGTCGTCAAGCATCAAGACCTTGTTGGGAGGGAGTTGACAATGGTGCTCAGAAGAGTGTTCGACTCTAGGCTGGTCGGAGGCGCAGCCGCCCGCAGCCGGCGCCCGCGAATCGCCTTGGCTCTGGCTGTAGTCGGCGTTGCTCTGATAACGTTACTGCCTTGGGCGCCCAGAGGCGCACGATGCGCCGCTCATGACGAACCTGTGCAGCTTACGCTGGACGAAGCCCGCAGCCGCGCGATGGACCACAACTACGACTACGCCATCGCGAAGCTGGAGTTTGCGGCATCGGAGATCCAGTTCAAGATGGCGGAAGCAGACGCCCTATTGAGGCCATCTGTAATCGCGTCCAAACGCGCAGCGGGCGCCAGAAAAGACGCCGCCCGAGCCCTGGTCGCCAAGGAGCAGTCGCTGATGCTGGAGGTCGACAAGGCCTACTACAACCTGGTCACGGCCCAGGAACGCATGGAGATAATCCGCAAGTCAGAGGCGCAGACGCAAGAGAGCCTCCGAATCGTGCGCCTGAAGTCCGATGCGGGTTTGGCCAGCAAGATGGATGTAATGTCGGCCGAGATCGCCGCAGAGCGCGCGATGGCGGAGACCATCTCCGCCGGGAACCAGCTCGAACTGGCCCAGCTCGCTCTGAAGCAGACGCTCGGCATTGACCTCGGCGTGCCCGTTGTGGCCGTAGATTCCGCTCAGCCCATTGCCGGAGAGGCGGACTACGAGGCCGCGGTCGCCCGCTCTCTTGCGAGCCGGCCGGAGATTGTGAAAGCCCGTGAGGCACTGGAGATTGCCCAGCTCGAAGTGGGATTCGCCGACAACGAATACACCCCCGAGCTCACCCGGCAGCAGCTCGGCAACGCGCTGGACCAGGCCAAACTGGCCGCGGCCAAGGCCGAGCGGGAAGTGCGGGTCGAGGTCAGGCGAATGTACCTGTCATTGGAGGAATCGCGCAGAGCGATCTCAATCGCGTCCGCATCTGCCAAGGAGACGGAAGAGAGCTACAGGATAATGAAGCTCCGGTACGAGCACGGCATGGAAATCGCCAACTCGCTGCTGGGCGCGCAGCTCAGCCTCACCCAAGCAAAACTGGCCGAGCTTCAGGCGGTGATGAACTACAACATCGCCCGCCTGCAGTTCGACGCGTGGACAGACTACCCGGCAGAGGATGCCCAGCCCGGTGAGCCCGCATGAACAGGAGTCTTCTGTGCGCCCCTGCCGCGGGATGCTTGGCATGCTTGGCAGCAATGACGCTAGTAGTGACCTGCTGCTACGTCTGCTACGGCGTCCCTGAGGTACCGCAGCCAGCGCCGCCGGCACAGCTGACGATGGAAGACGCCATGCGACTGGCCGAATCCTGTTCTCCAGCAGTTGCCGCAGCCAGGCGCGCTGTGGAGCTTGCGCGCCTCCAGTTGCAGGCTGCCATGGCGGAACAACGACCGTCTGTGGTGTTGCGCGTCGAGCCCATTCGCGCTGAATCCGGGGGCCCGGTCATGAGCAGCCTGGGCGGGCAGATGCGAATCCCGCTGCAAATTCCGCTCGGAAGCGGCCATCTGTCGCTGTCCGCCGGCATGTCTCTGCACTTGCTGGAGCGAGGGCCGGAGGGAAAGGGCGATTGGGGCGCAAGCTTGTCCATGCCTATTCTGGGCCCCGAGAAGGAAACCACGAACTCGGTTCGGGCCGCCGAGTCTCAAGTATGGAAGGCTCAATCACGTCTCAAAGAGGTCATACGTCAGGCGCAGACCTCGGCTCAGGTTGCGTACTTCAGTGTCCTTGGGGCGCAGGACAGGGTAGTCGCTGCGGATCAGGCACTTGCCCGCATTCAGGAACACGCGGGTTTTGTGGAGTCCAGGCACGCTGTGGGCAACGCAGGGGATCTTGATGTGCTGGACGCCAGAGCCGGCATCTCCAGAGCCCATGCTACGCTTGAATCCGCGCAGCATGGGTTGGCTGTAGCTTGCATGAACCTGAACCATGCCATAGGCGCCGAATTGAGAGCGACAGTGCATGTCGCCCCGGCGGGAGAGCATGTAGTATGGCCGGCTGAGATGGACCTGGACGCGTGCGTGCAGGCGGCGCTCGCTTCAAGGCCTGAGATCGCCATGGCGCAGCAGGATGTGAGCGACGCGGAGAAAGCCCTGGAACGGGCGATTGCGGCGAAGCGTCCGGGCGCATCGCTGCAAGCTCAAGTATCGTCGGGCGGAAAGTGGAGCGTGGGGCTTGAGGTGTCGGCTCCGCTCACCCCGAACTATGGCGCCGACATTGCCGTCAAGTCCGCACAGGATCTGGTGGAACAGGCCAGGGCAGATGAAGAACGAACGAGTAACTCAATAGTCCTCGAAGTCGTCGAGGCCTATTACAGCCTCCGCGATGCTGAAACGGCAGTTGGGCTGGCGCAGTCGGCGGCGGAGATAGCCGCGGCGATGTTGAAGGTCAAGGAAGAGCAATGTCGCATGGGGGCTGTGTCGTACGCAGAGGTGTCCGAGGCTATCGAGACGGTGCGCAAGGCTCAGTCCGACCTGGCCTCTGCCGTGGCCGCATGCTTCATCGCCCAGCCCAAGCTGCGGGCGGCGATTGGCTGTAGCGAGTCACAGCTTGCGTTTCACATCGCGGGTGAAATGGTGCATGGTCCCGACAGATATCGCGTAGTCGAAACCGCCGATGGGGAACGGCATGGTCAGATGTGATCCGTGCACGATCTCGACCTGCCGTCCATACCTGTGCCGCACCCCTTCACCGTCCCGCCGGGTTCAGCATCATGTCAGCGAACTTCTGCAGGTCATCCAAACGCCTAACAGGCGTCTACTTAGCACTATGCATTACCCACATCCATGGAGAGAGCTGAGCGTAGAGAGCTCAGCGTAAGGGCTAGATCATCCTAAACGCCCACCGGTTGCCGTTGAACTGGAGAGCATCGATGTCGTGCCATGGAGTCTGATGCATACTGCAGACAAGCAGCCTGGCAGTGAGCGCTTGGCTCTGGAGACTTGCTCGGCCTGACGATGCGGCCATTGCGGGTCCGCGTGGATGCCGCGCGGCATGCAGGAAACACGCGGAGATGGACTCCCGGGCCAATGGGAGAATTCCGGTGTCGAGATTATCGACGCGTTTTCGTCGCACCGGACGTCTCGATGCTCGCATCGGCACGTGAAGACTCACCGAGGGTCAAAGCAACGCGGGCATTAGCGAGGCTGACGGCTGGAAGTTATTCGGTACCTGCGGGTTTTCCCGCAGGTTTTTCTTGGAACCTGCAGGAAAAGCCGCAGGTTGTGCAGAGTCGAGCGGATGGAAGGACTGATTTGATGAAAAGCGGGGCCCCTTAAGGCCCTTTGGCCGTTGCGGGGAGGACCATTGCCGCCATTCCAGGTTTACCCATCGTCTGTAGCTGGGGATATGTCGGAGAGAGACTCGGGGCGCAGAGAAGCATCGGCCGCGACTCGGACTTGGTGGGCGAACTCGTGTACAACCTGCGGGAAATCCAGCAGGTGGTAGAAAAAACCTGGCGGAAAACCCGCAGGTACCAGAAACTGCCTGAAGCTGAGGCCACAGACCGTGTTGGCGTCTTCCGCGCGCAATCTCCGCGATACAGCAGTTCCTGTTCGAAAGGAGCGCCATACGAGCCCTCTGCGATGCCTAGCAGGCGCATCGCGCAGAGACTTGTTGAGAGCTACTTAGGCGAATTGTCACGCAACTGATGCCGCCTTCTCCGAAGGTGTCCGCGAAGGAAGCGTTCGCTTCGGATCTAGCGCGGGATTCTGTTTCTAGGAATCTGCTCGGAATCCAGACTGGCAACCCGAGTTTGACAACTGAGGATCAGATGGCCCGTTAAAGCGCGTTTCATGTAGTCGGAGTAGTCGAGACGAACGGCAACGCCGGGTGTTTCTCAAGACGACCGTCAGTCGGGCTGGCGATGGGAGCAAGCTCAGGTATTACACTATCGTCAAGTCCGTCAGGCGGGACGGAGTTCCTAGGAGCCTGTGCGAGTAATATCCGAATCGTCGTACAGGAAAACGCAGCTGCA
>ENA-UOOR01001924-UOOR01001924.1-fermentation-metagenome-genome-assembly--contig:-NODE-1924-length-22616-cov-17.565932_pt1 | contig 22616 bp, 20 predicted proteins | sample MGYA00245780_ERZ724029 | MGnify/ENA primary metagenome ERZ724029 (study PRJEB28704, sample SAMN03018315) | fermentation metagenome | biome: anthropogenic terrestrial biome; feature: soil... | reverse complement strand
TTCTTCATATTGTTTATATTCGATAAAACTACCGTATTTCCTGGCTTTCCTATGGCTTTTTGTGGGTTTTTATACACTGATATTCACACAGGCTGCTAGTGCTATATCCTCCACATATACTGGTCCATTGTGTCTAGTTTGTAAAAATTCATTGAACTTCCCTAGTACATATTTATAATCTTTTTGAGTGGATTTCGAACGGTCAATCATTTCCAGATAGTCGATAAAGCTTTCTATGGCTTGGTTTAACTGCATTTCCATCCTCCTTTCTCTTTAGGTAGTAGCATATTAAAATGGTTTTTCATCATTATCAAGTTAAATCTCACTAATTTTCTTCTATTGTTTTAGTTAGTAAAAATAAGAGATTTAACTTAAAAAAACATCCCAATTTCTAAATATGCCCTTGCCTATATAGGGAAAAAGTGAAGGGTTCGAACCCCTAAAATGAAAAAAGCCCGGAGAACTTTTATATCCTCCGGGTTAAATGGTATTTTTGAGTTAGTCATATTTAATATAGGCATCTGTAAAGCCAGCCGCTTTAATCTTCTTAAGCATTGTATCTGCATTGGCTTTAACAGAATAGGCTCCTACTTGAACCCGATATAATTTCCCTACTGGCTTAGGTATAGTCTCAGGGTTTAATAGGGCTTTCACATCTGCTCTAAAGGTGTCCATGGACTTACCGTGCTTTGGAAACCAGTGCCTTGGATCTGCATGGTTACTAGCAATACCCCTCTGATAGCCTTCGTAGTGCCCGATAATATCTTGTTCAGTTAGATTGTAAAGCCTGCAAAGATACACACAAAGCTCTACCGCCTCTTTGTAAACCTTATTGAAATAAGTAGCATCGGTCAGATTATCCTCGCAAATTTCAAAGCCGATATGGGTGTCATTGGCCGAGCCTTTCGAGCCGGAGCCGCCATGCCATCCTCTGTGATTCCAAGGTAATGTCTGATAAGTAGCAATAGAACCATCCTTAAGCTTACCGATGAAGGCATGAACGCAAACCTGACGACCGTCCGGCTTGTCTTGATTCCAGTGGTTGTTATATTGATTTTTCCCCAGTAACCCGTCATCCGGGCCGACATATCTTTTAAGATTTGGGTTATTAGCCCCAGTGGAATGAACCATTATGCCTTTAGGAGTAATAGTCTTTCCGGCTTTATAACAAGCGTTATTTGTTAAGATTAATTTTCTTAGGTTCATTTATTTTTCCTCCTTATCATCCCGGTGGTGGAGTTGCTCCAAAACATCTTTTAGCTTCTGTGGCACCGGTAAGCCGATGTAGGCAGCATTTTCAAGGACTGATACACCCTCATTAGAGAGATAAAAAAAGATGACTGCTGTCCTGATTACAGAGCCATCTCCGATTACGCTTTGGTCGATTATGTGCCCGATGCCAACTAATGAAAAAATGAGGACTTTCTTAAAAATCCCCCGAAAGCCAATCTCACTGGATAGGCTTTTATCCAAAACTGCACACATTAGTCCGGTAATATAATCTAAAACTACAAAGGCGACTAGGGCGTATAAAAATCCATCAAACCCGCCTAAAAAATAGCCCAGCCATCCACCTATAGCAGTGATGCCAAGCTGAATACTTAACCACATTGTTTTCATGTTTTAACCTCGCTTTCTGCATAAAAAATAGCACCCTTTTTAGGTGCAATCTCATTTAATACTTTTTTTTGTATTAAACAACCTCTAAAACAGGCCGCCAGCCAAACCAAGTTCCTCTGTCGTTTTTTGCAACGGTTGAACCTCCTCCGGGTGCGGTAAAGGAGTAACAATGTTGTGAATTTCCCTCTACCGTTTCTTGTGCCCACGAGTATCTGCCTGTATCATCGCCGGATTGATTAAAGTGTAGTTCATCGTCAGTCAGATTATCCCATATGGATAGTCTGACATTGGCCAGTAAGGTTATATCTCTGCCGTTTGTAACTCCGGGGTCTGCATCTCTTAACCTTACCAGTCTGCATTTATATGTTATCCCATCAAAGGTTACCTGCTTGGTTCCGTAGACGCAGCCGATATTGTTTAAATCATTCCATGAAATGGCTCTCCTAATCGGTTTACGGGCTATAAATAGAATCTTCCCTTCATAGCCAAATTTGACCCAGTCAATATTATTATTCAAGTAAATCTGACTTGTGCCTATTGAAGTGCCTACAGCAGCGGCCAAAGCGTTACCAGTAACAATACCTGTATACCTGCCAAAATAACCTCCATTTGTCATATTCCCATGGGTTAAAAGCTGTCCGCCGGGAGAGCCTCTGTAGTCATCTGGTTTTATAGGCATAGCTCCTGTAATACCAAAAATGTTAACTCCACTACGAATATTTGCAGCGATAAAATTAGCATTGCTAAGTTGTACACTATTACCAATACTGCCATCATAAAAACCCGCTTGCGGTCTAAACCTTAAAGTTGTTCCGCTTACACTACTGCTTTGAGCGGTAACATGACCGGCCCTGTTTGCCATAGTGCCTGTAATATCCCCTGCATCTGTGGAAGCTGTTTTACCAGAGAGAAGGTCAGATGCAGCAGCATTGCCGGAAGCCCCTTCACCCTGTAAGATAAAATTTGTGCCGTTATACCTCAGTGTATAAATGCTTCCTGCAGTTACCTTTCCAGCAGGGAGGGTATTACCCCTTGGATCTCTGATGGATTTAGCACCGAGTCCGTTAATGTTAATTGTTGATGCTCCAGTATTAGCTACATTTATTTTTACAGCAATAGCTACGCCTTCTGCATAACTGGTTAATGCCGGATTTAATGTAGCCGTATAAGTGTTAGCTGAGCCTACTGCTTGGGCATAAGGCACTTGTAAAGTGTAGTTTTTCAAATGCTCATCCATTACTTCCTTATTAATAAGGGCTACATTTCCACCGCTATTTCCAATGAACACTTCCTTCGTATCAGTGCAAAGAGCAGGTTCCCCTACATCCAAAGCGGGAAGATTAGTTTTTAAACCCCTTTTTATCTGAATTTTATTTGCCATAAAGTTTAACCTCCATTTCTAAAATGTACCGCCATCAATTGCTCCGCTGGCTGGGATATAGCCTAAAGACCTTACATAAGCAGTTGTTGCAAGCCTTGTCGAATTATCATCTGACCCTGGAGTTGGTGCAGCCGGTGCTCCTGTAAAAGTAGGACTATTAATATCCGCCTTGCCATTCCAGGTAGTTTTTTCGGTGTCGGATACAAAACGATGAGTGGCACTTTGGGTAATCATAGTAGCTACATGACTTGCCGGGTGGGTATAATTGTTGGCATTCGCTGCCACCGTATCAAGTTTAGATTTGTCCTCTTTAGCCATTAAGCCATCAACACTACCAGTTGCTTTTGGTATGGCATTGGCGGAAATAGCAACCCACTCAGTTCCGCTATAGCGATAAGTGTAGTCTGTATCTTTAACATTTACCGTCCAGCCATCTTGGGGATTAGGATAGGTTGTAGCGATACCTGCATAAGTATCAACCGATTCCTTCCAGTCAATATTTGTTTCCAGCGTAGAAAACTTGTTGTCTACCTCATTTTTGGTATATTTATCAGCCCAGTTAGTTTTATCCCCGGTCGTTACATGGACAGTGTTATTTCCTGTATGGTTTGATATATCCGTATTAAGCCCTTCTAAAGTCTTTACCGGAGCATCATACCAGTTGGCTTTCCCCGTGATAGCCTTAATAATCTTAGCTAGAAAAGAAAATAGCTGCGTTAGCGTTCCTGTATTAGAAACTGTAGCAGCTATCCCTTGATCTATAGTTCTGTTTCCTATATTCACATCTGTTATTTCATTTGCTCCAATATCGGGATTAATGAGCACCTTTGCTGTGCCATCTCCAATGTAGAGCTTTTTGCTGTCAAGGGTAAAGGCTGGCTCTCCTGCCTGGAGATTAAGACTTGGCAGGTTAGTGCTTTGCCCTCGTTTTAGCTTAATAGTTGCCATAATTCATCCCTCCTTAAAATTCCCCGCCATCTGGTGAAAAGTCTATATATGTTTCAAAAAATTCTCCGGCATCAATAGGGATAAACCCTAAATTTTCTTGTAGCCACCGTACACGATTTAGAAGTTCCCCGGCTTCTGCATCACCAATTAGGCTTTCAATTTGCGCCAAATAATCCTCGGCTCTCGTGCTGTATTCCTCTTGCTTAGTTAAAAGTTCAGCTTCAAAAGTAGAAGTGGTAGTTGTAAACCATTCATTCATATCAGTAAGCCACTCTGCCTTTGCCAGAGCGTATTCGTTTAGAAACTGAGTTAAGTTGTTTTCATACCAAAGTTTTTTAGCCTCTGTCCAGGAGTTAAGCTCTGTTTGCCAGTCAGCTTTATTTTGTTCATACTCTGCTAAAAAGGCATTTAGTTCAGCATTATACTGGTTGGTTCTTAAATTAAACCAGCTTTGATATTGATTAAAAATTGCGGTGGTATCGGCTTGTAAAATTGAGTTAACAATACCGCAGCTTTCTGTATCCAGCCTAATGTCAGTAATATCTGCTTCCCTGATTTCATAGGCTCCTTTCAATTCCTGATAGGTACTCTAAAAACAATGACAAAGGAAAGCATAGTTAAATACTTACAGGAGTTTCAATTCCTGATAGGTACTCTAAAAACCCCCGGCTTTTAAGGCCAAGAAGTTTAATTATATCTTGTTTCAATTCCTGATAGGTACTCTAAAAACAGAAATATTATGTTAGGAACGATAATCAAGTCGTGTGTTTCAATTCCTGATAGGTACTCTAAAAACAATGAATAAAATTATAAATGAGGAATTTAATGTTGGGTTTCAATTCCTGATAGGTACTCTAAAAACCTTCCAGCCATTTAAAAAAAATATCAAAAAAGTATGTTTCAATTCCTGATAGGTACTCTAAAAACCGAAAACGAAAACGGGCCATATAAAAAAGAATTCTCGTTTCAATTCCTGATAGGTACTCTAAAAACACAAGCAGGAGATCGAGCAAAAGACCGACGGAACTATGTTTCAATTCCTGATAGGTACTCTAAAAACCAAGAATGGATAGACACGCCGCCATCATTGACGCAAGTTTCAATTCCTGATAGGTACTCTAAAAACGATAACAATAACGAATCTTAGCGCAGACAAACCGAGTTTCAATTCCTGATAGGTACTCTAAAAACTATTATTTCCTCCCTATAGGCTTTTATTTTCGCTCGTTTCAATTCCTGATAGGTACTCTAAAAACACCCGAAGAAGTTGCCGCTAGCCTTATACAAGCCCAGTTTCAATTCCTGATAGGTACTCTAAAAACAGATAACAATAGCGAATCTCAGCACAGACAAGCCGAGTTTCAATTCCTGATAGGTACTCTAAAAACAAATAAGGAGGTTGAGAGTATGGAAAAAGCTATTTTGTTTCAATTCCTGATAGGTACTCTAAAAACGGGAAAACCGAAGCTGACTGCAAGGCCATCCGCGAGAGTTTCAATTCCTGATAGGTACTCTAAAAACGCAAGCCCTGACGCTCAAGGCTAAAAAGGGGAGGTAATGTTTCAATTCCTGATAGGTACTCTAAAAACAGGCGCGGAACAGGGGGATATATATGGATGTAAAATGGTTTCAATTCCTGATAGGTACTCTAAAAACCGGCTGCGTAAATCAACAAAAAAGAGAAGATTTTGAGTTTCAATTCCTGATAGGTACTCTAAAAACGGCGGGCAGGGGCGCGGGACATCTATTATATAGTAGGTTTCAATTCCTGATAGGTACTCTAAAAACTAGCACAGGAAGTGGCCGAACGGGCCGGCAAAAAAACGTTTCAATTCCTGATAGGTACTCTAAAAACTATCACCGACAACGCCAACGGGCAACGGCTAGTACAGTTTCAATTCCTGATAGGTACTCTAAAAACCCAAGACCCGGCAGGGGAAAAACTTTATTACGGCATGTTTCAATTCCTGATAGGTACTCTAAAAACGATTCGCCTTCACAGATATTAGATGTTATTTCCTTCGTTTCAATTCCTGATAGGTACTCTAAAAACGCCTACTGAGGCACAGTTGGAGAGCCTGGTGTGGCGTTTCAATTCCTGATAGGTACTCTAAAAACTTGCGATATTAAAAAATGGGGCAAATGCAAAAACATAGTTTCAATTCCTGATAGGTACTCTAAAAACTTACTGTTGTTGAGCTCAATGCTGATGGCAGAGCGATGTTTCAATTCCTGATAGGTACTCTAAAAACGGAGTCGGAAGTTAGCAACATGATGGTTGCAGACGTGTTTCAATTCCTGATAGGTACTCTAAAAACTCACCGACAACGCCAACGGGCAACGGCTAGTACAGTTTCAATTCCTGATAGGTACTCTAAAAACCCTGCACCGGGACGGGGGCCACCGCTTGTCATTAGTGTTTCAATTCCTGATAGGTACTCTAAAAACGCAAGCCCGGTGGCAGATAAGGGAGGAGAGGATAGCAGTTTCAATTCCTGATAGGTACTCTAAAAACCAAGCCCGGTGGCAGATAAGGGAGGAGAGGATAGCAGTTTCAATTCCTGATAGGTACTCTAAAAACCATATATCTCCAAAGTCTGCTTACAACAAAATAAAGTTTCAATTCCTGATAGGTACTCTAAAAACGCGAAGGAGGGGGATGGAATGAAAATAGAAATTGAAATGTTTCAATTCCTGATAGGTACTCTAAAAACGGCGATTAGAGGTATTCAACACACACGGAAAGATTTAGTTTCAATTCCTGATAGGTACTCTAAAAACCGGGATGGAATTAAAACAATTATAGAGGCAGTAGAAGAGTTTCAATTCCTGATAGGTACTCTAAAAACTTAAGGTTCCCCACAGTGACTTTGACCGTCCAGAGTTTCAATTCCTGATAGGTACTCTAAAAACTCAGGCCACAGGCTACACCCTTATTTCCGTTTACATGTTTCAATTCCTGATAGGTACTCTAAAAACCACCCGGCAATAACGGAGTACCAGACCGAATCGTATGTTTCAATTCCTGATAGGTACTCTAAAAACCTGTATTAGACTTAGGTAAAAAGCCTGCTAGTTCCAGTTTCAATTCCTGATAGGTACTCTAAAAACGCTGAGGCAACAGTAACATTTAGCAAGGCAGCTCCAGCGTTTCAATTCCTGATAGGTACTCTAAAAACTGCATTACATAGCATCCCGCTGATCGGATCCGTTCCGGTTTCAATTCCTGATAGGTACTCTAAAAACCCGGGCTAAGCGGCCCGGCAGAAGGGGGTAATACCAGTTTCAATTCCTGATAGGTACTCTAAAAACCCGGCGATAGCCGTAATGGTTACTAATCTGGCCGAGTTTCAATTCCTGATAGGTACTCTAAAAACAATCGTTTCTATTTTCCCGGCAGAAAAGGTGGTGTAAGTTTCAATTCCTGATAGGTACTCTAAAAACTTAATCATCTGCTTGTCCTCTTTGGGGATAATAAGGTTTCAATTCCTGATAGGTACTCTAAAAACCGATAACTACTTCATCATGTACGTGCATAACAATCGTTTCAATTCCTGATAGGTACTCTAAAAACCCGCAGGCGGCTGTTTAACAGAACCATACGCCGCAATTGCGTTTCAATTCCTGATAGGTACTCTAAAAACTTTACCTCCTGTCTAAATTCGTGGTATACTGAGTTGTTTCAATTCCTGATAGGTACTCTAAAAACTGTCGATTGCTAGTGCTGGCATAACCATCAGTCCTAGTTTCAATTCCTGATAGGTACTCTAAAAACCGTATCAGTAACATCTGTCGGGGACTCAATACTTTGTTTCAATTCCTGATAGGTACTCTAAAAACGCCCAGGCGACTAAACGACCAGGACTGATATCGTCAGTTTCAATTCCTGATAGGTACTCTAAAAACGCCCAGTCAAGCAGCATATCAGTGGTAATTACTGAGTTTCAATTCCTGATAGGTACTCTAAAAACAGCTAATAAATTTTAACTGTGTAGTTACTGTGTAGATGTTTCAATTCCTGATAGGTACTCTAAAAACCAGCCAGCTTCCCAATAGCACCCTCAATGCATTTGAGTTTCAATTCCTGATAGGTACTCTAAAAACCGTTGGTGTTTTTGTGGTAGTTATGGATAGCTTCTACGTTTCAATTCCTGATAGGTACTCTAAAAACGCGGCCCCTCAGAATTAAATCTTTATTTGTTGTCCCGTTTCAATTCCTGATAGGTACTCTAAAAACAATTTCCCTGGTCCCGGCGGCAGTTTTTGGTTCTTGTTTCAATTCCTGATAGGTACTCTAAAAACACGATCACGCCATGGACGAGCTACGGTATTTTATCAGTTTCAATTCCTGATAGGTACTCTAAAAACACCAGATAACCTGTTGCCAGCATCACCAGCATGGCTGGTTTCAATTCCTGATAGGTACTCTAAAAACTCAGAGGAAGAATCATAATTGTAAATATATAATTTCGTTTCAATTCCTGATAGGTACTCTAAAAACTTGTTGTAGGCTTTTTATGAAAAGCTCCATTTGATGTTTCAATTCCTGATAGGTACTCTAAAAACGATGGTGATGATGATCGTCCGGAAGACAGTGCTTAGTTTCAATTCCTGATAGGTACTCTAAAAACCCATTACGCTCCCTTCTTCAGCTGCTTGCGTAAAGCAGGTTTCAATTCCTGATAGGTACTCTAAAAACGTTCGCAATATGCCGTCCGTGTCAGGCCGTCCCCGGTTTCAATTCCTGATAGGTACTCTAAAAACTCTATGCCAATCAAGGAACTTGCCCCAGCTGACGTGTTTCAATTCCTGATAGGTACTCTAAAAACTCGTTCTGAGCCTGCATGGCATCATTCATAATGTCCGTTTCAATTCCTGATAGGTACTCTAAAAACAAGCTCAGACACACTTATGCCACAGAGTTGATTGAGTTTCAATTCCTGATAGGTACTCTAAAAACGACAGAAGTTAGAAACGGTAAGGAGGCGGAAAGAAGTTTCAATTCCTGATAGGTACTCTAAAAACCGTAAATGGCAAGCGCGTAGCTTTCCGGGGAAAAACGTTTCAATTCCTGATAGGTACTCTAAAAACCAGATGAATTCAACAAAAAACTGGCAGCCTGCAGCAGGTTTCAATTCCTGATAGGTACTCTAAAAACCTGCAGAGCTTTGGTAGCCGCTAGGGAGCGAACCGGTTTCAATTCCTGATAGGTACTCTAAAAACTGAGTATTCGCCATTCTGGGCGGCGGTGCGAGATTTGTTTCAATTCCTGATAGGTACTCTAAAAACAGTAGCATTTTTTAACTCCGTTTATTACTCTGTAACTTGGTTTCAATTCCTGATAGGTACTCTAAAAACGCAAAATAAGCTCTTGCATGCAGGTACGCTAAAAACGTTTCAATTCCTGATAGGTACTCTAAAAACTTGCGACTACTTACCACTGGGATACCTTTCTTTTCAGGTTTCAATTCCTGATAGGTACTCTAAAAACTGGCCGCTCAAATGCCCAACGATAAGCCCAAGATTCGTTTCAATTCCTGATAGGTACTCTAAAAACTCGAGTGCCCCTATCAGGACGATGTAGCTTTTCAAGGTTTCAATTCCTGATAGGTACTCTAAAAACTAGTTGGTAATATTAATTCCGGGCTTAACATCATCCGTTTCAATTCCTGATAGGTACTCTAAAAACCGATTTAGGCCGTCTCGATTGGGACATTGAGGGTTAGTTTCAATTCCTGATAGGTACTCTAAAAACGAATACAAGACACAAATTCAGGAAGTCTTAGAGCGGTTTCAATTCCTGATAGGTACTCTAAAAACAACTGCTGCCGCCTTACCTGAGTCAAATATGACCGGTTTCAATTCCTGATAGGTACTCTAAAAACTGCCCTATATCAACCGAGATGACCTTAGTAGGTTAAGTTTCAATTCCTGATAGGTACTCTAAAAACTCCCTGAGAGCTGCCGGGCTCTATGCTTTTTAGCCAGTTTCAATTCCTGATAGGTACTCTAAAAACCGCCCCGATTTTCAGTTATCTTTACAGCCGCAGCTACGTTTCAATTCCTGATAGGTACTCTAAAAACGAACAGGTCCGCTTGGGCGACTTAGTGCGAGTGATGTTTCAATTCCTGATAGGTACTCTAAAAACTCTTCCAGTCCGGCAAGATATTGGCGATTATTAGCCAAGTTTCAATTCCTGATAGGTACTCTAAAAACTTTTGTCTTTTACCTTGATATTCAAGGACCCGAAAAGTTTCAATTCCTGATAGGTACTCTAAAAACTGCCGTAGGTGTCGCATCCCTCACGGATGCGTGGAGTTTCAATTCCTGATAGGTACTCTAAAAACAGTTCCGCAAATACAAGTATAATCTGCAGCATGGCCGTTTCAATTCCTGATAGGTACTCTAAAAACCGTTATAAGTCCATGTGTAACGTTTGGTTGCTGTGTCGTTTCAATTCCTGATAGGTACTCTAAAAACCCATTCGGGATAAGAAATATCGGCATTATCATAAGATAATCCCGTTTTGTTATTTTAATCTATCTTCATCACGAACAGAGAATAAATTGCCTTTTATATTGTCGTCGCCACCCAAGCTTTTTGCCGCTATTAGCAGTCGACGACATTTTTCCTTTATCAGATGAAGTTATCTTGCCCGCCTTTCTTAACCCCCATTATTTCACGCTCGGAATACTTAGTGGTCCGAAAGGTGTAAAAAATGACAGAATCATAATCTTCATCAATAATCTTGCTCAATTCCAATTTTAGCTTTTTAAAACTACTTTCATTAATATCGCCTTCTAATACTGAATTCTGCACCCAGTACAAATGTTTACGTGCTGTCTTGAGTACTTTACCTACCCTTTTTTCCCCGATATCATAAACAAGTATAACAAACATAATGTTCACCCCCTACCACCGAGAAACAAAAGGTTCAAAAGTTTGTTCACCCATCAAATGTTTTTCCAGCTTATAAAGGTCCATGCGGATTAGACGGCGATAGGATACTTCCCTTCCTAGCTGACGATGCTTTATGGTAGTACGCAACTTATTTTCCCACTCTTCCACAAATATTTTTCTGCCTTTATCATTCAGCAAAATACCATTAGCTTTACTTTCAAAATGGGTACTGCGCAGCATATTACGGGCGAGAAGCAAAAAAATAACCCGGTCTACCAGTATAGGTTTAAATATTTCTGCCACATCCAAGTTAAGAGTAAAACGGCGAAAATTGGTGGTATGTAGGTATCCTATACGTGGATCTAAATGAGTCTTGTATATTTCACTTAGTACTGTGGTATAAGCCAAGGTATTGCCAAAACTAATGAGAGCATTAATCCGATCCTGAGGAGGACGCCGGTTACGCCCGATAAATTCAAATCCTTGCTTGTCTATGATAGGATTAAAAGATTGTAAATAATAATCACGAATATTACCCTCAATAGCCATCAGCTCATTAACCGACTGGCATTCTTCCGATCTGCCCATAAGTTCTGCGATTGCTTCCAGTGGGCGTTCTATATTTTTGCCCCTATTAGCATAATAACGCATAACCTCCAACATATTGGCAGCCGCCCCTCGAACAAAGCATTTGGCCAGAATCAGTCTTTTCTCTTCATCCATATAATGTTCAGCCTGTTTTAATATCATATAGCCCGAATTCAGATGCTCACGAGGATAATAAGAACCTATATAGTAGCCATAATGATTTAGAAAATGCAGGATAATTTCCCTCTGGGTAAGGAATTCCAGAAAACGCTTATTAAGTACGACATCACCAAAGATAATAATCTCGCTGATGTCTTCCACGGGAAGATACTTTTTTCCTTCCTTGGTTTCAAAAAGCAGGGTATTATCCTTGCGTTTAAACTCTCCATCATTAAATACATATATTGTTTTCTTCATTCAATCACCTGCCTTAAGCCCAACAAAACTCAGCATAAGCACATTTCCCACAATATTTGGTTTTTAAAGCTTCAGGTGGTTTATCCTGAGAGACAATTTTTTCAATATCCTTGATGGTTGCGCGTATTTCATTCTCATTTATATCATTTAGAATAACTTCAATTTTTTTACGCTCTTCAGGAATAAGCAATTCTCCCCGTGCGGTTATTCCCATTTGCTTAATTTGCATAAGATAAAAGAGTAGTTGTTTACTAGAACTATATATAAATCGCGAGCTTTTTTTAATTTCTCCAACTACCAAATAACCGTTTTCTGAACGGATAAGATCCAGCTTTGCATTCCCTAAATCAACTTCTTTTTTTGCTCCATCATAACTATATTCACCAATAATGCGGCCAATCTGCAAGTTTTCATTATCTTGATCCCCGATTATCTGGTGTGAACTTAACCATACTTCACGTTTGCATATGTAATATTGCTGTATGAGGGTCCCATTTACCTGAAATTCCACTCAATACCCTCCTCGTATAATAAGTTTTGCAAACAGATTTAAATGCGTTTGCGAGCATTATTTAGTGTTAATAAGGGTTTAGTCGTGGGAGTCCCTGATGCTATAATATTCTCATTGGAATATCGGCTAAGGTAACGTCTTTCCCTCCTTGCAAAGCCTTGGCTATTGCTTTTTTAGCGTGACGCCTGACCGTTCTGTCATTATCTGCTTACACAGATGTTGCGTCCCTGTCGGATGTTTCCAGCAAAGCCGCTCCGCCAGGTGAATGCTAATAATGCGAGGTTGCAGTCAGCAGCTCGGATCAGGGTTCCCCTTGCTAAATTCCTCATTCTCAACCGAAAGGAGGTGTTATGAAAAGAAGAACTTAGATGTTCTTTCTACTTTGTTTGTTGGTATCGATGTCAGTGCTGCTTCTAATGTCGTATGCGCTATAGACTTTCATTTCAACAAGCTCTGGAGTTTTCGGTTTCTAATAATCACCCCGGTGCAGCTGAAATTGCAGAACGTATCTGCGCTTTGATGGACAGCAGTTCTTTTAAAACTGTTATCTTTGCCCTTGAATCCACTTCTTTCTACAACATCCACATCGCTAATTTTCTAGCGTCCGACCAGAGCCTTATGCCCTTCAATCCTTTTGTTTACTGCCTCAACCCCAAGATGACGGCTAATTATCGCAAGTCCTTCATCGGCATGGATAAAACCGATCCTAAGGACGCCTTCCTGCTTGCTGACTTTGCTAGAGTCGGACGTATTAATACTCACCCCTGGCGTGGTTCTCAGTTTCTTGCTCTGCAGCGTCTGACCCGGCACAGGCTACATATCGTCGAGGCTATGTCTCGTGAGAAGGCCTACATGGTTTCCAATATCTTTCTTAAATTCAGCGAGTTGTCTGTTTTGAAAGAGGATCAGCATCCTTTTACCAGTAATTACACCGCTACTGCCGAAGCAGTCTTGACTGAAATGCTTACTGTGGATGAACTGGTCAACATGCACGTGGAAGAACTTATCTCCTTCATTTGCAATGCCAGCAGAAACCGTTTTCATGATCCTGAAAAAGTTGCTGCCATACTGCAAAAGGCTGCCCGTGATTCCTACCGGTTGGACAGGTGTCTCTATGAGCCACTGACCATCTCTATTGCTTCCTCGTTTAATCTGCTTTCTGCTTACCAGGCTGAAATCAAATCTATCGAAAAAGCCATTGAGAAAACAATCCGGGGCTTGAACCATTCTGAGTATCAATGCCTGCTTTCCATTCCTGGCATAGGACCCGTTTACTCCAGTGGCATACTTGCTGAAATCGGCTCTATCTCTGCCTTCCATTCTCAGGATGCAATCGCTAAATATGCTGGCCTTGTCTGGAAACAGAATCAGTCTGGTAATTTCCAGGCCGAGGATACTTCTTTGTCCAAAGCAGGAAACAGATATTTACGTTATTATTTGATCGAAGCAGCCAATAGTGTAAGGCATCATATCCCGGAATATAACCACTTTTACCATAAAAAACTTGCTGAGGTGAAAACCCATCAGCACAAACGAGCACTCGCACTGACTTCTCGTAAACTCATTCGGCTGATTTATGGATTGCTGGACAAAAATCAGCTCTACTCACAAATGAGAGTAGTCTCAACTACATAACTTACCACTTTTTACCTTTTGACCTCTTTAGAGCTTAAGGTTCGCGTGAGCTTGCTCTTTTTTATCCTTTTCTCTACTGTTTTTATTCTTTTACTTTATTGACATATCACCAGATTGCTTTTATAGATCCGATATTTCTCTTGTGGAATTTTTCGAGATGAGCTATAGCTACATAAAATCTTAATTGTCAGCTTTATAAAAAAGCCGTACCGCTTTCATCAATAAATCCAGTATTCTCATCGTAGTAATCTTCAACTTGATCAGGAGGTATCCAGAATAAGGAAGATAGAGCTCCATTTCTCGCCTTGAAATCAACGGGCCTATTAGCTTTGAGTTTAACTACCCGTATTTGAATAATGTATGAATTCATCTTTGCCCTTATAGTTCTTAATAAAGCCTTACGTTGAAAAACATCCATTAAAGCAGGTAACCCTTTAATTATATTTGCATCAATAATACCTTCCAAAATACTAGGATCGAAAGGATTGTTCTCACTCAATAATGCCTCATAAACATCAGCTAAATGGCTGGCCTCTTGGTTACATTCGACATAAATATCGGCTACCTCTCCTATATCTTGAATTAATTGAAATTTACCGAGTTCCTCAAAATTAAGGCCTTCAATTCCACATTTCCAAATATCAACTGCCTCTTGGCTGATATCTCGCTCCAGTGCCTTTCGGTAATAATTGTCAATCAAATCACGGTACTCTGTTTCTGGAATTTCAGAAATATTATTCTTAAGATTACCCTGTAACGCCTTTTTCGTCTCATTAATATGATGCGGTTCATAAACATATTGATTGTCCGACTCAAGCTCGATTACGTAAACGGGGCAGGCATAACCCTTTTCATTTTTGCGATTAACCCTGCCCGAAGTTTGCACTAATGACTCCAATGGAGCTAAGTCACGGAATCCCATATCAAAATCCAAGTCTACTCCAGCCTCTATCGTCTGAGTAGATACCATAATAATTGCTTCATTATTTTTTAAGGCCTTATCAGCTAGTTCAATAACTTGCTTACGTTTTTTAGGAATAATATTAGTTGATAGGTAGAATATCTTTGTACCTGATAAGTCCTCTTTCAATTTCTTATATACCTCAATGCTTCTCTTAATTGTATTAACCACTATTAAGGCCGATTGCGTAGGATTCCACTTTTCTTTGAAAAATCCTATGAATTCGGAAATGTTTTGCCTTCGCTCCAGCACAGGAATAAGTTTTGTACGGTTAAGGCTTAAAAAATATTTACAATTATTAGGTAAGAGCTCCATAGTTTCAACAGCATCGGTTTTCAATAGTTTGTTACTAAATTCGATTAATTTCGGTTGCGTAGCAGTCATAAGGATGAATCTCGTTCCATAGTATTGTGACATACGAACTATGAGTGCTCCTATTAATGGCATATATTTTTCCGGTAATGCTTGGGCCTCGTCCAATATAACAATACTACCCGCTAACTTATTAACTTTTTTCAATAGCCGATTTTTTCCGGTAAACAGCGATTGAAATAATTGCACAAAAGTAGTCAGTACTATATCTGCTTCCCATGATTCCACCTCCATTAACGCCTTGTCTAATGCTATACGTTCATTTGCGGGCAACATATTAGATAGTTCTGTCATTCGATGATGAACAATAATTTTCATTTTTCCATCAAATACTGCTTCATAATCTTTTTGAGTTTGTTCAATAATATTGATAAAGGGGATAGCCGTGATTATTCTGGGTATATATCCGTCTATCTCTGATATTCTTTCTCGCAACCGGAGAGCACCTTGTAATGCAGATAGAGTTTTCCCTAATCCGGTAGGAGCTGTAATTGTGAAAAGCCGACGCTCTCTAACTTGTTCAAAACTTAAATCCTCAATAGTGCTCATTATAGTAGACCTAGCCTCTTCTTTTCTGTGAGTGAATTCGTTCATCTCGTACTGACGGCAGCCATTTTTGTCTCCATGTTTTCGCTTCAAATAATCTATTACAGCATCAAATGCAACTGAACCAGGAACATTTCTCTGAATCCTTGCCGTATCCAATTTATCAGCATCAACTAAAAGGGAGAAAAAGTAAATCATCATGAAATACCATTTATCATTTTTTAATCTCGTTCTTAATAAATGAGGCATTCCTGTTATTAGCGATTTATTTTGTAAATATTCAATATTACTGAACTTGATGAAATCTTCAATTGTAAGCAATTTTACATTTAAATCAGATATTATTTCTTTTCGTTTTGCCACCAGGTTACGACTCTGCGTATTCAGATTACCCCACATTTCTTCAAGACGGTCACTGGGAAAAAGATGATCCATGGTTAGATTGCCATGGTGCAACCTAACACATAGATATGCCAAAAACTGAATTGCTTCTTTCGTCATCCGATTTTGGTCGATAAATAGTTTAGCATTGCAGAATTGATATAGGTAGAAGGCTGAAATATGGGCATGCTGACTGAGTGAGGAGTTTATGTCCTCTAATAAATATTGTTGAAACCAGTCAGTATATTTTCCCATGTCATGAAAATAACCCAACCAATACGCAATATCCATAATTTCAGAATTATCTAAGTCTTCAAACTGAACTACTGAAGGAATCTGCCCTCGGCAAATGCCGGCTACCGACTGCAAATGTTCATTTAGTTTCTGATCAGTACCATAGACATTTAAATGTGCATAATAATCCATATTCTCACCCCTCTCCCCAATTATATAAGTCATGCCATCCACATAATTCTTTCCCCACTTTCTAGCTGAACATATGAATCTATTATGGCCGGGATACCTTTCCCATTTAAATCAATGATTACATTGCCTAAACCTCTAGCTGTAATGCGTCTCTGCGAATCAAATTCCAAAGGTATTTTTTCTCGAACCAGACGATGTTCGTTTATTTCATCCAAGGTTAGTTTTTTTAAGCTTGACATTGGTATTACTGAATCTATTACGATGGCTGATTTTTCATTGACTTGTGTGGCTTCAACTTTTTTAAATCCTGATATCCACCCTAGATTAAAGACGGTTCCAAGAGCCATTGTGGCTCCTTTAGTGCCATATACAGGCCCAGCTTTATTAAGCAAGGTTGTTAATTCATTCATGAGACTAGCATCGTGATGATGAAACCACACTTTATAGTCCAGATAATTTCTACGAATATCATATGGTAATACAAACTCAGTAGCAGTCTGACTGGGAACTCCGCTAGACCCATTTAATTGATCTAATCTTTCTATTTTCAACAAGTTCATAGTTTGCACAGACTTTTTTAAAGGCTGACGCACAGATATAGCAATATCGCAACTATTAAGTGAAAAATCATCATAATACTGGTCTTTTTCATAACCTAGTAACCCGGCAATTATTCCCGACAGGGTAGTTCGAGGCGGTATAGAATAAGAGAGAGCTGAAGAATTAGTGTAATAACGCCTGAAATGTGCCATCTTACCACATAAATGGAAAGATAATACCTGCATACTTACCCCACCACCTCAATAGGTTTCCATAAATCAATCGATTCATATTCTGGCAATTCAAAGAAAATGTTGGAACGCTCTACTTCGTTTTTGAAGACAAAGGGATGAATCCACCCAATTACCTTTTCTAAATACCCTAACTTTTTCATTTCGCTAATAGCTTGCGTAAGGGATATAAAATCTATCTTTATATCATCTAATTTACGTATGGGCTTTTCATTGTTATAAATGCATTTGAGGAATCGTCTTAAATCTCCTACATAGCCATCAAAATCAGGCTTATAAATGAGTTCCAGATACATGAGAGGTGTTTGGCCCTGTTTACTGTTAGTCTGGTTGTTCATCATGCCTTGTACTAAAGCCTTTCTAAACACTTTCAGGTCTTCCTCGGTCATGCCGGTTTTTATCGCACTATATTTATTAACAGTGCCATAATGGCCGATTAAGCCATAGTGAAGTTTGTACTGTTTTCCGAAAGTTGAACTATCATCATTCATGATTGTGGTAATAGTATTGGATTTTAGCAGTTCCACCGGATGTAATGAGTATCCCCAGTTCATCTGAACCGGTCCTGTATATGTACGGGATATACCTTCAACTGCCATTGCACTGCCAAACAAGCGAATATCGATTAAAGACTTTTTAATAATTTCTGTTAAAAACCAATTGTTAAAATTTATAACATTGGATTCTGTTTTTTTGTTTTTCTTGTAAACCTCAGAATATTTTTCCGAATCATCACCCAAAAGCCAGTCCCTGCCAACCTCATTGCAGATTTTTTTTAGAGCATTCATTTGATCTTGATCTTTAAACGCCTTGTCAATAATGTATTCAAACATCTTATCCATAGGAATTTTCCTGCCCTCGGGCAAAGTATCTACAAATATGGCAAATCCTTTTTGTTTTAATATATCGCGGCAATCACGCTTACGCCGTACATCACTGACCAGAGCCGTTGAGGTTTCATAATCCATGCGTGGTTTGTTCTCCTGATCGGGATCTCCATTGGCATTAGTCATCTGAGCTTCAAAAAGAAACAAAAATTCACTATTCTGATTTACTATCATTTTTCTCTGCCTCCCTTTTAAATACTCTCTTCATTAAGATGCGCAATTTCTTCATCAACACCGACATGTTCCTCCTGAGTAAGGTCAGGAGGAACATTACCTACCATAAAAGCATATCCTGCCATAATATAGAAGACATTAGCATGCTCACTGAGTGCCCATGGCCCATCCAATGAACCAAAATAGTAATGGAAGCGGTTCATCATTGCTTCTGAATATAATGTCATGCGTTTATATTGCCTTAATTTTTCAATTATTTCCTCGTAAAGATGGTAAATTTCTTTATGATTCATACCCTGAAAACTAATCTTCTTCAATATCGGTTTGTTAAAATGTTCTTTTTTATACTGTGCCCGAGCTACCCGATTAAGCAATACCCCCAGGTAAAATAGAGCCCTGGCTTCTCTATTAAATTTTTGTTCATCCAAAAAACTTTCTATCTGCACAATATTTTTATCAATCTTTTCCGAAAACATAGATGTCATTCTATTTATCCCTCCTTTATTTCCATCAAATACTATTTGACCAGTTAATCCTAATTCCTGGCAAGTCTGTAAAAGGACAATGTAACTCATAATGTAATTTTTAATAAAAAAATCCTCTTTTTTAACATATTGCTCTAGCTTCATATTGCTGTAATTGTCCATCTTTTTCCCATTATTTGCCTTGTAGAGCTGTCTTAACCCTTTATCCAGTGCTTCTAATGCATAGGAAAAAACAACCTCTTGTTCTATCCTCCCCCCGGACAACAATACCTTGTAAAATGTTAGTACTCTGTCAACATCAATTTGAATTGTTTTTCCTTTCTGTGTAACAGTCCTCACAGGAATCAATTTGTAAATTTTACCTAGAGACATAAACTTTAAATGATCGGATAGAGATATCCGTTTTTTGGCTATTATTTGCATTATTCTCTTCAATCGCAAAACCGGCACATCCTCAATAACTTCGAGAACAGTAATAGATTGTCCATCAGAACGGTGAATAATAAAATTCAAAGTATAGGAGCCAATTGCGGATAACTCCACTTCCTGTTCCAGACCTCTAAGCCAATCATCATAACTCCTACTAAAAGCATAATCAGCCCATTCCTTAGCTTGAGTTAAATACTGATATTCAAAATCCCCTTCTATTCCTTCAGGTAATATAAACGCAGTTTCCCCGGCAATACGCCCCTTGAACTTATCGAATATCTCTTTTTCGCCAGCCTTTAAGTTTTTAAAACACTTTTGACAAACCGAATAAGCATTTTCATATTGAGTTTTTTTAAAATAGGGTGCCATATTTATTTTTGTCGTAGTAAACAGTTTGTTTATCATTTTACGATCAAAAGTATCACCGGAGGGATTTTTAACATCTGTTGCACTGGCACCACAAATATAACAATACCGGCTGTTGCCATCTTTAGCTTTTGTTTGGATTTCTAGATCAAGAATATTGCCAATTCCTTTTTCCCTTTTAACTGTTTCTAGATAATCTGGATGCTGTGGCAGAATAATCGGTTGATTATCTCCAATTAATTGAATGGTCGGAACAATTAAAACATATTCTATTTTTTTATTTTTATTATCCAGTAATTGGTTTAATAAATCCTTAATAGAAATGCTCTCCTCTTCACCGTTTCTTTTCAATTTAATATTTTTTTTATCAATAGCTACTTCTTCAACTGAGTAATCATTTCGGAAGCAAGATAAGAACTTTAACTTAACTTGTTTATTTTTTTTATCTAGAACAATTAATCCCTGACTTTCTATTTTCTTTAGAAGTTGCCCTAATTCACCTGTTGCCAGTCCATTTCGCTCTAAAGCAAGATATAAATCACTCCATACCCTGCTCAAGAGATAATGTAGTCCACTCTGATCTCTACTCAAATAGTACTGTGATCCTGCTCCAGTATTGTTCCCAAAGTAATTAAATCGGGATGTTGATTCTTGAGAAAAACCTTGCAATGGTTCAAACCTGATTTCTGGTTGGTCTTCTCTACTCAAATCAAATATCATTAATGCTACATAAGATTCTTTGTCCTTATTTACCTTAATAGATTTGAGCAAAGATTCAAATTCATTCCTCTGATTCTCACAAGCATATGCCCCAATTTGTGCAGTAATCTCCGCTAAATTCATCGTTCACACCTCCCTTTTAAATTCTCATTAGAATATTTGTAATACGTACTCTACCGTATAGTGTGTATTCTGTCAAGTTTACCCATAAGTAGAAAAACACCCATCTCTAATGAGACAGGTGCAACCCCTTCTTGCAGGTACGCTAAAAACTGTGGAAACAAAATATTAAAAATACTCTAAGTTTAAATTCCTGACAGGGGCTAAATAATAATATTTTTTACTTTTATTATTTGTTTCCAAAATTATACCATTTGCACCCATCTATCTCAATTATTATCTTTATAACGCCCTACTTACCACCTCCCAACACCCAAACCCCTGCGCATTCTTGCTACCCAGACCAGTATCATACGCTACCTTAATGAGCTCAGGATTGCCTTTTAACCAGTAAATGCCAGCATATGCTTCGATTACCGTACCTTTGTAGGTGATTATGTGTTTAAACTTTTTCTCCTGATTACCATTGGGAATAATGTTGAAGTCTTTTGAAGAGGGCAAATGGCCGTAGATTAGCTTATATTTTTCGATAATATTAGTCTTGGCAATATCAACAAAATTTTTCTTCCAGGGCGAGTAGTAACAAGTGTATTTATGATCATTGTTAATAAGAGTAGTGTAAGCAACCATTGGAGACAACATCTTTATCTGAACACGGTCCGGGGGCTCAAAGTTTTTATGAACACTGATACTGTTTAGGTTAATATGATTGGGCCCCATGAAACAGTTTTCTGAACGGATTAGTGTTTCCGCCAGGTCAGTGATGAATTGTTCTATCGCGGCAGAGACTAGCAGTTTTACCGGTGAAGTAAACACAATCTTGTTTTCTTCAGGCATAAGTTTAAAGCGGCCCATCAAACGAGAAAAAGTAAATAATTTAAATCTTTTATTACTTGTCCCATAACCTTGTTGATGCAAAAAAGCCCTATAATCTTTGTCACTTAGATGGTCATATATAAAAGCCTGTAATATATGATTGTGTTGAATAGGAAGAGTAATGTCCTTATTTGATGATATTTCTACACTTATTCGCATAGTTTTCACTTCCATACGCTTTCTATAGTTAATTCTACAATTTCCATCATTTTCCCTTTACTTAATTTAAATTATACAAATAGTCGTGACATCAGCGTGTCATTTTATTTTTGGAGTTAAAAAGATCAAAAAAATAAAGTAGGAAGTATAAAAAACATCCTACCTCTCTAATTTATAAAAAATCGCTCCGTGGGATATACCCAGGAGCGTTAATTTACCTGTTTACTCTATCGTAAATTCCCAGCAGCAATGCCATTCAGGAGGTACTTCGTCCGGGGGACAGCCTATGCATCTGGTTTTGATGCGGGGATCGACTGTTTTAGCGAAGTTGCCGTATTCAACTACGCCCACCGGTTTACATTGGAAAAATTCCAGACCCTTTTTCTGTCGGGCCGCCTGAACCCGGCATGCGTTCATAGAGAAAATCAGGGTTTTATCATCGACTCTTTTTATTTCCTGTTCGTTCAGGAAGGAATAAAGTCTGTACTTAAGGCATTGTTCCAGAGCCTCCAGCCCTCCGCCGGGTTCAATATTTAATAATTCCATTATTCGTTTTGCTTCAAGCACGGTCATCTTTTCCCATGCCTCTATGTCGCATTTTATAGCATTATCAATTCCAAAATTACTTTCAACGGCTTGAAACCACAGTCCATCATGTGCCAACCAGCGTTTGGAAAAATCCAGTGCCAACTTTTTCCACATCTCTGGAGCTACATAATCATAACTCATAATTCCCACCTCCATTTCTAAATATTGTAAGATATTTTTAGCAGGAATACAATTAGCAAAATTGTAACTTATTAAGAATATTCCTTCCGGTCAACCTTGCGTTAAAGCAGATCAATTTGAAGCAGGTGTGGTTTTATCTTCCACAACCTTCCGTAGTAGAGAAGCTCTATTTTACCAAACCCATGGTATTAAA
>ENA-UOOR01001921-UOOR01001921.1-fermentation-metagenome-genome-assembly--contig:-NODE-1921-length-22656-cov-5.296801_pt1 | contig 22656 bp, 8 predicted proteins | sample MGYA00245780_ERZ724029 | MGnify/ENA primary metagenome ERZ724029 (study PRJEB28704, sample SAMN03018315) | fermentation metagenome | biome: anthropogenic terrestrial biome; feature: soil; material... | reverse complement strand
AACAAAAAAGTTATGCAAATAATTTGCATTAAAATAAGGATTTCTACAGAGCCCAAATTTGCTGTATATTTAAGACCGTCTTTTCATATGCTGTTTGTGACTTGGCTTTTAAAATGTCTAATTTTCTTTCAAGTGATTCCTTGAGACCTAAAACTTTACAAAAAATTACAGAGAATATTAATGATTTATTTGACTTGTTATTGAAACTATCATAAAAGATCCACAAGTCAGAAATAATTACATCGTACTTTTTTTCACTAAATTTAGCTTGAAGATTATCCATAAACTCTTTCTTTCGTATAATTTCATTGCTATTAAGCTTATATACAACAAATAAACTCATGGCAATAATTAAGAGTAAAACAGAAATTACTATTAAATAAGAACATGAAAATCCACAAATTTGAGGAACAATATACATTTCGTTTTCTTCTAATTTTATTTCTATATATGACTCAACTAAAGTAAAGTAAATAAATAGTAAGAATATTAAAGCAACTAAAATTAGATCGTATGAACCAAACTTAAAAACGAAATTCCTTTTCTTATAATCTTCAGAGATCTCGTAAATTGAAATAAATGTACCAATTACAGTAAGTAAATATGTAAAATCCATAATTGTTGCCTACTACACAATAATGAAAGTTTTGGGATAAGAGAATCAAGACATATAAAAAAATATTTTTCTATCTTATCAATATTAATAATTATATAGTTACCGCTTTGTTAATACAGCAAAAAACTCGCAGAATTTGCATAATATTCCGTTATTCAAAGTAAGAGATGAGCTCATCCCAAAACCCAAAATTACTTCTCTGGTTCCAGTATTCCGAATAATCAATAAAGTTTTAAATCACGAAGAATAACTCATAAAAAACAATCCTAAAAATTTAATTATTAGGACTAAAATTGGTTTTGGGATAAGCTCGATATAAATTAAATTCTTTCTTGAGATTCAATGCCTTCAACGTACATCTCAAAGAAATTGAGCCTAAAGATGGGACATATGATTACCAAAAACTCTCTTGTAGACGGAATTCAGTGGCCTTCAAAATGTAATGAACTTTGATTTTGAGTATTAAGAGGAATGGGAACTTTGCGAGAAGATAAACAAACTTACATTCATATCTTGTCACTATAAAAAGTGAGATCACTGACATTCGAGAGTATAAGTCTCACCATTTTTGACTTTCCTCAAAAGATTTACTGCTTCCTTTGAATATTTATGAGTTGTACTTTTAGCTCCTGTTTTTACCTTATAATGATAACAATTATCAGTAGCTTTAATATCTATCCCTTTATCATCAATTATCTTTTGGATAAAATTATTCACGTAGGACCAATGTTTTTCGCCCAGTTGCTCAGCTATAGCAGTTATAGTATATGGAAAAGCTTCATTAAAATAAACCGGTTTATCCAAAAAAGTTATTCCATATAACTTTGCAAGTTCATCTTGGCTACTTGATGCCTTCTCTAACGTATCATAATCAACTTCTATCTTCTTTCTTGGGATGTCGCTTCTAACCAATTCGTAAGTTCTTGATAAAAGAGACCTTAGAACTTTGGTACTTACGTTTTCTATTGGACAGGTTATGCCAAAAGCATCAAATACCCATTTGAAAGAGGAGGTAGTGACGTTTTTTATGATCACTCTTTTCTGATCAGCGACTGAAATTATTTTTTCTCTGGAAGGATAAACTTGGTCCGAAATGTCGTCTTTCCATTCCAAAATATATATATTTGAAATTTTTCCATCTTCTGTCATTATAATTTCATCGACATCGGAAAGAATACTTTTTATGTCAGGGTCTTCCGCACTGTAACCCATAAATAATAAAGGATGTTCTAAAAAGTAAATAAGCAGCTTAGCGCTTAGATATTTTTTCTTCTTTGCAAATTCCTTATAATCATCCTCTGTTAAAACGATACTGTTTGGTTCGGAAGTACAACCATGTATTTTAAATATCTCTCCAAAATTTGTATAAGTACTTCGTAGTATCTGTTGACCTATTATAGGTTCATACTCGGGGAATAATAGTTCAAGAAAACAATCATAATTTGTAGTTACTAAGGCATGTGGACATATGCCTCTAAGAGATTCAATCTCATTTCTAAGTTCTAAATCTTCAATGGACTCGATGGACTCGGGCAATATGGACTCTAAATATTCAGAGACTTTATGTTTTAAATAAACTTCATGTGGGGTATCGTCCATGAACAAATTTTGTGGAAAAGAATTTCTGCCTTGTTCCCATGCCCACTCTCTATAGCAATCTGCAAAAATCTTCCCTATATGAGGAAATACAATGTCTTTAGCTTCTCTTTTTGCAATTTGTTTGTAGTAGGCAAACTCTTTATCTATTAAAGGGCAGTTGTTTGCCATTTCTTTAAGCAGTTCTTCCCAGTTAGGTCCACCAAAGTATCTTTTGGAAATTCCAGATCCTATGAAGAGAATTGGTTGACACTTCATATCTTCAATACAGATCTTGATATCTTCTGTTACATCTTCTATGTAATCCCGATAATTCTTTGGCACTTCAAAACTCCCTCTTACATGTCGTGGATAGAAATTTTAGATGAACTAGTAAATAGAAGGATCTTAAAATTATTAACTTCCTTATCACATAATACTTACTAAGTAAATTGGCTTCCTACATTCGATATTGTTGTGTAAAAATGAAGAGAGAAGTTCAGTGAATTTTACCGTTTAACTACGTAGCCTTCTTTAAATCGACTCTCCTCCATACAATTTCTGGTATTCCTGAAGCGCATACAGGTCTGTCATTGAAGCTACGTAATCACTCATCAAGCGCAGGAAAGTTCTATCTTTAATAATGGCTAATTGGTGATCCTCGAAATCCTTTTTACTTAAGTACCTGATATTCGCTGGAGTCGAACCAATATTTCTAATCTTTTCTTTTAAGGTAGGGACAGAACAGACTTCGGCATATAATTCAAGAACGTGATCTGGGAGCTGCTTGGGGTTTGTTAGGTAGGCTTTGATTATCTGCCTGAGCACAAAGCTGGATTTTCCATTCATTCTGTCAATCATGTAATTGTTGATGACAAAATTATTTTCAACTTTCTTTAGTCTCTGGAACAATTCGTTATTTTCCAATACACAGTCTGTTGCTATTTCTTTGTTCAGGGGATACTGTGCCTTTAATCCGCTGTTATTCAGACTCCGCATATTCTTTCTTATTTTGATGACAGCTTCGGAAATAACTTGGCCGATGATGCAACTGATGAAGTACTTGATCTGATGGGTTGCGATCATTTCCTTTACGTTAACATTCTTTTCCAGGTCATTTATGTCTAATTCATCTATTAGCTTTTGGAGCTGACCGCAGATTATTTCTTTGCTGTCATAGTTGCCTTCGATTGCATCTTCTATATCATGGCAAACTTGGGCGATTTCGTCGGCAAGGGCTACTATTTGGCCTTCAAGGGAACACGAGAACTTCTGGCCCAGGTGAAAAGCTCCATTCTCATTGATGCCTTCGTAGACTATGGATTGACCGTTTGATTCAAGCTTTGTGTGCTTTAAAATTCCCTCGAGGACTGGGTAGGTTAGATTAAGCCCTTTGAAGTCTTTATAGCCTTCTTCAAGTTCGTTTAGGACCCTAACACTCTGGAAATTATGCTTGAAGTAAAGATTCATTTCAGTTATATCGAATTTATACTTTTCTAAAAGCTTCTTTTTAATTCCCTCATCTCTTCCGCTAAGAAAATCGTTAAGGACCTTTTCTCCTGTGTGCCCAAAAGGTGTGTGTCCGAGATCATGTCCAAGAGCAATGGCTTCCGTAAGGTCTTCGTTTGCATGTACTTGACGGGCAATGCTTCTTGCGATCTGGGAAACCTCCAGGGTATGGGTGAGCCTTGTCCTGATATGCTCGTGCATCTCGCCTGTAAAACAGACTTGGGTTTTGTGAATCAGCCTTCTGAAGGCTTTAGAGTAGATAATTCGGTCTTTGTCTCTTTGGAATGGAGACCTAGTGGCAATTGCAGCCTTAATCTCGTTGTCTTCTTTTTTATCCTGATACTTTCTTACTACATGTGAACCCGAATTAGGTGTTGCAAGTGGATCAAATTCGTATTTCGTCTCGTAAACCAAGCATTTCCCTTCCAAAAAATAATCCCCTGAGAGTTTATTCCTATCGCATTAACCTCCCGAAAATATAGATTTTTCGAAATGTTTCTCTCATTAAAAACAGGATTTCTATAAAGAAATGAAAATTCTAGGTTGAGCAATCAGGCCTATAAAAATTACAAATATTTTTCCAAATTTCAGTGTTAGATTCAAAATTAAGAAAAATAGTAAACTATATTTCAGTTAATAAATATTGTGAAATTAGGTTTTATTTCTAGCAGTTATTAGGTGATTGGTAATCCCTGCCATTTTGGAGATGGAAAAGCATGAAGCAGTCTTTAAACCCAGTAGAAGCCCTTGATAGTATTAAAGCATCATATAGGAACTATGTCAGTTCGTTCCAAAAATTCAAAAATCCTGTAATTAAGGATTGGGTTGATGAAAAAATAATTGAGGGAAACCTGCTCTATAAAGGGCCCTATGTCCAACTTGGGAAAAGGTTTGAGCTTGGGGATTCATTTGATAGTCTTACTTCTGAAGGGCTGCTTCATCCAGACACTCCTTTTTGTTTTACCGTTGATCCAAAAAACAGGTCAGCTGCGCCTGTTAACCTGTATAAACACCAGAGCGATGCAATTCGTTCGATTTTAGAAGGAAAAAATACTATTATCTCTACAGGAACAGGGTCAGGAAAATCATTCTGTTTCGGTATTCCTGTGGTAAGTACCTGCCTTAAGATGCAGGATGAGGGTATTCGGGGAATCAAGGCTATTTTCGTTTATCCAATGAATGCACTTGCTAATTCTCAGTATGATGACTTTTCAGCAAGGATGCACGGCTCCGGGTTAAAACTTGCAATCTATACTGGAGATACACCAAAGACTCGAGAAGAAGCAATTGAGAGTTATACCCTCAGGACCGGAAGAGAGCCTTATGACAGTGAACTACTCTCCCGTGAGGAGATCCAGAAAAACCCGCCTGACATTTTAATCACAAACTATGTGATGCTTGAATACATCCTGACAAGGTTTGAAGATCGGGTGCTTTTCCCTGAAGAACATCTTGGGGTCCTGAAGTATCTCGTGCTTGATGAAGTCCACACCTATACTGGAAGAAAAGGCGCTGATGTCGCTTATCTAATTAGAAGACTGAAACAGCACACTGGAACAAGAGGAAACCTGCGCTGTATAGGAACCAGTGCAACCGTGCAGAGTGAGGAAGGGGTAGAGGCAAACGTTGCAATCACAAATTTTGCAAGCAACCTTTTCGGGGAAGTATTTAGTCCTGATGCCGTTGTCCGGGAGTACTATGTTTTTCCTTTCCATTCCAGTGACAGTTTGCTTCCGGAAAAAATACTTATTACCGAGGAAATGCTGGAAAGCTTCGAGGACACGGATGAAAAAGTCAGGGGACTTGTTGAGGCACTTCTTGGAGAGAAACTCCCTCTTGAAGCCGCGAATCGGGTGGTTATGGGGGAACTACTCGGAAAGCAAAGGACAGTGCAGTTTATTGAAAGGATGTTAATGCAGGACATCTTCAGTATTGATGAACTTGTGGAACTGTACATTGAAGAAATTCGTCCCGATGTTTCGGCTGAAGAATGCAGGTGGGAACTTACAGGGGCATTCCTTGCGGGTATGCATACGGACGTAGAGGTCTACGGGCAGCTCCATTCAAGAATGATCCCAAAGATCCACACTTTCTTCAGCCAAGGGCGTGAAATAAAGAGCTGCATCATGGAAGAGCCCTCACACCTGAATGACGCTGGAGAAGTTACCTGCCCGATTTGTGCATCAAAAGGAAAGAAGGACCACAAGACATTTCCACTTGTATTTTGCCGTTCCTGCGGCCAGGAGTATTACTGTGTAGAGCTTCTTGCTGATGGAACAGTAAAACCTCACGAAATCGGAGAAGGGTCTCAGGAAGGAGATATTGTATATTTTTATCCTGGAAAAATTGAGGTGAGCAAAGACTCTGTTCCCGATAACTGGCTGACTGAAAAGAAAGGAGATATTCAGGCCTCGCACAGGGAACATGTGGAACTCAAGCATGCAAGGTACTGTCCGGAATGCAACAAACTCTACATTGAAGGGGATTCGGCCCATCCGGAGTGCATATGTTCTGGAAAGGTCTCAGTAACCCTTGTCCCATACCCGTTCACCTTTTGTCCGTCAGACGGATGTGGGGTTTTCTACGACAAAAGGACACGCAAAGAATTTAACAAACTCTTCTCCTTCGGTACGGTTGGTAGGTCCACAGCTACCGATGTTCTCGTTTCTAATATGTTAAATACCCTTCCGAAGGATGAGAAAAAAGTAATCGCATTCTCTGACAACAGGCAGGATACGGCTCTCCAGGCTGCCCATATGAATAACATCCAGAAAAGGATTCACTTCAGGAGGGGTGTGTACCATGCTCTCGAAGAAGCATCGGAACCTGTGGACCTTCTGGATATGGGAGAACTGATTTTTGATACATTTAAGAAGCATAAGGCAATGCCGGTATACGCAAAGACCAAAGAAAAGAGTATGGGCAGAAGTGGAAAAGAAGATTCCCTTTATAGGGAATACCTGCAGTTAAATTCAATTCTTGAACTTGGCTCACCCAGACAGAAAACCCAGCCAAATCTTGAGGATGTGGGTCTACTCAAAGTCACCTACAGGCTAATAAATGATATTGCAGCCAACCATGAATATTGGGTAGACTATCCAGACCTTCTGAAACTTGATGATGAAACAAGGGAAGACTACCTTTCTGGTTTCCTAGATATCATGAGGTACAACACCGCAATTGCCTATGAATACCTGATCCAGCCAGAAAGGTTCAAAGAGAAAGTTGTTACCAAATTGAACGATTCTGTATTCTTCCACAATGAGCTCATAAGTAGTAAACCCACTGGATACAGCGATAAATCCTCCACCAAAAGATGGGATGCGAATGTTCTCCGCCTGACAAGCCATAATGGGAACCTGGTAAAATGGACCAAAAGAGCCCTCGAAATCTCGGATACCAATACCGCCATGGAAGTTGTCAAGGTAGTTGTGAACGTCCTGAAGAATCGGGATGGGCTTTTGGAGGAAAACATAAACAGAAATGTTTCGATTCTCATGATAAATCCGGATGCGATAATTCTGTCTATTCCTGAGAACGAACCCCAAAAAGTGTGCAAAAGATGTGGGAAAGTTCATCATTTCAAAAAGTTGAATCTCTGCACAGGTCCAAATTGTTTTGATCTGATGGAAAAGCCTCTGTCAAACAATTACTTCAGAAAAGAGTACACAAGAGGATTTAATGAAGTTGTTCCTCTCCATGCCGAAGAGCACAGCGGCCAGATCAATGGGGAAGTCAGAAAAGAACTTGAAACCCGGTTTAAAGACAGGGAAGAAGACCTCAATGTTATAGTATGCACCCCAACAATGGAGCTTGGAATCGACATTGGGGATCTCTCGGCTGTATATATGCGAAACGTTCCCCCTTCTCCTTCTAACTACGCTCAAAGAGCTGGGCGAGCCGGTCGAAGTTCCCAAGCTTCAATGATCGCTACCTTCTGCGGGGTAGGAATGAAAAGAGGCCCACATGACCAGTATTTTTACAGGTTCCCCGAAAAAATTATCTCAGGAGAAATTTCAGTCCCGCGTTTCCTTCTGAATAACGAAACACTGGTAAAATCCCATATCCATTCCCTCATCATAGAGACTTTAACTTTGAAAATCCCTCAGAAGATCAGCCAGATACTTCTCCTTGATACCGAAAACCCTGAAACCATGCCAATGTTTTCCGATATTGCCGAGGATCTCAAAGGTGAGACCCTTGACAGGTCTGACCTTGAGGGAGCAATAAATGAAAGGCGTACCGAGATAATTGACACGATTCAGGAAGCTCTCTTTTTTGAAATTCGGGATTTCGATTGGTTTACCCCGGAATACATTGAGGATACGGTAGATAACTTCGTTGAAAAGATGGACCGTGCTTTTGACTCTTTCCGTGCCGAATTTAAACTTTTGATAAAAGAGTTGAGACACACGGATATTCAAATCCGAAGTGGTTCCCTTGATCAGAGAAAAAGAAAGGCTTATACCCAGAGGAGAGGCTCCATAGAAAACAAAATCGAAAGTATGAGGTCTGGAAGTGATGAGTATTCTACCTACAGATATCTTTCTGGTCAGGGCTTCATTCCAAATTATGGATTCCCCACACAGGTAACCTCTCTGACTCTGGACCACTACGGTTCAAGAGGAAAAGAAGAAGCAACGCTTTCAAGGGACCAGATCAAAGCAATAAGGGAATACGCCCCAGGAAACAGTGTATACTTCAGTGGAAACAGGTACCTTGTTCGGGCATCAAGGATAAAAACTGAGAATAACAAGCCGATTACCTCAAAACTTCAGATATGTCCTACCTGCGGAATTGCATACCTTGATGATGAAGCAACTTTCAGTGGAGGGGTGTGCAGTAACTGCGGAGAGGACCTCACAGATGTCATACCTTACGACAAAGCCGTAAAAATGCCAGACCAGTGGGCTGAAAGCAGGTATGGTATCACAAGTGACGAAGAAGAAAGGCAGCGTCTGGGCTATGATATCTCAACCCACTACATCATGTCAAGAAGCTTAAAACAATACAATGTGGTAATGAATGAAGAGCTTCTCATAACAATGAGATATGATCACAAGGGCAGAATCCTCGAAATCAACAAAGGGCCGATTTCCTCTTCCGAAGAAGAAGTTGACACGATAGGGTTCACCCTCTGTACTGCCTGCAGTAAATGGATCCTGAGCAAGAATGGAGTAAAAGATCATCTGGATGAAAGCAGCTATAAGAAATGCTGGAGAGGTGCAACAGAAGAAGACATAATCGAAAATATCGTGCTGTACACGGACTCCACACACGATGTTCTCACAATCGACTGCAAGCCTCCCGAATATCTGGAAACTACCAAATACGAGTCATTCTACACTACACTTTCTGAGGCAATTATGGGTGGCCTCCAGATCAGCATGAACGTAGACGAGGATGAACTTAATTCATTCCTCATGCCGAACCCAAAAAACACAGACAGATTCACAATCATGATCTATGAAGTAGATGAAGGCGGAGCAGGAATCCTGAAGTCTCTGGAAGAAACCGCTGCTTTCCATGAAGTAATTAAAAAAACAAGAGAAATTCTTCATGAATATGATCTAGAAGGCGGATGTGATAAGGCCTGTTATGAATGCCTATGCAACTACTATAACCAGCGTATACACGATAAGCTTGATAGGAAGCTCGTACTGCCTATGTTAGAAATACTGGCAAGTGCAACAGTCGAATCCGGTTTTGTGGATACAGTTTCCGAGGAGTCAAAATTTGACATGCTTATAGAAAGTTGTGGATCTAGTTATGAGAAAGATGTCTTGCGAGCAATAAAGAAACTTGGGCTTCCACTTCCTACTCATTCCCAGAGGGTTATTTCTAAAAATGGAATTTTAATTGCAAAGCCCGATTTCGAGTACAGTGATAGTGGGAGGTCTTTATTAGTTTTTGTAGACGGGCCTGACCATGACAAAAAGTCCGTAAAGCATGATGATGAAATCAAAAGATCACAGCTGGATCTTCTGGGTCACCAGTGTTTCATAATAAGGTATGATGAGGATCTAGAAAAACAGTTGGTAAACTTAGGAAAAAGACTAACATTATGAGGTAAATTGTAAGAAACCTTAGATATCGCTAATATTTCATTTTCTGGTAATTATGGAGCAGGTTAGCTTTCGCTTTCTTCACAAGTAATGAAGGAATTGAATTCCTTATAACTGCCGCAACTTTAAAGAAATTGAATAGGATTAGGGGAATCAAGCGAGAACTGTCATTAACAAAAAAGCATAAAATATAACAAGCTCAGTGAGGTAGACAGAAGCTGATAGCTCTGAACACATGTGCGCTATGATTTTAATTCGCGTACACCTTTTGCCATCTCTCTTGGTTACCTCTTAATATTCATTAAGTTCTCAGTTTCCAATGATTTTTAATACTTTAAATAAAAAGCTGGAAGATTAACAAACAGGAATGGAGTCAAGAAAGAAAAAATCTATCGATTACTATTGATTATATGAAAAAAAGAAAGAGTGTGAGAGGTGCTTTCGAACGCACGAACTCCTACAAAACCAGGCTCTGAACCTGGCGCCTTTGACCTGGCTGGGCAACTCTCACATGTTGGGTTATTTACAGTTTAATATAATATAGTCCTATATGTAATTCCTTAGGAGTGCCGCCCCCTAAAGTTTACCAGATAAAAGGTCATGATCCCGAGAAATTTCTTTATCAATATCAGGGACTAAGCTTTACGGATATCGAGATGGATCAAAATAAAAAAGTTAATGGAATGGAGAATTCTTGGAAGGATAGTACTTAATGAAAGAAAAAGGCTACTTGGGAACTCTGATCTAAGAGAAAGTCCCAGGCAGTTTTAAGATTGAGGCATTTCTGCTGCTGTCCCCCTTTATTTCTTACGGTTGAATCTGATTCAGTCTTATCTCTTATCGACCCTTACCTTTACTTCTATTAACTTTTTTCTTTCCTTCACAAATACCCTTAGCCAATCGGCATCTTTAAACTTCTATTGTGTCAAAAGACTCTTTGGAAAGAGTGAAAATTAGCGAATTACTGATATTGGGGCTTCTCTAATTTCAATGTATTGTAACCAATTAACCCTAACCATATTAATCCGCTGAGAACCGCTAACCACTCTAAAATTGGTAGATGTACTCCTATACTAAAAGTGAACATGAATATAAGGTCTATTGTAATTGATATAAAAGTATAGTACCAGATCTCTATCATATAGTTTATGTGGTTTTTAAGTGCGATATTCGTGACCGCAATAAAAATAAGTAATAGTATAAAAAATACAGTTGCCCAAAAACGATGTATTGCGCCATAATCTTCTGAAAATATACCTACCATAATAAGGGCAAGTGCCATTAATACCTCACAGCATTGTGATAGAAAAATAATCTTATTTTTCTTGTGATCAGTAGTCTTCCATCTTACTAGGCCGATAGCAGATATTATTATGCTAATTCCTGTTAGAATGCATCCAACATTAAAGTAAATATACCCAGTTGGATTTTTACTTGAACTTCCTAAATCGCTTATCCAATTATCAAATGGTGAATATGAGCCATTGTATAGTGTTGATGAAGTAATTATACATATAAAGAAAATCAATATTGCCAAAAAGCTACCCAAACTGGTTAAAGGCATTTTTTTTGTATTCAAATATCTCATTATATCACATTCTAAAACAGAACAAGTTCAATATAAGATCTTATATTGAGTTCTATTATGTTTTTTTCCATTTTTAAATTGGATTCTGTCAAATTGCAGTTATTATTAGGTAGTCAATGTAAATGAATGAAATTATATAAGCAGCTAAGTAACAAGGACTTGATTTGTTCTAAATATAGCATTTATAGCAGGTCTGCTCATGCTTTATGAATTCTTGCTTTATGGATTAATTGAAAGAGCAAGCTCAAGATGGGTGTGCTTTAAGATATAACTTTTGATGTTGAAGAAATTATTTGAGGTGATGATATATTATATAAATATACTGAAATAAAAGAATTCCAATAAGAATCTAAGTATAGTAAAAAAACTAGATACATTAAAAAACTCCCTTTTTGTTTCTTCACACCTTAGTAATCTCCTGTTTAGCTTTCTCTTCTTTATCCAGAAGAGAAAGAACCTCTGTTAATGTTTGCTTTGCAAAAGCTTTGGGTTCTCTTTTATAGATGTCTATATTTTTAATGAATGAGTTTTCTATCCAGCTAACAAATGATTCTCTGACAGTTTCAAAAGATAATAAAATATTGTTGGCAAGATCCGGAAGCAACCACATATTTCTATAATTTAGTATAAAGTCTTTAACAATGAAGGTATTTCCTCTTAATTTTGCCCTACACAATTGTTCAAAACTATTATTGACAGCATTTACACTCTCCAGCTTCAAACCTAAGATTCTATAATTCTCGCCTAATTTTCCATATTTCAGATAATGTGCATTTATACTATCAAAAAAGGTCTCTGTTTTCAATGGGAAATTGTAATATAATATGCTCAAGGCTTCTGTCAGAGAAGTCCGTATTATGTCGTCCTGTTCATATGAATAAGATGCTTGCTGCACTGGATAGAGTCTGTATATTAATTCGGTAAACAGGTTATAGGTATTTTCGAGATAATTACATCCGTACAATCTAATGTCGTTAGTGTTCGAGTTTGTTCCTCTATTTTCTTCGAGGTATTCAAGATTTTGGGCAAAAAAAGTACCAGTTGAAGAGCATGCTACATCGAAAATCAACTTTTTGAATAGGTTGTAATTAATTGGCTCTGTTGAAAAAATCCCCTCAATAACCTGACTGATTGCGAAACTCTCATTGATTCCATCATCAAATGCGTTCAGTATACCAAATGGAAAATAATAACCGTATTTAAAATCCTGGTAATCATCAGCTGTTTTATCAGAAAAGCTCTTCAGTTCATCATCAAGTAAATGTTTCATTATTGGTTTAAACACTAATTTGAAGTTATCTAGGTCTTCTTTAGTAAATGTGTTATCTAGCAATGATACCTGTAGGCAGTAATTTATCGCTGACATGAGCCTGAATCGGATGTAAGTTTTCTTTTCCTCGTCTTTCTCAGCATTCATTTTATTAACAAGTTCATTGATAAGTTCTTTACCTAAATTATTATCTCTATTTTTAAAAATATAATAATTCATTATAAGGATTGAAAAATTAGGAGCCAGTCCTCCTTGAGAAGCCAAATAATAAATAATATCATCAATTTCAGAAACTTTGATTTTTTCTGGCTCTATAAATACGTTCATTAAACTTATATAATGTGGTTTTGAGTTACTAACCTCATTGAATATACTTAAAATACCTTTTTCTCCGATGCCAATATTTTCATTTTCCAAAAGACGATACAGCAAATTTGTTAATGGTCCGGAGAGTAAAATAATCCGGTCTTTTCTGAGTACGTGATTAAATATTGCTCTATTAGTCAGTTTCTTTGCCGGAGTGTCTGTTTCGTTTTTGTAAAGTTTTCTCGTCCATCTAAACCATATGTAAAAATACTCTTTGAGGTATTCCATATTTGAATTACTTGCGCAGCGGGCTGACAGCATAAGAAGATTATGCAGCATGTCCACAGTCTTTGTGTCTGCATTGCACGTAAACGGCAACTTCTTTTTCATCGGATTCCAAACAATTTCAGACATAAGCTCGTCGATTTGCACATTATTAAGCACTCGCTCTACGAAAGCAATCATTATATCTGCTTTTACATCATTAAAATTCAGCCTGTCAATATTAAGATTAAAATAATCATTTGGGTTAAGAACATCAAGAGCTTTATCGATTTCGAATATGTTTTCCACTGTATGATCATCGACTGAATCCTCTTTTATCCCCTTGAGGTTGTATTGTCTCAATATTTCCTTAAGTGGCATGTCATTTTTTGAATTAGTAGAATCGGCTTCCCTTTCATTCAATAATTCGCCTACAAATAATTTTAGATTAGAGGGTAAATATTCATTTTTCAGTCTTTCCCTTATTTGATCTGTCCTCTTCTCACAGTTTCCTGTTAAAACCATATATCCGCTGATGTAATGGCATGTGGCAAAAAAGTCTCTGAAATTTTGATGATGAAAACTAAGCATTTCATCTTCATAATTTAGAAGACCAACTGGGTTATTTATATATTTGACAATATCATCAAGTGGATCCTTTTCAATGTTGTAAGGGTTGAGAATGGGTTTGTTATCCTCATAAAAGGTATCTATTATTTTTCTTATGTGATCATCAGAGACCTTTATTGAGAACAAATCCCGAGAGACCAGTTCCCATGCAATCTGAGGAACCAGTTCACTTACAACTTTTAAACGTACTTTTTGTTTAAGTTTTTCTATTTCCAAATATTCTGTTTCAGGTTCGGAAAGTTGTTTATCTTTCCGTTTAGTCTGCATCTCAATTACTGGCCTAAATATATTATGAAATAATACTCTGTACTCTATGTAATTCCAAAATATATTCGATATACTAATACTGTTTGTTTCTCTAATTATTAACTTCGACTCAAGTTTAAGATTTTCAATATCCGCATTGAATTTCTCTAGTTCTTTCTCATCGTATTTATATCCTGTATATAGTGTCAATAGCATTGGATTTTTAAGTAAGTCCAATATTCTTATATTATTTAATTCATTTTTTATATCTGGCTTGGTGGAAGGATCTTGACGCTCCACATACTTTATTATTTTTTCCTTGGTCAGCCCCTGAGCCCTTATTTCTTTAAATCTATTCTGATATCTTTCATCCAGTTGGAGATTTGTTCTTGACGTAACAATAACCTGTACTCTTTTCTCAGTAAATTCGCTAAGAATATTAAGTATTTTTTTCCCAAAGTAATTGTTAGCATATGTTATCTCATTCAATCCGTCGATTAAAAAGATAAAGAATGGCTTATTATTATCCGTTTCATTGTATAGATGGGCCAATTTTTCCGCTTCTTCAAAAAATGAAAATGCCTTACAGCCGACCTGTTCTGCTATATCATTCTTTAAATTACCTTCAGAATAATTCTTATGGATCTTAAACTTATAAGCTGAAATAAAAATGGGAATCGGGCAAAAATCTTTATATCCTTCACTTTTGTCAAAAGACTTTTCTATAAAAATTTTATTATAATTCCTGCAATATTCATAGATATAGTACATTATCGTAGTTTTACCAATACCGCCCTCGCCTGATACTAGGCAGCTGCATTCAGTTAGAGGTCCAGAATTTGCGTGTTCTGGATCTTCAATAAAATTAAAGCTTTCAAACTTGCCTGATCGGTGGTTATAAAATTGGAATTCAGACAACAAACTGTTGTCAATTGTATACTTATATGGAGGCAAAGAGGATTTCTTAACATATTTGTCGTTGATTGATTCAAAACAATAGTAAAAATGCTTAGATCTCGTCGTTTCGTAGTCATAGATCTCTTCAAATCCAAGTTCATTCAAAACACTGGCTACAAGGTTATATTGTTTTATAATGAGATCCCTGTCTATAATGCAATCCTCTCTCGTATGCGTTGCTTTGTTCCTAATACTTACAAAACTATGAGAACTATTATCCTTAAGCATTTTTAGAGTATTGTTAAAAGGCTTATTATGTTTTGCACCTAATTTCTCTATAAATTTAGAGTTACGAAGAAAGCCCAGTTTAAGGCCCAGTGTAAATTTGTCAAATTCTGGATTTTTATAGTTTCCTTTATTTTTACATTTCATTATTTCCTCAAAATCTTCTTGAGAAAAAGTGTGTATGTAAGTATTGAAAAAATCTTTCAGAGCAGAGTCAACAATACTTCCCAATGTAGTAATTGCATTGCAAAAGCTAGACATATCACCATTTTCTATTGATTCAAAAGCTGAATCTAAGTCGTCCCTGATTATTTTATTATACACAATTACAATCTCCTTAGGGTCCTCTTAAACTCACTAGCAAATCAGAGATTATTTCTTGTTTTTTCATTAATTATTAAGGTGAATAATGGTTCTTTCAAAAAAGTATATGTCAGTGTGCCTAATTCTCTGTAAAATTACAAATTTTGAAAAGTTTTTGAACTGAAAATTCGATATCAATAGATCAATTTTTCTTACAGTATACAAAAACTTGACTTAGAATTTACAGCAAATTCGCGACACTACTAAGTATTCTATTTGTTGAATAAATTATAATCAAAATCATAAAAAACCTTAAATTTTATTGAAGAGGTTATTCAATCCTCCTTAGGAAGCATAAATGGAAATTGTCATCCGACTATTAAATGTTTTTGATTTTTGATTATATAGGAAAATACTTACAAAGAGAGGCAGAACGCTACTCCAAAAATCAGTGGCTGCTATAAATATTGTCCTTCTGAGTATATTTCTTCTTGTGAAATCTACTTATGTTATCAGAGAATTAGAAGAGGGAAAACTTGAGTAATTTTTAAAAATTAGTTCGGTACTAGCTCAAAAGGAGATTTAAAGTATTCCTATAAACTGATCCCAAAACTCAAAACTGAGTCTCCGAATTTTAAATTTCCAATAACCAATAGTATCTCCGGTTATGAAATTATCAATAAATTATTAATAATGTAGAAAGTGAAACTTGTTTTGGGATGAACTCTATGTAAGTATGAATCACAACAGTTGACTTATTTTGTTTTTGAACTTTAGTGTGGACAACTGTAAACTATGGGATAAACGAAAAGAAGAGTTACAAGCCTTATCCGAAGAAGAGATAAATAGAGGACTGAAACTCCTTATAGCTCCAGAGTTTCAGATCAATATGTTCATCACGTTCTTCTCATACTGATGCTAAGCAATAGGAGCATTGATAATAATCCGCTAACTCCAAAGACGGCAGTCAGACTTAATATTTTACCCGATAAACTGGCATCAATTGGATTTAAATGAAAAACATCTATTGTGCTGAGGATAGCAGTCAAAGGGAAAAAAAGAAATGTTATAACTGTGACTTTACTCTGAAACGCTAATCTTGAGTTTTCATCAAGTGACATGATTTGTGCGCTCACTTCTTTATTCAAATCATCCAGCGTCAGAAGTTGCTTCCACCTGTTGTATAACTCTGCTCCAATTGGCTCACCTGTAACCTGAGTAAAGCACGCATTGGCTGTAAATTCCACCAATTCAGAACGTAATTTTGATAAGTTGTCTCTTTTATATATATCCGACGTACCTAATCTGGTCTTCATGCCGACCATTTTCCAATGCTGATGCATGGCTAATATCCATTCATAAAGCCATTGTCCATTCAAATTGTCTATATAAGCTTTAATAAATTGGGGTTCATTCGACTTTTGTGTACTCATTGCAACCAGTACAGAACAGTTTCTGGAGAAACCAAAAATCGTTCCCGCATTTACTCTAAGAAGCATGTTCTCCATCAATGTTTTTTCGTTTGAGCCATCGGTCAGTGGAACAGTTTCATCCATAAAAGAACATATAGCAAATACATCATGACCGATATCGATGTTAATAAACTTGTCTCTGTTAAATTCCGCAAAGATTAGATAAACAGGGTCCTTCAAATCCAATTGGTTAATATCAAAAAACGCTTTTAGATCATTTTCAAAATTACAGCTTATTCCCCTGAGTATAGCCGGTATATCTGATGATACGTTTATACCATCTATATCAACCGATAAAATTAAAAAGGCTATTTTTGAAGGAAAACAAACCATTTTTGAATTACTAATCTCATAAGACGAAGTTTTGTTTTCCATACCATTTGAACTAATCACAGCATACTCTTTTATGTCTTTGTTTTCGGTAACATTTATAACAAATTTATTGTTGTTCTGATACCACGATGCTCCGGTCTTTGTTGCTCCATTCATTACCCCATCAAGATTAAGCAGTTTCTTAGCATAATCAAATAAATATACATTCTCTGGAACTCCATTATTGGAGGACACCTCTTTTATCGGAATCCAAGTATTCCTCTTATTCTTCTGACTACTGTTGTTCTCGTTAAAATAGCATTTCCAGAAATCATCTCTGAATTTTTTATCGGCTTCCAAAATAATAGGGTAAATTATCTTGATTTGAACATTTGTAACATCCTTCTCTGTAAAGCTCTTTGCCACAGATGTAATTTTCTCAACATTAAGTACGCTCAAACTGGAAGGCGAGTCAGCAATCGTATAATTGAATGAGCTACCATCATACCATGGGTCGATGTTTGTAACCCACTTTTCATTTTCATATCCATTTCTGACAACGGTTCTTGTCCGCTTAAGTTCTGCTACGTCTCCCAGAATCCTTCTTTCAAATTCGCATTCAGCCCGCTCAAGCTGAATGGCTAAAGTTTGCAGATTATAATTTGAATCAGGCGGCACCGACATAATAACCCGATTGGGCTTTCCGGAAAAACCGGTGGGTTTCCATATAGCATTATCCCATTGTTTATCACAGATCTGAGGAATTAACGTAAATATATAACCATCATTTCTTGCCCAATATTTAGTTAGAGATGATTTAGGTGGCCGATAGTATATTAGCGCTTTTACTCTCTCTATAGAATTTTCCCGATTGAAAAGCTTAAAATCTTCGATAGATTGACAAATGCTTTTATCCAAAAGCTCACTTTCATATATTGGCTTGTCTTCCTTTAATAGTTCGTATTCCATATCAAATTTGTGAGATTCGATCATCAAGTCAAATATACTATTATCATCAATATTCTTATAATCCTTAATATCAATCCTAGACAATTTTTTTGCGCACCAACTTAACAAATCGAACGCTCGATCTAGAATCCATTTGTTCTTATCATTTCCTTTTATTTCATTATCTTTAATTTTCTTCTCTATCAGTCCGTAGAAAGCATACATTGCAGTAGAGGGTACCAGAAGATATTCATCATTTATTTTTAATTTTCCGGAGTCAACCAAAGATGCATATTGGACCACCCATTCAGCGCCTTCAGGAAAAGCGTTATCGTTTAAGTAATTTTTAACTAGCCAAGCCGAACAGGAACAACCAAAATCAGGATCATTATGAATGACTATTGTAACATCCTTGACATCCTCTTTTAATTCATTTAGTCTGTCACTGTTATTAAATACTAGTTTTGGTGTACAATCTTCAGGACTATTGGGAAAATGATGGTCAAATGAAAGTCCTTGATTAAGACCTCCAACATCCAGCACCACTTCATTTTTATTCTCAGGTCTATAGCTTTGGCCCTGTGGGATAAATTTATAGGTAATGTTCATTTCTATCCCTACTAAATTCTACCTCATAGTTACTGTTCCGGTAGGAAAGCATATATTGTCATTAGGAGTGATTTCTATGCTCTTAGTTTTGTTTGCATTTGGCCGACCAAATATACCCAAGAGCATAGTTTTTACTTAACTGTCAAAGATAGGTTATGAATCTGTCCTTGGTCTATCAATTATCAGGCATAATAAGTTTGTATACAATAAAGCTTAAAATGGTTTCTTTTTGTAACTATTCAGATTGACCTGTTAAAGCTACGCAATATTCCTTTATTCTGAAGAAAATGGGATATAAAATGAATCATTTTTTCCTTGATGAAAGGTGAAGAGGTCTTCACCATGTGCTTCAAACCCTGAAGTCATTATAACTCACATTAAGAATTTTGAATCTCAAATAAAAGAGCTTAGTTAAGAGGCTATAGGCTTTAGAATCTGACCTAAATCAAAATAACAGGAACAGTAGTAAACTTCTTTCTACCGATTCATTTGTCGATGCTTAATTAATTGGCTATCAAATTCTATTATTTAAGAGGATTTAATAGGAATTTTAGTAATATCTCATGTTATATTTCAAATTATACTTCTACACCAACCGTTTAGGATAAACGTCAGATGACACCCCCTCATGTCATATAAAATTGTGTGTAACCCTTCCGCTGAAGCATTGGCTGATAGCTGTAATTATAGAAAATTCACCAGCCTTGGAAGTTCAAAAACAGGCTTGGGAGTAATGTTAAGGTCTATTTCGAATCGAGTACTTAACACAATATCTAAAACTTCTTGTCATAACGTACAACGCGTATACGATTGAGAGATTGAAATAAATCTTCAGCTGGAATGAATCTATCAAGAGGAATGATTCTGTTTTAAAGGTTCAAATGAGCAGTAAATTTACAGTTCTATTATATGTTCTCATCTTAGACTCTTGGTGGACCTGCATATGGATCCACAAGATTGCGCATTATCCGTTCATGGCTTAGAGGAGGTTTACTCGGTCGAGTAATAGGGTAAGAACGTAGCCTACCATGATTTGACAGTGCATCTTTCTTAAAGATTTCATATGATGTAATTGGATCCTCAAGTTCAGATGGTGGGCGTTGTAAATGTCCTGACCAAAGTGTCTTCCTTAGCTCACTAGCAAACTGGTTGACTGAGTCTACGATTCCCGCATGGATTTCACTGTCATGAGTCATGCTCCGTTGGCATATATTAGCTGACCCGACTAATACAAATTCATCATCGCAAATCATAATTTTAGAATGTACGTAGATAGGCGATACACCATTGTGGAGTGAAGCAATCACAAAATCTCCCGGATGGGACGCAGCAATCGTAGCAAGGTAGTTAATACCAATATTTCGCTGATACTTTTGATAGGGGCGTATTATACTCACAATGCCACTATCCTCAATATCACTAGGAACTAGAACAGCAACTTTAACGCCTCTTTTGATTGCTTCTCCAAGTTGATAAATTATGTCAGTATCAGCAGTTTGCCCCTTAAGAAGTGTTGGGTCACCAAATGGGAGAAAAAATTGATCCTCTATATAAATATAATTGTTCGCTGTTTTAATAGCGCCGAGATACGAGGCCCATATTGTAAACTCCCCCGCAGGAGACCACGAGTATCCAAAAAACGTACTTGTTATACCATAGGTATGCAGTACTTGAACAGAATGTGTACCTACGCTTCCAAGAGAAGATACAGGAGTATTGATCTTAGGTAGCGGTGGAATAAGTGGCTTTAATCCTAATGTTCGTGTTGAGTCGTTCCAGCGTTCGCGGAAGGACCATTCTAAATCAGCTACAGCTGGCCCCTCAATTACGATACCAACGTCGTGGGTTGGTTTTGCTGCAGGATCTCTATTGGGATCAACATGTAGATGTAATGTGGTATCCCAGCGAGGTATCGAGATGTCTATTGATCCCATCATTGCCTTAGTAGCTGAGGGATCCTTCAAGCAGACAAATTTTTGGTGATTGCTACCGCTAGGAGGAAATCGATTATCTAGACATGCTCTCCAGACTCCACGAGTTCTTAGCCAAATTACACTTCTAGCATTAAAAGTATATGTAGATAAATTTCTACAAAATAGCAGATAGAGAGTTACTCCACCGTTTTGTGCATCTTTAAGAGTTACTAAAGCGCCTGAGCTTGGTATGGAATTCCCTAGGGTTCGTACAGCTTCCTGTCTCCACGCAGAATGATAAATTTCACAGTTTGATTTCCCGATCATGTTTCGAATTGAGTCGTGCCAGATTTTCATATAATTTTGGCCATCAATGATAGGGACTACTCTATTCCCATCCGTATAGTTGCTTACATTGGTACCCATATGACGAGACACTGGTGGGAAAGATGAATTAGATGAATCAAATTTTATAAACCATTTATTACGAAGATCGTCAAGTGTGGGCAAGACTTACTCCTCCAATCTAAGATAGTAGCCGGCAAAATAGTAATTTTATAATTGTGTTGATGTTTCTGGAAAGATCCAGAGCTTTTTAAATGATACTCATACTCTCTAAATGCAAATTCATTTTTATGAACATACTCATATACTCCTTTAGCAAGCCGTCCAGAGGTGTTTGAATAACTTCTTTCCTTAACACGGATCTGAGCAAGACAGATACAGGATCCAGAGAATTCTAAACTAGATGTAGTGCTAGATGCCTTATTTCACTCAACAAAATTGATTCTGTATATGAATACATAAATCAATTATCTCAATACTTATCCACTCTATAGCCTTAATGTTAGTAGATCAGAAGGATTAAGATCCACTGCGCGACTAGAAACTAAGTCAAAAGGTAGCAAATATAAGATTGCATTTCCATTAGTCTTTCACCTTTTCTACTCTTATACTTCTTTGCTTTTCCCTTCTACTTGGGATTTCTTCAACATGTTTTTTTAGCCAACATTTTGTTTCTTAAGTCCGTCACCTTAGATATTCATGTTGCTGCAACTATGTTTTTTATGAGAAATTTGATACAACACTTTTCTCTAAATTTCTCTCAGCAAACTTGCTAATTGAAAATTAAATCTAAAAAAATACAACGAAAAAGTTTAGCCAATTTTAGGTTTTTTGGCACACTTTGGTATACTTCTAAGTCCACATCTATTGCAAAATTTAGATATTTAAGGCGCTCAAATTTAGTTTCTTATGAGTCCATACATCTGAAAAATTAAGTCCCGAAGATTAATAACATGAACGGAAGCAAAGAAAAAATCTATCGATTACTATTGATTACATGAAAAAAATAAAGAGTGCGAGAGGTGCGATTCGAACGCACGAACTCCTACGAGACCAGGCTCTGAACCTGGCGCCTTTGACCTGGCTGGGCAACTCTCGCATGCTGGCTTGTTTACTGTCGAATAAAGTAAAGTCCTCTATGTCAATCTCTGAATCCAGCATCTTTGACATTACTTCTTGAAGCAACTACGCATTCTGATAGAAGAATTTGGTCTAAAATTTTCATTTGAATTACTCTAAATAACTCCTTAACTGCAGCTAAAATATCAAGGAATCTGACAAGAAACTTTAGCCGTTTTTCAGCCCATTTAGTATTCTTTGACAAACTAATAACATACAACTGCGTCCATAAATTTGGACGTTTGAGGCACTCAATTTTAGTTTCTTATGAGTTCTGAGGCACGAAAATTGAGAAAAAAGAAAAAGTAGAGGTAATAATAACCTCAGCAGATCAATTGAAGATTATCAATAAAAGTAAAACTAAAAAGCTAACACTAAATATAT